>Ga0233415_10000206_pt1 | contig 30041 bp, 44 predicted proteins | sample Na_anoxic_12_MG_FD_188631 | JGI IMG/M metagenome (GOLD analysis project Ga0233415, IMG submission 188631) | Seawater microbial communities from Saanich Inlet, British Columbia, Canada - Na_anoxic_12_MG | ecosystem: Environmental > Aquatic > Marine > Inlet | place: Canada: British Columbia...
TGATGCCTCTGGTTCGTTGATAAGGTATTTTGATTCAGTAAAGCAGATGAACGAAGCAATGTTGGACAACTGGGCCGATACTGTCAAAGTCGACGACATTGTATACCACCTGGGAGATGTAGTGTGCGGCGAAAATCAGTCTGAATGGCTAGCTGCTAACTTTGCTAAGTTACCTGGAAAGAAACGTCTAGTCATTGGCAATCGAGACAACCCTAAAACTCTTTTACCGTATTTTGAACATATTATGATGTGGGAAGTAAACTTTCCTAAGTTGTTACTATCGCACACTTCGCAGCATCCTGATACAATAGCCCAAAAGAGTAGATTTAGCAAACAGTCTATACTTAATATACACGGGCATATCCATAGTAATCCAAGCCCGGAAGGGCCATATAGGTGTGTGTGCGTAGAACATACTGACTATACACCAGTTAACATTGACGAATTAATGAAACATTTAGACTAGTTTATATTTTTTCATTTTAGCAAGCAGACAAGTGCGGCCTATGTTTAACAACTGGGCCGCTTTTGTGCGATTACCGTTGTGTGCTTGCAGTGCAGTTTCAATACAATTTAGTTCAAGAGTTTCCAACTGTTCGTTGAGATTTTCTGCATAAACATGTTGTATTTCCTTCTCGGTCCACATCTCATCAAATGTGTTAAAAAATACGTCTTGCTCGGTCATAATGATATTTATTTCATTATATAGGTGTAAAAATATTTACACTAGGCATAATAAATAAATTAGTAACACAGTTAAAGATTTTAAATGGTCCTATAAATACATATAAGAGGGTGACCATGAAAAATTTATACACTGTTTTATTACTGTTAATTGCAGGGTCAGCAAATGCTGATCTTGTTTGGGGGTTTAAATCTCCAGCGTTTCATTTTGGAAACGGATATTCTACGCATGTATTAAGTGTAGAACAGTTACAACATAATCGCAGTGAAGACTTGCGAAAGAAGGCAGAGGCAGAGGCATCACGTTTAGAGCGCGAGCTTGAAAATACAACACTAAACAAGTTTCTTAGAAACGTGGAATCAAGAATCTACGCTAACCTAAGTAAGCAAATGGTAGACGCTATGTTTGCTAATTGCGGAGACTCATGTGCAAATACAGGCACAGCAGATATTGAAGGAGCAAATATAACCTGGGTTAAAGACGCAACAACAGGAACCATCACGTTAACAATTGTCGACGACGATGGTACAACTACAGAAATTAGCATACCCGGCGGCGGGGAGTTTAACTTCTAATGAAACTGATAAAAACGTTTTTACTAATTGGATTTAGTGTACTAATATTACAAGGCTGCGCAACTAACAAAAGCCTTCAAGTTCTAGAAGATAGTAAAACATCTCCTATAGTACAAGTTAGTCCAATTGAAGATAGGCTTGCGGCGGTCCCCGAATTAGATGGACCAAAGATTACAATCGCTGTTTACGGTTTCAGAGATGCAACAGGACAGCGTAAGCCGGCGGATAATATCGCCAACTTGTCGAGCGCAGTAACCCAAGGATCAGAAGTATGGGTTATTAAAGCACTCCAAGATGTAGGTAATGGCGTTTGGTTTGAAGTGGTAGAGCGTGTAGGTATGGATAATTTGATTAAAGAACGTCAACTTATTCGTAGTACGAGGGAAGTGTACGAAAAAGAACTTCCAAACGGCCCTACACCGTTGAAGCCAATGTTGTTTGCAGGGCTTATACTTGAAGGGGGAATTGTTGGGTATGACAGCAACACAGCAGTAGGAGGCGCAGGAGCAAGATACTTAGGTATCGGTGTGCAAACAGAATACAGAGTAGACACTGTAACTGTTGTAATGCGTTTAGTTAGCGTTAGCACTGGTAAAGTATTAATGAGCATAGCAACTGAGAAGACTATTGCAAGCTATAGATCGGGTGCAGATATTTTTAAGTTTTTCGACTTAGGAACAAAACTTGTAGAAGCCGAAACTGGTTATAGTGTTAATGAGCCAGTTAACTATGCAGTAAGAGCAGCAATAGAGCAAGGTGTGATTGAAATGGTTTTCGAGGGTAAGAAGCGCAATATGTGGAAATTTAAAAAATAAAAATAAAGGCGTAAAGCCTTAGGAGCAAACAGAACATGAAAAAACTTTTATATGTATTATCTTTGTTGTTTATATCCAGTACCTCACTGGCAAATGATATTTACATTACCCAAGTTGGGGATAACTTAGATCTAGACTTGGTACAAGATGGCACTGACAACGAAATTGGCCAACAGGCGACCAATTTTACAATCAACGGCGACGATATGACGTTTAGTATTACCCAAACAGGTAACACCAACACCATTGATGCTATAATCAACGGAGCAAATTACACAGGTACTTGGGACTTTTTTGGAGACTCAAATGATGTAACACTAAATTGTGCTAGTTTAGGAACAGCAGGTGCAGGTAACTGTGAAACTGTAAAACTAGACATTGATGGTGACGGTGATGATAACACATATACATTTAATATTGGTGAATCGGCAGACGCAAGCGGCGGCATTATTACTTTTGATATGGATGGTGATAACAATATTACTAACTTGACAGTAAACGGTGTTGACAGTAGAATTTCGATAGTCGCAGACAATTCATCGTCACTGGCAACTACAAGTGCTGCTAGCGACGAAGGCAATGCAATTACTATCAATACCAGCGGCGGCGCAAGCTTGGATGGGCATACTGTTAATTTGAATATCACCGGAGGCGGCAGCACGTACAACATCACACAAAGTGGTGTGGACGGTAGCACAATTGATGCAACATTTAACGGCGACAGTCAAGACGTAGATATAACGCAAAGCGATTAATATGAAAATATTCGCTTTTGCAATTATCAGCCTCTTAGTTACAGTCTCGCAAACGAGTGCTAGTATTGGCACAGTAACTGAACTTAATGGGTCTGGCGAAATTGTGCGTGAGAGCAATGTAGTCGGCGGCGAAAAAGGCACCCTGTTGGAATCAATGGATACTGCTAGAACCAAACGTGGTAAAATGCGTTTAGATTTTATTGACGATACCAGAGTAGATGTTATTGACAATAGTATACTAGTAATTGACGACTTTGTATACGACCCTAACACAGGCAAAGGCAGTTTGGACATGCGAGCTGCCTTAGGAACTGTTCGTTATGCCAGTGGGCAAATTGCTAAAAACTCAAGACAAAACGTAAGAGTGCGCACACCAAGTGCAACTATCTCTGTGCGTGGTACAGACTTTATTATGGTTGTAGATGAAATTGGTGGCTCAATGGTTACTCTATTGCCTAGCTGTGATAGTGCAGGCTATTGTGTAACAGGCGAAATCAAAGTAGAAACAGACGAAGGCTTTGTTGTAATGAATCAAGCATTTCAAGCAACACAAGTTTCACACAGTGGGAAACTACCGAGCCAGCCGGTAATTATTAGTGTAGATGAAGAACAAATCAACAACTTGTTAATACTACGCAAACGAACAGTTATTGCAGAAGAAGAAGATCAAATACGCAAACGTACACGAAAAATGTTTGAGTTTCTTGACATCGATGCACTAGAGTTTGATGAACTCGACGAAGATGTGTTAGTAGAAAGCATTAAAGATATTTGGATAACAGATTTGGATCATAATGTGGACTATTACTTAGGTGAACTACTAGTCGACATGATAGATCAATTAAATTTAGCTCTTGCAGCATTGTTTAGAGACGAACTTAAAACACAAAACTCGCAGTTTTTTGAACAACAGCTCGGCGGATACGACGAAACAACACGAATCTCGCTACAAATAGGAAATGATGATTGGGTTGTACAAAGAACCAGTGCAGATGTAAATAATTATTTGAGATTGACGTTATCGCAAGAATATGGTTATCGTATTAATATTCAACAAGGTGACGAAGTGGTATATGATTACCTATTAGGTGCTGGTAACAACACTATAGATATAAATCAGAGGCAATAATGAAATTAATAATTGCAACAATAATAACTTGTTTTTTTAGCCAAATCTGTTATGCAAATGAAATCTATATCAACCAAGTTGGCAACAATACTGACTTAACTATTACACAAGATGGCACTGATAATGTTGTTAGTGATGGATGGCCTACCAATGGCAAAGCGACTATTAGTGGCAACAATGCAAGCACTACATACACTCAAACAGGAGATATCAATCTAATAGGAGTGTACATGAGCACTGGTAATGGAATAAACAACACAACACAAACAGGCGATGATAACAAAGCGTATTCACATTGTTATGGTAACAACTGCAGAATTGATATTACACAAACCGGCGACTCTAATTTAGCCTACGCAGGACTAGGAGATGGTGGTGACACTGATCAAACTGCAACCATTACACAAGACGGTGATAACAACCTAGCATACGTTGAAGCAGACGGTGATGGCAACTCTATAACTGTAGATCAAGACGGTAATAATCATATGGTGTATGGCTACAATGATACACCCATCACTGGCGACAGGAATACAGTCACAGTAACACAAAATGGATCACAATACGAACAAACAGAAGCAGCAATCACGGGCAATGACAACACAGTGGATAGTTATCAAGGTGGCAACGGCGAAAGCAACTTTAGTAGATTAATATTAATCGGTGATGACAACAATATAAAAGTATGGCAAGGTAAACAATTAGATGGTTATACTGATACAACAGAAGCCGGTGACCACGACGCATATGTAACTATTACCGGCAACAATAACACATACCATTCAGCACAAACTGACCAAGCCGAGAACTGTTGTTGGGCATCACATGAAATGACCACAAGCATCGAAGGTGACTATAATGATGTAGAATTGTCACAACGTAAAAACGGTGCTCATACAATGAATGTTGACGTAGACGGAGACTATAACAATGTTGAAGCAGCGCAACTAGGAAACAGTGACACTGTAAGCCTTGACCTTGACTTAACAGGAGACAGTAACTTGGTTGATATACTACAACATGGCAGTGGCGGACACAGTGCAACTGTAAATTTATCTAGTGTGAACGGACCAGCATACAACTTTAGTTTAGAACAATACAGTAGTACAGCAAAGTCATACTCAATAACAAGTACATGTGTTAATCCAGGCGGATGCAGCATGAGTGTATCGCAATACTAAAATACACTATTAGGTCACAATAATGTTAAATACCACTATGATTAACTGGGTCCTAAATAAATACTTTAGTAAGCATATCAACCAATTAGTTGATCAGCAACTTAGAAATTCAGCAAGTAAAAAGTATGACGGAAGTGCAACCCAAGACATCAAATACCGAATTGAACAACTTCGACAAGAAATTGGAAATTCATCGCCATCGCGGGTTCAACAACAAACAACAAATAAAGTACAATCCGGTAGTACAGCACAAACCAGGCGTACCAAACCCAGAGTACAAATCTCGTCCAATCAAACCAGCGTAGAAGAACAACAGCGAAATGCAGAGCTAGATGCAATGCGAGCAAAACTAATGGGAAAGAAAACATGAAACGATTATTATCTCCTTGGTGGGCATTGATTACACTGGCTGCATTAGTGTATGCATTTGCAGTACCTAATAACTTTATACAAAGTATTAAATTAAATTATTTTGATCAGCTTATTGTAAATCAACCAGCAGTAGAGAATAATATCTATGTTGCAGAGATAGACGAAGCAGCACTAGAACTGTACGGACAGTATCCTTTCCCTCGAGACATATACGCAGACATTATTGTAGACTTGTACAACAGAGGTGCTGGATTGGTTGTGTGGAATGTAATGATGCCTGAAGAGGATAGACTAGGTGGAGATGCATACCTAGCTGACATTATGTTAGACTATCCGGTTATACTTGCTAGCCGTCCTAGTAACAAAACTGTAAACGAACCAATTAATCCGGGCGCAGCAATTATCCAACCTCAGTACTTAGATCGTATCTTGCCATATGGTGGTATTATTGCTAATATATCAGAACTTGAAAACAATTCAGTGGGTGCAGGTATTGTAAGCACTGAACCAGAGATAGATGGTGTGGTTCGTCGTATGCCAACTGTTGCTGTTGTAAACGGCACATTATATCCAAGCTTGGCGCTCGAGACATTACGAGTCATTGCAGGTGATCCCAACTTTCAAATTAAACTAAATCAGTTTGGTATAGAAAAAATGCGCATACCAAAGTTTGGTGTTATCCCTACAGACAGCGAGGGTAGAGTGTGGATTGATTGGAGTCAACGTAGCAAGAATGTAAGTGTTGCAGACTTACCCAATGATCTAGGAGGTGCAGTAGTTATTGTAGACGTTACTGCCGCAGGCATTGCTAACCCTGTTCCCACGGCACTAGGAGCGCAGTATGCAGGCACTACACAAGCCGCAGTACTAGGCACTATGTTTGCTGGTACAAACATACAACGTCCCGATTGGGCACCAACAGCAGAGCTTGTTGCACTAGTAGTAGGCGGATTATTGCTTATATTATTAAGTCGTTGGATGTGGGTTGGGCTTGCTACAACTGTTACAATGATAGTCGGAGTTATACCTTACAGCATATACGCATACGCAACTGATAAGTTTCTTTTAGACGTTACAGCACCTGTTATAGTGTTTATTATAATAGCATTGCAAGTATATGGCATTAAGTTTGTACAAGAGTTTTTAGAGAAACAAGCAATCAAGAAACAGTTTGCTGGATACGCATCGCCTACAGTGGTTAAACTGCTACAAGAAAATCCAAGTCTAATTAAAGACGGGCAAAAGAAAGAAGTCTCTATTGTGTTTAGTGACTTGCGTGGCTTTACTCCATTGGGTGAAAGTTTTGGTGATGATGTAAAAGGTCTGACAACTATTATGAACGGCTACATGGACAGCATTACACAACCTGTGCTTGATGCGGACGGAATGATAATTAAATACATCGGCGATGCTAGTATGCACATACATAATGCGCCTATAGATGACGCTAAACATGCTAAGACCGCCGTACAGTGTGGCTTAGACATGCTTCGTGCAGTGGAGAAGTTTAATGAAGAAGTTATTATACCTGATGGTCGTCCTGCTGTTGGTATGGGTGCTGGTATCAACACGGGGCTGGGATACCTTGGTGAGATGGGAAGTACTAAACGTCATTCATATGATGTCCTTGGAGACGCTGTGAGCACCGCAGCAAGAGTAGAAAGCAAGTGTAAAGAATACGGATGCCTGTTACTTGTAGGCGAAACAACATACTCAGCAACAAAGGATGACTTTTTCTATCTTAAAGTAGATGACTTACAAGTAAAAGGTAAATCAGTTGGATTAACTATCTACACAGTTCTCGACAATACTGCCCCGGCATGGCGTAATGCGCAGAAGAAACACATACAAATGCACGAAGATTATCGTGCGCAGAGATTCGATGATGCTATTGATAAATGTCGCTTGTTACATGACCACTTTGATCATCAGATGGAAAAATATTACGACATGTGGATTGAAAGATGCGAGTATATGAAAACACAAGACCTTCCTTTAGACTGGAATGGCGTTTTCATAGCACAGACAAAGTAACACAGTTTAGATTTTAATTAAAAAGTCTTCTTGTGGTGTTGATATTACATCAGGATATCTTAACAAAAAATACGTATCTCGTTCATCATCATCGCTGACAACATATATATCACAACGACAATATGTATCACCAGGTAGATGTGTACTACTTGAATGCATTAAACTCCACTTCCAATTATTTAATTCTATAATTTCGTAAAGTTCGTCACCTAGTTTACTGCGTATCCAGTATTCTTCCATGTGAGTAAATGAATGAGTCCATTTATATTCACATTGTCCTAAATAGTACCTCATGTATATTATTTGCCAGTGCTGTTAAATGATTCGCTTTTACTCTGGTATCTTGCTACTATTTCTTCTAGTTCTTCTCTACGCTTTTTGTCTATTTTACTTTGATGTTCTAGCACCATTGACAACTTGCTGTTTAATCGTATCATATCGTTATCTAACATTCTAATTCTATCAACTAATGCAATCAAATCTCCCATAGCTGCACTTATTACAGGTTTAACTTTTGTGGTTGCCCACACCCATATATAATAGATAAAATAGCCTAGCCCAACTGCGGCAACAATTGGAAAACCATATTGGTTGACCCAATCAGCAAAATTGTTCATTATTAATCCCTTCGTGCATCTTCTTTACCTTCGTTGGCAGCAATTCTATCAACATTAGGTCTTACTCCTAATGTATGACTCATCAGTGCGTCGATCTTGACAAGATCGTTGTTCATTGTTTGCACACGGTTGTCTAATTGCTTAATAATGTTTGCTAATGTTTGTACACTACCAGTAACTCCGTCGAGAATGAATTTAATTGTAAGGAAAACCAAGTACCCAGATGCGCCCGCCGCTGCAATTGGAAAGCCTACATCTTGTATTAATTTAAACATGCTATCCATTGTGTGCCCCCTTACGGTAGTATTTAGTACGTTAATAAACTAAATATTATTATAGGAGAATGCCAATGGAAGAATATAATGATACTGTTGTTGCTACAGAAGACAGCACAACACGCAAAGTCAGATTAGATTTAGAAGTAGATACAAGTGTAAGAGATATGGGCCCTAATCCATATGCCAAACTTATTCATTTAGCAAAAGCAGTTGATGCTTGGAGAATTTTCCCACGTTTGTTCTTAACTGTTTATATTATTCTACTATACAAATGTGTTATTTGGTACATGAACCTAGCAGATCCAAGTATGGAACAATCAGGTTTAATTAGTATTGTTGTTGGCGCAGGTGCTGCATGGTTTGGGTTGTATACTGGCACTAGCAAAAAGTAATGTTCAGTGGCATAAAAAAACTATTTATTAAGGATAAATTCTGGCAACCCACAGTGATAGATTATTACTGCTGGCCTGAATATCCCAGAGTTGAAAACTTTTATTTTGTTAATATTCCTAAAAATGTTAGTACTACAGTTCTTCATTGGGCACGAAAAATTAAAACACAAGAACAAAGTTATCGCATACAAGACCCTTTTAAGTTTACAGTATTACGTGACCCATACGGCAGATTAAAAAGTGCGTTTGCATACGGCCTAGGACAACGCTTCTATTATGAACACACTGTTGATAGTATAGGAGAATTGTTGATAAAACAAAATCCAGTTAAGCGGCACGAAGAGCTATTAACTCATTTTGTACCTCAACATGTGTTTATTAAAAGAGCACCGGTTAAAGTTGATCATTACTATCATACTGGGCAAATGCGAGACCTACATCGACATCTTAGTACAATCAGCAGAGTCGATCTGCCTTGGATGCACGAAAATCGCACCAAGTACACAGATGAGTTTACTGAACAGTATAACGCCTGGTTTACTAAAAACGAAGCATGGATTCATAATTATCTTGCCAAGGATGTAAACTTATATAACAAAATTGTCAATCGTGCCGCCACTGCGTAAATGCTTTATCAATTTTATAGTTGGTACTCTATCAGGTGCAGTACGCCGTTCTTTAGTATCCCTCATTAGATGATATTTTTGTACAAGTTTCCAGTCAACTGCTGGCATGCCAACAGCCTTTACATTGTCTGTTAGTTCGGCAACCACCTTCTGTTGAAACTTTTTACTAAAGAAATAATTCTTGTTGTATGTGGTTATTGCTTGACATTCTTTCCATATATATCGTTGATACCTTTCGCTTAGGTTGTTGATTCTATGCATTTCTTCTAGTACCATTTGCATACGTTTAGCTAGATCTGTTTCAAGATCGTAACTTTCGTCAATGAGTGGACTGAACGTATTAAAACCCATCTTGCGCAAATACGCCAATGTCCCTGGACCGCTAAGAATCATAAAAGGGTGCCCGCAAGCAATTGGCCGCAGTGTCTTTTCGGTTAAGTGTATGCGATCGTCGTACACAGTTTCCAATATAATACTGCAATTTGTTTGTGTATAGTCTTTCCATTCGTACTCGGCACTGCTATTACTACTAACTACTTTACTTGTGTCGATACTGCCGAACTGCACATTCTTTACAGTTTTGAGCTTTTCTAGAAAACCTTGTCGGTACTCACGTTTTCCGGATGTAGCCCTGGCATAAACTAGCCAGTTAGCAATTTTAGGTAAGATTTGGTTGAGCTGTTGGTCATGCTGTGCAAATCTATACCAATCTCGGGCAATTAACGCATGACTCCACCAGTATGCACATTTAAATAATCCTGTATAATTATATTTTTGTACCTGATCGCTATTTAATTCGCTATGTAATAATATCCAAGTATTAGTACTACTTCTTGGAAAACGCCATCTTAGATTTAAATCTTTAACCCCGTACTTAACCAATGGTTGTATATCGTCGTCCTCTAGTAGTTTCAGCATATGATCACTATATAAATCAAAGTCTAACGGCTCTTGGTCGTGGCATAATATCACTGGGCTATATCGTACAGGATTTAAATTAGCAGCAATTAATGTCTTGGCAATATCTTCACTGAACTTGTTGTTAGGGTGTTCGATTATATTTTCTATATCTTTTTCTCCCCAGGGATAAAAGTAGCGAAGAAAGAACTTACTTTCTAACACCTGGTGGACAAAATCGTATAAATTATTAGTAGGGATAGACATCTAGGAAGGTACCTTAATATGAATATTGGATTTATCGGGCTTGGCAAACTCGGACTTGATTGTGCAGAAGTAATGGCAGAAAAGTATAACGTGTGTGGTTATGATATTTACCCACGCACAAGCGACAGGGTAAAAGTTTGTAATACCCCTGAAGAAATGATTACCAAAAGCGATTGGATTTTTATTGCTGTACAAACTCCACATGCAGAAGGGTACGATGGTAGTACGCCCAGTGCACACATGGAGCCAAAAGACTTTGGCCACGATGCCGTTAAAGATGCTATCCGTTTAGTAAACGAACATGCTACAGAACCAAAACGTGTTGTTCTTATTTCGACAGTACTACCGGGCACAACACGCCGTGAGTTTTATAGTTTGCTGGACAGCAACCACCAATTCTTGTACAACCCATATCTGATTGCAATGGGAAGTGTTAAATGGGATTTTGCTAATCCAGAAATGGTCATGATTGGCACCGAAACGGGTGACCCAAGTGAGATGAGTGATCTTATTAATTTGTATCGCCCACTTATGTTGAATAATCCAAGATATGTCACAGGCACATGGGACGAGTGCGAAGCAATTAAAATTTTCTACAACACATTTATTAGTGCAAAAGTTGGGTTGGTTAACATGATTCAAGACTTTGCAATGAAAATTGGCAACATTGATGTTGATGTTGTTACTGATGCACTAGCACAAAGTACAATGCGTATCATGGGTCCTAAATACATGACAGCAGGTATGGGAGATGCAGGTGCATGTCATCCACGTGATAACATTGCACTGCGTTGGCTAGCCGAAGAGTATGATGTTGGATATGATATGTTTAACACAATTATGGGTGCCAGAGAAGTACAAGCAAAAAATCTAGCACATTTTTTAGTTGAACACAGTAGAGGTCGCCCAATTGTAATTCACGGCAAAGCTTATAAACCTGATGTTCCGTTTTGTATTGGCAGTTACAGCACATTAATTGGATGGTATGTTGAGGAACTTGGCCACAATGTGGTTTACTTAGACCCACTTGCTGATGACCAAACTAATGTGGTTAAAAACATTGATGAAGCAAGTGTGGTGCTTATGGCACACAATAGATTCATTACATATGGCTATACAGGTGATGTTCGCGATGACAGTTTTTATTGTCCGCTTCCAGAAGGCAGCACAGTTATTGACCCATGGAGACGCTTGCCTAAAACAATGCGTAATAATATAGAAGTAGTACATTATGGAAACACACGAAAAGCCTAGTAAAAAGTGGTGGCAGGGCAGCACAGCACCAGTCTGGCAAAATACATTTGAAGACTTGCCTTATAGCAACGAGCCTTTCAATGATCCTGTAAGCTTGGCCGAGTGGAGAGAGTTAGGTTATACACAAACCAAATTTACAGGCGACATGTATGACATGCGTAATCCTGCACCCAAATGGATGGATAAAATTCAAACTGTATTACCATGGAAACACTTTTCTTGGAGTGTATACCGCATGGGACCTGGTTGCTGTCTCCCTACACACAGTGACACTTATGCACGTTTTATCAAGTATCACAATATCAATGATGCTGATACTATACATAGAGCAATCTTCTTTATGAAAGACTGGGAAAGTGGACACGTGTTTGAAATAGATGGTGAACCACAAACAAAATGGCACGCCGGTGATTATTTTATATGGCAAAATGACACTGAACACCTAGCTGCTAACGTTGGTAAAACGCACAGATACAGTTTGCAAATAACTGGAGTTATAGAATGAAAATTCACAGTTACAATGAGTGGGATCAATTAAGAGAGATCTATGTTGGTGTGGCCACACATGCTAACTGGCCCAGTGATGATCCAGTGTTTGCCAACGAAAGTGAAAAAACACTATGGAAAGAAACTCCAGTTCCTAGTGGAGCAGTACCAGGCTGGATCATTGATGAAGCAAACGAAGATTTGGATGCTCTTACTAAATTACTTGAAGGCGAGAGTGTAAAGGTTAATCGCCCAACTGATCTTGATTTTCAAGAAATAGGGGGTATGTATAATTATTGCCCACGTGATAGATTTCTAATTGCTGGAGACAAGATACTCGATCCAGCAATGATGTACCCTTGTAGAGATCTTGAGGAACAATGTTACCTCCCGATGCTAAGTGATAACACTGTTGTTCACATGCCAAGGAACGAAGGCATGACATTAGATGCTGCAAACATATGCAGGCTAGGTGATACCTGGATTTACCTTGAAAGCGAGTCAGGTAATAGATCTGCATACGATTGGTTGTGTGATCGCTTTCCGCACATCAACATTGAAAAAGTTAATTTCTACGCTGGTGTACACATCGACAGTACTATTGTTCCGCTGCGTGAAGGACTCGTGGTTTGCAATCAGCCTCGCATAAAGTCAAAGGATAATTTGCCACCAAGTATCAGGAATTGGGACGTTATTTGGGTCAACGACATGGTTCCACAAAGCTTTCATGAATATCCATATGCCAGCAAGTGGATTGGGTTGAACATGTTAGCTGTTAATAGCAACACCGTAATAATGGATCCAGCCCAGACTGCCCTTATAAATACACTAGAGAAGCATAAGTTTAACATTATACCGCACACACTGCGACACAGCAGAACACTGGGCGGCGGACATCACTGTGTGACACTGGATACCTGGAGAGAAAATGCTTGACGCTAATATAGTAAATCGACTTGTACAAGATGAAATTAAGAAAAATGTCAATGCACAAATAAACACTGCACTGAACAGTTCTGAATGGTTACAAGATCTCGAAAGCAGAATTGTTTCACATGTCCAGGACCGAATTACTGCTCGTTTTAGTAACATCGGTACTGTTCCGGACCTTGTTAGTACAGTAAGTTCAAGTGTTGAAAAAATGTTCCAAGACGGGCTTGTGCCTAGTATTGATCACTTAGTGGATGATACACTGCTTAAACAGACAGTCGATCAAGCTGTCGAACAGTTAGTAGCAGACACTATTGAAAACTTGTTGTTCGATGAACAATGGTTAGCAAAAATCCAAACACACATTGCTCGTGAAATGAGTGATCGAATTACCAAAACAATTCGACAAGAAAACATCAAAGATGTATTGCGTGAAGTAGTTATTGAAAATGCAGGTACACTTACTAAAGACATTAACGGAGAGCTCACAGTTGAAGATGGTTTGGTTGTTGTAAGAAAACATCTAAGTGCAGACAGCATTGACGTAGGCGAACTAGATATTGCCCAAGATGCATACATGCACGGGTCACTTACAATTGATGGCGATTTAGCAATCAAGGGTCGCATTAACGTAAACAACAGAAGTTTTGTAGAACTTGCCGAAACTATTGAAAAAAATGCGCTAGACAAACTTAAACATGATTTTGTTGAAACTATGAGTGACACACTTTTTGAACGCATGCAAAATGGCATTGATTTACAACAACTAAGCGTCGGCGGCGAGTTGCTAGTTGATAACGGCACTCTTAGTTCGCATGTTAAACGTACCAACATTACCGAAGTTGGCAAACTTGATGATTTGCAAGTAAACACTTATCTTAGTGTAAAGAACCATAGAGTGGGTATTAACACTCCAAATCCCACCAGTGCACTAAGCATATGGGACAACGAAGTAAACATCGAAGTAGGAAAGCACAGTGCAAATACTGGGCAGATTGGTACAGCAAAACCACATAACCTAAGCTTGGTAACCAACAATCAACAGCAATTAACAATCAACAAAGATGGACTAACTTGGGTCAAACAATTACAAATTGGTCGCAATAAAATTTCTACATCGCCGGAAACTCCTGGGTACGAAGGTGCAAAAGGTGATCTAGTGTTTAATGCTAACTATAAACAAGGCGCACCGTTCGCCTGGATATGTTTGGGTGCATTTAGATGGATGGAGTTGAAATCAGCATAATGCAAGTTAGTTGGGTAATATCAGCAGAATATAAAGATGACAAAGCAAAACCAGAGCAGCTAAAAGCAATTGGCAACACCTGGGGAAGCTGGAAAACTTGGCGGTTATACAATACTGCTAATGTATTGTGCGCCAATGACGAAAAAGCACGTGAGCTAATTAAACGTGCATTCCATGGCGTATGTAACTTTTACATACCACAACAGAGTTATGCAGCATTAGAAAGACCTTCTGGTGTAAATGTGTTTGATGGAAAATTTCCAACAGAGTTCGACAACCAAGAAGATATTGTTGCTATGCATCTTGTTAGCAAAAGCGACTTGGTACTATTGCTAGGATTTGACTTGCAAGAAATAACAGACACTGATCCAACTGCCAGACATCTTAAAAAGAATTACCAGGCGGCCGCCAGCGGAGTAATTAAAAACAACGCAGACACTACCTGGGTTGTGATTGATCATCTAGAAGATCTAGATAAATCTTTTGCAAATATAGAAAATATCTCTTGCGATACTTACGAGAATGTGTTACAATTATTAGGTAACTTAGACACAGATACCTAGGAGGTTTCATGGTTGCTCGTATAGGCTTTGCTTGCAAGTATTTGCACGAAGATCAAACACAAAAGAAAAAGATCCTTGAAGAATTGCAACGCCCGTTAACGGAGCGCAGCACAACAGTTACTTGGTTAGGCAGACAAACACGTGAAGTAGCAGAAGAGCGTTTGTGGGATATAATGATTCACAATGCTGCCGCAGCAAAACGATTGGTTGAGTATGTTGGTAGCCTCCCTGCAGAGTTACGCATGGTACGAATTGGTAGTAACCAGCTTCCTTGTGCTACTCACCCAGAATGGCGCTACTTCTGGCAACGTCCAGATGTGATTGCATACGGTGAAAAACACTATGGTATGGTAGGTGACACAGCACGAGCACTTGATGTTAGATTATCTATGCACCCAGGACAATTTGTTGTGCTTGCAAGTGATAATCCCGAAATTGTAGAACGGAGCATAGAAGAATTTGAATATCACGCCACTCTCATACGGTGGATGGGTTACGGCAAGAAGTTCCAAGACTTCAAGTGCAACGTACACATCTCAGGCCGCCAAGGTCCAGCCGGTATCAAAGACGCAATTAAACGCTTCACGCCAGAAGCAAGAAACACTATTACAATCGAAAACGACGAAAACAGATGGGGAATCAACGACAGTCTTGAGCTTGCAAACGATCTCGCTTTGGTGCTAGATGTACATCACCATTGGGTACGTGAAGGTTCGTACATCGAAGCCAACGATGACCGTATTAAACGCATTGTAGACAGTTGGCGTGGTGAGCGACCAGCCATGCATTACAGCCAAAGCCAAGAACAAATCTTACTGCCACTTGATACCCACACACGCCCTGATCGTGCAGCACTGATGGAAAGTGGTATTGCCCGAGGTAAGCTAAGAGCACATAGTGATTACCTTCCTAATGATGCATTGAATGATTATGTATTGTCACACTGGCACTGGGCAGACATTATGGTAGAAGCAAAGTGCAAAAATCTAGCAAGCGCAATGTTGTTACAACATTATTACAGCAACAACGAAGAAAAACTAGTTGCTTAAAATTTAATCAAAGGAGACTAACATGTACAAAGGTACTGGACACATTCACAAAGATAAATTTACTAAAGTAGGAGATTTTATGCACGGGTATGCACGGTCAAAAGGTGGTATCCGTCCTGCAGAAGAATATCGATCTGCTCGCCGTAATGCTGCTAGACTGAGTTACAGAATTGCAAAGTTGGCAGTTAAAGCTGAATCTTAATCATTTTTATTTGGTAACCATTCAATATGGCGTTGTATGTATTTGACGTACTCATCAATTGAATGATCACTAAAGTTGTCTATTTTACCTTGTTTTAGACCCATGCAAATGCCACGCCATTTGTCTTTGATTAATTGCCATCCAGTGGGTGTACGCACTCGTCCGTAGGCATTGAGATAATATAGATTACCATGATGCACATATCCCATAATAGCAAGAGGAACAGTAGTGACAATGTCATTATTGTTCTTCCAGCGATGATGTACTACACCTAGACTCTTAACATACTTGCGCCAGCCTACTCGCGGGCTACCAAATGTGTGTAGTTCGGCCGGATCATTTAGTTCTATATTGTGCACACAACGGCTAGCCATGATAGTAGCCATTGCTGCTCCCAAACTATGTCCACAGAACCAAAGAGTTTTGTCTAAATTTGTTTTGTGCAACAAATCTTCTTGTATCATTGGCCAAAGGTCGTCGACTTCCTTTTTAAATCCTCTGTGCACCCTGCTAACTGTTTCTGCAAGAACCGGCATTGCTTTTAAGTCTGCTTTAATATCATTAAACTCGCTGGGTTGTGTACCTCGACATGCAATAACCAGGTCCGTTTTATTCATAAAGCGATATGCTTGTGCTCCGTCTTTATCGTAAAACTCTACTGTAGTAAACCCCAATTTTCTTGCTTCCTTGGTTGCTGTTTTTACATCAAAGTAAGAAATACGAGACAACTTAGCCATTAACAAACTACGTTGTTTACAATGCAATGCATTAATACTCGGTGGGGTACTCAAAATAAAACTCCTATATTGTTATTATATTATTTATCGTATACCTTTCAGTAACATCCATAAGACATAATTCGGTTGACAATATTTTGATATATGCTATATTAGTGGTGTAGTTAATATAATCAGGAGGTAATCATGTCAACCGCTACATTCATGTTGTTGTTTAGTCTTTCTATTACAGCACCCGACGGAGCACAGCTCGACGAAGTCGTTAACGTATACAGTAGGAGCTTCTCAACTGAAGAAAAATGCAACCGTTTCCTTAAAAACTATGGAGCATTGATTCGAGGAAAAGGTCTGCGCACATTTCAAGGCATGCTCAAAGATGAGTATACAGTAGAACTAAACAGCGTGTCATGCAGCCAGATCGATAAAAACGGTTGACACTTGAATACAGTTGTGTTATATTGTATTGTAAATTAAACGAAAGGATATCCCATGTGGGCAATTGAAGCAAGAAACTACGGTGAGAACAAAGACTACTTTTACATGTCAGGATTGACAGAAGAAGAGTCACGTGCTCGCCACGCTAAACTTAGTAACAGTGGCGAGTGGGCTTTAGTGCGCAGTTGGGATAAGCGTCAAGAATTTGGAGGCAAATCATGAAGCGCACATTAATTACTATGATGTTGGCAGGTACATTGTTAAGTGCCTGTTCATCAAGTCCATTGGGCATGAGACAAGCCCAAGGCAACGAAACACCTGTTGCAGATCAAGTGATCACAACAGAATACAAAGACCAGGGTGTTGTGTTGAACTACACAGTATTCGGCAATTTAAAAAGCATCGAAGTGTATGGAGTCGCAGCGGCTTGGAAATCAAATCCAGCTGTACTTGCTGAAGCAGATGCTAAAGAAAAGTTGGTTAAGTTTGTGTTTGGCGAACAAATTGACAGCAATCGCAGTGTAAAGATTCTTGCTAAGAGTATTGAAAACTCTCGAGACAATGCACTTAATGGTATCGAAAATAATTTTACCAGCGAACAACTAACAGCCGAAGTACAAGATGATGAAGCACACGGCACTAAAGAAGACAACACAAGTCGACGTATTGCTACACGACTAGATGAAACTGTTGCTGATACAATTACTACTATTGTAGCATCTGGGCGTTTAGTTGGTGTACGTAAAAAAAGTGATAAAGTTATCGACGATGGGCGCTTGTATGTTGCCAAGTATGTTTGGAGTGAAGATGACGCTGAAATAGCAGCGGACATTCGTAAAACTATGGCATTGTACTAGTGCAACGTGTGTTAACCACAATGGCATTACTGGGGTGTATTTTTACCACCCCAGTAACTGCTAATAGTGTTTCAATCCTGCTGCAACCAAGCCCTGCTGCAATTATACTTGTTGCAGGTAGATGGCTAACAACAAAACGTGAAAAAGTATACAAGGTGCGTGTGCAATGCACTGGTGTTGACGAACAAGCTGCTCGTAACAATTGTTTTGCAAAAGCAATCAATGACGCAGTTGGATCAATTGTTGTCAGTGATAGCGAAACATCTGGCACTGGCAAAGATAGAGATCTTAGCTATCATGAACTGCTTAATTACAGCTCAGGTTGGATACACGACTATGAGATAACAAGCAAAGAAAATACAACAAACAGCACACAACTGACTATGAATGTTAGTGTACAAGGTAATGCTGTTGCTGATCGTGCGTTTGGAAAATCTCGCAGCACTGGAGAGCTTGACGGCAATCGAATTTCTACTATGTTTGAAAGTTATCAAGAAGAAAATGCAGCCGGTGACAAGTTAATCGATCTGATATTAAGAGCATATCCTCAACGAGCATTTGATGTTGCAATAGGCAAAGCAGGCTACAATGTTGATGCTGATCGAAATATGATATTAAATGTAAATTTTTCTGTTAAGTGGAACAAAGACTATGTTGCTGCTATCTCAGAAGTATTAGAAACCACCGGTAGAAATACAACAAATGCAACATACTGGGCACAGTTAAAAACTAGATCCAGCAACAAAAACGGAACTTATCATAGGTTTGACAACATACGTGGTCAGCGTCTTGTGCAAGGGTTAACATCGCCAGGGCCACAATTGTTGCTAACATTTGGAAATCTTACTGCTGGGTGTTACAACATACCCGAATTGAGTGGACTCACCCAAGGTACCAATATGCCCGCTACTAAAATGATTCAGCCAACTGGCCAAGGAGTTGTAATCAACAGTTGGCTAGAATTACAATCTAGCATTGCTGTCACAGTTAGTGCCGATCAACTCAACAATTTAGGAAATCCAAAACTACAGGTTGTGAACCAGAAACAATGCCTCTAAGTTCTACGTTCACGCCCTAGGGACTTGTTATCCAGGTCCCCTCCCCGAGGCTGTGCTTTGACATTACTAGTAGTTTGTCCAGGCGCAGCCTTTTTCTTTACTGGCTGTGTATTTGGAATATCTGTGCTAACATCAGCAATTTCTGTTTCAGCATCACTAGCACCATTTTTGAGAATTTTAAACACAAAGTTTCCCTTGCCTTGTGTACTCATATATGTTTTATCAGCTCTCATAAGCACACCAGTAACTGTGTTACTTGGATACACACATTGGAAATCATTGACGTTAATAGTGTCGTCGCTATTACTACTCAGTGTGTACATCTGTACCAATGCACTATGATTTAATATTGCACTTGCTGCTTCGCCAAAGTCTGTTTCGGTGTTTACAATTTCAGCAATTGGGTATGCAATAGCAGCCAACATGTGTTCGATTGGAATAATGCGGCTCATGTCGCGAGCATTACGACCATTGTATAGACCTTGTAGTTTATCGCTGGTAATCACACTCATTACATCGTCATCTGGTCCCATACCAGCTAATGATTTTACTTGTTGCTTTTCTTCTGGCGAGATAAAGCCTAGCGCAATTGCAAGATTTAGACATCCATCTGTGTGTCCGCCGTTCTTGATAATTTCCATAATACTAACTGCTTCAGCATATTGTTTTAACAATTTCTGTCCAGCAGGTGCAGTGCGCATGTCTTGTACACTTTTCAGCAAGTTAACAATACTAGCATTTGCCCCGGCAGCGGCTTTACTTGATATCTTAATTTGTTTTCCTTGAGGGTTGACTAACAAGCTATCAAATAATCCATCTGTGGTTCCTGCATTAAAACTAATTGTGCAATCACTGTATCCAGATCCACCAAAGAAAATCTGTTCTGCTTCGTCTGCATTTCCGCCTACATTTTTGCCCATAATAAGTGCCATTGGCTGTAGTATTTCACAAAAGTAATTTGTAAATGCTTCGGCATTCATTTCGCCACGTGGAATGTTCATTGGAAAATCTTGTTCCATGAATGCATTAGTAGCACGTACTTCGTCTGAGTCTGCGCCAAATTTTGCAACAATTTGTTTTACGATGCTAGCAGGTGTCTGATTCTGTAATTGTGTAAGAATTTCGGTAGGTTTGTATCCAGAATTTTCTTTAACAGCCGCTTTACTTTGATATTTAAAACCACCTGGCAAATCATTTGGAAATCTGTTTAATGTTTTGTTAGCATTAATTTTTTGAAACCATCTACCTACTAAGTAGTCCTTGCCTGCACCGTCTACAAACCTTGCTATACCAAACGCTTTGTTTGATCCTTGTGCATTTGCCCATTGTATTTCTTGAGGGTCAATTCCCAACTGTGCGCCCAAATCTAGTAGTGCAGTGTTGGTTGTTTCTTCATCCTCATATGAGTCTTTTCCGGGAAAAAAGTCTAAACTTTGGAACGTTAATATATCTCCCTGAGGATTTGCAAATTTTTCGCCTGGTTTACGGTTCGCTAGGCCCACCCCTTCGGTGATAATATCTAAATATTCTCGCATTAAATGTCCAATTCTGTTAGCTTCGTATTACTTATCAAATAACTCGTTATAATGCATATAATTCGAGACCTAAATAGCATGCTAACGATTATAGACTATAGTTAGTATATACAGAAAGGAGATACACATTGGATATCTTAAATAAAGTAAAAGGCTGGGCAAACGGCTTAACCGAAGCAGCGGTAAGCTTGCTTGCACTGGGCATTGTGCTCGAAGTACTAGTAGGCGGTGCTAACGTACCGTTCTGGCCAGATATCAACGTTATCGGAAACGTTCAAAGTATCGTAGCAGGATTTTCTGCACAAGGGCTAGTTGGACTAGTTGCTGTATGGGTACTTTACTCGATCTATACTAAAAGATAATACTATAAGAAAGTGACGGAGCTTTTGTTCAGATCAGCTCCGTCACTACCACAATCCTAATGCTCGGCCATTACCTGCTATAATAGCACAACAAGTAACAACATGTAACACAATCCAAAAGGTTCTGAATGCTAATGCACGCCTTACATCAGTTTGTGTAATAGGCAAAAACTCTGGTTTATCATCATCGGTTATGCCTATCGGCATTCCGACTGTTCTTGCCCACATTTTTAAAAAACGCCGTTGCCCGCTCATTTACTTTCACGGCCTTTAAAAGGCCAGCCGTTAAATTCATCGTCGGGCTTGGTGTCTTTTTGTGTTTTGCTCATTCTAGTATATCTGCAATCTTATGTGCTAATTTTCTAAACCACGTTTCGTCATGTCCGCGAGTAGTTTCCGCCGCTGTACCTATTCGGATGCCACTTGTTTCTACAAAGCTGCGAGGGTCATTTGGCACACCATTCTTGTTTACTGTAATGCCATTATCCTCAAGCAAGTCTGCGGCTTGTCTGCCACTATACTTGCTGTCACTTAGATCCATAAGAATAATATGACTGTCAGTGCCGTTTGTTTGTACTGGCAAGTCACGCTGCCTAAACACATCACACATAGACTTAGCGTTGCGTACAACCGCCTGTGCGTAGGTTTTATAGTCTTGTGTATCTGCTTCAATGAAGCACTGTGCCTTGGCAGCAATGATGTGCATAAGCGGGCCACCTTGTGTGCCAGGAAAGATAGCACTATTGATTTTGCGTGTAAGTTCTTCGTTATTCCACAGGATGATACCGCCACGTGGTCCACGTAGTGTTTTATGTGTTGTGCTTGTTACAACATCAGCATAGGGCACCGGATTAGGATACACCTCACCTGCAATCAAACCTGAATAATGTGCCATGTCAACCAATAGATAAGCACCTACACGATCAGCAATATAGCGCATCTGTGCCCAGTCAATTTCACGTGGATAAGCACTAGCACCGGCAACAATCATTTTTGGTTTAACACGCTCGGCTATATCACGAATATTTTCATAATCTAACCAACCTTCTTTGTTTACACCATACGAATGAGCTTCATAAACTTTACCTGAAATATTAACAGGAGCACCGTGCGACAAATGGCCGCCGCTTGCTAGGTCCATACCAAGGATCTTATCACCTGGTTTGAGTAATGCTTGATACACCGCTGTGTTACAATTAGCACCTGAGTGCGGTTGTACGTTGGCAAAGTTTGCTCCGTACAGTTTGCACAATGTATCAATGGCAAGTGTTTCAATCTCATCCATATGCTCGCAACCATTGTAATAACGCTTGCCCGGATAACCTTCGGCATACTTGTTTGTAAACACCGAACCTGCTAAATCCATTACAGCTTGACTAGCAAAATTTTCACTTGCAATAAGTTCTACTGTTTCGTGTTGTCTATTTGTTTCTTTTGCAAGAATGTTGTTAATTCTACTGTCCACTATGTTCTATTGCCCCTGAGTGCGAAGTACATACCACCTACCCAGAGTAAAACGTGGAAATGGTCGTTTAATAATACTTCTGTTACACTTTCGGGTTCTGCCATCCAAATAACACCAGTCATAATACTAGCAATAGTAATACCAGAGAATCGTGTTAACAGATCACTAATTTCTTTAAAATACTTTATAAGTGCTCCGCTAACAAGTAATCCCAATCCGGCGCCAAGTTCACCATAAGCAACAGTCCACCACACAAGATAAGGTAGCTCGTATGCTTCTGCTACTTCTATGTCAACTGGGATCTTGTCTAAGCCTTGTTGAATAAAAATGATTGCCAATGGGATCCTCAGCAACCAATGTGACATACAGAACTCCGGGATTTTATTGACAAATGTTTTAATCAACTTGTTCACCCATAGATGTCAAATAAGCAATAATGTCGGCACGTTTGGCTTCTTTGCTCTCTTTGAAATTCATCTTGGTGCCTTTGACTAGTTTCTTAGAGTTAGCCAGCCATGCATCCATAAGCTCGGGTGTCCACTGCGGATTCTCCTCAGCCCAAGCGGCAAACTTTTTACTGTATTTAAAATCAGCAGTTCCGGTGCCGCGATTCATGATATTCCAAAGGTTTGGTCCAACCTTATTTTTGCCACCTTCTTCGATACTATGACAAGAGACACATTTTTTAAATGCCTTGTCAGCCACAGCAGGTGTAGAAAATGCTGCGGTGAATGCAAGTGTTAATAATAAGTTTTTCATTTGTTTTCCTATTTTAAAATGTACAGTAGTTTAAGTGTATTTAACAGTAATTTGTAGTGTTAGGATATTTTTAGTATTAGTTCGTTGGGTACACGTTGTGTTTGTATTCACTGATGCGTTGTGCTTCTTTGTACAAACCTTTGCTGCGCAGTTGTTGAATAGCCATACAGTAACTACGGTATTCCATTGCTTTCATAAAACGTTTAAACATCATTTGCTCTCCAGCATAAGTGCTTTAGCTTCTTCTGTGTAACCCATGCGATGTAGTTCAGCAGCGGCTCGTGCTCTGCCCATTGATTCCATAAAGTTATATGTGCCGCGGCCAAATGCTTTGAGTGCAGTCCAAAAAGGATTGACAGTGTAGTTCATTACTAGTGTAGTCATTATACCCACCCGTCTAAGTTGCGGTTAACATCAGCAACAGTTTTGCCTTTTGGGAATGATGTGTGTGCAATATGCCAAATATCGCCGCGAGCAATACCAATGTCGTTAAGTTCATAGTTTGTTAGTGCTGATAGTTGTTTGATTGTGTCTTTGATATTTCTGCGTCTTTGTAGTTCGGCATTTAATTTTTTAAACCAGTTGGCGATGCCGTCCAGGCCAATGATTTCGAATGTGTTTGCTACGATAGTAGTCATTTTATTTTACCTTTGTGTATATGTATATGTGTGTCTGCTGAGCCTAACTTTGTTAGTTTTACCCCTTCTACAACTATATTTAACACGAAAAACCACGAAGAACAATTGCAAATACCAAGAACCCGATATGCGTGTAGCGCAACTGTGCGCAAGTGCGCACCCAAGAGAATAGGGCAACTTTAACATTGCCCTATTATAATAAATTTATATGTGTATTATTTGTCTGCTACTTTTGCTTGTGTAGTTACTAGTTCTGGGTCGCTAACTAAACCATATTGTGCTAGCGGACCAGATGGTCCTGCAACACCATCTGCTACAAAGAAACGAACATAGTCATACAATCCCGGGATTGTGCCTGCATGTGCGTCTTTCACATAGAAGAACAATGGACGACTGACTGGATACTCAGCACTTGCGACTGTGTTTGCACTTGGACGAACACCGTTGATGGTTGCCACTTCAATAGTGTCTGTGTTGTTCTCATAGAATGCTAGTCCGAATACACCAAACGAGTTTTGGTTAGAAGAAATATTTGCTAGTGTCTCTGTATAGTCACCGTCAATGTCAATACTACGACCATCTGTGCGGGTGTCGATGCACATGGATTCTGCTTCATCTTCACCGTGTGCCACTTCAAACTTTGCAAAGTCACCTACTGCTTCACAGCCTACCAACAGAACCTTTTCTTCAAATACTTCTCGTGTTCCGTGCTTGGTGCCTGGAATGAACATTTTGATTTCATATGCTGGAAAACTTGGATCCACTTGATCCCATGTTGTTAGTTCACTGCGGTTGTTGAGAGCAAGATAGATGTGTGCTGGTGTAAATGCGAACCGCTCATCTTCAATTGAGTTGGCAAATACAATGCCGTCATAACCAAACATAACTTCTGTTATTTCTGTTACGCCATTGTCTGCACATACCTTTACTTCTTTTGGTTTGATAGGACGACTTGAGTTTGCAATGTCGATTGTGTTTTCGCCTATGCCCGTGCAGAATCGTTTCATGCCTGCGCTTGATCCGCCTGATTCAACAACTGGTGTCGGAAAGTCAAAGTTTTCACCAAATGCTTCTGCTACGATTGATGCGTATGGAAGCACAGTTGACGAACCCGCGATTTGAATATTGTCTCTTGCTGATACTACAGTCGCTGATAAAACTAGCGCGGCTGCTGTTAATAATATTTTCATTTGTTTACCTTTCTTTGTTACAAATAAAAGGTAGACAGACTAATAATATACACAGTAGGCGTTGTGTGTATGTGTGTATTGTCTCTGTGTCTACAATATTATTTACTACCGAATTGTAACAAGAGCGTAACAGTTGTGTAACAGTTGTATGAAGATTTTGGTCAAGATTGTCTTACTTAAAATAAAAATATGCACCGCAGTGCATATTTTAATTTATTATACTATGTTGCGATAGTCGATAGGTCTTCCGTATCGCATACAATCCATAATGTATGCTCGGTCTCCTTGTTGAAACTCTGCCGTCACATAAGTTTGCATTGCATCGTATTTGTCTTGAGTTGATCGTGGGAATGAGACCGCAGTCATCATTACACGACCAAGAGTTTTCATTAACTTAGTCATTTGTTTCTCCAATTAGTAATGATGTCTTATAACGCTGACGCGAGTTGTGCTACCAACTACTCAGGTCGAGAACTTATCTTGCCGCTCTATTTATACTATCAACATTTTTTTCTTGACATTTGAAAAGTAGGTGCTATAATATATATATTAGTCAGATATATGGAGAGCGATGATGAAAGAAATGTTAATTGATGAGATTGTTAACGCATTGCCCGACGCTACTCTTAATTGTAGTATGAAAAAACAGTTGTTCGACGACTTAACGTGTAGTTTGAAAAATTGGAAAGATCCAATTCGTGCAGTTATTCCAATTGTCGACTTTGCTGAATACAATGCTGCATGCATTCACTTTACTGGCAAAGAGTTAAAAATCACAGACTTCCAAGATCAACGAGTAGGAGTTGAATGTACTGATTATGAGTGATGCAGAAAAACGACTTATCTTGATCACAGACTTCATTGAACAACGACTGCGCAAAGAACAAGAACTAGAATACTACCTAAAAGAACTTGATGAACTAGAAAGTAAAATTAGTTGGTTGCGTAGGGAAGTTGATCTCACCAACACTATAATTGATATGATCAAAAGTGAAACTGTATACGACATCAAAGACCAGTTAATTGCAAACAACGAAAAGCTCTTGATTAAAGCAGAGAAAGATGAAAAATGAAACTAGTGTCGGTTACTTTAATGGTGTTGTTATTAAGTGCTTGTTCTAACGTGCCAGGATATCACGGTGTACAAAATGCACACGGTGCAAAAGAATTGTTTAACAACTGTCTGAGAGACATGTTGGACACACGCAACAATAGAGGATCCGGATGTTAAATATGCATATGACATCTCAAACAGTTGATAATATCTTAAAATGGATTGCAACATCAATACTATGTATAGGTAGTTACATTGTGAGTGCTCACCCAATGGCATATCCACTTGGTCCACTGGTGCTGTTTTGTGGCGGATTTGTCTGGTTGATAGTTGCGGTTCGGTGGCAGGAACGTGCGCTGATTATTACCAACGGTGTTATGTGCCTCATTACTGTTGTTGGCTTACTTAGATTTTACGAGTATATTTAATGACTCCACAAGAGATATCAGATTATAAACAACGTTGGATGAGTAAAGAAGAAACATTTTTTGTTCGTTTACACAGTGACTTGGATTGGCAAGGCAAGACTTGGTGCCGGAGAAACTTAGAACGACAGCAGTGGAAAATGAATTCATGGACTGATGTATATGAACACACATTTTTCTTTGAAACAGAAGAACATGCATTACAGTTTGAACAACAATGGCCGGAGTTTGTAAACCAATGAAAGTTAAAATTGGTGGATACCCAGATTATTATTACTGGTTAGATAGATTGTTTGGATGGAAACCCAAGCAAAAGATAAGTGTTCGTATTGATCCACATGATACGTGGAGCATGGAACACACCCTTGCCCATATTATCACACCTATGCTAGTACAGTTAAAGGCTACTAAACATGGCTCTCCTTGGGTTGATGACAAAGATGTTCCTAAAGAACTACGTAGTACCAATGCAAAGCCTAAAGAAAATGAATATGACACCGACAGCAATCATCACTTGCGTTGGGATTGGATCCTAGATGAAATGATTTGGGCGTTCAATCAAAAGTGTCGTGATGATTGGGAGGGCGACTTCTATGAATATGAAGCTGATGATACTGCACGATTTGGTTTGAAACTTGTATGGGAAGACCGCGAAGGACAGAAAGCACATCAAGAACGAATGACAAACGGTTTTAAATTGTTTGGAAAGTATTACGAAAACCTATGGGATTAGATGATTTACTGCTTCGGTGATAGTTTTACGTTTGGTGACGAGCTTGCAGACCGGAACGATGCATGGCCGGGTGTGTTAAATCAAATGACTGATCACATTGTGGTTGGCATTGCTAAACCCGGCGCCAGCAACAGTTGGATATGCAACAAAGTAATACAAAAATGTTTAGAACACAAGCCAGAATTGGCCATTATTGCTTGGACTACATCAGACCGCTACGAATTCTTTGATGAAAATAATAATAGCTTGTGTATTAATATTAATGATAGTAGTAATAATACTTTTATAAAACAGTTATACAGTGAATATCACAACTCCACTGGAAAATTGTTAGAATGGATATGTCAAGCAATATTATTGCAAAATTTTTTAGAAAACCAAGGAATTCCATATCGATTTGTGCATGCCTTTTCGTCGGGTATTGAAGATATAATAGACAACAACAAACATAATCCTCATTTTAAAAAAATGTTGGGTTTTTTAAACACAGATTGTTTTATTGGTTGGCCCGGAGATGATTTTATTAAGTGGAGCCATGGTTCTCCTCTTGGCCCAAACGGGCACTTCTTAGAACAAGGGCACAAACAAGTTGCCGAACACATGTATAAACAAATTAAAGATATATTGTAAAGATGCACGAATTGGCCACCACCTTTAATTACAGTGTTAACATTGAACGACCAGCTGGCGACATTGATGGTATAGTTCAATGGTGCAAGTTGAACTTTGAAGACGGCTGGCGCTGGCATATCAATTGTTTTAGTACCCCAACTACTCCTGGAAGCTATACTTTTTTTCTAAATAATAATGCTGATTATATGGCATTTGTGTTAAAATATGGTTGACAACAGCATTTAACTATGCTATAACTTAATAGTAGGAAGCATAACAGCCCTACACAATTCTTAACTGAATCAAAATGGAGAAACAAAATGACAGTTAAACTTGAAACACGGGCAATGCCCAAGCGCAACCCTTTTAGCGTTGCCAAAATTCAAAACTTGATGGAACGTAGCCAAGATAAAGATTTGTATGAAGATCTTGAAACACGCATTGATCCAACAAAAACCCTCCCAACACAAAAACTTATCTCAGATGCAATCAATAGTCTGCGTAATCGTTGCAATGGCACTTATGCAACCAAAGACTTCGGCGGCGTTGAGTTCGTAGCATTTGAATTGCTGGATATCAACATTGACAACCAACGTGATGTTGATTGGGATCACGTAGCGCACATCATTGAATCTTTTGATCCTCGAGCAGTGCAAGTTGTAAACACCATCAAGTTGCCAAATGGGCGTTACAGTATTCCAGAGGGTCAGCACACAGCCGTAGCACTGTACATCCTGTGGAAAGCCGGCATGATTGAAAAAGATTTCACAGTTGCATGCAAGGTAATTGATGCTCTTGCAGTAGTTCCGGGCAGCAATACCAAGGGTGAAGCATTTGGTAACTTCTTGTTCCGTTTGATCAACTATAAAGGTCGTAAAGCTGTTGAACCTTACTTTATGCACAAAAGCCGTGTAAGTGGTGTACGCAATTATGGTAGCACACTTACAGAAGACTTGCACGCCGAGCGTATACAGGCTGTGGTTGAACAGGCAAACATGTACACACGCCCAGCAGTTGAAGCACGTGGGCATGGCGCAAAGCCAGGCATGGTAACATACATTTCAGGTCTCAACCGAGTTGCCGAAATGGAAGGTGAGAACTTTGATAGTGCAATCCACGATCTTGAATTTGCACTGAGCTTGCACGATCGTTATTTTGCAAATGAAAAAGGTGTCGACGGTGGCTTTATCCTAGCACTAGGTCGCTATGCTAAACTTGCACGTAAAAACAAAACAACTATCACACGTGAGTGGCAGGATGCACTGATGCAGTTCTTTAAAACTACATATGCAAGTCCAAGCAAGTTTCATAAACAAGCAAAGAATCGTTTGGAGAAGTTTAATCGTTCACATGACTTGCCAGGTGGTTGGAGTGACAACTGTTTGTTGAGCATTTTAATCTTGGACTTCTATGCGTACTGTGATGCAAACGACTTGGACTTTCCAATCTTGCCAGATCAACACATCAACAAGTACAACGGTATTTAAGATGCGTTACTTGTACATATGGTCAAATCATTTGGGACGCACGTGTTTTGGTATTACAAGTAATCCCGACAATCGCAAACGCAAGTACGAAGGGCACACAGGCTTTGAAGTTAACTGGACAAAACTATATGCAGGTCCTAGCAATCACATCGAAGACTTGGAAGATCGTATTAAAAGCGAATTTTGGGATCACTTGTTCTACACTACCACTGGCAAGTACGAATGGATACGTGAAGACATCAACACTGATCAAATAATACAATGGTTAGAATGGGAAGTTGACAACACTTACGAAAATGTTATAAATGAAGTTGATGTTACAACCAATACATAGCAACTAG
>Ga0233415_10000208_pt1 | contig 29889 bp, 37 predicted proteins | sample Na_anoxic_12_MG_FD_188631 | JGI IMG/M metagenome (GOLD analysis project Ga0233415, IMG submission 188631) | Seawater microbial communities from Saanich Inlet, British Columbia, Canada - Na_anoxic_12_MG | ecosystem: Environmental > Aquatic > Marine > Inlet | place: Canada: British Columbia...
GATATTGGGCCACAAGGTGATGTAGGTCCACAAGGTATACAAGGTGATATTGGTCCACAAGGTGATATTGGGCCACAAGGTGATGTAGGTCCACAAGGTGATGTAGGTCCACAAGGTGATGTAGGTCCACAAGGTATGACTGGTGAAAAAGGTGATGTAGGTCCGCAAGGTATGACTGGTCCAAATATATTACCATATCATTTCGCAACAGATCAATCTATTGGAAATAATGATTATATAGGATTAGGAACTTCTTCGCCATCTTTTTATAGAAATACATTAGTAATACCAAATGATGGAAAATTAACTAGTATTACATTAAATATTAGAGCTCTTACTAAAAATACAATGATTAAGGGAGAAGTATATAGATTACAGCTAGATCCAAATAGTAAATTACCTAATCCAATTCCCATAGAAGGCGTTGCAACAGGATTATTCGCTACAATTGAAGAAGTAAAAGATTCAAGGTGTATTTGTTCTTGTAGTTTAGGTGATGTACCAGTTAATAAATGTGATTTAATTACAGTTAAAATTTCTTGGACTTCTCAAGGAGGAGGTCCTAGTGGAGGTGGAGCACTTCCTTTAGGGGCGTGTGCTATAGTAGAATATTTACAAATATAAATTTTGAATAAATATAATATAATATTATAATAATATATATAATATTATAGATGAGTTATAATAATAATATTTATAAATACTATTGTGATAGCATAAAAGATTTTGAAATTATATTAGATAATTCACATAATTCACTACCAACAGTTTGTCCTAAACATCTTGAATCAACTCTGGAGGATATATCAATGATTAATTCATATAAATATAATAATTATTTATTATCTGTTAATAAAAATATTGAAATAAATAATGTTCTACAAAAATTTTATACAACTATAATTAAAGGTACAAATAGTAATAATATATTAAGAGAAATTAAATTACTTTATAAATTAGAAGGAACTGGTTCTTTTAATTTACAATTTAATAATCCTAAAAATAGCAGCAATATAATTAATAATCTAAATATTCCAAATAGTACAAATAGTGATATAAATATATATAGTCATAAATTTAATAAAATCATTCAATCATTAGAAGATTCATATATAGAATTACAAGTAAACTATACTAGTAGTACACCTAGGATGTTTAATATATATCAAATTGAACTTATTTATGAAAAACTATAAATTTATTCTTTTTTATATAATTCAGATACAGAATATCTTTCTTGTGGAAAACTAATATATTTATCATTTACAATCGTATAACTACTATCATCTTCAGTAATAAATATATTTTTTGGCAATTTTGCATTATCTGCGCTACCAAAAGCTGTCGAATATTTTTTATACATAGGAGTTTTTTTATTATAATTTTCTGGAACAGTATATTGATCTGTGAAAATTAATTTAACAGGTCCACTTCCTAAAGAAGATTGAGCACCATACCCAGTTGTAATAAATTGATTTGAAACTGTACCTGTTATATAATCGCCATTATATGGATCACATTTTTTTGATTTAATTCTATCATTTATAATAACATCTGTATCAAAATTATTTTGTTCTTTATCAGTATTACAAGTAATATTGATATTTATTGGTTTGATAAATTGTTTAGATAATTCTTTATTTGTTTCTTTTGCTGGATGTTCTATTAAATTTTTAAATGTAATTTTATTATCATCATTGTTATTATCACTATTTGATTTTTTTTTATTATCTGTGTTTTTATTATCTGTATCTTTATTAGTTATATTATTATCACTTTTATTACTCGCGTTATTATCAGCATTATTATGTTCTGAGCATTCTTCTCTATTATCAGTAATATTATTTGTATATTTTTCAATTAATAAAAAATTTTTAAGAATTATACTACATATAATTAAAAAAAATAAAACCAAAGATATTATATTTAAAATTTTCATATATATTTTATAATATATATATATATATTAATATATGAAAACATTATATAGTGATAAAAATTTATATGATAATTTTACAGGTGTTATAGAACTAACTAATGATGATTTTACTATTAAAAATAATTCAATTAAAATAAATAATAAATTACTTTTAGATAAACCTGGATTTGTTAATTTCTATGCACCTTGGTGTAAACATTGTATAAAAATGGTTCCAATATGGAGTGATTTAGCAATTGAATTTAGAAATAAATTTATTATTTGTGCTGTTAATTGTGAAAATAAAAAAAATTATGAAATAAGAAATAAATTAAAAATTTTACAATATCCAACAATTAAATCTATTTCTAAAAAAGGAACAATATGTAATTACAATGATAGTTATAGTAAAGAAGATTTATTATATAATATTTGTACTAAAATTTAAACTCAAAAAAATCAATATCATCTTTAGCTAATTTAACACCTGCTTGTGGAAAATTAATAATAATACCATATTTAGATTCAATACCATCCTTTTTTAACTCTCTGTAATATTTGTAAACTTGAGCAATTTCTGTCTCTTTTGGAGAATTAATCATTGCTTTTAATTCAATAATTGTCTTATATTCATCCAAATATAAATCAATTCGTTCCTCACCTAATGTATAATATTTATTATTAATATTATATTTAATTAATACTCTTTTTTCGCTCTCATAATTAATATTTTTTTCCCGCAATTCAACTTCCATCGCCCTGTGATATATAAATTCTGTATGACCTGAATTTAATTGTTTATATACATTTTGTGCCATATTATAAATAAATTTATTATCATCATAATGATTATTAATATTACTTTTAGTATCATTTTGCATTTATATATACACCATAATATTTATTTAAGTATTGTTTTTAATAATTATATGTATATATTTATTTTTATTTATTTATAATTATTTTTAACAATAAGGAATAAAATAGATAAAACAATAAATAATAATATTATAAATATAGATGCTGTTATAAATATATATGGATATAATCTATCAAGTATATAACATATAATTGGGTCAATAATATGTGTTTTAAGTTGTGTTTGATTTTTTTCTTTTTTAAATTCAAATATTAAATTATCTATTAAATCATTAGTAATTTTTCCTAACATATAGTAAAATATTATAAAATATTTTTACAAATATAACTATTAAATATGCGGAATATAATAATTATAAATACATTATTTTAAATTATATGAATTATAAAAATATTAATATTCCATTAATTAAATATAATAAATCACAAATAAGTTATGATAATGAAAAATTATTAATAGAATTACCCGTTTTAAAATCTAAAAGTAGTATTGAAAAATATTTTAATAAATACCAGCTATTATTAAATATTAATGATGAAGAATTGCTTAATTTTATTTATTCATTAGAAAATAATAATAAAAAATATTGTAGAAAAGATTCAATTTATAAATCAAATATAAATTCATATAATAATACATTAATATTAAAAGTCCCATTTAGATATAATAGACATGAAATAAATATTACCAGTGATAAAATATATTTACCTACAATTGAAGATATTAAACCAGATATGTTATTAAAATGTAAAATATTAGTTTCAAATATATGGAATTATAACACAAATGATAAACAAATGAGTGGGTGTATAATGGAAGTTAAAGAAATTAATATTGTTTAATAAGATAATTTTGCGTTTTATATATCGTAAATATTTATATATATTATTATATAATGGTAAATTATGAGCATATAGATTTAGATAATATTATATACCACACGCCAAAAAAAACAAATGGTAAATATATTAGTAAAGTATTATTTAATAATAAAAAAATTAGTATTAAAACACAATATTTAAAATGTATTAATAAAATAAATATTAGCGAAAATAGATGTTATGTAGAATTTGAATTAGATACAACTGATAAAAATTTATATGATTTTTTTTCTGATTTAGATGATGTGAATATGTTAACAGCTTATGAAAATAGCAAAGAATGGTTTAGTGAAAATTTCCCATTAGATATAATAGATGAATATTATAAAAGATTCATACGATATAATAGTAAATTATATAAATTATATATTAAAATTAAAATACCATATAATAAAACTTCTGGAATATTATTAGAAAATTTTAATAATGAAGATTTTAAACATAATAATTTATTAAGTTTAAATATAAGTTATAACGGATTGTGTTTTATGCAACAGCAATTTGCGAGCGAATGGGTATTAGATAGTTATGAAGTTGAAAAAAATTATATTTTTCAAGAAAATATAGAAAATATAGAAAATGATGTATATAATGATATAAAAAATAATGAAAATAATACAGAATTACAAACAGATTCACAAGAAACAGATTTAGAAGAAAATAAAGATGAATTAAAAGAAACAGATTTAGAAGAAAATAAAGATGAATTAAAAGAAACAGATTTAGAAGAAAATAATTTAGAAGAAAATAAAGATGAATTAAAAGAAACAGATTTAGAAGAATCAGATTCACAAGAAACTAATTTAGAAGAAAATAAAGATGAATTAAAAGAAATAGATTTAGAAGAATCAGATTCACAAGAAACTAATTTAGAAGAAAGTGGATTAAATGAGGATGAAATAAAAGAAAATAAATTAGGAGAAAATAAATTAAAAAATAAAAAAAAAATAAAAATTATAAGATATGCGAATAGAGAAAGAAGAATACTATATTAAATTAAATTTAATTTATAAATTTTTTTTATTTGTTAATAATATAAATGAAAGTAGATAAAAATATATTATTAACAGTTTTATTAGTAGGTGTTTTAATTGCTGCTGGATATTATTATATTAATTTTTCCGCAGAAGGTTCCGTAGATCTTCTATTTGGTGATGAAAATGAAGGTTTTGAAAACGAACAGATGATGAATTTACAAGAACCCATCGAAAATGTACAACCACCTAGTATGAGTGTTCCTGGTTTAAACGAATTACATGAACCCGCGGAAGAAGAAGACAAAGTTGAAACTCCCTCAGAAGTTAGAGAAGAAATGACTAATCCCGCACCTTGCCAACCAAGAGATTCATTATCTCCAGAAGAACTTTTACCACAAGATTATTCAAGCACTTGGGCTAAAAATAACCCTGCTGGAGCATCTAATTTAGATGGTAAAAACTTTTTAGATGCTGGATGGCACGTGGGTATTAACACTGTTGGTCAAACTTTACGCAATGCGAATTTACAATTACGCAGTGAACCCCCCAATCCTCAAGTTGTTGTATCGCCATTTGTTCAGTCAACTATTCAGCCGGATACTAATAGAAGACATTTCGAAGTCGGTGGCTGTTAAATGATTATTTTATAAAAATAACATATTATAATTAGATAATATGTTATTCTATTTTTATATTAAAATTTATATTAAATTTTATATTAAATTTTAATATATAATGACTCTACATTAACTATATCTCTCATAATAACTTTTTGTAATTCATTAGAATTACGTGCTAAATTATTTTTACCCAATATTTCCGCCATTTTTTGTACATTCAGTGCAATACTACTAATTTTAATCATATCTTTAATAAAATTACCCTCATACATAGTTAATCCTAACTCTTTTAATTCTTTACCAGATGCCCACGCATAAGTAATATCAATCATATTAAGATTAACATTCCAATTGCTACATAAATCCAATTTCATTTCAAATTCTTTTTGGTCTAATTCACGAGCTAGTTTTTGAATATTTTCTATTCTTTCATTCATTCTAAAACCATAATTATTATTAAATTCTTGTATATCATCATCTTTACTTTCTGTAAAAATAGATAAAATAGCGGCGATTTCGGCTATTTCTAAATCATCTAATAATCCTTTTGTTAAAATTTCTGTAAATAGTATAGGATTACAATCATTAATTTGACTAGCGATAATACCTTTAATGGAAACTTTATCAGGTGAAATATCATCTAAACAATTAATATTATATATATATTCATATTCATCCAAATATTTTAAGATTTTCATAATATCATCTGTAATAATATTTTGATAATAATCTAAATCATTTTCTAATTGTTTTCTATGTACAACTTGTTCCCGGTCTTCTAAATACTTTTGGTATCCATTTTCAAATTCAACAATCTTTTTAATATCAGCTAATCTTTTACGATTATACTTAATTTGTTTATTTGTTATTCTAATATATGGATCCGGGTTCATAATATGATAATATTCTTTATATATACTATTATTACATTCAGCTGTATTAACTGTTGTATAAGAATCTAATTCTTCTTTAACATATTGTTTCTTTTCATTAATATCTTTATTCATTAATGATTTCTCCACAAAATTTAATAAAGATTTTTCTGTATTTGTTAAAATCATTTTCAATATGAATTGATAATTAAGACCGAATTTTGATACAATTTGTTGTGTTTTACCAGTCATTATCATCTGTGTCTCTATTTTCGCCATTGGTTCATACAAATTATACAAATGTATAACTACGCCTTTAGTATCTAATCCTCTACGCCCGGCTCTCCCAGCCATTTGTAAATATTCGTGTGTTAAAATATTCCTGAAATCTTCTTTATATCCATCATATTTAGTAATACCGGTAAAAAGAACTGTTTTAGTAGGCATATTAACACCAACGGCAAATGTTTCAGTTACAAATAATACTTTAATTAAATTTTTAGAGAATAAAATCTCAATAATTTCTTTAAAGACCGGAACTAAACCTGAGTGATGTACACATACACCTTTTTCTAACATTTTCATAATATCCCAATATTGTGTCATCTCCATATAATAATTGGGGTCATCTAATTCGTGTATATAATGATTTACAATTTTTTTAATTGCACCATATTCTTCGTGATTATTTAGATTTTTAATAACATTTTTAGCATAGCTTTCACATTTTTTGCGTGAAAAAACAAAGAAGATAGCTGGTAATAATTCCTTTTCTTCCATTTTTTCAATTACATCATTAATTATCTTCTTATCATTTCTTTGATTGAAAACACGATACTTTTTATATACTTTTAATATAGCATCGTAATTTTCACTATTAAAATGTCCATTTGCGTCTAATATTTCTACAAATTTACCACAATAATTCTCACTAATTAAATCTGTATTATCTAATTTAGTATCTAAATAATAGTAATGATTTAATGGAATAACCCGTTTATCATTTGGTATCAAATCTATATCTTTATTCTTAATTTGATAAATCCATTGTGCAAATTTATCAGCGCGGTCAATAGTGGCAGATAGCATTACTAAATTAATATCACGAGGTAGCAACATAATACATTCTTCCCAAACAGTGCCTCTATCACGGTCATTAATATAATGAACTTCATCAAAGACAATTGATTCAACTTCATTATATACATCAATTTCAATTTCAAGACTTTGACCAGCTATTTTAATGTTTTTATTATATAAAAGATTCCTTAAAATCTCTGTGGTCATAATAATACATTCCGCTGTGGGATTGAATTTAATATCACCTGTTAAAATACCCACACTGATATGTGGGAATTTTTGTTTAAATTCATAGAATTTTTGATTAGATAATGACTTAATAGGAGATGTATAAATAACTTTCTTTCCATTCTTTATTCCTTTTTCAATGGCATATTCAGCCACTAAACTCTTACCTGAACCAGTTGCCGCCGTAACTAAAACATTATGATTCTTGTTAATAGATACAATGGCGTGTTTTTGGAACTCATCTAAGGGATATGGATATTTTGCTTCAATATCTGTAATATCCTCGGTAATGGCTCCTTTTAATATATTCATTTAATTATTGATATAGGCTTATTTAAAATAATATTGAATCATTTTTTTATATATTTTCGTATAAAAAAAAATGATGGTTAATTGATTCAGGATGTATTTGGTTTCAAATTAGCGAAAATGAGTGGTGCTACTGAGGCCGCTGCCGCTGCCGCTGCTGCTACTGAGGATGGCAATGCTATTTGCGCTGGTTTTAACGCGGACATACCAGAGCGCGAAAACGACAATCGCGCTCTGAAGTTCTTGGAGAATCGCAAGAACATACAGTATACCCACTACAACTTAGTGGTGGAAGCATTCGCAACTCATGTTCGCGAGAACATCTTCGTCTATGAAGACGATAAGACCCTGAAGAAAAGGCTTGGAGCGCAGATTCTTCAACATGAATTCCCCTGTTTATTCACAGAGGAAAATTATAATAAAAAAATGATGGTAATTAATTCAGAATGTATTTGGTTTCAAATCAGTTGAGTATGGCTAACCCAGAGGTCAATCCCGCTGCGGAAGCACAAGATGCTGCGATGGTTTATGCGAAGGCTGCTACCATTGCAGCATCCAAATGTGTCAAAAAGTCAACACGATGCAAAAATTTGCAACCTTGTAGTGTTCTCGCTGATAAAGCGAGTGTTGCTGCCGCTGCCGCTACCGAAGCAGCACAAAATGCAAAGAGGGATGTTGACAACGCCCCGCGCTATGCTCAAGAAGCAAATCAGGCCTTTAATAAGGCTTTCGATTATTTACGTGAATGCCGCCGCATTTACAAAGTGCACATTAACACTATGGTGGCGAACCGTATGACTGATGATGCCGATCATTACGCGAGCCAAGCGGAATTTTTTGCTAATAAGACGGAGGAAAAAAAACCGGGGAGTCGCTTTGCCGAGAAAGCGGGCGCATTTGCCAAAAAAGCAAGAGAAGCCGCAGGGAATGCGGATCTTGCGGCAAAAAAAATCACTAAAAATAGTGATGTAGGTGAAGCGACAGCAAACGCAAAAAACGCGATAAATCAAAACGAAATCGCAAAGCAAGCGATGCTTGATGCGTATCAACAACTCGAATCTGCTTCCATGCCACTTTGGAAGTGGATATTTACCGGATACCCAGAGAGGGTAATTGAAAGGTTTTTACCTCGTTTGAGGAAAATCTCTTGGGCATTCAGGTTGCTGCCATTCCTTTTCGCTAACTTGCGAAAAATTTCGTGGAAGGAAGAGTAGTCTTTCTTCTGACATCAAAAAAAAATTATAATTAAAAAATTGAATTTTTTTATATGATTATAAATTCATATATTTATTATATACAGTATGGAACCCACCCAGAACAGCAATTCACCACCTCCTCGCCCGCTCCACCTCTTTCCAAAAGGATTTTATGGATGTCCACACGAGAGGTGGTGTTGGATTCCTAGTGATAATGGCTGGGAAATCCGGCCTCCTCCTGAAGGCTATAACCACTGGTGTGAAGAAAAATTCACGTGGTATGGAGAGGGATGGGTAAATAACTCGGATGGTTCTTCTATTAAGGCAGCTCGACAGTAGTTAATATATAAGTTCGTAAGATTAAATGTATTATATAATTATATATATATAATATGGAAAACTTTAAGAAATTTTATAATTTAGGGTTTGATGAAAATATAGAAGAAAATTTACCATTTAGTGAATTTCAAAAAAAAATTTTATTAAAAGATGTTCGAGATGCGGCATATAACTTTATATCTACATCAACAGTTTATAATAACAGTAATTATAGTAGATATTTTATAATGTCTTTTATGATTAGATATTATAATAAAAGTATATTAGTTAAAGATATATTTACACCCATATATTTTTTAGCTAAATCAGTTATTATATCATATATAAAATTAAATGAGAATTATGATATGTATATACAGACTTTTAGATATTATTTTGAGAAATATGTAAATTACTATGATAAATGGAAGGAAAAAGAAAAACAAATTATGGTAAATCAATTATTAATACAATATTTTGATATTAAAAATACTTTAAACCAAACATATGAAGAATTATATAAAACTGTTTTAAATGAGCAACAAAATAAAATAGAGAAATATATAAAAATACAAGGTTGTGAATATAAGATTGAAAAACTTCAAAAAGAAAATCCAGAAATTAAAAATATTTTAATAAAATTAAATGAAGAAAATAAAACAGGATTTGAATATCAAGGAACAATTCTTGAAATTATTGGTAAAAAAGCATTTTGGGATAATTTTGTTAAATTATTAAAAGAGAATGATACAGAAAAAGCAAATATTATTATATATGATGTTATTTCTAATTTTGTAGTAAAATTAAAAAATTTAATACCAAATAGAATAGATTTACATAAATATTATGATGAATATTATGATATTGAATATATTAAACAATTAATTGATAATAAAGCATTTGATTACAAAGCAATGATTAAATTAATTAATTTTAGTATGGAAGAATTACAGAAATTAGACAGTGCATATGGTTGTAAAAAAATACAAAATTGGCTGGATGATTGGGAAATAATATCTGAATGTTATTTTGATATACATGAAGTATTACCGTATGCTTTAAGAGATATTATAAATAAAGTAGAGCAAACTGAATATATCACTAATATAATTAAAAATAATTTAAAAAATGATAATATATAAAAGTTATATATTATTATAAAAGTAGTATGATATATAATAAATTAAAATATAAATGCACTAAATGTAATAAGATTATGAATTCAAAAAATGAATGGATAAATCATTTTAGAAAAAATCATAGTATTATTGTAAAAACTCATACAGATAGATTACACGGTGCAATATGGTGTTTTACATGTGGTAAGTGGAGTAAAAAATGCAATATGAATGGTCATAATACTTTTTTTAGAGTATTTATTTAATATTTAATAATAAAATAAATAAATTTCTTATTATAATAATATAAACAAATGAGTTCAAATCGTCTTATTTATGATAAATGTGAATATGAACAAAAATTAAATGTTAGCACTGGTCCAGGAAATTATACATTATATCAGGGTAAATATGATAATTCTTCTAAATGTCGGATTGAATTTGGTCAAGTAGGTGGATATGGTGTTAGTTTATACGATGGGAATATGGTTGATTTAGAAAGTAATTTATTAGGAATTGATAGACAATCTTCATTATGTAATTCTAGTAAATATCATCCACAATGTGAAAATTGCAAATGTGGCGGTGTTAGTACAGGATTGCCATGTGATTGTTTAGAATGTAGAAGTAAAAATTTAATTAATCAGCCAAATTGCCAAATAGTTGAATATAAGCCAGTAGTAGAAGCTCCTGAATTTGCCCCGGAATTATGTAAAGTAGATTCCAGAAAGGGTGGAACATATAGAGCGGATGGCACATTATTAGACAATATAAAATCGTGGTTCAATTAAGCTTTGTTTTAGTCTTTAATAAATATTTTAATTTAATTTAAAATATTTATATTAATTATATAAATATAATGAGCTTTAATAGATTAAGAGATGATGCTTGTGAAATAAATATAAATAACAAAGAATCTGTCGGACCTGGCTCATATCAAATGAGTACTCCTATATTATGTGATTCTACATATCAAGATAATCCTCAAATTATTAATCAAAAAGGTGGTGTTAGTATGAATGCTAATACAGAATGGAGATTTTACGATGGACCAGTTGATGTAGAAACAGATTTATTAAATATTAATAGACCAGCTACAAATTGTCCGGATGGTAAATATATGAATGAAAAGAGGCCGGAATTAATAAATATGCCTGATAGTCATTTCCCAGTTGAGAATACAAGATTAAGTAATCCACCAAGTACCTTAAGAGGAACAGGATGGAATAGATTTGAGACACTTTGTTTAGATCCACAAGCAAATATATTTTTTCCAGGAAATAGAAATATATTAACACAAACAGTTTTTAAGGATAATTACAGAAGATGTATGAGAACGCCAAAAGTTAATTCAATGCATCCTCAGGATAATTAATTTATTGATAAAATTTATAAATAATATAAAAAAAATATAATAATATATTTTTTTTGTTAAAATTGTATATAATAATTATTTATATAAGTATTTAAAAAGATATAAAACTATATAATAATATATGGAAGATACAACAGAAAATATATATACTTCATTTGATGATATGAATTTAAAAAAACCATTATTAAAAGGTATTTATGCATATGGGTTTGAAAAACCAAGTGCTATTCAACAGAAAGCGATTGTTCCAATGTTAACAGGTAAAGATATAATTGCTCAAGCACAATCTGGAACTGGTAAAACTGGTACATTTTCGATAGGTGTATTACAAACAATAGATGAAAATAATCCTGAGGAGCAGGCATTAATTTTATCGCCAACTAGAGAATTATCTAAACAGACATTTAATGTTATTAAAGCATTAAGTCAATATACAGATATAACAATTAAAGAATTAATTGGTGGTCAATTTGGTAATAGAGATAGTTTTAGAAATAATAAACCGAGTAATATTATTGTGGGAACTCCTGGTAAAGTGTTAAGTGAATTATCACAAAATAGGATAAATTATGAAACGATAAAAATATTAGTATTAGATGAGGCAGATGAAATGTTGTCTAAAGGTTTCACAGAACAGATACAAAATATTTTTAAATATTTAAATAAAGATGCGCAGATTGCTTTATTCAGTGCGACGATGTCAAATGAGATTTTAGAAATTACTGAAGAATTTATGAATGATCCGCATAAAATATTAGTTAAAACTGATGAATTAACTTTAGAAGGTATTCAACAATATCACGTTGATGTGTCAACTGAAACATATAAGTATGATACATTATGTGATTTATATTCGACTATTGCGATTACACAATGTATTATTTATTGTAATACAAGGAAAAAGGTTTATTATTTATCTAAAAGATTGCGCGAGAGTGATTTTACGGTATCGTGTATTTATGGTGATATGCAACAAAGTGATCGTAATAGTGTGATGGAAAGTTTTAGAACTGGTGAAACAAGAATTTTAATAACAACGGATATTTTAGCGAGAGGTATTGATGTTCAACAAGTATCATTAGTAATTAACTATGATGTACCAAATGATGTTGAAACATATATACATCGAATTGGAAGGAGTGGTCGAATGGGTCGAAAAGGTACATCAATTACATTTTGTACAAATTATGACATAGATAAATTAAAGTATATTGAAAAATATTATAACACGCAAATTTTTGAATTGCCGGCGAATATTGCGAGTATTATTGTATAAAAATATATAATAAATAAATTATAACAAAATAAATTATAACAAAATAAATTATAAACTATGGAGTTATAATAATATATAAAAAATATTTGTATATTATTAAATTATAATGGATGATGATATATATTTAACATCTAATTTATATATTAAACATAAAATTACATATTATGATACTGATGATAAAATTATACGTGTTAATAAAAATAATTGGCATAAATATTTAGCAGATTATGGTTGGGAAAAAATACATAATGGATGGGTAAGAAGACTAAATAAATATTCTAAAAATAAATATAAAAATTCTCCGTGGGGTATTTTAGATTGTGGTGGCGATGGAGATTGTTTATTCCATGTAATTTCTGAAGCAATATATGAACCGGATATGCAAGTTATAAGACAAATAGCCGCAAATGAAATTAATGATGATAATTTTGATATTATTATTGAAACATATAGAACATTATACGATGATGATGAATTTGAATGTTTATGGAATCCATATGATATTAAAACAAAGGAAGAATTACAAGCAGAATTGATAAAGACTGGTAATAATTATTGGGGAGATCATATAGTTATACAGTTATTAGAAAAGGGTTTAAAAATGAATTTTATAATTTTAAATGATGAAAATTATGATAATAAAAAGGGTTCTTTAAAGGATAGATTTAAAATACATTATATTGGTAGTAATATTAATTATAATTATAAGACAATAATATTATATTATATAGATTCAGTTCATTTTAAGTTAGTTGGATATTTTAATAAAACGTATATGAAAACAGTTTTTAAGAAAATACCTTCTGAAATTTTATCATTATATCGTGAAGAATGTTTATCCATAAATTAAAAATATTTTTTTGTATTTTAATATATATTATTATATTGTATTAATATATATTAATGGAAATTCCTATTGTGGCAGGTATATTAGGATTAGGGTACTATTATAATATTAATAATAATAAAGTTAGAAATGATGAAGAACCTAAAAATATATATGAATCTAAAAGATCATTAAATATTAGACAAAATGAATTAAAACATGCAGAAAAAGTATGGAATGAACCAAACAGAATTATGCCCGGACCTCCTAAAATTGACCCAACATTATTATTTAATAAAGTTGATTATGAAAATAATAAATTACCCATTGAATTTAATAATTATAATAAAAATGATATATTTAGCGAAATAAATACAACCGAACATAAAAATAATTCATTTAATATTTATAATAATGATAAACCTGTATCCAGTGGTAATCAAGGTATATCTTTAACTGGAGAACCAATTCAATCTAGTAAATTTGTTCATAATAATATGGTTCCATTTTTTGGTGGCCGTATTAAACAAAATGTTGATGAAAAAGCAAATCAAACAGTTTTAGAACATTTCACAGGTAATATTGATAATTATCAACAAAAAAAAGAAATAAAACCATTATTCGCAGTTGAAAATAATATTACTAATCCATATGGCTCAGCAAATCATAATGATTTTATATACGATAGAATTATTCCATCTAAAGTAATGAATAATGTTTCTCCTGTTGAAAAAGTTAGAGTTGGACCCGGATTAAATCAAGGATATACCTCAGCACCATCAGGTGGATTTCAACAAGCAAATAAAAGAGATTATGCTTTACCTAAAACTGTTGATGAATTAAGAACTAAAAATAATCCTAAATTAACATATAAGGGTCGTATTTTATCAGGTAAAGGTATTTCTAAATCAGGTAAAATTGGAGTTATTGAAAAAAGAAATCCTGATACTTTCTTTGTTAGTGGCCCAGAAAGATGGTTTACAACTGTTGGTGCACAAACTGCTGAAAAACAAAGACCAAATATAGTTCTTAAAGATGTTAATAGAAGAACAACAGGTATGCGTCGTCGGTTTGGTGTTGCTAGCCACGTCACTGGTAATAAAGATAATGTTCGTTCAAAATATAGAAGAAGTCGTAAACAACAATATAAAACCGATGGTGCTAGACATATGAATCTTCAGGGTAAATGGTCTGCTGTTCCAAAAAATAAAATGAATAATTCAAATATTGAAGAATTACACGATTATGGTAAGAGTCGTACATTTGTTAGAGATACTGAAAGACAAAATATGCCTTGTAATAAATATAGAGGTCCATTAAAAGCAGGTGAAAAAGCGACATATAGAAATTCTCAAAAAGCGAAAGATACTAAAAAACAATTCACAAGTGTTAATAAACATACTGGTAATATGCAAAAAAATAATACTGCTGGATATGTATATGATCCAAATGATATAGCAAAAACAACAATGAAAGAAACAATGATTGATAATGAGCACGATGGTTTTATCAATCCAGATAATAAACAGTCATATGTCTATGACCCAAATGATGTGGCAAAAACAACAATGAAAGAAACAATGATTGATAATGAACACGATGGATTTATCAATACAGATAATAAACAATCATATGTATATGATCCCAATGATGTTGCTAGAACAACTATGAAAGAAACAACTATTGCCGAAGATGTTTTAGGTCCAATGTATCAAAAGAAGGGAATGGGTTATAATGTTGCTAAAAATGAGATTAAAAATACTGTGCGACAATTTACATCTAATACAAAATATAATGGAATTGCGGGACCGGGTACAAATGAACAGCCACAATCATATGAGCAAATATATAATTCAACAGTTAGAAGTTATAAAGAACAAGTATCAAAAGGTAGAACACCAGGCGGCGGAGGTGTTAAGGTATTTAATAATAAAATTAATGCGACAACAAAAAAGATAAATGATATACAAAATAATTATTTAAATGAAAGAGGATTAATTCCTAATAAGGTATATAATTCTTTACCCCAAGCACAAAAATGTTCTGTAACAAAAGATAAATATACAGCACCGAATGAACCAGTACAAGATAGATTGGATCCATCATTATTAAACCAATTAGATGATAATCCATATTCAATGCGTAATTTAGCATCAAAATGTTAAAATATATTTGCAATATAATTTTATTTATTATTAAATAGAATTGCGTTATAATATGAAAATATTTATTTAAAATATTTATATAAATGGATGAATTAAGTATAAATATTTTAGTAGAAGCAAAAACAGAATATACTAAACAATTAACAAATATTCTAACACAATATTTATTTGAAGGTATTGAATCTATTTATGATGACTCTGTTGATTTAATCAAAAATGATAATAAAGAATTATCTGTATTAAAAATGTTTCAAAATTTATTAAAAAAAATACCTCAATGGAATCAAGATTTAATTGATAAAGAAACACAAAGAATAATCGACAGGTCTCAATGTACTTGGCTACCAGATTTAATTGCAGCTGTTTTTGTAAGTAATACAAAAATTTTAACTGCTGTTCGGGTAATAAATAGTAAAAAAAGGATAAATTTAAAAATACCAAAAATAAGTTATTTTATTCATAAATGTTATATAGAATGTGCGAGAGAATTTTATAAAAATCCATTCTTAATGGATAAACAAAATATTTTAAATGTCGAAAGACAAAGATGTGTAAGAGAATCTCTAAAAATTATAGAATCATGTATTTGCGATGCTGTAAGAAAATTATTGCCATTTCAAGAAATATTAAAACAATATTTAGGCGATTCATTTGATAATGATGATGAAGATATTACTAATATAAGAAGTTTAAAAACACCTGTTCAAAAATCTAAAGTTAATGAATATTTAACAGATTCAGATAATGAAGATTATATTAATGACAGGAATGATATATTGGATTTATTAAATGAATATAAGGATGAAGATGATGATAATAATGAACTAGATAATTTAAATGGCGGTGAACTAAATAATGAAAATACAGAAACAGATAAAGAAAATTCCGATGATGTTAAAGATAACGCAAATGATAATGAAAAATCCACCAATGAAGAAGAAGATATAAATAAAAAAAATAACAAAGATGATAATGAAACAGAAGATAGTAAAAAAGAGCTTGTAGAAGTTAAAGAAGACGAAGAAGTTAAAGAAGACGAAGAAGTTAAAGAAGACGAAGAAGTTAAAGAAGACGAAGAAGAAGTTAAAGAAGACGAAGAAGTTAAAGAAGACAAAGAAGATGTTAAAGAAGACAAAGAAGAAGTTAAAGAAGACAAAGAAGACAAAGAAGACAAAGAAGACAAAGAAGACAAAGAAGAAGTTAAAGAAGACAAAGAAGACAAAGAAGACAAAGAAGAAGTTAAAGAAGAGAAAGCGGTTAGTGAAGAAGAGAAAGCGGTTAGTGAAGAAGAGAAAGAAGTTGAAGAGATTAAAAATATAGTAATTGGTGGCACACCTTATAATAAACCAAATAAGTTAAATAATGAGTTAAATAATGAGTTAAATAATGAGATAGATATGAATAGTGGTATTAAAAAAATTGAGAAAAAGGATAATTTATTAAAAATATTAAATGAGGAATTAAATAATGATAAAGTATATGATGAAGATTCATTTGAGGAAGAAATCGATACTACATCTAATAATGTTCTTAATAATAATATTGTTAATAATAATTTAAGACCTATAATTAAAAATAGACAGCGATTAATAAGGCGTAAATTAAAGAAGTCAAATAATAATAAGAAGAGAGTTTTTTTCAAGGATACTAATTATGATGATGATAGTGAATAAAAAATTGAAAATTATATAAACATAATAGAATATATATTATAAATATAATGCGTATACCCCGGTATTCTGAAAAGCTGTATAATGAGATGGTTAAAAGGGCTATTAAAATGAGGTCACATACACCTGAAACTATATATCATAATTCTTATATGGTTAATAAAATTAGTTCATTAAATTCTAGAACATTTGAAGGATATAGTTCGTGTGGTCATATGACTCATTGTTTAGCACCAATATTGAAGGAAGATGGGTATAAAAATATTAAATTAATGTTTTCTAAAATAAATAGTGGTAGACATATGGAAGACCATGTATATTTGTTGATAAATGATGAATATATATTTGACCCGACATGGCGGCAATTTTTTGGTAGTTATATATATAAAAATGAAAAATTAAGTAAATTTTTATATATTGATAATCCGCCGATATTTGTTGGAAATTATATTGATTTACATAATACAATATCTGAAGCTATTTTATTATCAGGAATTAAATGTAAGACAAGTCAACAATCAATTAAAAAAATGTGGATAAATAGCAAAGATATTACAGATAAAATGACTATGTAATTTAATTTAATATATTATAAATAAGTTTATTAATTATAAAAAATTTCTTTTCTATGAATATAAAATGAATCAATATTTGGAATATTTAAAAAATCCTTTAGTAGCTGGAGGACTTTCAGGAAGTTTAATAGTATTATTCGCATATTTAGATAAAAGAATGAATGATAGATATTTTGATAATAAATATTATGTTAAATTATTTTTATGTGTATCTCTTTTAGTATCTGCTTTAGTTTATTTCATAAATGCTAGTAATAATAATATTAAAAAAGGTGGTAATATCGTATCATTTGTTGAAAAATTAAATCAAAATGGAGGAGGTAGTTCAAATGGATTAGAAGTATACACTGATGCACCTGATTTTTAAATTATAATAAAATATATAACTCGTTTGTTTTTATTATAATTTTTGATAGATTTTTATATATGTCTATTAATTTACAATTAAAAAAGTTTGATTTAAAAAAAATTAAAGATGATAAAATTTTTGTAGTTTTGGGTAAAAGACATACTGGTAAATCATTTTTAACTAAAGAAATATTATATTATCACAGTGATATTCCTACAGGAGTTATACTCTCTCCAACCGAAAATGCAAATCATTATTATCAAGAATTTGTACCAAAGATTTTTATACACGATGAATATAATCAAGCAATTACATCTAATTTTATGAAACGACAAAAGAAAATGAGACAAGTAATGAGACAAGGAGAAGATATTGATAATCGTGCATTTATTATATTTGATGATTGTTTATATGATAAATCGTGGAAAACAGATAAATTTATTCGAGAGATTTTTTTTAACGGTAGACATTGGTCTATATTTGCGGGATTTTTATTACAATATCCAATGGGTATTGCTCCAGAATTAAGATCAAATATTGATTTTGTGTTTATATTTAGGGAAAATGTTGTAGCAAATCGCAAAAGATTATATGAACAATATGCTGGTATGTTTCCAACATTTGAGATGTTTTGTAAGGTAATGGACCAATGTACTGAAAATTTTGAATGTTTAGTAATAGATAATACTATACAAAGTAATAAGATAGAAGATCAGGTATATTGGTATAAGGCTGAAGAACACGGTGAGTTTAGTATGTGTCCTCCTGAGATTTGGGAATATAGTGAAAAAAATTATGTGGAGGATGAAACAGAAGATGAAATAAATATAAATACATATTATAAATCTAGTAGAGGTCCAAAATTGAATGTTAAAAAAATATAAGTTTAATTTAATTTTTTATAATATTTATAATAAGATATAATGAAAAATATTCATAAAATTAATAAATTTGATAAATCTACTATTAAAGATAATAGTATATGCGCGATAATTGGTAAAAGAAGTTCAGGTAAAACTACATTAATTAAAGATTTAATTAATTATAAAAATATTGATAAAAAAATTATAATTGATCCAAATACTAATTTTCAAAAAAATTATATTAATAACAATGGAATTATTTATAATAAATATGATTCAAATATTATTGAGAATTGTTTTTTAGAACAAATGGATAAAATAAATAATAGTAATAATAGTGATGATAATGATAAATTAGAGATAGTTTTAGATGAATGTGATAAAAATTTATTAGATGATTCTATGAAAAAAATATTTATATTAAATAGGTTATATAATATTGATATTATATATTCTGTTAAAAATTTATTATATTCGCAATTTAATAATAATGTTGATTATATTTTTATATTTCCGAGTTCTATTAAAAATAAAAAAATAATATATAAAAAATTTAGTAATATTTTTACATCTTATGACCATTTCTCATTTATATTAGATAATTGTACACAAAATAATTATGAATGTTTAGTAATAGATAATACAATAATTAGTGAAGATTTAGAAGATAAAATATTTTGGTATAAAGTAGACGATACAATTAAAAATAAAGGAAATATTTTTGATAATTTATATTATATTATTAATAAAATTTTTTGTTTACAATAAATATTATAATATTGATTAATAATATATTATGTCTAGAAGTTTAACTAATAACAGAGGTTCTACAACTGTTGGCAATGAAATGTTGAAAAAAGAATCTAAAAAAACTAAATATAAGAAATTAATTAATTATGAATGGGGTGTTGGAATTGAACACGAAGTTCAATTTTTTCATAAACCGGAATTAACATCTAAAAATATTGAATCATATATTATGTTTGATGGTAAACCTAGAATTGAAGAATTATTAAAATCCGGTAAACTTAGTATTTTAGACCAAGAATTTCTTAAAACAATACCATTTGAACCAACTGGTAGAAAATGTAATGGCAAAATTGTTTTACCAAAAACACCTGTTCCTATGCCGGAATTTATAACTGATAATCCATTTAATACATTAAAAAATAAAAGGCCAATAGAATCTTATTGTGAAGAAATTCGTGATAAGGAAGAAAAATATATAGTATTATTAAAAAAGAATGAAAAAACAAATAAATTAGAAGAAAAATATGGTTTATTATATCAATACCCATTTGGTGTATCTAATTATTTTAAATATGCGAATAATAAAAGTATACCATATAAATTTGATAAGACAAAAAATAATAAAGATAAATTACACACTGATTATTTAGGTAGTTATCATATAACTTTAACTTTGCCATTTACTAAAAAAACTACTCCTGCTAGATTTATTAAAACACATCAAAATTTTGCGAATCAAGTACAATGGTTAGAACCACTTTTATTAACCGCTTTTTTTTCATCCGATCAAAAAGCAGTTGGTACTGGTGAAAAAAGAATTAAAGGTTCTTATAGAATTGCGCGTGTAGGTTGGGGAAATTTAGCTGGGAGTGATGTTCGTAAATTTAACAAAGGGATTGGTAGATATGCTAATATAGAGCCTTATTGGCGAGATGGTTTAAATTTTTATAATATTAAAAGTTCTGAATATTGTAAAGATTTATCACCTAAATTAAAAAAAGTTGAGCCTGGTGCTGTTTCTGGTTTTAGCAGTAATTTTAGAACATTTGGTAGTACAGACCCAGATAGACCATGGCATAGAGAATCGGGTGTTGGTATGACAAAACCAAATGGTGTTGAATTAAGAATTTTTGATCATTTTGATTCGCATTATTTAAAAGAGTTAGTTAAATTTATTATTTATATTGCTGAAAATAGTCGTACTCATATTTCTAAAAAATATGTTTATAAAAATAAAGGCTGGATTGAAAGTTTACAAAGAATTATGTTAAATGGTTGGAATGCTGAATTAACTGATGATTATATTAAAGATTTAAGAAGTGAATTAAATCTTAATATTAAAACAAAATCTAAAATTGCGTATGATGTTATTTATAATATAAATCAAGAATTGCATCAAAAACATAAAAATGGTGATTGGACATATATGATGTTAGAAGATGATAAAATTGTTAAATTACCCAGCATAAATAGATATAGTTGGGAAACTGGTTTAATGATGAAATTAAATAGTAGCAAAGTATTAATGAAAAAATTTAATGAAATGGTTAAAGCTATTCCTGTTAATAATGAATTAACAGTTGATGAGTTTAAATTAATATTTTATAAATATTTTAATAAAAATATGTGGAAAAATGATGTAATAGATGTTATATATTTTTTGGAAAATCTTAAATTTGTAAATTTACAATTTGAATTAAATGGCAATATATCATTCTTGAAAATAAATAATAAAAATCTACAAGTAATTGATAATTTCAATGAAGAATTATTAACTATGTGGGGAAAACCAGCACTTGAATTATTTGATTTCTATGTATCTAAACTAATGAAAGGAAAAAAATGACGCTAATATTATTATATATGTATTAATTACTTTGATTAGACACTGGAAGATGGCGGATGACACCAAATGCCCAGGTGCTCCCAAACCACCCAGGAAAATCCGTAGGATTTTCAATAGAACTTGGGTTGTCCACCAGCGGGCACTGTTCTCGCAATTTTTAATTGCGAATGGTGTCTCGCCCGAGGTGCTCTCCAATGTGGTCTATGCATTCTTGGTGGAAACACCAATTCGCATTTGCGTCAAATACGGGGTCGCGACTACCCTCGAACCCAGAGAAGGTTTTTTCGGGTACACACCCGGAAGGATAGCCACTCTTCAACAAGAGTTGAAGAGTAAAGACAGCAGGATAGTCCGCATTCTTGCGGTAATCCCGGAGGATGTTGCCAAGGGTGTCATTAAGACACAGCTAGAGGGGCACATCCTCAAAAAGACTAAGGGCCACAAAGTGGATCTTGGAAACCACAAGGAGTTCAGGGACCCCGAGTCTCTGAAGATTTTCGACGGAACCGTTAAGATTCTGTTAGACATGGGGGTCTGTGTGTATCAAAATTAACACACACTCCTTTCATTGTCTATAAATTATAATAATATATGTATATGATAAAGTAATAAACTAAAGTATATAAAAATATTTATAATAATAAATATATTATGAAAAATAGAACTAAAAGTATTAAAGGCACATCTAAAATATCTATACCGAACGCAATAATACCAGAATCTTGTTTTAACTGTGGTTTATATACTAATAAAGTATTTTGTAATAAATGTATAAAATTATGTAAACAATGTAATAAAGAGAAGAGTATAGTTGATTATAACAATGAATTATGTATACACTGTGATAAATAAAATTTATATTATTATAAAAAAAATGAATAATATTTTTATAATAATAAATTTACATATAATTGTGGGGAATCCCCCACACAGCTCCCTTAGCTCAATGGTTAGAGCGCGGTGCTTATATCAATATTGATGTGATGGCACGCCGAGGTTGTAGGTTCGAGTCCTACAGGGAGCATTATAAAAATTGATTATTATATTTATAAATATGATAAATATAATATTAAACTACACCGTATAAATGAAAACAATTTTAATTATATTATATTTATTACAACATAAAACAGTATATGCGAATCCATATACACAGCCTCAACAAGTTCATCTTAGTTTTGGCTTTGAATTAAATAATTTAGTAATAACGTGGAACACTCCACACCCAACATATTCATCTATTGTACAGTATTCACATAATCAACTAGATTATATTGATGTGAAAGGATATCAAACAAAGTTTAGTAATAGTAATAATACACAATATATACATCGTGTTTTACTATCTAATTTAGAATATAATACAGAATATTTCTACCGCTGTGGCGATAATATTGGCGGATGGTCTAATCTATTCAGATTTAATACTGTTCCACTTAACAATTGGAGTCCAAAATTAGCTGTGTATGGCGATATGGGACTAACTAATGCCAAATCATTGCCAGAATTACAACAAATCGCACAAGATAAGAAAATAGATGCGGTTTTACATATAGGTGATTTCGCATACAATATGCACGATGATTATGGAAAAGTTGGAGATAAATTTATGAATAATATTGAACCGATTGCTGCGTATGTACCATATATGGTTAGTGTTGGCAATCACGAACAATACAATAATTACTCTAACTATAAGAATCGCTTTACAATGCCATCCATTAATAATGAGAATTTCTTCTACAATTTTACAATGGGGGATGCTTGTTTCATAGCATACTCTACCGAGTTTTATTTCACTGATATTAAAGCTGCTCTAATTCAGTTTGAATGGTTGAATAAAACACTTCAAGAACAAACTTGTCCGTGGATTATCACATATGGACACCGTCCTATGTATTGTTCCAATTTAGGACATGATGATTGTACAAAAGTAATGAGTATGGTGCGATTAGCATTAGAACAACTATTCTATGACAATCGTGTAGATATTGCTCTTTCAGCACACGAACATAGTTATCAACGCACATATAAAATGTTAAACAGTCAGATAGATCCGAAAGGATTTTATCATATTGTAAGTGGTTCGGCTGGATGTCGTGAACATCACGACCCATTCACTAAAAAAGTACCTAAATGGTCTGCTTTTACAAGTGATGATTATGGATATGGTATTTTAGAGATTGTGAATGCTACACATATCTATTGGGAACAAATAAGTGTAGAACATTATCCTTCAAAAGTAATAGATAGTAAGTGGTATATTAAGTAAAATGTATAGTTAAATATATAGTTAAATATATAGTTAAATATATAGTTAAATTATTTAATAAAATTATAATATATATTATGACCATTAAATAAATACTCATTATCATCATAAATAGAACCAATAGAATGTTTTATATCAAAATTATTATCTAAATATATAGATTTATAATAAAATATAATATCTAAATCATTAAAAATTATTTCGTGATATTGATTTAAATTACTTTCATAAAATAAATGTTTTATACAATTTAAATTATTTATTACTTTTTTAAATTTAACATTATGAATATCTTTATATAATCTATCTAAAATATTATCTAATATATTCTTATTTATCTTTTTTTGTAAAATATTTCCAATATCACACATTATAAGAAATATTTATATTATTAAAAATAATTATCTAGTCTTTAAATAATTATTTTATTAAAATTCCTCCTTCTTATTATAAAAAATACCAGGATAACCTATCGATTCTTCCCAAGGACTAGCACGAGTAAACATTTTACCATATGTTGCTAATATTGGTACGCGATCCATTTGCTCTTGTTCAAATGAACGCGGTATATAACGATACTCAATCCTTGGTGGAGGACAAAATTCATTGTTGTATTTTTGACCAATTAATATAAAAATTACACCCATAAATATAAAAAATACAATAAGAGATTTCATGTATATTACTATTATAGATAAAAAATTTAATATACAATTAAAAAATATTCTTAGCAACATCCTTCAACCCATCACTTGATTCACTTGAAATATTATCAGCACTATGACTAACTACCTCTACATTATCACTCGATACAGATAAATCTTCATTTTCTTCGCCTTCGGCTTTACGTCTCATCCACGGATCTGCATGTCCACCTGAAGAAAATTCATCATCTGGTTTAGTATCATCCGCTGTTAAAGTAGATTTTTCTTGCTGACTTTCTTGACTTACCTGATTTTCTTTAATAACATTATTATATTTACGATCTTTTTCATCTAAAATATCTCTTAATTCATTAATTGTATCTGTCTTATCTCCAACAGGTTCTTTAGTAAGATCTAAATCTCCCTTTTGGGCTGCTTCCTCTTTCCTCCTAAGATTTTCTTTAATTGCATTATTAACTTTATCTTGTTTATCTTGTTGATAGAATAAATCCCTTTCTTCAGCATTAATCTTATAATTTTTCATTAAATCATTAAGCTGTCCTTCTTGATATTCCGCTTCAATATTATCTGAATTAGAAGGATCCCATGGAAGCCAATATCCAACCTGTCCCAAAAATACATTAAATTTAGAATCACGTTTTTGAAGAATTTTTGCTCTTACTTTAGCTTCTTTTAAAGTATCATATACTCCACGAATTTTAACACCACGCATTGAAGTTTGAAAATCTACATTTTCATCAAATTCATCATTTACTTCAGTTTCTTTAACAATTCTAAAATCTTCTACCATATCATTAACTTTCTCATATGTTAATTTTTCAACATCCATCTTTAATAAATAATCACGCTTATTTTCATCAGTTAATACATCTTGTAAAAATTTCTTCATAAAAAATACCTCTTTTTGTTTAATAACTTTTTCTGGTGAAATAAAAGACATACATACATAATTTTGTCCTGGAATTGGTTGATCAACTTCCAAAAAATCTTCTTCAATTTCGTTTGCCATATTAATTTATATTAATAATCTATTAATTATATTTTTAAGTATTATTTATTTTACTTAACTATTTATTTTAATTAACTATTTATTTATTATTTATTTTACTTAACTATTTATTTTACTTAACTATTTTATTTAATTAATTATTTATGTTTAATATGAAATTATTTTCTTATTATATTATATAAAAAAATGATACATTTAGATATTGATTGGGTCGAAGTTGTAAGAAGAGTACTTAAATACCTTTTTGAAGGTTTAGCAGTTGGATTAGCATCGATGTACTTAATTAAAGGTGCCAAATTAGAAGATGCTGTTATGGTTGGTGTTGTCGCAGCAGCTACATTCAGTTTATTAGATATGTATGCCCCACAAGTTAGTGTTGGAGCAAGATTAGGTTCTGGATTAGCAACAGGTAGTTCATTAGTAGGTGGATTTTAAATTATTTAATTAAAATTATTTAAATCATATACTCCTTAATTAACAATAAAATTTTATTATAAAAATAATTATAATAAAATTTAAAAAATTAATTAATAAATTTTCACGATCATATAAATAATTCAATATTACTATTTATAGATGATTTATTATCAGGTCTTAATACTAAAACATATGTAATATTAGTTGTAATAGATAATGAAAAATTAGTAGGAACATTTGGTAAGAATCCCATATATAATAATATTGATTTATGATTTTTCACATTTATTTTAAATTTTTTCTTCAAGATCATCAGATAGTCTAATGATTTTATAAAAGTTAATTTATTATTATATCTTATAATATTATACGAATCTCAAAAATGTATAAAGTATTTGTAATAAAAAAAAAAGATGAAGATAAATGGAATATAAAAAATATAGAATTATATCATCATTTTATGAAAGATTGGATGAATGATGGTGGTTGGACAATTAATGGCAGGATAAAAAATTTATTAGAAAAACAAAAAAATATAAAACTTGGAAAAATAAAAAAAAGAAAATATAAAAATAATGAATACATATATTATTTAGTATATAAAGATAGAATTATATTTCATTCTGAAATATATATTAATAAAAAATATATATTAGAAAATCATGATAAAATAAAGAAAAATAATAAATATGAATGGGTAAAAAAAAATTATATTTTTCAAAAAAAAAATAATAATATTGCTAGAATTGAAAGAGTTATGATTAATCCAAAATTTAAAGGGGAAGGGTTATGTAAAAAAGGAATAGAACATGCTATTAAATACATAAAAAATAATTTTAATGTTACTGGTATTTTAATTACAGTGGACGCATCGAATATACCAGCTGTAAAATGTTATAAAAAATATTTTAAAATTATTGATTTTATATATACCAAACCATCAGTCGCTGGAAATAGTATTCAGTTTATTTTATATAGAAATATTAGAAATAAATAATCAATTGAATTTTTGTACAAATATAATATATTAATATAATATATTAATATAATATATTAATGAAATATATATTTTATCATAATATTAATGATATACCAAAAAATATTTTAACACAATTTGATAAAAAAATATTTCATACAAATAATTCAATATTACTATTTATAGATGATTTATTATCAGGTCTTAATACTAAAACATATGTAATATTAGTTGTAATGGATAATGAAAAATTAGTAGGAACATTAGGTATTGCTTATTTATCTTCAAAAATTAAAAAATTAATGAATTTGGAATTTCTTGAAAGGACATATGATGTGAGAAATATATATATATTACCTGAATATCGTGGTAAAAAAATATGTTCTAAAATGATCAATAAATTAAAAAAGTATGTTTATCCAAAAGTAAAAAGATTAAATTTATGGGTTGACTCAACAAATATAGCAGCTATAAAATGTTATAAATCTTCTGGATTTATAGAATACAAAAATAAAAGAGCGATAAAGTGGTTGAATGATAATATTGAAAAATATTTTGGTTTTACTAATGAAAATAAATTAGTATATTATACAATAAAATTATAAAGAAACTTCTAAATATACGCCAAAATGATCTGATGGATACACATTATCGTAGATTGCATCTGTACCGATCAACTCTTTTTTTATTATTTTACACCCCTTATTCATAAATATTCTATCTAATCGTGATTGAAATTTACCTCTGATATTTGCGTTTTTAGTGGAATCAAAGGTGTAATCTGTTTCAACGTCTTCTAAGTAATCTGGAAGCATAACATGTTCTTCTATATTAGTATCTCCCATAATAAATACATTATCCTTCTTATCTATCTTATCAAATATTTCGGCTAATTGTTCATATTTAATATCAGATTTATAATCGCTTTCTAAATGTATACTTATAATTTTAAGTAATTTACTGCCTTTTTTGACAAGAATTTGATGATATTTTCTGGACATATATGTTTTTGATAAAGGCATTATTATATGTTCAATTATAGGAAATTTACTTAATATAATTGTACCATAATTATATTTTGTAATTTCAAAAGATATAGAAAAATGATAATATCTATCTAAATTTTTTTTCAATATTACAAAAATCGGCATTGTAACCTCCTGTAAAGAAATAAAATCTGGATATGTATCTAAAATTAATTTACATATATGATTGATTCTATCTTTAATATAATAATTATTAAACCATACATTATATGTCAATACTGAAATCATCACCATTATATAAATAACAATTATATTATTTATATCTTAACCGCTTTATATATAGTATTATTTATATATATATGAATTCGGGTATATACCGGCATTATACATATAAAAACTGAATATATAATTATATATTATATTTTTATTAGATATCAATAATGACTGAATACGTAGTAGACCTTGTAGCAGAAATTAATAAAATAGTTGTTAATAATTATATAATAAATAACTTTGAAAGGATTCGCGCATTAAACGGAAAGTATTATATAATAAATAATATAATTAAATATTATGAAAATAAAAATGTGATTGATTTAAAGGTAAAATATATATCTCCAGTCTCATTATATATATTATGTGAAAACAATAGTGTATATATGATAGATACATGGTCTTTATATAAATATAAAGATGCGTATAAGTCAGACACAAACTATAATTATATAGATTTAGATGATGCTTTTCACACGCTTTATTTATTAAGACCTGATGAACCATCGTGTAGTGATATTTACCACGGACTATCACGATTAGGTGGTAATCATTATATTATTAAAAGTATTAGAGAATATAATGGTAGAAATTATGCATTATTGCAAAAAACGATGTCTAGAGAAGATGCTGATTTAGAATGTAAAATTGGAATGAATATAACCTTAAAATTATTATTAAGAAAATTAGATAATAATCAAAAAGTTGAACAAATATGGAAATGGACGGATACATTTTCAAAAAAGGATCCACCTGCTGTATTAATATCTGAAAAAATTATAGATAGTGGTAATGGAAATACTATTAAATGTGCTTCTAAATATTGATAAATATATATTATAATGTTATTTCTTTAATTTTTATGCACCGGTAGGATATTTGTTTTCCGAGGTCTATTGGATTATTTTTAAGGATTTTTTCAAAGAATGTTTGATATCTTAAAATATGTGTATCTCCGGCATATATAAATATATTTTTAGTATATGGTTTGAAAAGTCTTGCTAATAAATAAGTATCCATTATTATTATATTCATTTCAACATATATATCATATAATTTATATATATGTAGAGCAAATGTGAAAGTATTATATGGTTTTTTATATAAAAAGTCATAAACGGATTTAATATTTTTATTATAATCATATTTATATTTATTTTTAAGTTCTAATAATTGTTTTTTCATAAATCTATCTATCT
>Ga0233415_10000209_pt1 | contig 29853 bp, 17 predicted proteins | sample Na_anoxic_12_MG_FD_188631 | JGI IMG/M metagenome (GOLD analysis project Ga0233415, IMG submission 188631) | Seawater microbial communities from Saanich Inlet, British Columbia, Canada - Na_anoxic_12_MG | ecosystem: Environmental > Aquatic > Marine > Inlet | place: Canada: British Columbia...
TTAATTCTTTCTTTAGCTAAACCCGCACCCTTGACAATAGCATCTGAAGTTTTACCAATCTTTTCAGCTAAAGGACTTTCCATAAATTGATTATAACCTCTTTCAATCCTATCACCTATACTACCCTTTTCTCTTTCTACATTTGGAGGCTCATTGCTACCTGAAGCACCCATACCTATCTTACCTCCTGCCATATCAGACATTTTTTGCTCATAAGGAGTAGGTCCTAATGTTGGATTTTCTTTTTGCAACTGAGCATCCGCAACAATGTCTCTAGAACTAGCATAATCCATAGGCTTCTGAAGCTCTTCAAAATATTCTTGAGTTGGTGCAGTACTTAAATCCATTGCATTTATCATACTCCAAAACTCCCCACCTGGCTGCATCATGGGCATACCTTGCTCTGGTGGCATCATACCTTGTTCTGGTGGCGGCATCATACCTTGTGGCATTTGAGCCATAGGATCTGCTGCTTGCATTTGAGCTGGGTCCATAGGCATCCCTTCCATACCAGGAGCTTGTTGCTGTTGTTGAGCTTGCTGTTCTGCTTGTTGCATCAGTTGTTGCATCATCATCACTTGCTCTCGTTGTTCTGGAGGTAGTGCAGCAATAGCTTTTTCAGCTGCTTGCTTTTCACTAATCTCTTCTATTTTTGCAGTAAACTGAATTGGATCTTCCCCAATAGATTCTAAGTATGGATGTGCCGCTAAAGGTACACCTTCTTCAAAACCTTTCTTAGCTTCTTGAACAAATGAAAGTTTAGATAAACTTTCCATATTCTTCTTAAGCATAAGTTCTGCAGAACTAGCTTGAATTTTATCAGCATAGTCATCATTCATTAAGCCATAATACTTATTAAGCTGATACTTTTTTGATACTTTTGCAGGTGTCATCTTCTTTCTAGAATCTACGTCAAACTCTTTTAGAGTATTCCTGTCAAGCTTCATTTTATTCGTATCTGAAAATATAAATGATTGCTCAGGTAAAAACATAGGTACTCCACCACTAGAATGCCTTGGACCTTTTATATCATAAAGGCCAAAGTTTCCGTCATTGCTTAAATCTGTTAAAACAGTTTCCCCACCTTCAGCTTCTAAGTTTGATTTTTCTCTAGGTACTGATGATAAACTATAACGCACATCTGTACTATCCGGACTACCCATTCCTTGAGAATGATGTGAAAAAGTTGTAAGGCCATAATCACTCTGATCTCCAGTAACTGGACCACCGTGAGCCATCTTAACTTCTCCATTAACTATCTCAACTCCCTCCGGTAGATTGCTAATTTGTACTTTATGTTTAATCTTTTTACTCATATTATAAGTATTTAATTTCAGCACCAAGTGCCATTAGCTTAGCTATAGTTTCTGTATCTAGCTCAACGCTTCCTCCGGTTTCTTTTATTTTATTTTTTGGAAACCATGCTCCTGAGTATTCTTTATCTGTAAATATTCTTTGAAGATTACCTTTAACACCATCCCATTGGCGATTCTTTGTATTTGGTCTACGTGTACCCAATCGGTCAGGACTTTGTTTTCTACCGTAATGTCCTAATGAATCGCCTGTTACACCAGCTTCTTTAGCTCTTGCATAATCACTATCCTGATCTTGTCTGTGTAACTTTGCATTTAGTTTCCAATCATACATCTCATGCTTAGGCTTGCTAATTCCAAAGCCTTGACCTGGTTCCATTATAGCTTTATTAGCTTTTCGTTGAGTTCTCATAACACTACGTGGAACTTGACCTCTAAATGATCTAGGATCCATTCTAAATGCAGCACTATCAACTATACCCAATTCTTCTTCTGATAATCCGCTTTTATCTATATTTGCCCAGTCGCTGTCCCCAACCATTGCATCAGATTTTACAAACTTATGAAATCTCTTTTTACCTTTCAATGGCTGAGGTACTGGAGGATCTGCAGGATTGGGAAAATCTACTGCTCCACCAGGTGCCATTTTTTGCAATTCCTCCAATGCCAGTCTATATCTTCTATTACCTTGTCCTTCCATTTCCGATAACCTTTGTCTTTCTCCCTCTGCAATCTCTATCATCGGATTTGATGGCATATACATTTCCATCATGCCAGGCTCCATGGGAATCATCTGTTGAGGTTGACCACCTTTTTCTCTAGTATAGTTTATTTCAGGATCTTGCCAAGCATTAGCTTCTCTAATTTTATTAAGAGCTGCTTCTGCTTCCGTCATCTTAGTTTTTAATGTAGGAGTATCTCCAACATACCTCATTACGCCAGAGTCATCTGTATAATAATCACCTTCGCCTGTAGCCATTGGATCGGTGCCATCTTGATATCTTAAATTATATCCTGAATATACATTTCCTGGATTATTATATAAATCTAAAGTCTCATCATCACCATAACCTCCAGATATTACACTATGTTGTGAACCACTGGATGCACCACCTGGTTGATTATACATATGACCTCTAATTAGGTCTCCCTCTTCTGTTGGCATAGTACCTTTAGGCATAAGTTCAAATCCTAGATTATCTGCATAAGAATTAAATTGAGCATTACCTGGTATAATAGGAAGTTTATCTCCTGGACGATATGTTCTGCCATTCATTTCAAATGGTTTTGTACCTCCTGGAATTGTTGCTCCAGCTTCTCTCATAATCTGACAAGAATATGTATTGCAAGCATAACCTGTATCATTAATCCAATTTGCTAAATTATCTGATATACCCACATCTGAATAAGATGCTCCAGCCTCGCCATGTTGTCTAGCTAGATCTGATGTTTTCTTTCTAACAGCCATTACTCTTGCCATCTCTTCATCATATGCTGCTTTAGCTGCATCATACGCTGCTTGTTCTTGACCAACTTCAGGTACAAATTCAGCATCATTAGAAGCTACCTCAGTCCCAGGTTGTGCTTTACCCCCAAATCTTCTTTGATTATAAAAAGAAGTTGGATTATAGTTTTGCCAATCAGGCTTATTTGAATTCATCATCATAATATCATTTAATATTTCATCATTATTTTCCGGAGCTTTATTAGGGGCATAGTATACAGATTGACCAGATTCATCAACACCAAATGTTGTATTTTCCGGTATATCCTTAGAAGCATTAAAAGCGTCCATATCTTTACCAATCTGAGATAGTTCTTCTTTTTGTTCTTTAGATAAATTTTTACCTCTACCTATAAACTCTGAAAGATCCATCATACCGGATCTAGCTTCTTCCATAGCTTTTTTGATTTCTCTTCTTACTTTACCTTTACCTTTATTTGTATATAGATCCCAATCTACATCTTTAGGCATCACTAAAGTTTCGTACTTTTGAGTTTCTGGATTAAACTTTATACTTGATCTTGGAATTAAATCTTCTGCTACTTCTTTCTTTGTAGGTAACGGGGTGCCGTTTTTACTAGCCTCATAAAGATCTCTAGCATTAGTGGAGTAGTTTAGTTTATCTGGATCATAGTTTGGATCGTTTGGATCTACTGTAATATTATAATCATAATCATCTGCTTTAGAAAGCTTATGTCTTTTTCTTTTAGCTTTGTTATCTCTAAATGCACCAGACATTAATCCAGTTTCTGGATCTATTTGTCCACTAAATAGATTAGACATAGATTCAGCAAATGCATTTGCAGCATTTATAGGATCGCCTTTCATACCTAGATCCATAGGCATATAGTTAGAAAGTGGATTACTTACATAGCCATCCCTTTCTCCAAAAAATTGATTTATAGTAGACCTTCTACCTTTTGGTAATAAAGCTCTTTGATCCCTATTAAAGGCACCACCACGTTGATACCAACCTGTAAATTTTCCAAAACTATCAACAGCATCTTCAGCACCCTCCATAACATCATAGAAACCTTCTTGTATATCATCTCCAAGATCATTATCAATATAATTATAAGCATCTACAGCATCGTTTTTTATAGACCTTACATTTTTATAAACATTAGATATAGGATCTATAATATTCATATCCTTATACGCATTAAGTACAGGATACTCAGTAAGTCTTGTCAAATCTTTTAGCTGCTGCGTTCTAGGTACTTGAGGTGCGCCTTGTGGAGTTACCCCAAAGTTTTTAGTGATGGTATTAAAAACCATAGATGGATCTGTTAACGTTCCTTCTGGAACAATAGGTAAAGATTTACCTACAGATTTATCATCAAGTCCAAACCCTCTACATATGCCATCGGCACAGTTATTATTCATAAAGTCATAAACCTGACTATCTTCTAGCCCTGCACTGTAAAGATAATTGGCTAACTGATCTTCGTTTAACTCTATATCAGCATAGCGCATTCCTTCTTCTTCTAATCTTTTATTTAGAGATGATCTATCCCTAAAATGCCTGCCACGACCTTTTTTAGAAGCTGGCCCTCGGTTATAATCACTGTCTTGCCATTTGTTTATAAATGCTTCTTGCTTTTTATTATTGGCATCCATATAATGTGATACAGGTTTTCCTTCAGAATCAACTAAAATAGATTCAACATGTCCAGGCTGCATTTGTCCTCCAGGACCATTATATCCTTTCGGATATTCAATAAGTTTGACTTTATACCCACCTTTTAATATATCAGCCATTGTTGGTATTCCTGAAGAAGATTCAGTTTTAGAAAGTTTTTCTTTAGCTGCTGCTTCTCTTTGTTGCATCTTCTTTTTAGCTTCAGCTATCTTAGTTTTATGCTCATACTCACGGAATGCTTTTTCATCTTCTCCGTATATCTTATACTTAATATTAGTAAGTGGATCGCCTTTAGCTTGTCTCCAATTATCTTCACCAACTTTTCTAGTATAGTATTTGTCGCCATCCTTTCTATATTGCCAACCACCTTGCTCTTGAAACTTATCTTCTTCTGCAATTTCTTCAGATGGATCCCTCGACATCATATCCTCATCAGACACTTCATCGCCATCTTGAGCCATTTGCTGTTGAGGTTGTTGCTGAGCTTTTTCTTGTGCTACTCGTCTTTGCATAGACTCAAGTTCTGAAAAAGCATCCATTATGTCAGACTCATCGTTTCCAGCTGCAAGAAGAGCTTGTTGTATATCCTCTGTAGGAATTTTTTGATTGGCTAATTCAACAATAACTTGTTTTATATCAGCACCTTGTTCAATTGCAGATCTTACGCTCTCAACCAAATCAGAAACTCCAGCTTGCTGCATTTCTTGTTGTTGCTGCATTTGCTGTTGTTGTACTTGTTCAGCCTGTTGTTGTTCAACCTGCTGACCACCATCCTGCATTAAACTTTTTTTATTTAGTCTTTTAATTTTCATAGCACACTATAATATACAAATAATTAAGTTAGCTTCCAATTATATATGTCATGATATAGTTACTTGGCGAAAGTCTATTACTCTTTGCTTCACCATAGTAAACTCTATTAAGTTTATCATAATTCTTTTCAGCTTCTTTTGTTTTTACCTTACCCTCTACATAATCTTTATATAATGTAAAAGACTTGGTCATAGTAGCACCGCCCAGTTTAAACTTTTCTGGAACATTTTCATTATATGTACTAACTATACCATTTAATATTTTTGACTTTTCTGATAATGTAGAATCTAAACTATCTAATCTCTGAGATTCTAAATGCAGTGCTTCTCTCATTCTTTGAACATATTCAGGTGTTATTTCTCCACCAAGTTTTTCTTCCGGTTGATCTTCTGGTTTTTGTTTAAGTTTATTATAAACTCTTAATACATTCTTAGCATATTCAGAATCTCCTTGAGCATCTCCTGTACGTAAAGCTGTTGGTGATTGCCAGTTATATGCAAATATTTCCTCAACGCTTAAGTTTTCTTTATTACCATTTGTTACTTTGTCAACTAAAATATCTCCATCTTTTTCATACACTTTATACTTACCTGGTTTTACTTTATCAAACTTTGCTTGAATTTCATCTATGTCATAATCAAATCCCCAAGAATTTTCAAAAGGCACAACAACTCCCTCATCAGTTTTAAACTCCTCTCCATTGTATGTTATATTAACATTCATCCCTGCCGTTTCTCTAATATCTGATCTTGGCTTATAAGTTCTAATACCAGAATTCTCACCGTCTTTATAATTCTTTTTAGCTGCTGCTAAATTTCTTTTGCCATAAATCATAGATGCTATTGCAGATTTAACGGGATCAAATAAATCAGATTCTTCTGTTATACCATATTTTTCTGCAACTGGTGCAAGTTCTTCATCATTTAAAATGTTATTTATATTCAATTGAGTAAGGCCCTGAGTATCACCTTGCCACTCACTAATAAATTCTGGAATGTATTTATCTTCAAAACTTGTTCCGCCAGAACTCTCTTGCATTGTTTGTGCTAAAAGAATACCTGCTATCATATCATAGTCTTCCTCGTTAATATCTAAGTCATTCATTAAATTTCTTTTCTTACTAACTAATGCGTCATGGAATGGCTTTAATAAATCAGGGTCTCCTTTATCATATAGATCTGTTTGTAAAGCTTCTTGATTAAGACTTAGCTTTTCAGGTGTATTATTAAATAAACCTTTCTCTTCTAAAAACTCTTTATTTTTACCATCTTGATCTTTTGGATATGTTATATTAGTCAATGTATTTAAACCATAGCCATGCGTATTAGTACTATACTTATCCGCACTAATAGTTGTATATTCACCATAGTCATATACTACAGGATCCCCTTCTTCAGTATAGCCTACTACTACTGCACTATGATTTGAACTGTTTAACCCTTGAGATTGATTATACCCCTTATATCTATTATTTTCTCCAAAACCAATTATAGTTCCTATTGGCATTGACTTTAGAATTCTAGATCTTTCATCTAAATCTAAGTTTGTAAAATCGCCATCTGTTCCGCTAAATAAATTTGTCCCGCCTTTCTCAACCATTATACCATGTACATCCCAGCTATCCGCTGTCATATCTAATTTATCAGGATAGGGACCATCTGGATTACCTTCTCTCTCGTTACCTCCTTGAAAAAAGTATGGGTTTTGATCTATCCATGCTTGTTCTGAATCTGTAAGAGCCCTTTCTTCTTGACCCAATGGTCCCCAAACAACATCATCATTATCATTTAATTTGTACCCCGGACTATCCCAATCAGCTTTTTTTCCACTGCTTATACCCAAATTATCTTTAAGTCTTTGCTCAGAAGGAAATAATTCAGATGAATATCTTTGCCCAATTCTTTTATCATATACATCAAAAGCTTGCGCTAGACAACTACCTTCAGAACAAAACTGATCCGGATTGTCATTCATATATTCAATATCATCTGTTGTATACATAAAGTCTCCAACAAATGCTTCGTTCTCATCTTTAATCTCTTTTCCTTCTTGTGCATATTGCTTGTTCCAATTCTTAGATCTTAAAGGATTTGCTGGAGGATATGTAGATCCGCCAGATTTGAATTCAAGAGTTTGAATTTTAGGGCTACCTTCCGATATTTGGCGGTCAGTCTTACTATCTTTATCGCCATAGAATATTTTATCTGTGGCTTTTAAGCCAGCCTTTGTTCCATATGTAGCTAAGCCTGTACCTTTAGCAATGTTTGCACCCGGTATAAAATTTAATCCTGCTTTTATAAAGTCATTCGTACTACCCTCACCATGTACTATCCTATCTACAGCATCTTTTGATTCATACATTCCATATGCAGTAGCTGCACCCCAAAGATCATTTGAAAGTCCAAATTTCTTAGTTACATCAAAAACATCATCTATATTTTTTTGCACTGCTGCATTACTCGATGATATGAAATCTTTTTTCAAGTAATTTTTATTAATATCACTTAAACTACCTGCATTATATTTATTTAAAAATTTACTACTACTTTTAGCATCTCCAATTTTATTTAAAGTTCTATTAAGAGGATCTATTCCTTTTTTATAGACATCTCTCCCTTTGTCTAGATATTTTGATCCTTTACTTGCATATTTTGCAACTTTACCTGCTTTTCCAATCAGACCAATTCCAGGTAGTATACCCGCTATATTCAATAAGTTATTTGGATCTTTAAAAGCAGCTAGACCCTTTTCATCTACATCTACAGCTAAATTCACTGCATCAGTAACACCTATTAAATCTGCAACACCCATAGCAGTACTAAGTCCAGGAACATCCTCGAGAAATTCTAATCTATCATCAGCATTCTGTTGTTCGTACTCACCACTAACGCGGTCCATGTATTCATCATGTGTTTCACCTGTACGCTCCCAATCCTGAACTAAGTTACCACCAAATCCATCATGGCCTGATTCTAGTCTATCCTTCTCCTTCCAAGCTCTATCTTCTGCATCTGCTATTTCTTGCCTTTCCATTCTCAGCTTTTCACTCTCATCATATTCCTCTTGAGTCTGACCTCTATTACTTAAAAAGTTTTCTTGCTCGCGTTTTGCCGCAGCATCTCTTTCTGATTGATTTGTTCCTGGTTTAGCATATTGTATATATCTATCTTCTTCTTGTCCATATGGATCAAAGAAGTCATCCTGATATTGAGACATGTTTTTAATCTCAGGTCCAAATGCTGGTATACCCAACTCTTCATTACCATAAACTAAATCTAGAGGGTGATTTGCTTTATCAAGAAGACCCCGAACATATTCAGTATCTTCCATTTTTCTTTTTTGTTTTTCCCCTACTACAAAGTTAGCTCTTTCAATAGAGGTTTCGTATCCCGTTTTATCATCTCCAAATACATTAGTTATAGCCCTATAGCCAGTGCTGCCTTCTTCGCCAGCATCTTTCCAAGAACTTGTTCCTTTTTTCCTTGTTTGATAAACCATTTTCCCACTTGCCGGATCTTTGAATTTTTTATACTCGTAGCTATCATTCGGTCTATCACTAATAATTTGCTCTCCTGATTCATCATTATCTGCAATATTATCTGCAATATCACTTGCAGAAACAGCAGTCTCGCCTCCAGGTTGATACATTTGTTGTGGATTATAGCCAGCTAAGAATTCCTGCATTTTATTGTTAATAAACATGGGAGATACACGCTTATAGTTTTCATTAGCAAAATATGCAGCATCTTCTGGTCTATGAAAGTACATTGATTCATCCCAACGAGGACCTGTCATTTCTAAAGTGCCATCTACATCTTGGATTTCAGGAATAGCATAGTTACCATAACTTCCCATGTAATGAGTACCTGTTACACCATCACCAAAGTCATATGGATTATCAACAGGAGCAACCATTCTTTTAGCTGCAGGATTACCTTTTTCATACTCATACGCCAATCTTGCTTTCATCATAGCATTCATAGCAGCTTCATCTACTGGAGCTTCTTCTGCTCTAGGACCCGAAGTATTTATTGGTTCTGGTGAATAAAAATCTATTTCATCCCCGTTTTGAGCCATTTGCATTTGATCTGAAGAAACGCTTTGATTACTGGCAATATTATTTAACATCCATTTAATATCTTCCGGAGAGTAAGCATCAAATAATCTTTTAGCTGATTTGTACTTGCTGTCTTTAATTAAAGTTTGTATTTTAGACATGTCCTCATCAGTAATATCTTTTGTAGCATCTATACCTAACTCATCAAAAATAGTATATCTTAATCCGGTCATATCTGCATAACTTTCCTCAAGTTGCTGATTGCCAATAGGTATTTTCTTTCCACCTCTATACCCTTTGTTTCTGCTAGATTCCATTTCTCTTTCAGAAAATTGCCTTTGATCATACTCATTTAATTCCCCATCTTGAACCATTGCGTGACCACGCTCATGTCTTTCAATATCCCCTGGTGTTGTACCTTCTAATTCTGCCTGCCCATCATATATTAATATATCCCCCGTTGTTATAGTACCCATTTTGTCACCAGGAATGTAAGCAGATCCGTTCATGTTGGTAAGATTTCCTGAAAGACGGTCCATAAATGAGTTCCACACGCTAGGTACTTCATCTTTGTGGTGTATCCTTGTGTTAAAGTGAGAGGCTTGACGTTTATCTGCTATTTCCTGCGGATTAGCATAACCTGAAGATTTTAATCTTTCTTTATATTTATCGGAATCCAAATAATTATAATAAAAGTTTAACATCTCAGGATCTCCCATTCCACCAGTTTCTCCACCCGGTTGAAAATTATGTTTAAATCCAATATTAATACCAAAATTAGGACTGCCATGATGAAAGCCAATATCAGGTGTTATTGAGAATTCATTTTGCCCTCTTTTGATTTTACCTGTAACTGCTAAATGTAAATCATTCTGTCTAGCTAAATGTTGTAAAGGTGTACTATACTTTCCGTGAAAATCTAAATTTTCAGAAGTAAACCCACCTTCATATCCAACCTCATCATCACTCATAAAAGCTTGACCATGTTTATGAAATTTAGGGTGATGTTTTTCTGGAACTTCAAATACTTTATTTCCCGGAAATTTATAATTAAAACCAGGCATCATTAATTGTTCATTACCTAAATCATCAACGCCTCTTACAGGAAACTCAACATCATCCATTGATATAATATTAGAGTCAATTATATTAAATGGATTATTTACATCAGGACTATCTTTACGATATCCTTCAGTTGAGAATACACCTGTAGTATATGTAAACACTTCATTAGGTCCTCCAGGAAGACCTCTTCTTTCTGAATTTGAGTATGATTTTTTCATTATCTAAAGGATAAATTTAATTTACTATTAGCAAGTTTTAATAGCATTTTTCTATTATTACTAAGATTTCTTCTAAGCAAAACATTGTTATAGTAATGTCTAAACTTTTTTCTTTCAGTCTGTTCTTTATTATAATTTAAATTAAGAGCATTTAAGTTCTTTATGTAACCATTGACTTCCGTATTAAATATTTGTTGCTCTGAGTTTGTAAACTCACCTCTATCATTTGTTATATCCCAAAATTGATTAAACCTGTATTTTTGTTCTACTTTAGAGTATAATATATTAATATCATTAAGTCCTATTATAGGATACGTTAAGGCATTTACAGGATCTTCTTTTGGATCTAGCTGCAGTCTTAATAAACCTGAAACTTGTTCTGAATTATACAATATAGCTTCATCAAAATTAAAATCTAAATCATGCCATCTATCATCTCCGCATCCATTAAATAAGTCTCCTTTATAAACATAGCTTTCTAATTGATACTCTATACTTCTTACCGTATTTACTAATTGACCTGTACTTTCTATAAGTTCAACTTCCCAAGGATAATCAACATCATAATAGTTTGCAAATAAATCACATCTATAATTATGTCTCCAAATGCCACCTCTTATAAAACTTGGTTCAGTAGTGCTTAATTCAAAATAAGAACATATAACTGGATTATTATTTATGTATGATGGCAATCCATTTGGACCTGTTAAATAAATATTGTCACACTCTCCTGTCTCTGTAGTTACAGTTGTAGATGTAGGAGGAGCTGGACAGTTGCATGAAACTTTTCTACATATAGGCGGTCTTTCTTCTGAGCACTCATCTGTTGTAGGATCTGTAAATGAACCATCTCCATCATTATCATATACTAAAGTATATCCTTCAGGACATTCGCAAGTTGGCGGAGCTTGACAAAAGTTTTCAAAAAGACTGCTTATACTTTGAGTTATTTGTGCGGGAAAACCAGCATCAATTGCAAATTGATATTGTTGAGCATTTACAGGATCAACATTTATATCAATACAAGTTGCCCATGTAAGTGCATCATATGCAGTACCTGTTGTTGGAAGAACTGGAGGAGTTATACCATTAAAGCAATATACACCATATGCGCGAGAATAGCTATTACCACTACCTCCTAAAACTGAAGATTGAAAGTCACACCCTAAAGTTGTTGATCCAATACCCGTACTACCATCAGGTAATAAAAAGAATGTTTCTTTAAATCCTAACTGAGAGGTTCTGTCGCCTAACTCTGAAGAAGCTTTATTTTGAATTACAGCAACTCCATCTTCATATGCAGCTGCTAAATTAGTAGACCAGGTATTTCCATTATCAAGTGGCCAATTATCTTGTATCAATGTTATAATTTCAGCACTTGTTATTGAACTCATCATGTTTTGACCTGTGGGTCCAAACTGAGATAGAAGATCTATTTGCTCTCCGGGATAAGTTGCTCTATTTCCCCATAGTGTAATACCAACTTGCATTGTACCATTTGCCATTGAATCAATTACAAATTGATTTTCTAAAAATAATCTTACAAATTCAACCTCAGCAAATCCATTACTATTAGGATTAGTTAATGATCCTGCTGAACCTGAAGCATCTATAGCAAATACAACATCAAATAAACATTGAACTTCATTAGGTTTAATTATTGCAGGAACTTCATCTACGTCAACTACAGCTGGTAATGTTTCATCTATAAGTTTTTCACATAGTCTTGTTTGTGAATTATAGTTATATCCTGGAGGACATATAGGCTCTTCAGACACCTCAGTTTTTGTAGTTAAAAAATGATTTATACTAGACATGCATAATTCAGGATGCCAATCATGAAAAGAAATCCAAGCTTGAACTTTTGGATCATAACTCACAGTCCAAGACGCATCTTCAAAATATAAAGGATCTCCTATTTCTATACTTATATTTCCTATTAGGTTTCCTATTCTTTTCGTGGGTTGCTTTATATACGATGAAGGAGAATTGATTAAAGGGGGATTAATTGTTCCTGTTGTAACAAAACCTTTGATTGGGTCAAATGTAACTTGACCTACAAACTCATCTTTTAATCTAAAGTCTCTCTTACAGAAATAAACTATATCATCATTTATATCAAATATAACTTGACATCCTACACCTATAACAGGGTTATCTCCCAACTTACTATATTCTAATTCAGGAAATTGTTTTATTAATGATGATGGTAAATATTTATTAAACCACCATTTCATGCCATTATTGGATATAGCTTGCAATGACTGACCGCTTTGCTGAAATACTTTACCCTGTGCTTGTGATATAAAGAAAAAACCGTATGGTGTATTTAATACACCTCTTTGGCTTTCACAAGATCCATATTCATTAGACAAATCTGAGTTTGTTAAATTTTGAAATGGCTGACTAAATAATCCACCATCTCCTATTGTAATCTTAGTTCCTAAATCTGTTTGTAACTGATCTACACCCTGGAACATCTGAGGAGACTGATATGGGAAAAATATAACCGCACCATTTTTATTTATAGGTTTTATTATATTAACTCTATCCTTAAAGTCTCTATAGTTATTAGGAAGGAATACTCTCCAAAAATCTTTTTTGGCTTCTTCTTGTGCTTGCAAAGAATATATCAACCTTTTTGGATAATTTGTAAAACAAGTTTCTGCTATTTCTGGATCGTAGTCTCTAGGTTGTATATTTCCAAAAGAAGTTAAGTTTGTTAAAAATCTGCTAGCGCTCAATGAATAATCATATGCATATGTATTATCTTCTTTTATAATTTCCGCATTAAATAAATCATCTGTAAGCTCGTATCTAAAAGGATCATAGTATCTTCCAGCAACTTTATCTTCCCAGTCTCTGTTAGGTAAATTAACCTCTGATTCAACAAAGAAGTCTAATATACCATTACAGTGAGTATACATATACCCATATCTCATAGAAAACATTGGGTTACCTCCTTTATTTCCAAACAATGAACCAAAGCCTCCTATACAGTTCCCATCGCCTCTATCAAGATAAAATAAATCATTTGGTAAAGCTGAATCGGTATTGGCTATACTAATAGTCATAATCTCTTCAGCCAACTGTGTTGTATCAAAAGGTCTTGTATCCATCCAATATCTTGGATACGGTATATTTATTCTTTGTAGATAGTTGTAGGGATAGTTATCAGGTTGACCTAATAGAAAGTCAGTAAAGAATGGCATTATGACTTTCTCTGTATATCTACCAACATAAGTATCTCCTGTAAATATTGCTTTTGATTCAGTAATTGAATTTTCTAAAGGAGCTTTAAATACACAGTTTGGCATCAACACTTGCTTAATACCATCTAATTGTCCATATTGATTTTCAAAATTAAACTTCAATGACCCATAAAGCATTGAAACATCCTTAGTCTGAAGAGCTTGAGGTCTTACTAAATATGTATCTCCGAAACTTCCTAAAGCATTTGATCCACCGCCACCACCTATAGTAAATCTAGATTTATCTTGAGGTGCATTTAATTGTGTTGGTACTGGAAAAACATCATTTGTTTTTAAAATTACAGTGTCAGGTCTATTTAAGTTATTTACTTTATACTCACCATTAAAAACTTGAAATGAACTACCTAAATAATTAGATGCTTCAGTTCTTCTTCTAAACACATCATTTCCTGTATTTTTATAGTATTCGCTTAAAAGGGCGTGAGAGTTATATTTATATGCAAAATCTTCATCCTTAACAAGACCATACATTAAATCAATAACTTCTTGAGCACCAAAAGCTAATTGTGTTTTTGTTAAACTTATACCTATTAAAAGTCTAGCAGTTACCGGTAATGCGGAAGCTGGATCTTCTTGACTAAATTCAGCAAAATATTCTCCGCTCTTTTGACCAGTAACTAGAGCTGCTTGACTTGAACCTATACCAAAACCTATTTCCGAAATCTCTGTAAAACCACCACCTGCAATAAGATCACCAATAGCCCCAAGATCATTTATTGCTACTTGAAGTGCTGTTTGACCCGCTATTGATCCTGGAGCTGCAGCAGCAGCTGCAGCTAGTGCAAGTATGTTTCTACCAGGAGCATCACCTCCACCCGCTGCCCCAAGACCAGCTATAGGAAGTTCTATAGCTTTATTTGGTATTTCAACTTGAGGAGACTTTCTTGTAGTTTTCTTTAATCCCCTCAATGCTTGAATTGCATACCCTACACCAATAAACCCAGCAACAATTGCGGCTGCATTTCTTAGTAGTTTATTTTGCGGATGCTTTTCTGACTTTATAAAATGACCTTTACTTTTACCTGCATATGCTCCATATATTCTAGTTTCATATGGATTCAGAAAAGGTCTTTTAAACATTAACTCCGGAGAGTGAAATGTAAAAACATCTCTTTCGTAATTAAATAAAGGTTTAAATGTATCTACAGATGATGTAAAACTATCACATCCATCAGTTCTTGGTAGTGGATCTATAGGTACAAGACCTGCACCACTTGTCCAACTTCCAGAAGGGTCTGGACCTTCGCCATCATAATGATAAACATCAGCTCTTAAGTCATTATAGGGGAAGTTTGGGTATAGTCCTATCTTAGGTCCAAGTGTATCTTCGCTGTTAGGAATATCATATCTACGCATATTTCTAAATACGCCTTTTGCAAGTATAGACTTTGCACCTTCTCTAGATCCTCTTAGTATTTCATAACCTACTATATTTGGTATAAAGCTTCCATCGTTAAAAACAGGAGGTGCAATATTTCCAAACTGAACTCCTAATATTCTAATTTTATTACCAGCATCTGCAGATAAAGCTAAAGAAGGATGTAATTCTTCAGTAGGCATTTTATGATGTCTTATAGGCTTACCGCAAAGATCTCCCCATATTTCAGGTTTATTTGGATATCTTTCAACAGATTGCCAATAGCCCATTTTACCTTTTGATATTATAGTCCCACCATCATCCGTTGTTATAGATAATCCTTGAGACTCAATGCTTGCAGTATTGTATGTTTGAAAATTATATTCTTCTCCCGATTCACTAATGCAATTTATTCCAGCATTAACACCTAAATCAGGTCTTAACTGACTAAATTGATCATAAGAATCTAATTGAGAAGCTCTTCCGGGTATATGATATGAAGCTGATTTTTCACCTGTATTATAAATCCAACGTATGAAAAATGCATATTGCTCATCTCTCATAAATTGAGTTTTATTACCACCTTTAAAATAATAGTTAGAATTATATTCTGCTACAGCCCATTGAGTTGTAATATTATTTGCTATAGGTTGGTAGTTAAAATCAAACTGTTCTGTTGGACCTTGTCTTATTAAATAATCATTAACGACATACATTGACTCAGATCTTTCATAAGCGGGGGATCTTAAAAACAATTGGTCTAAGCTAATAGATGTCAAACTTTGATCAATAAAATCTATTGATATATTAGATTGTTCAGTACTATATATTCCTATTTTCTTTGCAACTTTAGCACCTTGATTATCTGATAGAATAACTAATTCATACTCCTCAAACTCCTTATCAAGATTTGTAACTTCTATATCTAAAGATCCAGAATTAGAGGCATGATCAAATAGACCTTGTATATTTGATACGCCAATATAATCTGTAACTTTTTGTTCATTAACGCTATATGCAACATAAACTTGATATGATCCGTTTCTTAATTGACCACCATCTACAGACTTTGATAATTTTATACACGGAGTGTCAAGTAAAGGTGCCAATCTAAGCTTTTCACAATTTAATGTTTCTGTATCTTCATACTCAACGCAATCAGCACCTGGAGTAGAAACTTCAACTTGAATATAAGGTATATCATCAATGTTTAAAGTTCTAGATGGATTATTGCTATCATCAAAATAAACTTGCCAAGTACAATCATAGTTTTCTTTCATTGCACCTGTTATCAGAAACTTTCTATTAAAGTTTAAACAAGGATCATTAACTAATGTGTTATATTCACATTTACTATCATCAAACAATCCTATTTCAGAATTTATATCATCAGTAGAAAAAATAACCCATTGATCTGCTTGTTTATGTATTGCTCCAATTATTGTATATGGAACTTTACTACAAGCTAGATTTGCAGGCTCATTTCCAATTATACCCACATCTCCATCTACAGAATTATTGGCTGCATTTCTAGCATGAGCCCACATTTCTTTTGGTTGAATACCTTCATAGATATCCTTAACCATTCCTTTAGAAAAAGAATTAGTTTCAATGGAAGATGTATTCTGAGGTGCTTGTCTTTTTGCCATTCTTAACTTAGATTATAATTTCTATTTCCAGCAGGAGGATGGCTCTTAAACATATTATAGTAATTATGGTATTGAGCCCTTCTATTTAAAGTCCAAACTTTTCTAAGTTCCGCAAAGTCCGGTGTATTAACAAAGCCAAGAGCATTGTTTCTAGCACCTCTAAGTCTTTGTGATATAAGACCTAATTGCTGAGAAACATTTTCTCCAGCAAAAAGCATGTTCTCAAGAATTCTTTCTTTAAGTGCATACTCGTAATATTCATTGCAGTAAGGATGATCTAAAACTAATAAATTTCCATTATGATCTTCCATAGCACCCTGATAACTTATGTAAACTTGACCTGTTGTAAATGTAGTTACCATGAAGCCATCTTTTATTTCAGCAATATCAGGAGACTGTTCTCCAACATTAGGGCAATCACATGTAGCATCGTTTACACTTTGAATTCTCAATGGCATAAATGCAGTAAAAGTCCTCCATCTGGAAGGACCTATTCTATGTATAAGTTGATGTTCATTTTTCCCATCACAGGTTTTAATTACACATACATCTCTACATGTTGGATCATCGCATGGTCCAGACTCACCTGGGGCTGGTACATAAGGTACATCATTAAACGTTTCTATATGAGTACCTGATGGCGGCCTATCAGCAATAGTATAATCACCACATCTAAAAGCATAATTTAAATATGCAAAATCTTCAGGAAGTTTTGCTCTACCATGCTCTATATCAAGAACAACTTCTTTAGTTCTATGAATTCTTAAACCTAAATCATAATTCACTCTTGTTGCCACTTTGATCAACTGTGCAGGATCAATCATATTCTCTAATGCATAGTTTGCAAAGTCAACAGATACATCCTCGTATAATTGATTAAAAGTCCTATATTTTTGTGATACGCTCATTGCTCATTTTTTTTAACAATTCCATTTTCTTAAAGCTAAAGCTTTTCTAGTGGGTTTTCCATTAGGTTTTTCCATTGGTCCTTTTACTCCACTCATTCTTGCACAAAATGATTTTCTTCTTTTAGCTGCTTTACTGCCTGGTTTTAATTTAGAAGGTTTTGTAGTTACTGCAGTTTGTAGTTTAGATCCGGGGTTCTCCCTTCTATATGAGGCAACACCTTTTGCATTTAATCCCCCTTTAGGATCTTTACCTTCTTTTCTAGTCCAGGCTGCAGTAGAACCGCCCTTATTAAACATCCCGGGAACTTTCATTCCTACATTATTATATACCGGTTCTCCACCATAATTAGCTTTTGAGGTTCTATTCCCCATTCCTACTTTTCTTTTCTTAGCAACTTCTTTTTTCTTATCAACCTGACTCCACGTTTTAGGAGTATTGCCAGAAACCTTTTTACTAGGTCTACATTTCTTAATACCTTTAGTTTTAGAACTGCCGCATTCTCTACCATTCTGGTCTGTCCATTTCTCATTAAACCATCGTTTAAGAGCTGCTCCTTTAGCTGTCTTTCTAACCGCCATTATTTTCCTGCTTTCTTTTTTCTACACTTAGCAATCATTCCACTAGCATAAGCGGACGGAAATACTTTATGGGCAGCTCTTGCTTTATAGTAACAAGAATCCTTTTTAGTTTCTGTTGAACCGCCTTTCTTATACATACCCGGTACCCTAGCTCCTACATTATTATATACTGATTCCATATCTTATCTATTTGCATCTACTTTATTATCACCATCAACTACCGGAATTTGAACAGTTAGCATCATTGCTTGAACAACCTGAGTTTCAATTTCAGCAAATAATGCTTCCGGTATATAAATATCTTGTTTATATCTTGGTACGCATTGCTCAGCTTCATCGCATAACCAAAATCCAATTTCATCATCAAAAACTCCTTCAATCTGTATAGCATCCCAATCAATGTTTGGTAAGTATAGATATCCATCTAAATACCAAAAGTATTTTGTTTTATTATATTTAAATGAAGTTGTTTTAGTCATTGAAGTATATGTACTTGGTTGAGTAGCTTGAACCTCTATAGATCCATCAATGGAGCTTACAGTTCTGATTAAAGGACCCCAATATCCCTCAATCATATCGGGAAGTTTATTTTTACTTCTTTTTATGGTGCAGCCGCTTTGTATACCAGAACAATGAGCCTCAACTTTATCTACCTCTATCAATTCTATATAGGGAAGCTTTTTCCATACAGCATTAAACTTCATTAGTTTATTTGCATAATCTTGCCTACGCATTAAGATTTGAGCAAACTTTACTACCATGCTGTATACATACCTATCAGTAACAAAAGCATCTTGAACTTCAGCTTTTACTTGACCTCGTATTCTTGATATAACTTCACCTATTGTTGTCATAATTCAAATTCATTATAATTATCAGATATCTTTTCTGCTTTATATAAATGTGATATCTTATATCTATTTTGTACAATAATATATTTAGTCCACTCTTCAGGATATTTTTTGGCTACAGATCTTTTAAAATTTCTACAAGCTTCAAATTTCCAAAGCTCTCTATTCTTAAATCTGTATTTAGCTGATGAATTTGTATAAAATATTTTACCTATATTACCATCTGTTTCCCAATTTTGATTTTTTAAAATCTTACCATATTCATTAGACTTTCCAAAATCAATGTTCTGTTTTTTATATTTTGCCGGAGAACATGTACCTATAAATAAATATCCTAAAGAGTTGGGCAATTCTACACCATCTCTAAATTCAATCACACCATTCCATAAACCTTCATTATATCTTCTAATTATACTTTTTAATTTATTATTATCTATCTTTTCATAAAGAGGATATTTATCTTTAAACTCTTTTATTGTATTTGCGTTTAAAAAACCAATTCTCTTTTCTCTAAATCTAGGAGCATTGAGATCGGGTTTTTTGAATTTATCTGTCATATCACTCATTATAATTTACAAAAAAAACATCACTTATAAAAGTTAAACTTAGTATTAATCTGCTAAATAGGTTAGTTCGCATATATTACCCTTACTAGATGATTGCAATTCTAATTTACCAGATCTTCTATTACCAATATATTTTTTATGATAATGATAGTAATCTGTCTTAGATAAACTAGGTAATGTTTTATGTATGAAACCTGCGGTCTCACCAGTTGTTATATATTCTATTTTTTTATTCTGATGAAAATGCCCTGTAAATAAAGTTCTATTTTTAGTACCGCCCCATTCTTGAGCAAATTCTGTTGCATAAACAATTGGTGTATTTTTACTTACAGCATCCCCATGTTCAAATGCATTAAAATTATCTTGCCAAACATGAACTTTTCTTTCTTCATATTTCACATCCCAAGTTATCCTATCGCAATCTATAGCTTTAGATAAAGCATGTACTAAATGAAATGATGATAATCTATCATGATTACCGGGTACATATACTATAGTTAAATGCTTAACATGCGCAACTATAAATGTGATAGCCCAAATCATAGCATCAAATGCTTGAATGTAAGCTTCTGTAGCTGTACTACAATTATCTAGAGGCGTTCCGCTAGTAGTTGTGCCATGAAACGTATCCATGTTAATTAAATCACCTCCTACAACAAAAAATAATTCTTCTATATTATGTGAAGCAATTGCCCTCTTAATAAGATTCTGAACCGTATCCTCAAAATCCTTATCTATTGTTTCATTACCTTCTTTACCAAAATGAATATCTTGAAGTGACATTATACCACACACAACATCTCTATCAGGATGCAATGAGTAACCTTTAGGTATAGATAGTTTTGGTATATTATATTTTTTAGGCTTCCATACATCTAATAGATCTTTTAAATAATCACTTTCTGTTTCTTTAATTTTGGTTATAAGTGCAGATATACGCCAATGGTCAGCCATTTGTTTGTTCCAATACTGAGACAGCTTCCATTTACTTGTATCTATATTTAAAAGTTTTATTATTTCTTCTGCAGATTTAGGTTCACTTTTAGATATTCCCGATACTGTAGATTCTCCTTTATCTAAATTATAATGTTGTTCAGATAAATCTAACTTTCCTCTTACTAATTTTTTTAAGTGAATATATTTTTTTGTGGATATACCTAATCTTTTAGCACAATATACATTACCTTTCTTCCACTTAAAAGATTCTTTTATCTTATCTAAATTCATTTTGTAACTTTAAGTTATTAAATTTAAGAAATTATATTGGAAAAAAGAAGCCCAGCAATACTGGGCTCCAGAACTTTGGTAATAAAAAACCAACAAATTATCACCTCTGTTTACAATAATGTTGTAAATAATATTTCCACGCTATCACAAGTAGCTGCTCCAGAATCTGTGGAAACCAATTTAACTTTATAATCAGTTGCTGCAATAAGACTAGATATTGCTAATTGCAATACAGTTGGTCCTACAACACCTTGTGAAACATATCCAACACCAGAATCAAGAAACACCTCTATTTGAGTTGTTGCTGTAGATTCATTATTCCAAAGTATTACTGCTGAATTAGATGTTATATTAGCAGCATATACATTATATGGGGCATGGTGTAAATCATCTGAAGTACATCCGCCAATTCCCTGACTCATCATTAAAGCCATTTTTTGAATTATAGAATCTAATCTTTCTCCTGTTTCAATTTTTAGAATGCTCCCGGCAGTACCTACTTGAAACGTGGTTCCGCAATAACTAACACATTCTGCGCAACATATTGTAGCACACCTTTCACTTCCTACACTACAATCACTGTAACTACAAGGATTACTTAGTGCTACGTCAGTACAACCGCATGGTTTACTAGGGTTACATTTATTACAATTACAAGCCATTTTATTTTATTTTATTAATTAAGGTAGACATGTCACACAATCTACATATGTAGCATCTAGACTGCAAGGCGTTACATCCGCAGCTGTAGCTGAACAGTTATCTATTATAGTTACGCATTTAGAAGTTGCACTTCTCCAGTCATCAACAGTTCCGGGAGACCAATCAGGTCCATTATTTGTAAGTTCAACAACAGTACCTATAGCAATTGTACCACAACCATGATCTGTTATAAAAACAAAGTATGTTTCACTCTTGCTGCAGCTAGATACTTCATAAGTATTTGTTACAGGAATTGTTGATGCAGGATATGTATTATTGCATCCTTTTACAGATCTAGTTAAGTTTTCTTTAAACTTATCATTTGTACCATCTTCTATTGAATCTAGTTCTGCGGAGCTTTTTTCTTGATCTAATAATGCAAGAGCTCCTCTACTGTCCCCTTTATATAACTGAGGCATTGTAGCACCTCCTGGGATAGTTGCTGCCGTATAAGGCATAGCTGGAGCTAATCCGTCTAACATAAAAGATGTAACATCAACAGCAGTTTGAATACCATACTTAGAAGAAGGTATTAATTCTGCAGTATATGCCGCCAACATTTGTAAAATAGTAGCTGCATCTGCTCCACCAGAATTATGAATAGTTAATGGGAATAATACAGTTGTTAAGCCTAAAGGAAATTGATTTATATCAATACCATTTGCTATACCCCACGTACTGGTAGGAGCAACTGGAGTACCTGCTGTACCTGTTGTCATATCTATTAAGGCAGCAGCATCTTCTTTATACTCAGGTGTTGGTTGAGTTGAAAAACCAGCGCCTAATGTATTTGCGTGATATTCTGTATCAGATTGATTTGAAAATATTATAGCATATGCTGCACTTTTAAATACACCCGCTCCACCACTCCAAGATGTAGGAAGAACCTCCAATCCTTGCCATGGTAAAGAAGCAGATTGAGTCCAGCTAGAACCATTATCTACAATTGATTTATGATATCCTAGCCATTTTTCATCATCAGTAGGTATAAAGTAAATATTACCAGCATATCCAAATTCTGAAGTCCAGTACGTTGCTAGTTCAGTAAGACCTTGTTTAATCTTAGCACCTTCAGCATCTGTATATCCGTTAGTATTTATAAATGCATAAACATCTTGGTCTGTGTAAGAAAGTTTTACATTACAATTTACTAATGCAACTTGAACTGTTATTACAGCTACTTCGCAACCTCCGGAACCTGCAATAGTAGGTTGAAGTTGAATCTGGAATGTATCAGCATAATCATTGCTTCCTGGAGCTACTGTAGTATATGTAAACTGATTCTCGGTAGTAGGGCTTTGTGTAACATTACCCAAAACTGGACTACTAACAACAGTCATACTTGGTTCACCACTACCTAAAACATAAGGTAAGTTGATTACCACACTATCTCCATTATTACCGCATAATACTTGAATTGATTCTGGCAGTATATATGAAGGACATGCACAACATTCAACAACACTTCTTACAGACTGTGTTGTATTATCCCATCCTGCATATATATATCTAGTTATAGTACCCACAACTCTTTTACCAACATAAAACCAATAACTATCAGAATTGCCGCCAAATACAAAATAGCTGTTAGGACCGCATTCTAATATTTGTCTAGCAACTTCCTGACCAGCAGGACAAGCAGTAGACATAGGTGTTGACAAACACTCTTCAGGACTTTGGATTGTACTCCAAACTTGAGTTGCAAAATCATATCTTAAAATAGTTGGCACACTTGTTATTGGACCAGTACATGTTTGATCTACTTTTATATATACAGAGCCTGAAGTTGCACCTGTAGATATAGTTCTTAAACCATCCGAACCAGAAGTAGGAGCACCATAAGTTATACCATCAGTACTAAAAGATATCTCAGCACTAACCGGAGAAGCATCTTCATATGCAACTGTTACTGCAACATCCCCAGCAACCCCAAGATAATCCATTGTAGGACTAGTTAATGTTGCTGATTTACAAGCAGGACCAGCAGGACCTAAACTTTCAAGCTTTATGATTTCATCTATTGGGTCATACCAGTATCTACTATAAACACTGCCAACCGCATATTTTCCTAAATAAACATCCGTAGGTTCAACAACATCTGATGTAAATATATTTGTAAGTACATCAGCACAAGTTTCTCCTGGAATAGTAACTGCAATACTTGGGCAAAGTTTTGGTATGCTATTAACAATTACACTAACCTGAACATCATATGTTTGTCCAGGAGCAGCTCCTGAAAATATATAGTTAATTGATGATGGAGGATTTGTTATAGTAGTTGTCCCAAGTGCAACTCCTGTACTTTGAGAGGTTGCGGTTATTTCATATGTAACTGCACTACCTAAGTTATTTGTAAAGCCTACAGTTATTAGACCAGCTCCAGGTGTTACTACAATATTTTGAGGACAAGGTGCACTCATTGGAGCTATTAATAGTTGTCTATCTTTACATTGAGAAGTACCATCTGTAATACAAAAGTTAACTACAATACTTAAGGATTGAAATCTATTTAATGTAGTAACATCAACATTAACTCCGCTTGGTGAATTAATTAAGTTTGAAACTACAATATTTTGACTTACACTGCTTCCATCTGCATCTGTAATTGTAACTACTGTAGATCCTCCGCAATCTGAAAAACCAGAAGGTATTGTAGAACCTTGAAAATTTAAATTTATTAAATCAAAAACACCATTTCCAGTTGTGTCTATACCATTCCATGCAAAAATAAAGTCTACACCATCACAACCTGAATCACAACAGTTTTCTTGTATATCTGATACAGCTGAATATAGATCGCAAATGGCAATCCATTGATTAATATTAGACTCAGCTAATGTTCCCGGATTAGCAACCCATCCTGTAAGTCCACTAAATGGCTGGCGAGTAGTTAGACTCTCCTGACTACCAGTTATACATTGAGCACCTATAGCAGCATTTACTAAAGCCACAGATCCTACTGCATTTCTAAAACTACAAAATTGGGTTTCAAGAGCTAATACCAAAGTTGATATAGGAACGCTTTGTCCAATGAAAATACAAGATGATACAACATCAAAGTCAGATACTCCAGGTTTTGTACATGGAAGAACACAATCTTCTAGAACAGAAACTCTATCTGCTAAGTTTAAAATATTTTGTTCAATTAAACTTATTGAAAATAAAATATCACAAATTCTATTACTTATAAGATCAGCCCAATCTTCTAAAGGTAATTCTGTTACAGGATTTCCTAACTTATCATTATACTGCAAACAAGCAGGTAGGCTAATTACCGGTAAAACTATATTTTTTGTAGCTTCATTACATATGTAATCTACTATTGCTTGTAATGTTCCTGTTAAATCGGCAGGTATACCACTGTCAGGTAATGCACATTTAAGATCTAATCCTGTTAAATCTGGATCACAAGTACAAGCTTGATCAATTATATCACATAGTTTAGTTGCTAATGCAGCAACTACATCAGAAACAGTATCTCCGTTACATATATTAATACATGCAATATCAGGACCTTGCCAAACTACGCAGTTTGATGAAATAGGGTTGCAAGGTGCAGGTGTATTATTTTTGGATGGTATCATAATTTTACTTCTTTTATATTGTCGTGCAATCTATAATTTTAATAGTTAAACCAGTGCTAGGAGTTAGTTTCTTAGAACTTAATTTCTCCCATTCGCATAAATCATTTTTTATTGTTACAGTTTGAAAATCAAAATGACAACACGGAGTAAGGCCAAATCTTTTAGATTTAAAATCCTGATATGCAGCATTTGCAAACTGAGTCTTTATCTTTATTTGATTTGGATTATCCATTTCTTATTACTTTGTTTTTAGCATCGTTTAATTTCTTTGTGAGTGGGCTTATGTTAACGTTTAGCTTAGAGTTATAACTTGGTAAACAAGTTTTATGAACTACACTACCATCTGCTGCTTTTGTTTTTTGACATCCACAACTAAATCCTTTATTACATTCTACACACTTCATTTTATTGGTTTTATTGTATTTAGCAATTAGATGATGTTATGCACAATATTCTGCGTAAACGCTTTAATGCATAATCATACATTTCCATACCTTTTGCTGGTGAAATACAATACTCAACTTCTGCTACAGCAGCATCAATTAAAGTTCTGATATATTGGATCTCACTAATTAAGTCCTGAGTCTCTGATGATGGTTCGCAAGTATCAATACCAATACTGCATAATACCTCATTGTATAAATTTAAAATACTTGATACTCTTAGGTGATTATATTCAACAAATACCTCAGCATTTGGGGAAACGCTGTATCTAATTATATAGACACCATCGGGCAAAGCGGCTTGCTCTGTACCGCAATTCACAGTTTGAACTCCTAAATCACAAGCTACTAAATTTAAATCAAAATTTTTATCAACTTGAATCAGAGCTGGAGAATTAAAGCCAGGCACTGTAATTAATAACTCTGAGCAATCTACAGGTAATAATTCTGTATACTGACTGGTATCTCTTATAGATAGTATCTCACAGTTTGCTACACTAGGAACCTCTAAACTTAAAATATGCTTTTCAGCCATGGAAATAAAATTTACATATACATTAATAATATACAAAAAAAGATGCTATAAAAAAAGAAAGGCGGGATATAATATCCCACCTTCTTTTAAATTGATATATTTCAACTTATTTTATAGACCAGTTTCAACAGGTACAACATTACCTAATGCTGTAGCCTGAGCTGAAATAGCAGCCCACATAGCTGTTAAATTTGTATCAGCAGTTGATCCAGGCTTAACAAAAATCTCATATAGGTATTGATCATTGTCAAATACACCAGATGGATTGTTAAATCTTGGAACACTGTGCTGTAAATAAAACACTTTGTATAAGTCACTTCTATTAACAGAGTCTCTAATCACAGAAGATCCTTCAATCTCTCGGATTCTTGCTGAATCAGCATTTCCTTGATTGTATGGATTCTGCATGTAACGATCTGAAAGGATTAAAGATCTAACAACAGTTTCACCTGAAGTTTGAGCCATTTGTCCTGGAGTTGAAGTAGCAACACCGCAATCATTACAAGGATTACCAGTCTCGTCTAATAAAGATGCTATAAGAGATACAGGCTCTTTTTCATAATGATCTCTAGTATCAAATGAACAGTTACCAAATTTAGTATCTACATATGCTCCTTTAAGAGTAACACAAGCTGAAACTTGATCACCTACTGGGTCAACGGAAGGTGTATACCCACCATTAAGAACTTCAGAAAGTGTAAAGTACTCAGTTGTTCCTCCTGTAGTAATTGCCATACTTACGTTTGTAGCAATAGAACCAACATCAAAAGTAATATCATCAGCAGGAGTTGCTCCGCCAACAGCAGTACCTAAAACAGTAAGTGTATCTCCGAGTGCATATCCTTGAGCTGCACCAGCTGCAGAATCAAGAGTTGCAGTAGCTGTACCAGCAACTGAATCAACAACAACTGTTAAAGTTGCACCTGTACCACTTCCACCAGTAGTAGTTGCAACAGCTGTATAAGTACCAGTATTTAATGTACCTGTTGTTGAACCAGCGTCAAATGTAGCAGGAACACCATTAGTTTTATCAGCACCTTCTTCAACAAAAGGTTTGATAATTGGGTCATTAATTACCATTTGAACTGCAGCAGCTAAAGCCATTGCAGGATCAAGAAAATCTTGTCCGTCTGCACAACAAAGTCCTGGAAGTGATCCGCCATTAGCAGCAGCATCACCAGAACTATCACCAATAGCATAAGCATTGTGATTCAAGAAACGTAGTGCTGGAGAACCTTTAACGTCTAAACGTATAAAAAGGTTTTGCCCACATGGAGCACAATCAGAAGCAACACATAACTTTACTAGTGCTTGTTCAGGTTCTACTTTATCAGCAACCCCTAATCTTGATACATATCTAAAGTTGATACCTTTAGATTTAATTGATTCTTGGTATCCACCATGTCCTGGGTTGTTACCAATTTTGTCATTTGGGTGGTAGTTACCACCTACTAAATAAGCTAGATTGCCCGCAGCTGAAATATTTGCTGCTGTATCAGTCTTCCAGGATTTACCATCAACTAATCCAAACTGACCTGCTGTAAAAGCAGATGAAGCAGTTGCAGCAGGAAGTGCCGCACCATCAGCTAACCAACTCTTGCAAAATGCGTGATTAAAATAAGCCATTTTTTTTTCTTTTTTTTGTTATAAATAAATAATTGTCCTTATGGACATATATAATATACAAAAAGATTTAATTAAATCAAAATTAATTAGATCTTTCTGCAGCTTGTTGCTCTCTATTTGCCTGATTGAAGTTATCAATATCTCCTGCTATAATTGCAGCAGCTTCATCTAATATTAATTCAACAATATCATCTTTAAAATCTGACTCTACATCAACCGTGGATGTATCGCCAGTATAAGGGTCTATAGCACCTATAAATTGTATGTATGTAGGTCTTTTATAATAAGTCAATATTGGCTGAACAATATCAAAATCCTTATTTTTATAAATTCTAATTTTATTGTCTAGTATTGTACAAAATGTTTCTGCCCAATTAAAATCTGGTCTTTTTAATGGATCTCTTTGTATTAAATTTACATTTGCTTCTTCAGCTAAATAAACTTGCATTACTCTAAGATCTGGGCAACATTCATCTTTGGCAGAAGCTGTTACTCTTTTGTATTCTAAATAATCATCAATTGGAAAATTTGTAGTTTCAAAATAATCATCTGTGGTTATTCCAGTTAGAGGAAGTTCTCTAAGTAAGACTTGCATGTCATCAATCCTACGTTTAGAGAACTCATCTCCTTCTTTATACATATTACCACCATGGAGTTGTCTTCTAGACCATTCAACTGCAGCTTTATTAAAAGCCTCTGACATTTGCCATAATTCTATATTATCATAATCATTGCTTGATAATTTATTAAGCCTTTGCTTTAACTTTATCTGTACAGTTATATTATCCATGATTTATATTTAAGTTTGCCAATAAGGCTCAACCTTATCTAACAGTGATTTTAAAACTTCTTCATTTTCAGGATTCTTCAAAAATGTCAGAACTTCGCTAGGGACTTTCCCTAATCTTATTCCACTATCTAAAGTTTCAATCCATCCTGTGGATTTTACAAGAATAAATCTATAAAACATAGCATCTTTTACTAAAGCTCTAATTTTAAGATCTTTCATATTGCTTTTCGCAGCATCAATGAAACTTTCAGCAGCGCGTTTTTTATTTGACTCACTTCCATCTCCTGAAATAAATCCATCCATATTTTCATACATGATATCAATAGATGTAGATTTGGTATATTGAACACTGTCTGAATCAACTACTTTAGCCACATACATTAATTTTGATTTATTTTTATCATATAAATCTTCTAATTTAGATAGTGCTTTATTCTTCAGCTTCTTATACTCAGTTCTAGTTGATACTGTTTCTTCTAATTGATCTAAATAAAATTTAGTAGGATTTGCTTTTTTCTTTGCGTCTTTTAATGATTTTGCTATCATTGAAAATCCTCCTGCATTAATTGCATGCAACTTTATTAAATCATAAGGATCTTTTACAGGATCTAAAAATACAGGCTCATTACCACATCTCATGCTTATTCTAGACCAAAATGAATCATTATCTGGTTTTAGTAAAGTTAATTTATTCCAAAAATCTTTATCTTCTGGATCTATAACATTTGCTGCTAATTCTGCTTCAAGTTGAGAAACAGCTTTTCTAATTTCTTTAATTTTAATTTCTTTTTCTCCCGGAGGTAGCATTTTAACTTCTGGCGCAAATTCATTAAGTCCTGTAACATATCTTTTAACTCCATTCATTTCTAAACAAGCTAAAGACTCTTCATGCCATACCCCATCATGGAGTGACATTCCATATGATTCTAATCCCATATTTTCTTTATCAGGGTTAAAATAAGGGCGTATAGCTACAGTTTGATTTTTCCGTTGCTGATACTTTTCTACAATTGTGTAATTTTCCATTTTTGTTTGGTTTTTATAAATTATTAATCATCACTCAAATGTACATAATTATGTACGTTATCAATTAATATTTCTAATGCCGGCTTTCACCGGCAATAGTTATTTGAGTAATTATAAATCTGCGTA
>Ga0233415_10000210_pt1 | contig 29744 bp, 20 predicted proteins | sample Na_anoxic_12_MG_FD_188631 | JGI IMG/M metagenome (GOLD analysis project Ga0233415, IMG submission 188631) | Seawater microbial communities from Saanich Inlet, British Columbia, Canada - Na_anoxic_12_MG | ecosystem: Environmental > Aquatic > Marine > Inlet | place: Canada: British Columbia...
GGGAATGACTTCTTTAGTCTCTCTAAGAATATCTCCCAAGTGCTTGCTTGTAAATCAGATATTTCATATGCCGTAGATGATGTAGACTGTGCAGATGTACCTGTAGCAGATACTGCATCAGCTTTACTAAAGTTAACCATCTTAGCTAATGGTGTCTCAGCTTCTTTCAAAAGATTTTTTATCTTATCATTGCTATTTAATTGCAGTGCCTCTTCTAATAGTGGCTTAATTATCTTCTTATCTCTTACCTTTAGTTTAGTAAATGCCTCAGATGCTAATACCTCTGCAATAATCTCTAGCTTATCTGCCTTGCTAACATTATCATTTTTTGCTTTCTTTATTTTTTCAAATACTTCCGTCTCAGCTTCATTAGCTTTATATTTTACCTTGCCTGACTTCTTTTTTTCTATACCTACAGCCCTCTTTTCCAACTGATTAAAGTAGTATTCTGATACCCTATAGAAAGGGGCAGTCTCTTCCATCATAGCGACAGCTCTACCTCTTATGTATATGGGGTAGTTTGGATGTATCTGCATACCTTCAGCTTTTGCCTCTTCTCTTGAAATCTTTGCTGATGCTACAATATTATTTATCTCCTTTGTGTATTCTTTTTCAGTTATCTCATTATTTTTAAGACGCTCATCAAGCTGTCTCTTTAAATCGCTTACCTTTACACCATCCTTGTTTGTAATCTCAAGCACCATAGTCAGTGCCCCTGCCTTTAGGTTCTTAGTAAACCCTTCAGATGTCTCATCAATAAGTACGTCTTGTGCTATGCCAAGAGATTGCAACTTTTTTAGTAGCTCAACCTTATCAGTGTTTATATCTAATGTTTGAGGTAATATAAGCCCCATTACTTCTGCTCTTGTATCTACACTTTCATTTTTTTGTAATGCCTTAAAGAACTCCATTGCATCGGTAGCACTATCTAAATGTTTCTTCGCCTTCTTTACATTTTTTAACTTTGATTCTTTAACTCTCTCTTTGATAAGATTAAATATATTCTCCTTTTGCTCCTCAGGAATCTTTTCATTGAGAATCTCTGCCATAATAATATTAGACATTATACCACCTTCTCCCATATTATATACAGTAGAATAGTTTGCATCCATAGCACCCAATATTATTTTTGATGCTGCCGCATCTGTTATAGATGCCCACGCAACCTTACCAAATAGCCCTTCCATTAATGGAAAGAAGTTACCACCCATCTTTACGTATGGATTGGTTTCTATATTGTGAGGTTTTGTTGGGTCCTTTAATTCTACCTTTAGCTTGTCAGCCATTAATAGGTTTATCTTCTTCCCTATTAAATCTTTTAGTTTAAACCTTTTTATCTTATTTGCAAGAGAGATGTTTTCTTTTACTGTTATAGGTATTGGCTTTACTGTTGGCTCTTCTAATACTATTGTCTCTTCTGAGGCTTCTTGCTCATCTAATTTTTTAAATAGTTTCTTTACCTCTTTCGTCTTCTTGTCTATTACCTCATCTTGTGTCTTGCCTTCATCTAATTTGAATTGTACATCATCACTATCTAACATACTCTCTAAGTCCAACACGTCCTGCTTTAACACTTCAATCTCTGCTAGTCGTGTCTTGTTTTTATCTGCTACTCGTTGTTGGAATTTTGTTAGCTTCTTGCCTGCAATATTTTTATCAGCTATGCCGGATAAGATACCATCAAGTCTTGATGCTTCAATAGTATTATTATCAAATGCCTTGACATCATCTTTATTAGGTCTAGCAATAGCATCAGGCATAGGTGATACATCTTCAATTTGTACTTCTTCGTATGTTGATATATCATTTAATAAAACAATCTCTCCTGTAGTACCATCTTCGTTTTTAGTAACGATAGCATCAAAGCCTTTTTCTTTTAATGCATTAGTTAGTTCAATACCTGTCTTCCCATTATTTTCTTCCGATAGTTTTCTTTTATATTCTATCTGTGTATCAGTAGTCACATCAATGACTAATGGGTTGTTAATCTGTACAGTACCTGTTTCAAATCCTTCAGGTGTAAAGTCAGCTTCTTTTTGAGTTATATATGTTCCTGCTGCTTCTACATCTTGACCAAACTGAGCACCCATATCAGGTGCAGGTTTAGGATTTCTGTTGTAATTAATTGTTATAGGTTCATTTGTTGCTAACACATCTTCTCTTACCTCAGTATCTACCTCAGTATCTACACTTATATCTGTTTGTATTGGTGTAGGCTTAACTAATACAGGAAGGTCTATAGAAATAGTATATTCAACTCCTCTTTTTTTAGCTGTTTCTCCGGGGAGTGTGGGTGGAGGAGGTGGTCCTTTTTTTTCTATTATATTTGCTATTATACCCGGATATGCTTCTTCTATTTTAGCAAGCTCTGATTCTGCAGAATATTTATCAGTAGTTTTGAAAGGGTTATAAGCAGCATCCCCTGCTTTTTTCACAGACTGCTTTGTTGCGTCACTATATTTTGTAGGTCTTGTTACTACATTTCCATCAGAATCTACCTTTTCTATTAGCCTTGACTTCTTATAAGTTCGTAAACCGCCTTCAGATATTGTTGTAGTTTCAACAACCTCTGCATTAGCAGGCAATGTATTCTCTGCAGATGTAATCATACCCTTAAATAAGCCACTTTCAGTTGATTCGAACTTACCCGTAAACATATTTGTTGGCTTACCGTTTTCATAAACTCTTGTATAACCTACAAAATTATTATCATTTTTTCCGCTAATTATAACATCTACACTTCCCGTCTCAGGATTTACATACTGAGCAGTAACAACTCCCTTTTCATCAGGTTTTGTAATGTCGTATATTTTAGCCCTTCCCTTTCCATCATTACCTTTGTTATAAGGTAGTTCTTTAGATGAATGCTCTTCTCCAAATTGTTTTTTAACACTATTGCTTCTTTCGGATAGATTTTTTTGTCTATCTTCAGCTACCTTATCTGTAGCTACCTCAGTATCTACCTCAGTATCTACCTCAGTGTCTACACTTATATCTGTTTGTATTGGTAATGTGAAATTAGCAGCATCGTATTCCTTCAGTGCTTTTGTAGCCGCCTCAAGCCTTGGTCGTGTCTCCTTCATATTCTGAGGAGTCATATTATCCTTAGCCGCCTCAAGCTCAGCAACAAGAGCATCTCTTTCCACTGTAGTACCTGTCCCCTCTATCACATCGTATTTCGCACGCTCCGTCAGCTTGCCGTCTACTAAGCGTCTTGGTTTTATTACCCTTTCTACAATCATAACGCCCTTGGGAACTTGGTCGCTTTCTTCCCTTCTTCCTATATCTACAAGCTCACTATCTGATACTTCTCTACCAATCTCATTATCAAACACATACCCCTCAGCTTCAAGCTCTGCCTTAGCATTGTCATACCAAGCCTTATCCTCTTGACTTACATTAGCCTTAGACGTTGTTGCATTATTAAGGAATCGAGTAACTGCAACTACCTTTCCTTTTATATCTGTAGCAGAAGCAAAGTCATTTATAGCTATATTAATTCTTTTCTTTAATCCAATCTTATCCTTATCTGTAGCTACCTCAGTATCTACCTCAGGAGAGGTGTCAGTATCTGTAGTAGTTGAAGTCTCATTGGCAACCGCCCTATCAAATAAAGTTGGTTCTACTGAAGACTCTGTATCAGCAGTAGTCTTAGTAACTGTTGGAGCAGCGTCTTTTAATGATGTAGTGATTTTATTTTCTATTATACTCTGTGTCTCAGTGTCGTTGTTGACAACAAAATTAGTTTTAAATAGTTGCTTAGGTGTAAGTTTTTCTATCTTAGAAATAAATTTATCTTTAGATAGCACCTTGCCATCAATAGAATAGTATGGTGATACATCTGTCATTACCAATTTACCTGACAAATCAATTAGACCATCAATATTAACCTGAGACCCCTTATCACTTAATTGTCCTGTCTCTACTATCTGTGCTATCTCACTATTTATATTTTTTATCTTATCACTAAATAGCTCTCTACTATTAGTAGTAGATGATAGTTGTTCTTTAGCATATAACAATTGCGAAAGCCTGCCTGTAATATTAGAATTATCAGATTTTTGATTCCCAACACTTAATAGATTCTTTGCCTCTCTTAATACACCTAAATTCTTCTGTATCTTTTGATTCTGCTCAGATGTAATCTGTCCTAGCGTCTGCATCTTAGTTGCCCAATTGGTTATCCGCTCTTCACTATAATTCATTTTAGCAAGCTCAGATATATTTGTCATCTTCTTTGCAATATTAAGATTAGTAGAACTCCTTTGGTCCATATACATATTAACAGCACCCATACTCATAGTCATTGGATTTACGACACCTCCAAAAAATCCACCGACCATCTCATCTATAATAGCATTTTGGTCAGTTTTCTGACCTGCAACTTTCTGTGCTAAATACTCGCCACTACCTTCAAAAAAAGGGTTGACAGTAGTCTGTTCTGCAGCTAGTGCCGCAAGCTTTGTACTTCTTGATGCAAGTGGTCCTGTTTTAAATATTCGACCTGCTAGACTCATCTGCAGATATGACATCCCTGCTATCGTAAAACCTCTCTTTAATCCTATATCAAATGCTTCTGCCCATACATCATCATTTCGTAATGCCTGCTCCGCTTGAAATGGGTCTGTCATATCATACCCCCTCTTGCTTGCTCCTTCCAAGAATGAATTTGTGTACTCAAGTGCTACAATTGTAGCAGCGTATCCAAGTTTTAGTCCTTCTTGCCCCCCCTTTATTGCACCGGGTATTGCACCTACACCAAGTGTAGTTGCACCTCCAATAAGTGCTCCTGTACCTGTACCTGCTGCCGTTGCCAAAGGTACAATATAAAATCCATATGGAAGAAGTTGAGTTAAGCTCTCTGCAGCCATTGATGCCCCAACCTCCAAGGGATTGTCATAGAATGCATCAAGTTTCTCTTCAAATGAGCGTGCTCCTTTGTGATACCTATATATCCCACGCCCCTGCTTACCTGTATCTGCCTCCTTCATATACTTAGCTATAGCAGCAGCAGCCTCCTCTCTTGTAGAATCTTCATCTATATCTTTTATACCTAATGATACAGCAAGGATGACGGCTCCTGCATTGCCACGTGCCATACCCCTTTTATATGAATTTGTAACAGATTCTACGTCCTCTACCCACTCATCTCTTACCGACTTATCGACCTTTGCATCTAGCCACGTCTTAGATATATTATACCTATCTGCAGCCTGCTGCTTTTGTTTTTCTAAAAGTTTATATTTAACATTAAACTCGTCAAGCCCTTCTGCTTCTCGTGGGGATTGAGGCACAATAGATTGTAATTCTCCTGCTGTTAAACCATAGAACTTCATAGCTACCTCATCCATAGCATCCAATTCTTCTTTTATAACTAGGTTCTCTTCTACTGCAAGTGCTCCATTTACCTCCCACGAATCCTGTAGGTATTTATCAAAGTCTTCTCTTACCCTTTGAAACTCATCTTGATTTACTGACTCTCTTAGTATAGCAGCCTCATCTTTTAACTCTTTTAATGCCTCCTCACTATCTGCTCTCTTCTTTCCATTAATGTATAAGAATCCCATCTCATCTTTCTTCTCCTGTTGTTCTTCAAAACTCAACCCTTCTGTGCTGTAGTCTTGTTGAAATTCATATGTCGGTGAGTTTTCAATAGCAATGATTGTAGACATTAAATCTTCATATCTATTATACATATCCTTGTATGCATTATAGTCCAATCCCCTGTCCTTATAGAACATATTAGCCTCAACGTCTACGGCAGATACATCCTTCCAAGACCCCTCAGCTAATTCATCTGCTTTCTCTTTGGAGTCTACATATAGTACCTCTCCTCTTTTTTTAGCTTCAGCAAATGCCTCATCTGCATCTAACATCATCCATTCAGATGGGTCGGTACCATAATCTGAATCAGGATTTTGAGGGAATAGTGTAGGGTATACAACATTTTTACCATCTACCTCTGCAGATACAAGATTGATGTTTTCTAAATTTCCATCATCAGATACCATATAGTTCTTACGCATCCTACCTATCTTGATAGCATTAGAAATATCATCAGTAATCTCAGGAGGAGAATCTACAGGTGTAGCGTTTGTTGTAATAAAAGACTTTAGTTTATTTACCGCATCACGAGTTATAATCTTTTTAGTTGTACCTGCCGCTAAAGGTTTTAGGTCTATCACCTCTGTAGCACCGTTATCTGTAGATATAACCTCTATAGAATTACGTGTTAGTGATGATACATCTTCAGGTATAATATTATTACCTAGACCAATCTTTCTAAACACAAAGCCATACTTCCCATACTTATCTGTTAGGAAGTCTACTGCCTCATCTTCATTGTAATCTATAACCTCATCTGTAATATTTGCAAGGTCAGCTTGAAATTCTTCAGATAATATTATATCCTCATTTTGTTTAAATTTAGATAGAGCCTCTTCGTCTGATACCTTATCTTCTTCTAAGGTTTTCTGTATAAGTGCTCCCTCTTCTTTTGATGTTACACCTTCGGGTCTAACTATATTAGCAGTACCGGGAACATCTATAAATTCATCTTGAAGGTACTCTTGTGATACCTCACCACGATTCCCATAGTACTCTACACTCTCTTGTGCAGGCGGGGCAGGCGGGGCAGGTGGTCCCGTAGGACTAGGTTTAATTCTAGAGTCAGCTTCGGGGGCTACTATGTTAGCAGCACTCGCTACATCTACAAATTCCGAAGAACCATCCTCCAAAGGCGATGCCATATCGTCTTTTTTTTTTGGCGGTGTAGGTGGAGATGGAGGCGAAGGATTTGCCTCTTGAGACGAAGTATCTGCAGTTGGTGTTACACCCATCAAAACAGCAAAGTCATCAGAGGTTCCATTATATCCTGCTTCTTTAAAAACATTGAATCCGTCATTTAAAGCATCAGGATTTGTTTCTAATAAAACTTTAAACTGTTCTTCTGAACCGTTATATCCTACATCAATAAATATGTTATATAAATCTTTAACTGCCTGCTCGTTCATACAATTTTATTTAGTTGGTGGTTTGGGTATTATAATTTAGAATATTTTGAAGTAAAAGATTCATAGATTCTGTTCCTCCCGATGTTCCGGTAGGTGTTTTTCTTTTTCTTTTACCCTGAACAATTAATTTCTTTTGGTTTTCTTCCATAGAGTTTATTCCTATATTCCGTAATTTTTGTGCAAGTTCTGCAGGTGTATTGTCTTCAAGATTAAATATTATAGGTTGTTCCTCCCCTCTTGTTATTGTAACCTCGGATACTCCCGCATTAGATGTGGCGGATGTATAACCTTCTAATCCGGGGGTCCCTGCTAATATGGCATCTATATTTTCTTTAGTTGTATCTTCATCACCCTCAACAAATACACTCGCATCTACGTTATAAGTATTTTTCAACTCTCTTTGTAAGGTATTCATCACAGATTCATAATCGTTAGAAATTCCTTCAACAGTGAAATTAGTTGTAAAAATGCCCGGCTCTTGATTTCCAAAACCGTCGCCACTTTTTATTGCCTCATTAACATCAAGTATTTTATAAGCAGTTGGTAATGCATAATTTATACCTGACTCAACAAATGCCGCATTGGAAGTATTATATGGGATTGGTTGGTCGTCAAGTCCTGAATCATCAGTATACCTAATTGTAACATCATCTTTTGTAAAATCAAATGCTTTAATAGTAGGATTAACACCCTTGATATAATTTGCTGCTGTCCTTTTTTCTGCTTCATTACCAAATCTCAGCTTAGCAAAAGCCATTAAAACACCTTGTTGAGCATCCTTCTTTTCACCCGCAGTTATTGTATTTGTAGTCAGTTGCTCCCTCTGTGGTTTATAACCTGCTGTGGCAATATCAAGCTTCACGTCAATCTGTTGCTGTATCCTGTTTCTTAAAAAATCTTCAACAACCGTCTCTTGTTCAGGCTTAAACACAGGCTTACCTGCAGCATCTACAGATTTATCTAAGTATATTAATGTACCTGACTTGTCATTAATAAAATCCGTCTCATTATCTGTATACGTATATTTTACTCCCTTATCTGTTTGTAATAAATTATTAGTAAGAATCGATGTGATGTGGTCTGTATCAGCCATCATTGAGCTAATAGTTTCGTCTTCCCATTTTGTATATCCCGGTGCTTCTTTTTGGTCTGTAAGCTGTGATACACTGCTTAGTTCCCTTGACCTTAATGCTTGTTCAAGGTCAGAGATTATATAATCTCCCAAGTAGCCTACCTCGCTTTCTACTGCTGCGTTTACGTCATAGGCATCATATTTTCTTTTAATACTACCATACATCTCTGCTGCGGTACGTGTATTGTTCATATCAAGCCCACCATTCTTATCTCTTGTAGCAAGGCTAATCACTCCGTTGGTAGGATTAATAAAAGAGCCCGTGGTTCTCATATTGGCTAATCCTTCTACCGACTCCATTTCATATATCTCTCGGTATTGCGATTTATTTTTATAATCACTACTTTTCCACCTATCCATCTTCTCTGTGTATGCCTCTTGATATGCTGTGGCAAGGTCGAATGTTAGCTTTGTACCATCTGTATTATTCTGACGGTTACGGGCATAGTCTCCCAAGTTTAACTGACCTGTCTTTAATAGGTTGTCTTGCATACGTCTATACTCCGTCATATCAGTAGCGAACCCATTAATAAACGTGTTTCCGTGGTCGTAATCTCCTACAGGTGCATTGGCAAGCTCGATACCAAACTGTCTTGAGTTCTCATCTATCTCAGCCTTTTTGTCGAGACGCACCTTTGCCTCTTCATTGAGCATATCAGATACACTCTTTCCAACCTCGTTCCAATTTATCCTGTCCTTAGCGTTACGCTCTACGTATTTATAGTAAGTAGCCATATATTAATTTTTATTTTGTGCTGCAAGAATTTGTGCTATTAATTGCACCATCTCAGGCGACACTCCACCTGTTTCAGTACCCTGTGCAGCATTTACTCCACCCATATTAAAAATATAAGGAGAACTTGAAAAGTTAGGAGCAGCTCGTAATGACTGCATAGTATTTGCATAATCATCTGTGCCACGAATCTGTCTTAGTACGGAAGGGTTTAAACCTCTTTCAAATTTTTTATATTCTCTTTTAGTCATATCATCTACTGATGCCAAGGTATTTAAAGGGACTGTAGTTGTGGTAGATGCCAACGAGGTTGCAGGCGTATTTAAAGACGGACCCATATTAGCTGAAATATCCGGAGTTCCTGCTAATAAATATGATGGAACTTGATTTGTTCCAAATATTTCTCCTGCAATTCCTGAGTCTGTTACTGATGCTGTTGATTCTTTTCTTTTACCTGCCGTACCTTTACCATATAACGCTCCCATTGATACTGCCTGACCAACACTGCCTATAGCTCCTTCTATACCTTCTCCGATTGCCGACACCCTTGCACTCTCTGCGTCTCGTGCTGCTTGCTGAGCACCTGCTGCCTCCTGTAAACTTAGGTCTGCTTGCAGTCCTGCTAAACGAGCATCCTCTCCTGCAATCAGTCCCTCAATTCTATTCATCTCTCCCTCCTGTGCAGCTCGGACCTGTTGCTGTCCTAATAAGTCTTGTTGGTATACCTGACCCGCAGTAGAAGCAACGCCTCGTGCAGACCCCTCTCTTGCTGACTCCATAAGACCTGCAGCCTGCACCATAGACCTGTCACGTGCTATATCGTAAATACCTTTGTTTATACTAAGGTCTTCCATATAGTTTACATCAAGTCTCTTTCTTGCATCAGCCATAGCTTTTTCTGCAGCTAATGTTGCTGCATCTCTTTTTCTTTTTTGAGCCCCTGCTTGACCAAATGATGCCCCTGTAGTTGCAACACCTACTGCTAAACTTGTTAATCCTAATGCTAATCCTGACATAATGCTAATTCTTTTTTAATTATTAATGGTGGTAAGGTCTTATAGTCCTCTGTGTACACATCTGCTTCAGCCTCCTCAAACGTCTTAGCATCGCTCTTATATACGCAACACCACTTGGTGTCCTCGTGAATATATAAAACTCTTTGTGTACCTATCTGCGTGAATATAACGTGTGGGGCTTCGACTGTTACAAGCTCACCACTATCCGTTAGATACGATACCTTACCTTCAAGTAAGAATGATGGATGCTGCTGCTTGTGTATCATTGATACCACTATGTGTCCCTTAGGCATAAATAGTTGTCTTGTATAAAGACCTCCTTCTAACGTCTGCTTTAGTGGGTAAGTGGCTTTCATATCCTCACTCTGTGGTGTTCCACACGTATGCATAACAGCCTCATCGTAATTACTTAAGGCTTGTTTAAAAGCCTCTATCCTTTCCCATAGCATCCCCCTATTATAGTTGACATAATTCAATATGTCCTCAGGTTTCTCGTCCTGCAATACAATAGTATCCTGCATAGAATTAAATATTTAATTACAAAGATAGTAATTTTAAGGGAAAGATTTCATCACTTCTGATTCAACTGCAAATAATTCTGTAGGATTAGTTGCCTTGCCCACAGGAAGAGTCAATGTGAACTCACAATAGTGACCCAATATACCGTGAGACTCTGCTATAGGATTCTTGATGTACAAGAAGTATGCGTCCTGTATAGGTATAGGATTTGTAGCAGGAGGAGTGAATGGGGTCCCTTGTTGGTCTTGTGTTGAGTTAACAACCAATTGGTTTACACCATTAACCTTGTTCACATTTATCCCAATAATTTGACCTGCGAATATAGGTACCTCATATGGGGGTATTGCATAGTACAGGTAGTCTCCCACACTTACTATGCTGCCTATATTAATTGTTAGGGCAAAGTTAATCTCGTATGCTGCAGCGGCACCACCCACACTTGTGCTCCGTGATATACCATTTAATGACCGTAGCTCAAACTGAGACTCATCCGTATTTGCTCCTGTTGGTCCATCGCTTCTAACAAAAGCAAACCACGCATACTCTTTCTTCTCAAACCATTGCTCGCTTATCACACCCGTTGTCTGTATATCGCTTGTTAATACTGCGTCCCACGACTCGTCACTCTCTAAGTTTAATGTCTTAAATATCTTATTCTCTAACGGTGATTCGTTAAATATACTTGTTATCGTAGATTCGTATGTAGTACCATAGTAGGTGTTATAATTATTATTGGTGTTGTGCCTGTAAAGGTTGCCATTCTTAAACGTATAGAAAAATTGATTCATTCCTATCATCCAATCAGGTTCATAGGAATAAAAAGATGGAAACCCTTGAGAGGTCTCGCTGTACGTTAATGTATAATTCTGACTCATAACTTATTTTTTTGTCTCTTCAAAGAGACTATTATCTAACAAACACTTACTAATGTAATAACACCATTGGCGTCTACAACTAATTTTTTTCTTACTCCACCAACCTCTACTACATATGTATCTGCAGGAGCTCTTGTGATACCGTTAGCATCAAGACATAAAAACTCGTGAAGCTGAGGGTCTCCTGCTGTTCCATTCCTATTGGGAACATTAAAATATATATCAGGCAGGTCTCCTAATAAACAGTCCACGGCACCAAATACTCTACCCGGAACACCCGTAAGGGCTACGGGACAATTTATCTCAACATTCCATCCTGTAGATGTGCAAGGTCCAAACACCTGAACCACCCCTGTCTCAGGAGTAGCTGCCGTCTTAGGGAAGTATACCGTACACCATCCCGGAGCTGTCGCTGTAAGGGCTACATCACTCGATGTGCCTGTCACTGCACCACTTGACCCGACATTATCAAAGCTTGATGTAGCTGAGTTCCACGTGTACTGCTGTACTGATGAATACCCACCACCATTTAATGTAGCACCAATACTACAGTCTTTTGATGTCTGACCAACATACGTGAAGTTATTGATATTATTAGATGCTAAATATCCAAAGTTCTCACTCGCCAACTCGTTGTAGTTAGCAGAGTCATACGAAACCTTTATACCATCAGGGATTGTTCCCACGTCTACATATATTATGGTCGCACCAATATTTGTTCCTACACTAAATGTGATGTCATAAATACCTTGGTCCCCACTTGCATTAACTCCTTGACCACACGGGAATGCACAGTCAGAACACGCAGGAGTGCTTGACGTTAACACGCCACCAACCTGCTCTCTTACCACAGTACTATCACTATACCATCCATCAGGAGCAGCCGTAGTTAACGTAGCATCTGTAAACACTGCTGTCGCTCCCGATAAGGTAGCTGCGTCTAAAAAATAATTTCCTGATACTGCCATAACTCTTTAATTTTATTATTTAATTTTAACACCCACAGCACGCATCTAATTCTGATGTTGTACTATAACATAGCTCCAACTCTGTAGGTCTTCTGTAGTTATATATTAGGTAAAGGTACTCATCCGTACTGCTCGGCATCGCAAACTCTGCGGTATAGGTGTTGCCACCGTTACTTGTAACAAGAGGCGTAGCATTTGTTGATGCGTTAAATAATGTCTGCATCTGTGCAGGTGTATTGACATACAACGTGTTACTTCTTAGATACCTTAGCTCGTCAATGCTTGGGTCAAATACATAATCATCAGTAGACCCTATCTTATTAGATACAATACTTATAGTCGCACCATCAGCAGGAATAAATCCTGAGCCCTGTGGTCCTACAATCTGCGTATACTGAGATATTAATGGATTTTCTGTGCCTGAAACTAACTTAACCTGCTCACTATGTATAGGTGATGTATATAGACCATCCTGCCAACTGTATTCATTATGGATAAATAGTCCTGCATCATCATCGATAGAGTAGCATACCTGAATAATTGTTATCTGCTGAGCGTCAGGACAGTTTACAGTAATCTCTAAATGCGTAGAACCTTGAGAGGTAATACTTAGATTTAAAGTATTTGCAGCAACGCTATCCTTGTCTACAGTTAACGTACCTGATACAGATGTCACACCCGTGGTGTCTACACCACTATTGTACGTTGACTCAATTTCAAATGGACTCTGTCCGTCTCCTAATACATTGTACTCAATAGATACATCTCCAACCAAGAAGCCTACATCTACACAGAAGGTTGTAGCCTCTCTGTCTGTTACAACTAACGAACGAGATATACCACACTCAATACATTCTACCACAGATGGTAACAGCTCTGAGTTAGAGCTTAATACGTACTCATTCATATAAGGGTCAAACCCTCCAAGTTTTTGTGTGTTGAAAGACTCAAGGAATAAATCTCTAAACCACGACCGCATCCCCGACTCAGATATAACTGACAGTGACTCGCTTGTTCCTGCACCACGTAACTGTATTACAGCACCACGCTTCGCATCGGTAAAGAACTTATTTGGTCCCCACTTACTGTAGCTCTCAGGATGAAAGCTTATACCATACTCTTCTACACGTGCAACCTGCTGACCTAATACCTCAGGTACGGATGCAACCTGACCCCCACCTGTTGAGTCGGTAAGAATATTCTTACCTTGTAGTACGTACGATACCTTATCCTCTTGCAGTGTAAGTATATCTGTCTCTCTACCATCTATTATATATATAGGTCCATAGGACTCTTCTAAGGGCTTAAAGTTTAATAGCCCTAAGTTGAACTCGTTAAGTTTATTTACGTTGGACTCATCGTTAAATACACCACTATATGTGAGGTCTGCAAATCTTCTTATCTCTTCATAGTCTTGTGCTGCTGTAGATGTAACCCTGTTACCTAACGACAAATCATTCTTGCCTATAGCATCTCTGATTGCGTAGCTCTCTACGCCATTTCCAAATGCATAGCAGTTAAAGAACGCTGTCTTTACTATACCCGGAGTTGATGTGCTAATGTTTTGGTCTTGTGTATTACCTAAGTGTTCTCCGTCTGCTGTTATTCCAAATGATTGAGAGGACTCATACCATACATCAGGTAATGCATCCTGTGGTTCGGTCTCAAATATTAATTGCGATGGAGCCCTTTGAACAACAATCTGTACTCTAATTGAAACATTCTTTCTCTTTACCCCTACCTTACCTTGTGAACTTTTTACGACAAAACAATTTCTCCCCGTTATCGGGTGAGGCATTATTGTAGACGATATGTTTCCTGCTTTACACGGTAATGTCCCACTTAAATCAAAGTTTGGTCCTGTACAATCTACTTCCGTTGCCTGTGCTCTTAATTTTATATTTATATTCTGTCCCACAAACCAAGATTGAAAATTAGGATACTCTAATGGAGAAACGAATGTAGTATCTACAAACCATTCTCTGCGTATAGTATTGCCCTTCCCCTCTCTTAGGTTATCTATATATATCCTAATCCTTGAACCTTCAGGTATAGTATAATCTACAAAACCACCTGCCCCATCATCCTCGTCTATTGGATAAAAAATATCTTTACACCCTGTGCCTTGGTCAGATTCAACACCATAGTCTATAATATTATCATCATCAAAAGCAGTGCTAAAATTATTTGCCCTTATCTTCATATACACTCCTTGAGGTATAACCCTATCAGGGAAGCTTATAAAGTCTTTCTGTTGAGATTGTTTTTCTAATACGGTTGCGTAAACACACCTGTTTAATGGTCCACTTGTATCTGCCTTAACCAATAATATATCCCCCTCGTCTACCTTCTGTGCATTCTGTCCTTCAAGTAAAAAGTAATCAGCAGAAGTCTCAGGGTCTCTAAAAAAGAAATTTGAGTACACATTAAAGTAATCCTCCTTGTCTGCCTTGATGCAAAACTTGTATCGTGTTGCCCACTCAGGAGCAATCTGCGGAACAGGTATTGTTACATCTATGTAGTTAACCGTTGATGCATCAGCACACGGTACGTGTACAGTATTGTTCGGACTAACCAATGCTGTAGTTGACCGATTAAAGTCGTCCATATATATAATGCCAACCTCGTAGCTTCTATTGCTATGCAAACTTTTAGGTGAGCTTAACTTTTGAAATAGACCATCTGCTGATAATATCTCATAGTACTCATACGCATTATCTGCAGTGATTGTTGGGTCCTCAAAATACATAGATAGAAGCTGAAACCCTATTGTAGTTGGGGTAGAAAATATAGCTATATCACCTTGTATTGGATTTGCTGTACCTATACCACTATTCCGTTTAGTTAACGAATCTAAAGATGCAGGGATAATGCAGTTAAATTCATCCGTAAAAGATGTGCCATTACAAGCGTTTGGTACAGTTTCAACGCTTGTACCAATCAACCCCACTGCTTCTACAAAGGCTGTGCTATTTGCAAGGTCGCTCGCACTACTAAAGTCTTGTGGCAGTATATACTGAAAACTTATTGTCGTAGTTCCTGTTTGCTGTGTAGGTGTTACTGTTCCTGTAAATTGGCTATGTTGAAATTGTAAAGTAAACTCAAAAGATGAGCCTGCAACCAAATCAAGTCCCTGTAAATCAAATACAACTTTACTATCGTCTATCACCAATCCCGGATTCCCACTATCAAAGAAATAAGTTCCTTGTGATAATGTCTCAGGTACGTCTTCTAATCCCACATCCACAGATACCTTATCCACAAAATACTCTAATCGTGTGTCTACATCATACTGCTCTAAGTAGTTGCCATAAAACAACCTGTTACCCATAATAGTCTGTGCTTTTGCAAGACGTGGTACGTTGTCATATAATCTTAATATCTCTGATGATGGCAGTACCGTATATATCTTACTATTGCTAAAGCTATAGTCATACGAGGTGTCATTCACAAGACCTAACTGTACCTTATCCAACTTCTCAATGACACGTATAATGCCGTTGGTCATATCCTTCCACAGCAAGTCTATACCTACCACCAATGGTCCTCCCGACATATAATCTATTCGAACCTGATTAGCTGAGTTTAGCATCCCCTCGTTTAGACCTGTAGAAAAACTATAATCAAAAGACCCCGGCAAAAATGCAGGCTCTGAGAATTGTGATGTGGCTGAATACTCGCCATCAGCATACTCATACCTATACGCAAAGCAGATGAACCTGTCCTCGATAAAGTTATTCTGAGATGCTGTAATCTGTGGTGTTATAGTAGGTGCATCTAAAGGTGGCTTCTTTATAACAAGCAGTGCCTCAGCCAAATTGACATCATCTACATTAGCAACAGGATTAGGATAGCTCCTATCTACGTTAACAAACCTCGGAGGGTTTATGTCGTCAGTAAAGAATAATAACTTCTCGTCTACAAGGTTTACTCCTGTTATAAGATACTGAGGGTTAAAGTTTAGTGTCGTGTTAACACCACCCCCATCGTCAATACTTTTAACGATATAGGTTAATATATTTGTTTGTACATTAAGAGATACTATAAGGTCTAACTTTCCTGTGGGACTTGGTGTAAAGTTTGAGTCGTGAATGAACCAATACAACGTCTCGTTACCTCCGTCCTCATACGCACCAATACACCTTGCATCGATACTTAATGGGTCTCCATTGTACTGCAGCTCAGTTAACTGTGTGTTGCCCTTACTGTTCTCCACAGAACCAATCTCAGAGTCTTCAGTAGAACCTAAGCGTACATTTAAGGCATCAACATACTGACCATTGGGTAAAAGTCTCTCATCGATACTTTTGTTCATTACCCCCTTTATAAAATTTCTTTGCGTGTTAGCCATATTATTTTAGCCATTTATTTTGTCCTCTAAGATTCATTAATAATCTACCGGGATGTATATTACTTATTCTAATCTTTGCATTTCTTAAAAGAGAACTCTTTCTTTTTCTTGCTCTTGCAATCACATACTCTTGTACGTTTAGCTTTGAGCTTAGTATAGCGTACTCAATGTAAGCGTATATATAATCTTCAAACATCTTGTTCACACTAATCTCTGTATTGTCACCGTTCTCCATTCCATCGGATACATACTCAAGAACAATACTTTCGTTAGCCATATCAGAACTAAAGTTTATAACGCCACCCTTCTTGTTTATACTGAACGTAGGATTTGCGTTAGCAGTCTCTGTATTTAAACCAAACCGAGCTCCTATCGCATAATCAAAATACCACATCCCATCACAACAGTAACCTTCGTATCCGTTAAATGGACTGTTAGCGTTTAAGTATATAGACTTCTTGCCTCCTGTAATCCTATCCATATCTAAGTTAGAGTGCTCAGGGCTTAAGGCGTTACCGTTCTCATCAAATAGAATCCTACAGTTATTGTCTTGTAGATACGCATCACTCCAATTAGTCTGAATGTTTTCAGTTAGAGGATATAGCAATCCATTCTTATACATAGATACCCTCACCCAATTCACATAGTCAGGAGGTAATACGTATCGTAAGGTATTGCATACCGTTAGCTGTAATATTTTTATTTCTTTAAACGCATCATAGTTAAGCTCTTGTATACCACGCTTAGCGTGAAACAAAACCTTAAACCTCTCCTCATTATTTATCAATGAGTGATTGCCTGCGTACATCAACATAAAGTTGTTTACTATATCATACAACGAGACATACTGATAAGAGCCCCAATTTGCATCTTCAGGAGTGTTACCATTATTTTCGTAATATTCATACTGTGAGATATAAGCCATAGTTTATTATTTTTCGTCTTGGTCTTCTTTTTGTTCTAATCCTTGTCCAAACTGAACTGCTGCAACCTCTCTAATTGACATCCCTGCGTACTGTAGTATCTTTAATACTAACGTAGGCTCGTCAGATATACTCAACTCAAAGTCTTGAAAGTCAGATTGTGATTGGTCAAATGAAGGCTCTCCTCCAATTAACTCAACGTATGTCCACTTAGGGTCGTTAGGATACCTAATGTATTGACATTGAACCGCACCTATAGTATTTATACTTGGGGGGAACAATGAAAGGTTAGGCTCCTGTTGTGTGTATGCAGGGAACATTGTTGACGGTGCAGTTAGCAAAGAGTTGTTTAACATAGTTATCTTGCTATGCGTAACCTTCTCTGCTTCGTTTAATACACTGTCATCGTATACCACATACCCCTCAGGGAAGTTTTGAAATATATCTGCAGGATTACCATTACCATCCGTTAATACAAGCGTATCTGTTCCGCTTAACGCCTGAACAAATGCTGTCTGATTCGTTGTGGTGTTACCTACAATATCACCTACATTAACACCTGCTGATACAAAGTCAATGGTGTTGTCTACTAAGTCACCTACCTGTAGTGATGTGTTGCTTCCACTTGCTAATAGTCGTGTGTATACTAATACCTTGTTTAATAGATAGTAGTCATCGTTTGTTGTTGTTTGACTTGGTGTAAAAAATTTATTAGATATGTTGTGTAATAAAAAATTGTCTACTGAGAATATATTTATTACCTCCTCATATCCTTTTGTTATATCTGCATAGCCTGTCCCTGAGGCTCTTGCATTCTCTTTGTTTATCTGATAGTTATACTGATAAAAATAATCTTCAAAAATATCTAACTGTGCCTGTTTAGCAAATAGGTTAAAGTCAGATGGAGAAATGTATCCGTAATTATTTTTATTTAGTATAGACAATACTGTGTTCCTAACCGAGTTTATCATCTGTAAATACTTTCATACAAAGATACACAAAAAAAAAGACCCCTTCATTTGAAGAGGTCTCATTGATATTGATTATTATTTATGGGGCAGCAGGACCTTCAGGACCGGGGTCGGGACCTGCGTCTCCACCACCATCTTCAACAGAAATAGAGTCGATAGTAGTACCTAAAGGTATGCTAACAACAGATACTGCCTCTTTCCAAGAAGATTGAAATGCATCTACCTGTGCATTATTAATGCTGTCAATAAGAGATTGAGACATATTTGTGCCCTCAAAAAAAACAGTAATTATCCCGTTGGTAATAGCTAAAGCCTCAGGGCTACTAATATTCATATAGCACCCGTCAACAATAGGGAATAATACCGTGCCGTTATTTGTAGTTTCGAATGATAAAAATTTACTCATAATAAAAAAAGTTTAAGTATTAATAAAAGACAAAGATACACAAAAAAAAAGAGGGGTCGTTAAACCCCTCCTCATCCATTATAACCTTATGTCTATAATTGTTTCTCTAAAAATACTAACACATCTACGCCATCGTCAGACTTAAACCAATCAGCTAAATACTGAATAGCGTCTACACCAAACGGTATCGTTGTTAATCTTTTTTTGTTTCCTTCTAAATTAAAGTATACCTCTCTCCTCTTATTTCTAAATGCAATAAGCTTGTTGTCAAAGAACAACTGAACAGTGGACTGTAGTTTTAATTTAGGGTCAGATAATATATTTAAAAATGTACTTGGATTTTGTTTTGCAAATATGAGTACATCTCTTCTTAACTCAGATGATGTCATCTTAGATACATCCTTGTTAAATACAACACGACCAAGATTCTCAAGCTGCTCTATGCTAAGTGACTTAGCTTCGATTAACGCATCCACCTCAGCAGTAAGCTGCTCTACCTCTTCTGCAGCATCCTTACCATAATCAACCTCAATAAATCGTTTACCGTTTAGAGGGTGGTAGTGTAAAAACTGTTGAAGCACAGGATTTGTTCTTGCAACTCTAAGCATACCATCTTCAAAGATTACAGGTGTAACAACAGCGTTACCGTCCTGTTCATCTTCAAAACAACTTCTTTGATTGATAGCATATCTTATGGTTCTGTTAACTCCTTGCTCCTCGTCAAAGTACAGCAGTGCTGCATTACGAGAGCTTCGTGAAGGAATAATGCACGACAATGGTGCTCTGTCTCTTGTGAGTTTATAAACTCTGTCTTTTAATTCTAATTTCATTTTGATTAAATTTTAAATTTTAAAAATAAAAAAGTTAGGAGTGCCTAAGTAGACACTCCCTCCTCTTTGCAATATTAGTCTTCGAACAGTACGAAGTTATTTGCACCTAATGTACAAACACATCTTTCAGACAAGAAGTGTACTTCCATCGCATCTAAAGACGATGTAGCTGCACCACCTGCAGAACCTGTAATCCAAGTCTTATATCTTCTGTCCTCAGTTTCAGAAGCTCTGTAACGAACGTGTAAGAACGGACGTTTAGCATTCTTTCCAAGAACTTGGTCATACACAGATGTTGAACCTGCAGGTACCAATAACCCGTTGATATTACCTGTACCTGCGGCTAAACCTCCACGCATAGTTGGGTCATTCAGATATTTCCAATCAGTCTTGTAGAAGTCATATCCTCTTCGGAATCCTGTGAATCCTAAGTTCAATGCCATCTCTTGGTCATTGTCAAACAATCCGAAAGAAGTACCACCTGCACCATAAGAATTTTGCTCAGATAACATATCGTCAATTGAAAATCCAAAGTCTCTATCTAAGAATATTACGTTCTCTTCAATTGCTCCTTGTGCATCAAGTCGTCCGATGATAGCATCGAAGTCAGCTAATACATTAGGAACGCCACCTGTCCATAGGTTACCTCGTTGTCCTACAGTAAAGAACACACCTTCAGAACCTTTAGCAGTTCCGGCATTGGCAACATTGTCCATAGGTACTGCTTCAATCATTGCAGTCTCAAGATAGTCGTCAAAACGTAATCTTGTTTCGTGCTCAGACTTCATATACCAAAGGTATCCACTTGCACCGTTCTCTGTTGTTACTTCAACCCATCCAATCTGAGCCATATCAGAACCTGATACTGCGTACTTATCTTTAATGATAATTGGAGAGTTCTCGAAAATGAAATCGTCAGACTCTAAAGAACCATTCATTCCTTCAGTTCCTTTTGCAAACTCAGAACCGTAGATGAAGATAGTAACGTCTGCGTTTCCAACTCCTGAACCTGCTGCTACAAGTCCACCTGCTTCGTAAAAAGCAACTGTAGCTGTAATAGGAGATACTGTTAAATCAACATCAGTAACAATACCTTTGTTTTCACCTGCACCATTGTTTTGGTGAACAACAACAGTCTGTCCTACTCTCAATGCGATACCGCCTTGAGCACTAAAAGGATTCTGTCCTGTAGTAGCTTGACCTGCAGGTGCTGATGCATCATTGATTTGGAATACTGCTTGGTCAGCATTCACTAATGCGGCTGTACCCACGCTTGTATATTTAACGTGAAGTCTTCCTTGCTCTGCCCATTTTACAAGGTCTGAGTTAGAAGGCATCTCTGCTCCAACCATTCTTAAAAATGAACTAATCGTTCTGTTTCCGTAACGTTCAAATTCCTTTTCATAAGTATCCGGAAGATACTGATTCAAGAAATCAAAGTTAGTAATGTAATTTGTCGCCAACGGCACTTGCTGTGCTGATGGCTGTAGGTCGAAACCCGGTCCTGTTAATGGCATAATTTTTAATTTTTAAATGTTTTAAATATTTTTACTTTCTACTCTTAATTTTCAAGCCTCTACTACTTGGTGTAGATATAGACTTGATTTGCAATCCATCCTTACGGTTTGATACTTGAGGTGCTTTACGTTCTGTCATATCGACATTTTTCATTCTACGTGTTACACTTTCAGTAGCATCCGATTTACCTTGTTCATAAAAGAACGAAGCAAACTTGTTCGGATTCATTGCGACAGCTAATGCTCTGTGATAACCTGCAGCATCGCTAAGCATACCCGTGTCTTTATCAATAAATTTCCTTACGAAACCTTGATAATCCATTTGTTGCTCTTTGATTCTATCAGTCTCACCCGGTTTGAAAGTAAAAGTATCTTCTCCAATCTTGAAATCAAAACCTTTGAAATCTTGGAAAACTTGGTCTGTCTTTTCAGTAAACCATTCTCTTTTTCTTTTCATCTCTTCTTGAGCTGTATCAGCCTCAGCTAAATATCGCTTATACTCTTCAATCTCTTGTATCTGCTCATCAGAGACTCCAACCGTACTTGACTCAAGTGGTTGTTTGTACATCTCCTTTTGCTCTTCAAAAAAGTTCTTAGCTTTAGCGATAGCCTTTTTCTTTGCCAACTTAGTTTTCTTAATATCTCTCTCTTCGTCTAAGTCCTCATCATAGCTGTAGTCATCCATAAGGACCTCTACATCTTCTGAGTCGGTAGCCTCGCCTGAAGCAAGAAAATATTCAGATAACATTTGGTCTTCGTCCATAGAAGAAAAATCTCGGTTTAGTTTTACGTAATCTTCAATCCCTCTCCCTGTACTTTTTTTATAATCAAAATAACCTTTAACATCTTCAGGCAACTCTTCATTTTTTTCTCTTTGTTCGAAAAGTTGGTCTACAGATGTAAAGTCTTTCTCATATCTGTTTTTAATAAATGAAAGAACGTCATCCTCATTTAACTCAGAGGATTGAGTTTCTACAGTGTCTTGTGCATCATCAGATGTAGAGTCAGATGATTGCATATTAATCTGTTCTACACTTGTTGGGTTATGTCTTTCTTCTGCATCTTTTAATAGTTTAGCCTCTATTTCTTGTTGAGACTTTTCTTCAGTCCCGGTAACTTCTTTTACTTTAAATTCCATTTGATTAAATTTTTACAAAGTTAGTTAATATTTTTTATTGATTTTATTCGATTATCTTGGAGAGAACTCAGCTAAGTCAAATCCATCTAAGCTATCCTCGTTAGACTCAAATCTTTGTGGAGGTAGATTGTTCTTACGTTGATTGATTAACTGTGACTGCTGCGTGTTCTGCTGATTTATCCTTGAAGATTTTGCATCCTCTCGTTGAGTCTCTCGTGATTGTAAAGCATTCTCAGACATATCTCGAAGCTGCTGATTGTAGTTAAACTCCTCCTGCATCAACATAGACTTTAACTTAGCCTCGTTGTTCATCTTCTCAATCTCAAACGCAATCTTAGCCTGCTCAAGCTGCATCTTGCCTCTCATCTCCATCTCTATCTTCTGTGCAGCAATCTGTGCTGCCATCTGTTGAGACTGCATATTTATCTGACCTGTCATAGCCTGCTTCTGCATCTCCATCTGTTCTTCTCTATCCTGTTTCTGCTTACGCTTTAACTTAAGAAGTTGATTAGCAAGTTTGATATTCTTAATCTCCCTGATGTCTATGGCATCCTCAAGATTAATATCCCCCTTTGAAAGAGCCATCTGAATGTTCTGCTCAAGTTTAGCTTTATCCTCCTCGTCAGGTGCTATCTCTATAAATATACCAAAGTCATAAATATACAAGTCACTTATATCATTAAGTATTGACACGTTATACTTGCCTATCTTGTTTGCAAAGTCATCTTTAAAGTCAGCGTACTCTAATATGTCAGCAACACGATACGTTAATGCCTCAGCTAAACTTCTATATATGTAAAGACTTCCATCAAGTATATGACGGGTGGCTACATTAGAGTTTAATGCAGCAAGTTTTTGTAAGCCAACCAACGAGTTAGGGTCAGGATTACTTCCGTCTCGTGCCTCGTTTAATCCTGTTACGGTTCTAATCATACCTAAGTAATGATTGTAGTTTCCTATAAGCATCTGTGTCTTAGACGCTCCTGAATTAGATGTAAGCTGTTGTATAGGAACCTTAGCCTGATTGTAGTCACCATCCTGAGTGTATGACCTTCCTATCACACTACCCGTTTGGAAGTATAACCTTAATGCATCCTCAGGGTTATATGCGTTGCCTGTACCGAGGTCAACCTCGTTCAGTCCATCTGCATCTATATATACACCATCAGGTACTACCCTTGCAATAACCTGTTGTAGCTTTAGGTGTGTCATCTGTATTAAATCAGCAAAGGGTACCATCCGTCTTACTAAAGACTCTAACCTACCCTTGTACATCCTTGGGGCAACTGCCACATAGTTTGGAAGTGCGTGCTGACTTGATGACTTAGGTCTTACCATATTCTTAGCAAGCTCCCACTTCAATACAATGTTGGTTCCCATAACCATAACCCCATCATACCACACATCAATTGTTTTCTCAAACTTCTCAAAGTTCCCTTCCTCCATTACATCTTCAGGTGGGTCAAATTGGTCATCCTTCTCAATTACTTTATTACCGCCTGTTGCCGTAATCTTTTTCTTATAGACCATCTTCTCTGTGGTCTTATAGTTAAAGTATAATAGTGTTACAGTATCCCTAAAGAAAATATCATTCTCATAGAACTGTGCTACATTATAGTAGTCATACCACGATTGACTGTACTTACTTATCTCCTCTAAATCTTCTGTTGTCAATGAAGGGTCTATCTTCATCAGCTCTGTGATAGGAAGTGTCTTAACCTCTCCCCAATAGAAACAATCTTTAAAGTGTGGGTCTTCTGTATAGCTGTATACAATATTAGCCGGGTCAACATATGATACTGATACCCCTGCCCCCTTTAAAAACTCGTGCTTAGCTACACCAATACCTACGGTTGCTATATCATAGTCAACTCTTTTACGTATATCAAGGTAGTGATTCTCTTCGAATATTGTATTGATAGCCTCCTCTTCAGCTATCTCTATAGCAGGTTTGTAGTTAAGCTGCATATATAAAGCCATCTCCGTATCATCTTGAGGTAGTGCATCCTCAGGCATTATAAACGGGTCGTATCCTGACTTCTCTTTTATAATAGAGAGTTGGTCTTTTGCAGCCATCTGCCCCTCTATCATATCCTGATACTTAGTTCTCTTAGCTTGAGACATTGCATCTTGAGCGTATGCCTTAACCTTAAACAGTCTATCAGACATTCCGTTCACAACTATGTCAACAAACTTAGGGATGATAGGTACAGGTGTCCAATCTAAGTTAAGATACGATAGGTCGCCATCAATAGCTAACTCGTTCTTATACTTGCTTATAGACTGCTCACCTCTTGCGTATAATCTCAATCTGTGAAACTCTCTCCATTGGTCATAAAACCTACAACCATTCCCATCCTTACGGAACCATTCATACTGAATGGCTTGCCCTATCATCAACCCGTATTCATCTGTTGCTTTCTCAGCATCAGAAACAAACTGACTTGGAAACCCTGCAGATGAAATATTAATTTTTACATCCTTCATCTAATTATTTGACTTGTTTTTCCTGTATTAGTATACCTTGCAAAGTTAACTTTTATTTTTGATTCTTTTCTTTCAGGTTGATATAGATGTTTTTGACACGCCATAATAGCCAAACCCGTACTAATAGATGCATCAAACTTAGTCCTGTTCGTAATATCAAACTTTGCCCAATCCTCTAACGTCCTATTGAATGCCATCGAACTCATATCCCCATCATCTTTTAATCCTACGTGATTTTCTATGTAGGACTCAATTGCTGCAGCGTGTGCCTGCTTAACAGCCTCACTTGAGTTAGGTATGCCACCCAACTCTTTTTCTGTCTTAGATAGCTTCGTAAACACCTTGTCGGGTCTGTTAGTGCAGAACCCCCTGTAGCCTCTATTCTTAAAATGATATAGTAACCTTGGCTTATTGTTCTCTATTAGTATGGGCATACCATAGAACACGCACGCCATTAGCACATCCTCAAAGAATATCTCGGCTGTCTGTGGTCGTGCAATATACTCCAAGAAGAACTCGTTGCTTGGAGCCTCCTCCATACTAAACTTTGTTAGTCCGTGTAGAGAACCGTTTGAACCAACACCTCCTACTGTCCCACTAATATCATATGAGTCACATCCAAAGCTCCCTATGTGTTCATTACCCGGATACATAACCCCATTCTTTTTTACTATCCTGTTCTGTAGGTTTTTATTTGGTACCCACGTAATAAAAAATCTACCTCGCTTGTCAGGATTAAACATAACCACACTATCCTTGATACCGTTCTTCCAACTGAAAGCCCCACGTGTAACATACTGCTCTGTTATCATACTATCGTTGTAGTCTATCTGCTGATATATCTTTGTCAAGTTAAACAGTGACTGCTTGCTCTCGTCCCTAAATGCGTGTGACTCTGTACGTGGAAACTGCCTGTAGTACTCGTTTAGTGCATCAGGGTCATTCTTTAATGACTCCACCTCGTTGTCCCAATACTCTACAGCTCCTTGTGTAATCCACTCATTGTCAATACCCCTAACCTTACCGTCTACATTTTTTAGCACAGGCATACCATACCTGTCAATAAACCCTTCCATATTCCATTCCATAGGAATAAACAAGGAGTACATACCACTCTTGGTCTGACCGTTAGCATTTCTTTTAGTTACATCAGAATCGTAGTACAGCCTCTTAAAGTTTTCTCCACCTTTGCTTAATGCATTTGATGTTGAGCCCATCATACACTTACCTATAATCCTGCTACCTAATCTTAGACACGTCTTTGTAACACGCCAATTGTTTAGGATGTTGTTTGGCTTTAACCACTTCCCACTCTCATCGTGTACTAACAATAGAAGCTTCTCACCATCATAGCTGTTGTCGTCCGTGTTCTTCCAATCTATAGTAGTATCCAACCCCTCCATCTCATTAGCATCGACATCATACATATTCTTCTTAGTAATCTTAGCCGCAGGGACACGGTATGCTAACTCCGTCTTTGGTTTATCCATACCATCCATAATAGGCTTGAAGAAAAATGGCAGCCTGCTATTTATAGGTACGACCTTGTCGGTGAACATCTTCTTAGCATCGCTACCCGTCTTGGATAGTATACCAACCCTTGCATCTTTTACAAGCGTACCTGTATTGACACACTCTGACGATGACATAAACGAGAACCCTGAACGCCTAATCTTTAGGTATATCATTCCAAAGCTTCTCTTGTCTGCCTTACAAGCCTCCCAATATATATACAGTAACCTATTAGCCTCTCTGAAGTCAGGGTATCCAACATCTATTGTGGTCCATTGCAGATACATATAGTGTGCCCCGGTTATATACGTGGGTATACCATTACTCATAAACCAAAAACCTACCTCTCTATTATCGAACTCTGCTTCAATATAGTCCACCCATCTTGCCTTGAAATCTGAAGGCATCTCATTCCATTGAAAGATGGATGGTATTTTAGATAAAGGTTTTGGTATATCGTAACGCTCCCAATACTGCTCTTTCTTATCGTTATGTCTTTGGTATATTTCTTTTGGGGGTTTGGGTAGTGCTATCTTTAGTCCTGATATTTCAACTATATCTCCTATCTCTCCGGTCTTTGATATTACTACAACGTCATACTTCTCGTTATGACCATACAGCCAAGACCTGTTACGGTTCTTGTTAGTATACACGCTCTTAGGTATGTAGTCGTGTATTACTCGGTATATATTATTTAGACCTTCTTTCTGCAAACCCTTGTTTTGTATCTAACTTATTAGGAACACCGCTGCTCTCTATAGCCTCACGCTCCTCTTCAATCCTTTTTAATATCTCAAAGGCATCGAATATTGCTAACTTCTTTGTAGCGGCAGCATTCTTTAATCTGTCTGCCGATATGTCATCCTCAGGGTCGTGCTTTATAATCTGCTCCTTGGCAACCTTTATAAGCTGCTCTACTGCCCTGTGCCCTGCTTCAATTATTTTTAGCTTAACTTGCTTTGTGTCCATCTATCTTATAATATTAATTATAAACAATAGTAGTATAACATCTAAAATAATCTTTGCTATAAGGAGGACTGCTAATGATTTGAAAAAATTTCTCATAGTTGTAAAGTTATTGAGTGGTCATACATTCTCCATAGCACCTCATCGTCTACCTTAAACTCATACTCCTGTGACGGCTTGTAGCATACTACATCCCCTTCCTTTAGACCTTGAGATTTAAGTTCCTCGTTAATTATAGCAATGGTTCCAATTAAAGGTTCATTGGTTGTAGCCTTATATATATAGCTTTCTTTTGCGGGGATGGGTTTTATAAAACAGTAGCGGTCGTACCCTTGCCACTCGCCATTTTTTTTATATGCAAAGAATTGGTCGGGGTCTAAAAAGAATATGTTCTCTTTAAAAAAACTTTTCCCACTCTGTCTTCTGCCCCGCATATCATTGTAGAACTTAAATACATTGTGGTGAACCAATAAGACATCACCCTTTTCAATTGGACCGTCATAGTTTAGTGGTGTTTCTATCACTATAGCCTCTCTATTGGAGGCTGACACATCCTCTTCTGATGTGCTAACTATAAACTCTATTCCTGCTATTGTCTTGGTGTTGTTATATCTTTTCTTATTTACGGGTTCTACTATAAACTGATATATTGATTTCATTAAAAATTTATATTAAATTCAATTGACACAGGCACTGTAGATGTAAACTCCTTCCACAGTATAACCTCTTGACTTGTGCTCTCTATCCATATCTTTATAGAGTCGCTCTCATCGTAATATTTTATTAGATGAATAGTGTGACTACCGTTTAGTATCTCTTGACCTACTATGTAGTGCATAGCCCCTGACTTGTAATCAGGTCCCACACTTATCTTACGAATATCCATTATTGTTTTACCATTAATACTCCGGCACCGTTTGCATTAGCTGCTGTTGTTTGATACACATCTCCTTGTATTAGTCCTGCTAATCCTGCTGCTGCATCATCGTCATATGCAGTTATGGCAGTCATTCTTAAAGGAATAGCTGAGGCTATATCTATTAATACATCTACAAAAAGTTTATTACTTACAACCATATCCCCGGTTATATTAATATCTCCCGTTAAATTTACATCTCCCGTTAAATTTACATCGTTTGTTGCTGTGTTTCCTGCTGCTAATACACTTTCTAAATCTAAATTTATATCTACCCACTCTAAAGCGTTAGATAAAGATTTAACAAGAGCCTGCCCGGCTGTACCTGTATTACCACCTCCGTCTTGTATGTCGGTAGGTATGATAGAAGTACAGGTAATATCACCTGTTAATGTTATATCGTTTGTTGCAGTATTACCTGCTGCTAATACCTCAGATAATGTGTTATCAGGGATTAAACCAATGATGTCTCCTATTGTGAAGGTTTTTGTTTCGAGGCTTGATGCTACTGTTCCAATAACATAATCTCCAATTACGGGAGTAGCGTTAGGATATGCTGCAGTGTTACTTATCTTTGACATCTCTTATTTTTTTTTCTGCTGAACCTCTCCTGTTTGAATATTTATAACAGAGTCTTCACCATATTTATCAATTAGTTTCTTTTCATTCTGAGCAAACTTCATCTTAATAGCTGCTATCTCAGAGATGATACTACTCTTTTGAATCTCTAAATCCCCAATAGTAATCTTGAACTTAGTGAACTCAGTGTTTAAATTCTGAAGCTCAGTTAATTCTTTTTCAGTTAACCTTTCCATTTAATTTAATTTTATTTAGCTGTAAAGATAGAAAATTAATTTCTATTTTTTCTTCTACGTTTGTCTGAAGTGAAACTGTCCATCATCTTCTCACCCGTTCGACCTATAACATAGCCTCCTATACCGAGCTGTAACAGGTTCCAAAACTCATCCTCTAACGGTGGTATGGTCAGACCGAACAACGGTCCAAGGAACTTTACGTATATAACAATGAAACCAAACGATAACATTAGTATGGGTCTCCAACTTCTCTGTAGCCAATTGCCACTCGCCTCTGCTATTATTATATCAGCCTGCATCTTCTGAAGCTCAAGCTCCTTGGTCGCAAATATCTGCTTCAATGCTATCTCAGCCTGCATCCTTTCTTCCTTAGACGTTATCAGACCATCAAGCCCCCCGAGGACATCCTTGACAAGGCTACCACTAAACCATTCCATTACCTTCCCCATCATATATTACTGTATTCTTCTGTTGCATCAAAACAAGGACACGCCTTGGCTGCAAAGTCTCGGTGTCCGTGTATAGTAGCGTCAGGCTGTAGTAACTTTAAAAACCTTAACAGGCTAAGTAAAGACTCCTTCTGCTTTTCCGTGCGAGTATCTTTTGGTGTCCTGCCATCCTGTTCAACCCCACCTATGTAGCATACGCCCCAAGAC
>Ga0233415_10000211_pt1 | contig 29730 bp, 38 predicted proteins | sample Na_anoxic_12_MG_FD_188631 | JGI IMG/M metagenome (GOLD analysis project Ga0233415, IMG submission 188631) | Seawater microbial communities from Saanich Inlet, British Columbia, Canada - Na_anoxic_12_MG | ecosystem: Environmental > Aquatic > Marine > Inlet | place: Canada: British Columbia...
ACCATAACCCAACATAACCCAAATAACCCAATGGGTTTTTTCGGTTTATAGAATAACCCAACATAACCCAGTGAAAGCCAAATAACCTTAAAGATAAAGAGAAAGATAAAGATAAAGATAAAGATAAAGATAGAGGTATAGATAGAGGTATAGATAAAGAGAAAAATATAGATAAATAAAAAAAAATAAAAAAAAATTATAAAAATATATACTTTTTCATATTTCCTACATATTTATTAGTATAACAAAAAATAAAAGAGTAAAATTATGAAAGAAGTAAAAGAAATTAAAACATGTTTATTGAAGTTGGATGAAGAATTATTCAACCAATTTAGTAAGTTCTGTAAGGATAATGGTTATACAAAAACAGGATGGCTTAGAGTACAAATAATAAGACAACTAAAAGAATTAGAACAAGATGAAAAATAATATGGAAAATGTAATTATCTATTCTTCAATATGGGATTTTACAGATGAATTATCTGATGAACAAACAGGTAAATTATTTAAGGGTATAAACCAATGGAGAAAAGGAGAAGAAGTAATATTTGATGATTTATTACTAAAAGGTATATGGATGGGTATTAAACCAACATTAGAAAACACAAAAAAGAATTATTATAAGAAAGTTGAAGCCAATCAAAAGAATGGTAAGAAAGGTGGTAGACCTAAAAAACAAAGTAATACTTCAACTAAAGAAATATTAAATGAAGGTGGTAAGATTAAATCTAACGAAGTTAAAACTATAAGTGATAACAACATACCACAAAAGAAAGATAATGTCTTAAAAGAGATAAAACTCACTAAACAAAAACAAGATGATTACTCAATTGAAATAGCAGAAGGAGAAGTTGTTAAACTAAATGAAAATGATTATAATTTAATTATGGGTGATGATAAGTTAGAAAAGAAAGTAAGACAGAGTAATAACCAACAAGGAGTAGAGTATTGGTTAAAATTACATAAGAATAGAAAATAATAAAACAACAAAAACTATGGAAGAATTAAAACCGATAAATGGGAACTGGATGCAGACAATTGCACATCTACTAAACAAGATGATTACTAATACAGAAGATTATACAGGTAATACAGAAGTAAGTATAATTGAAAGTATATGTTTACCACCTAACCAACATATAGAAGTGTATAACCCTCACCCGATAAAGAATAAGATACCAAAGATAAACATAGAGAAGAGAACGTGTCCTTCACCACCCAAAGTATCAAAAATGAAGAAGAGTGATTTATACCTTCGTAATTGTGGTAAATGGAACCCTACCAACTCTAACTACAAAAGATGTATGAGTTGTGTTGATAATCATTATACAGAAGTAGAAAATACAAAAGGATATGTATCAATAATGGATATGAATATACAAAAAAAATGTTATTGTAAAAAAAAATAAAAAAAATATGAACTTTTTCAGATTACAGACTATTTATAATTAAAGACACAAAGATTATGACTAGATTAAAAGAAATGGAAGAGATGTTACAATACCTATTGGAATATGATAGTGATTTAGAAGAGATGAGTGATGAGTTAAAAAGAAACATAGAAGAGTATCTATCAAAGTATAATAAGTATTTAACTTACAAAGATGAAAAAGATAATACATCTAAAAAAAATGGTAGATAAGATGAACCTAAAGAAGATTGAATTATATATGGATAAGATTATTCAGAATGAGGAGATTGAGGATGCTATGGATTGGTTGTTAGATTTAGGGACATTAAAGAAGACAGGTAATGAGTTATTGGATATATATGCTACAGATATGGAACAATACTCAGTATTATTACTAACACAACTATCAGATGAAAAATATGAGTTCTGTGCTAAGATTAGAGATGTGATTGAGATTACAACCAAAGATATGGAAAGGTTGATTAAGATGAAAAATGTAGATGAAGATGAGAAACAAGAATTACTGATGGAGTTAAGATTTATATATGATTTATATAGGTTATCAGTAGTTAAGGTATTAGAAGATGTAGATGAAGATTAAAAATATTGTATTTGCCATAGTATAATAAATGTTTTATAATTGTTTTATTTGTTATTATTATCCATAAAAGGGGGTTTATCTACGGATTTACCCCTTTTTTGTTTGTTATTACGGAATAAGTTCCGTATCTTTATTGTATAGAAAAACAAGTAGATTACTAATTCACACAAAAACAATAGAGATTATGAAACTTATATCAGAAACAGACACAACACCATTCATCAACAGAGTACTTATTACAGAAGGATATTTAGATACTTACTATGGTGATATAGTAAGAAGAATAGATAAAGATGATAAATTAGATTTTGACTTTGAGAAAAGATATGGACATAAAAGATATCAGTATAAAGTAAGAGTTTTAATAAATGATAAATATGGTGATATGGTAATAGAGAAACAATTCAATGAGTATAGTGAAGCAACAAAGTATTGTGAGACTATGGGATTTACAGAAGTGTATTATAACTAAAAAATAGAAATAATGAAAGAGGATGAAATCATATTTGGTAATTTAACAGATGAAGAGATAGATATCATCCTAACCTTCATATCTCCACCCTAAGAGACTTAAATAAACAAAAGGTAGTCTATATATACTTTATGATATAACACTATAAAAATGGAATATTTTGAGTTAGAAATACAAGATGGTATAAAGTTGAAACACAACTATAAAAATCATCATGACCTTATTGAGGATATAGAGAAAAAATATATTAGTTTAGAATGGGACTTCAATGACTATAAAAACTTTAATATAAAAAAATCTCTATTAGAAGTGATGGAGCATTTTCTAACTTCTACTCAACACCTATACTTTATTACATCAACTGATATGGAGTATGTAAAGATTGGTATATCTAATAATGTTGATAAAAGATTAAAGCAATTAAAAAAATCAACACCATTTGATATAGAGTTATATAAGTCAGTAGATTATGGGGGAGTATATGAACATTCATTACACACCACCTATAAGAGTAATAACACAACTTTTGATACTGCGTTTGATGGTTCTACTGAATGGTTTATATTAGATGATAAACTAAAAAGATATATAGATAGCGTTGATATTAAAAAATTAAAAAAGAAGTATGGCTAGAAGAAAAAATCCTAAATATAAAAAACAGGATTTAATTACAAAGATTGTAGAGATGAGTTGTAATGGTGAAAACCAACAAGTGATATTTGACTGGTTAAAGACAGAAGGTGAGATATCTCAATCTGCATGCTATAAGTTTATGAAAGAAGCCAAACCAATTATAAATGAAACCTTATCAGAATTATATAAAGATGATTTAGATAGGAGTATAAGGGAGTTAGAGAGAGAAGCACAAGAGGCTAAAAACAATGAAGAATATAGATTGGCTTTTGATATAAGAAAACAGATACATAAATTAAAAGGAATAGATACTCAATCTATTGATATTACCTCAAAGGGTGATAAGATAAATCAGATAGAAGTAATCAAAATAATAGAAGTTAAAAATGAAGACGATGAAGACACTAAAACTGAAGGATAAGTATAAAGGTATTAGAGTAACGAGAAGTAACATTACAATCGGTAAAATTACCTTTGATAGTAATTCTGTAAAAGAGGAACACTACCAAAATTATTATGATTTAGGATTTACTGAATTATTTGAGTTAGTAGAAGAAGCACCAAAGAAGGAGATTATTGTTGAAGAAGAAAAACCAAAAAAGAAAAGACCTGTAAGAAGGAAGAAGAAAACTGATAACAAAGACACAACAGAAGAGTAATGGATTTAGAAAGGATTAAAAGGTTACATTGGTTAAGAGTATTTATAAATGATGATGTTATCTCTACCAACGTTAAAAGATTAAAATGGGATAGTGAAACAAATGAATTAGTTATACAATTCCAAAATGATAGATACTACACTTATAGTGGTGTTCCAGAGGCTATTTATAATAATATAGAAGATGGACTAGCAGGAACTAAAACAGCAGGTGAATGGGGTCCTATTGGTAAATTTCCTTCAGTTGGGGCAGCAGTTCACCAATTCTTAATTGAAGGTGGTTTCCAATATAGAAGAGGTGGAAGAATATAATATTATTTGGAAACATTAGTTATTTTCATTATATTGTAGTATGGAAGGTAAAATATATTATTTATGTAGTAGTGATGGTAATCCTAGATATATTGGTTTAACGGAACAAGATTTACATGTAAGGTTAAATAATCATAAATATGATTTAAGACATAACCAACATAAAATAAATTGGGTTAAAAAATATAGACATGAAATGGAGATACATCTTATAGAAGATAATATAAAATCTATTGAAGAATTAAAAGAAAAAGAAATATATTATATAAACTTATATAGAGAAAAAGGTTATAGTTTATTAAACGCTACCGATGGTGGTGATAGTTGCCCTTATAGTAGAAAAGGTGTTCCCAATAAAAGTAAGGGTAAATCAAAATATGATACTATTAAACATATGGTTAAGGAAGATATTAAAAATGGTATCTCTCAACCACAATTAGTAAAAAAATATAACATAAGTAAAGGTGGTATTTATAGAATATCATTAGAGTTAAAAAAAGAATTATGCCGTTAAAGAGATGTGAAGACAATAACCAAAGAGGTTGGAAATGGGGTGATAAAGGAAAGTGTTATACTGGTGAAGATGGTAAAGAGAAAGCGATGAGACAAGGTCGTGCCATTGGTGATTATGAATTAGAAACATATAATGACTATCCAAAGTCAGCGTCAGAAAACGCCTGTAAAGTATTAAGGTGGAGAGATGTGCACGGAGATGAGGTAGATGGGATGACAAGAGTTGGATGGACACGTGCTAACCAATTGTGTAAGGGTGAAAACATCAGTAGAGATACTATTGCTAGAATGGCTTCATTCGCTAGACATAGAAAGAATGCTGAGATATCAGAAGAGTTTAAAGGAACCCCTTGGAAAGATAAAGGATATGTAGCATGGTTAGGATGGGGTGGAACCAGTGGTGTAGAATGGGCTCAGAGAAAATTAAAAGAAATAGATAAGTTAGAGAAGGTAAATAACTTTCAAGAACTACAAAGAAAAGTTAGGGTAGGATTTGACTTTGATGATTTATTAAGTAAGTATAAATTAAGAGAGTTGGTTAAAGAGTTAATCACTGCTGGTGGAACAGAAATATATATAGTAACAGATAGAACACAATCATTCCAATTATATAGAGTAGCTACAGAATTAGGTATTCCAAACTACAGAGTATTTATGATGGGTAGTATTGAAAAGAAGATTGAGAAGATTAAACAATTAGGTTTAGAAAAGTTTTATGATAACAATAAAGAGGTAATAAATAAATTACCAAATATAGGGGAATTAATTCGATAGATGGAATTAGAGTTAAGGACTACAAAAGTCTTCAGTAAAAATCATCAACATTTACATAGTGATGATATAAGATTTATAATCAATCAGGGTGGGAGTAGGAGTTCAAAAACTTATTCCCTTTGTCAGTTACTAATAGTCTATGCTCTACAGACACCTAATAAGGTAATATCAATTGTAAGGAAGTCTTTTCCCGCATTGAGAGCAACAGTAATGAGAGATTTCTTTGATGTCTTAAAAGAGTTAGATTTATATAATTCAGATTACCATAATAAAACTAATCATATCTACAGATTTCCAAATGGAACTGAAATAGAGTTTTTCTCAGTAGATGATGAACAAAAGATAAGAGGTAGAAAAAGAGATATCTGTTGGTGTAACGAAGCGAATGAAATAAATAGAGATGAGTTTGTTCAGTTAAATATTAGGACTGACAATAAGTTCTTTTGTGATTTCAACCCATCAGATACGGAACATTGGTTGTATGACTTAATAGAGAGACCTGACGCTGTTAAATTACATTCGACATACAAAGACAACCCATTCCTACCAAAGTCTCTTATAAAGGAAATTGAAGAATTAATAAAAACAGATGAGGACTACTATAATATTTATGCTTTGGGGTTACCATCTAAATCAAAACATACAGTATATAGTCATCAAAAGTATTATACATTCTTACCAGAAAAAACAGAAACAATATTAGGATTAGACTTTGGATACACTCATCCAACCGCACTTATCAAATGTGATTTTATAGAGAATGAAGTATATGTAGAAGAATTACTATATGAGAGTTATTTAACAACACCAGAGTTAATAGAAAGGACGAAGGAAATCTTTAAGGTGAATAACTTACCAATGAATACTCAAATCATATGTGATTATGCTCGTCCAGAAATAATGGAAGATATGAGACGTAGTGGTTTTAATTGTTTTAACGCAATCAAAAATGTTAAAGAGGGTATTGATAGTGTTAAGTCTAAACAACTATTTATACACGATGATAGTATCAATCTAAAAAAAGAATTAAATAACTACAAATGGAAATCCAAAGGTGATAAACTTACGGATGAAGTAATTAAAAAGTTTGATGATGGTATGGATGCTATGAGGTATGCTGTATTATACTATAAGAAAAATAATAGTAGTGGTGGTTGGGAATTTACATCTTTTTCATTATAAATCGAACTTTACCAAATTACTAGATATTTATATAGTATAAACTTATAAATGGATTACTATAGAACAATCACTAATTTTATTGAGGACAGATATAAATACTTATTAGGTTGTTGTGTTAATATTTTAAAATATAATGATAATGTCTTACCAGAAGAGTTATTATCAGAATTGACACTACACTTATACACTGAAGAAGAAAAGATAATAGAGTATATTCAAATCAATAAATTAGAAGCCTTCTGTGTTAGTTGGTTAAACATACAAGGTAAATATCAAACATCACCTGTCAATAGAAAACACACTAAACCAAATACATATCAATTAGACGATTATACAAAGGATAGTTTAGAATATACAGATGAAGTATTAGAAGATGAATTATATGATGATTATTATTATAGAAACTTATCGAGACACTTTACTGAAGAACAAATCGGTAAAATAAAGTTGGTAGATGATATTATACCAAAACTAACCAAATCAGAACAGATATTATTTAATGCTTACTTTATAGAAAATCTATCATATGATAAAATAGTAAAGAAATATACCTTCTATAGAGAGAAGGATGGTAAGAGGGTTACATACAAATCAAAGAAAAGTATATATAATCTTATGAAAGGGTTAAGAGAAAAAATAACAGAATTATTAAACAAGTAGATTATGGAAATAAATAAGATATATAATGAAGATTGTTTAGAGACAATGGGTAGGATAGAAGATAACACCATTGATTTAATAATCACATCACCACCATATAATAAAGGGTATTGGAGTAGTAATAGAAGAATGGGTAATGGTTTTAATACAAAGAGTAGAAGGATTGAATATACCAACTATGATGATAATATGGAACCAGAAGAATATGAGGAATGGCAGAGAAAGATTATCAGTGAATGTTTAAGAATATTAAAACCTACAGGTAGTTTATTTTATAATCATCAACCGATACAAAAAAACCATCAAGAAGTAAATCCACTATATGTATATGATTTTCCTGTAAAACAAACAATAATATGGAATAGAAAGAATACACCAAAGTTGGATAAGAGTTACTTTTTCCCTACCATTGAATGGATATATTGGATACAGAAAGATAAGTCATCTAGAGTGAAGTTTAATAGAAAAAACTCAATGTTTAATAAAGTTATATGGGATATAAATCCAGATAGAGATAATCCCTTTCCAGCACCATTTCCAGAAGAGTTGGTGTTGAATTGTTTATTGAGTTGTAGTGATGAAGGAGATTTAGTATACGACCCATTTATGGGAAGTGGAACAACTGCTAAGGTATGTAAAGATAATAACAGAAACTACATAGGTAGTGAAATAGGAAAATAGATTATGAATGTAAATGCGAGAAACTTCATCAATGAAGTAAATGAGGAAAACCTACATGAAAAGGTAGGAGAGTTGTTATCAACAATAACAAGAAATCATGTATCATCAACACAGACAGATATAATGTTTGAATTGTGGTATATGGTTAGTGGTATAAGAGATACTGGTAAAAGTTGTGGTAAATGTAGGGGTAATATACATACTAAATTAAAGAGATGGTATAATGATAAAAACAATAAATCAAAATAATATATTTTAATATGATGAGATTATTTAAGAAAAATAAAGACATAGGTTTAGGTTGGAAAGATATTAGATTATCTCAACTACAAGAGATACATACACTACCAGAATACGATGATAAAATCGATTTGATGGTAAATGTCTTATCTATACTATTAGACAAAGACCCATCTGATATTGAGGATATGTTAGTTACAGATTTACTAGTAGAGTATAATAGATGGGAATTCTTAAAGGAACAACCAAAAGAAGAACTAATACCAATTGTAAAACATAATGGTAAAAAATATGGTATCATAGAATTAGATAAGATGACTTTAGGACAATATGGTGATATTGAAGAGTATTTATCTGATGGTAATATCTTTGATAACATACATAAGGTATTGTCTGTTATATACTTACCTGTTAAGAAATACAATAGATTAACACATAAATACGAAGTGGAAGAATATAGTCCTTCAACTGAAAGAGAAGATATGTTTAAAGAATTAACGATGGATATATTATACCCAACTATACTTTTTTTTTGTCGTATCGTAAGTCATTATATAGTAGGTTTGCAACACTCTTTAGTGGGGAAGAAGGAGAAGGAGTTGATGGAGATGATATCCCAACAGGAAGAAGTATAGAAGATGCTAAGATGAGAGCAGAAGAGAAGATTAGGAAAAAATGGAATATAATGAATATGATAGACACTCTAGCGGAGGGTAACATACTCAAATATGAAGAGGTAGTTAGATTACCAATATTATTCTGTTTTACCTTTTTATTATATAAAAAAGAAACAAAAGAAGGATGATTACATACAATACAATTTTAAAGACGTTTGAGGAGATATCAGAAAGACATCTTCAGATAAATAATTTTGGAACAGGTGATTTAGATGAGGTAGACACATTCTCAAATGAAGGTAAGTTTCCAGTATTATGGGTTATACCTCAAAGAGTTCAGTTGGGGGCTAACTCAATGATTTATACTATAAGGGTTATGGTATTCGATATTAGTGAAACTGATGATAGTTTAGATGATGAACAATACTCTGACACCATTTTAATTTTAAATGATGTTATGTTCATTTTAAACACTGATGATTTTTGGAATGGAGATGAAGCATCGGTTATTAATACACCAACTGCTACACCATTTAGACAAAAATTTACATCATATTGTGTAGGTTGGTTTGCTGATTTTGATATTGAAGTTCCTACATTTAATAATAAGGGTTATTGTTAATGGAAAACGAAGAAGACATATTAAAGGCTCTTAATTTTTTAGGGGAAAGTATTGTAGGAGATATGAAATCTATCATTGAACTGAATGGTAGTATTGCTACAGGATGGTTAATTGATAGTATCGCTTCTAAAGTGTTTAAGGATAAGAATGATGTATATTCGTTATCCTTTTCTTATTTGTTTTATGGTAAGTTTGTGGATAAGGGTAGAAAACCTGGTAAAATGCCACCGATAGATGATATTAGAGATTGGTGTAGGATTAAAGGTATACCTCAATCAGCAGCATATCCAATAGCGAAGAAGATTGGTGATAAGGGTTATAAGGGTATAAACTTTACTGAACCAATTAGAGATGATATTAAAGTAATAAAAGATATTATGGGTGAGAAGTTCGCTTCATATTTTACAACAGAATTATTAAAAAATATAAACAAAGAAACTTATGGCAGTTAGTATATTAAAAACACCATCAGAAGGACAAACAAAACCAATGATGCCAGCATATAATGGATTACCTTATATAGTTGAGAGTGATAAATCAAAAAGATTAAACTATAAATACATCGCTGATGTGTATGTAAATGGTGTTAAATCTGTAACACTTAAACATAATCAAGACTTAACTAATCAGATAGGTATATTTGATGTTGGTAGGGTTGTGGAGAATACCTTAAAAACAAGAAGATACGATTATACGACACCTGGTTTCGCTGGTGATACAACAGCATATAATAATTATTATATTAAGTTTGGTGAAGAATATGAAAGGTATTTGGAATATACACAAGCACAATCATATGGGGGTGGAGCACAAACAAGATTGACTTCGTTTCAACATAATCTTAGGGTTGGTGATTTTGTTGTATTACAGAATAATACTAATAGTGATTATGATTTTGACTTCTTTGGTAATATATACTTTGAGGTTTTATTAACTACTGCTAATACTTTTATTATAGATAAACCTTGGACTTCTAATTCATCTGGTTTAGTTATAGAAGGAGAACACTTCACAGATAATTATTATTATTCACATCCAACATTAGGGGCGTTAGTAGGATTTGTTATACCAGAGAATTTAAGACCTACTAATATAAATGTAGGAGATACAGTAGTAGTATCAAATAGAAAGGCACCAGTAGTATTAGGGGTGCAAGGTTATGATGGTGAATGGTTAGTTGTTGATATTATAACAGATGGGTTAAATAAGATTATTGTAACAAATTGTCCTTGGAATACATCAACATCTCTAGTTCCAGGTGTTATATACGCTAAGGATAAGTATAAGTTTGAAAATCAGATACAATCATCAACTGAATATAGTTGGAATGGTGGGTTACAATACAAAGACTATTTATCTTATGATATTGATGATTTTTATATATCATCAGCACCATCATCACAAGGTAGATTTTTAACAAATGGACCTAAACAAAGAAGTATAAGAGAAGAACAAGTAGAATATTTATCACTCATCAATTGGGATAACACTAATTCTTTTAATATGACTGCTGTTTTTAAATCTTATACTTCAGATGGAACTTTAGTTGATACATATACAATTAATTTAGGAACAAGCACTAAACAATGGAAAGTTTTACAAGTAGGTGTAGGAACTGAAAATCTAAACACTTATTTAGATTTTACAAACGCTTCTTATTATACATTTTATATACAAAATAGTCTAACAACACAAATTTCTGAGGAAATTAGATTTAATATAGACAGAGAATGTTATAGATATGAACAAAAAAGACTTATGTGGTTGAATAGATTAGGTGGATGGGATTTCTATACATTTAATCTACGAAGTGATAAGACAATAGATATCAATAGAAGTGAGTTTAAGAGAAATTTAAGGTCTTATAATTCAACTACAGAGTTATATAACTACTCAATGGGTGATAGAGGTAGGACAACATATAATGTCAAAGCTGGTTTAACTGAAACTTGTTTTTCTAATTGGATATTAAAAGATGAAATGGAGTGGTTAGAAGAACTATACACATCACCAGAAGTATATTTAGTAGAAGATACGAATAGTATGTTACCAATCAATATTACAGATGATAGTGTTACATTAGGTAATACTAAAAATAATAGATTAGTTTCATATTCAATAACATTTAAACACTCAAACGATAGAGTAATACAGAGAGGGTAATGAGAAATTATAAATTAACAGTAAAATCACAATTAGGAACATCTTACGATACTTTAGATTTATATGATAATGTTAATATACCAGTTGTTTTTAACGTTAAAGATGTTAGAGAACCACAGAGTATAAAAACTAATTATACTAAACAATTCGATATTCCAACATCACATATAAATAATATATTCTTTGAGGGTATTAGAGAGAGTGGGTTTTCAGTATATGAGTTTAACCCTAATCATAAAGTAGAGTGTCAGTTGATGTATGATGATAATGTTATTATTGATGGATACCTACAAGTAATAGACGTTAATAAAACAGACGAAGATGGTTATTATTCAATTGTTATCTATGGTGAATTATCTTCCATATTCAACGAGCTGGTTGGTTGTAAAATATCTGATTATGATATTTCTGAATTTAACCATAAATACACTGAAGAAAATATTAAAAATAGTTGGAATACATCTATACAAAGAAATGGTTTAGATATACCATTCTTAAAAGGTAGAGGTTATGTATATCCACTTATATGGAGAGGACAACAAGATGAAAATCTAAAGGTAGAGGATTTCTTACCAGCGGTATACATTAAAACAATATGGGATAAGATATTTGAAAATACAGGTAAGAAATATAAATCTGATTTTCTAAATAGTGATAAGTTTAAGAGTTTAATTTTACCATACCCTAATAGTAATTTTTTATTAAGTGATGAAGAAAAGTTAAGTAGAGTATTCAATGCTGAGATAGATGCTAGTGATTTTAATGATTTGGGTATTAGTGGTTATAAAAAGTTTTACACAGGTCATGCTGATATTGCTTATAACTCACCAAAGTATAAGATTAAGTTTCCAACAAAAACTGACCCTAACGGATTATTTTTTAATGGTGATACATTCATATCAAAGGGTAAACAAAACACTACCATAGCGGCTAATATCTGTATAAAAACAATATTCAGAGCATCACCTTCTCAACCATCTGGTTTCTTAATTACTGGTCCTAATAATACAGGTAAGGTTTATCTTAAAAATGAAACAACAGGACAATTTTTACACTCTGAACCATTTGAGGTAATACACGAAACTGGTGTTGTAGGAGCATTAGGAACTGATTATGTTGTAGAACAAAGTGTATTTTTAGATTATACTGGTTTATTAGAAGAAAATAATAGTTATTCTGTTTATATTGATTTTAATCAGTCTGCTGGACCTAACGCATCGAAGTTTGTAAATACAATAGACCAAATAATTCCTGGTTTTATATTGAATGGGGTATCAACTGATGTAGATTGTAAAACTGAAATATATTCTACCTCAGCTCAAGAATGGATTTTAGAAGGTGATATTGTTAATATGAACCAATCTATACCAAATGATATTACTTGTGTTGATTTCTTAAAAGATATTAATAAGATGTTTAACCTTTATTGGGTTGCTACGGATGATGATACATTCGAAATAGAACCTAGAGAAACATTTTATACATCTGATGATGTTAATTCATATGATTGGACAGAAAAGTTTGATAGAGAAACTGAAATTAAGATTACACCACTAGCAGAGTTAAATAATAAACAATATTTATTCACATATAAGGAAGATGATGATTATTATAACGAAACATATACCAATACACATAAAGAAATATATGGACAAAGAGAGATTGTAGTAAATAATGATTTTGTAAGTGGTGAAGAAAAAATAGATGTTAAGTTTTCATCATCACCTTTGGTTAAGTTTAACAATACAAATATTGTAACAACTTCTTTTTTGACTTTTGAGGATGGTTTCTTTGAGAGAAAAGACGTTAAAAGTAGAATATTAGTATATGGTGGGTTAGTTGATGGAACCACTTTTAAGATAAAAGATACATCTTATACTCAATACCCATATGCTGGACACTTTGATAATCCATACTCACCAACATATGATATCAATTGGGGACAAACCAAAGAATATTTTTATGATTGGACATTAGTTCCAGAAGATAATCTATTTAATACATATTGGAAAAACTTCATATTAGACATTATCTCACCAGATAGTCATATGTTAGTAGGTGAATTACATTTAACACCATTAGACATACTTAAATTAAGTATATTCGACACTATACAAGTTGATAATGTATTCTATAAAATAAATAAGTTAGAATATAATATATTTACAGAGAATGCTAAGGTAGAATTATTCAAAACTTATACATATCTTAACTTCCCTTCTAAAAGTGTTACATCAACAGGTAATAGTGGTGTAGGTGGTAAACCAATAACTGAAATAGTCAATGGAACTTTTAATCCTAAACCAGGTTGGGGTGTTCCATATACAGAACCATATGGTGGTAATAGTGGAACAGGTGGTGTTTCACCTAATCCTACAACTTATGGAACGTGGGTTAATCAAACATCTTTAGGTTTTGGTGGTTGGTATAATAAACAAAATGAAAATTTAGATACCAAAGGTAAGACAGGAAACAATACATACTCTAAAGGTAACTTAACTACTAACATTAATCAAAACACTTATAAAAAAGGTAGTTGGTGTGGTATAATGGGAACTGAAAATTATGTTTCACCACAAGCGTTATCAATATCAATTAAAGGTAATAAAAATAGAGTTTCAGATGGGGTTAATAATGTATCCATAATGGGTAATAATAACTTCATAGAAGCTGGTGTTCAGAACACTAGTGTTATTGGTGATAACTTATATATAACTAAATCTAATTCTCAATACATCAATGGTGATATCATAGAAAAAGGAACAACAAAACAAACACCAAACTTTATTGGTGGTATGGTAAATAGAACTTCTGTTCCTTATTTTAGTGGTGATAATATTGATTTAGTTCAATGTCCAATTAATAGTGTTCAAAACACTGGTGGTATTAGTAGATTTAATTTCATTAATTGCGGTGTTGATAATAGTTTAGAGTTTTTATTCTAAAAAACAATAATTGATAATAATATATTTAATAAAAAATAGTTTATGTCGTTAAATACACAAAATACAAGAGTAACTTTTAAATACTCAACAATAAGTGGGGAAACTCCAACAATAGCACCATCGTTAGACCATACTGATGGTAGTTGGACACCAACGGATTTATATGTAGGGGAGTTTTTCTTAAATTCAGTTGATGATACAATGTGGATTAGAACCTTAAATGGTATTATTCCACTTACAAGTGGAACAACATCAGTAAATATTTCTACATTTGTTAATAAGACAGGAGATACGATGACAGGTGATTTAAATTTACCTTCATTGTCAGCTTCTACATCAGTAACTTCACCAACATTTAATGGAACAACATTTAGTGGTGGTAGTTTTTATGGTGATGGAAGTAATCTAACTGGAATTACAGCAACTTGGAATGGTGGAACTGTAACAGGTGATACGACATTTACAGGACAAGTCGATTTATGTGGTGCTGGAGTGACTTTAGATAGTATAGAGGTATGTAGTGGTTCAACACTTCAAATAATCGGTAATACGGAAGTAAATGGGACTTTAACGACAACAAATGACTTAACAGTAGGTGGTGTAATTTATGGTGATGGTAGTGGTATAACAGGAATACCTTCTTTATCAGCGATTACATTGGATGAAGTTTTAATACAAGGTGATACATCAGTAAATGGAGATATCAATTTAACTAATGGTAATATTACTTTAACTAATGGTAGTTATTATGGTGATGGAAGTAATCTAACAGGTTTTACATTCAGTGGTATTTCACTATTTGAAGAAGGAACTGGTACTTTATCAACACAAAGAAAAGATACTGGTGATGATGCAAGTGGTAATTATTCATTCGTTGTAGGTCTATCGAATAGTGGAACAAGTATAGCTTCTATATCAATGGGAACTGCTAATCTTTCAAGTGGTGATAGGTCAGTGGCATTAGGTAGAGAAAATACATCGAGTGGTAATAGGTCTTTTGCTGGTGGATACTTAAACACGTCATCTAATAATCAATCATTCGCTTTTGGTTATAATAATTCATCATCAAATCAATATTCACTATCTTTTGGTAGTAGTAATATATCAAGTGGTTTATATTCAGTAGCTATAGGTAATACTAACCAAACAACAGGGTCTTATTCAACAGCTATTGGTGGGTTAAATCAAGTTATTAATTCTAGTGATGGAAGTGTAGCTCTTGGATATTTAAATGAAATAGATGGTATGACTTATTCATTCGCATCTGGATATGACAATACAATAGATACATCAACAGGTTATTCGGTAGTTATGGGTAGGGGTAATACTAACTCTACGAATTATTCTATTGTGATGGGACACCAGAATACTTCATTATCAACAGCTAACTATTCAGCTAACTTTGGACAAAGTAATACAATAGGTGGTAATTATTCATTCGCTGTAGGTTATAATAATACAACTTCAACAGCACAAGCTTCATTGGTAATGGGGTATGAAAATACTTCAACAGGAAGTTATTCATCAGTGATTGGAGGACAAGATAATATATCTTCTTCACAACATTCATTTATCGGTGGAGGACAAGGTAATAGTGGTGATACAGGTGGTTATCAAGCCATATTAGGTGGAGCACTTAACAGAGCAACTGCTAATTATTCATCAACACTAGGTGGGTCACTCAATATTGTAAGTGGTGTTCAATCATCAGTTATTGGTGGTGTTGAAAACACAGTAACAGGTGATAGGTCAGCTATTATAGGTGGTAGTGGTAATACAGTTGATGGTGAATATTCAGTTATTCTTGGTGGTAGTGGGTTAGTTAATAATAAGGATAACACAGCAATGGGTTATAATATAATAGGAACAAATCAAGTTGAAACCCAAAAACAATTCAAAGCACCAACAAAAATAAATGGTGTTATATCATCTAATACTTTTGATTATGATTGTAACGTTGGTATGTCACAAATACTTGATTTACAAGCAGCAACATCAGCTTCAACACTTACTTTTTCAAACCCAATTAATGGTAATACATACGCATTGGTTGTGATACAAGGAACTGGTTTATATAATCTTGTATTACCAACTGGTTATTGGTTAAACGATACTGTATTTGATTTTACAACACTAGCAGATAATGAAAGAGCAATGATAACCGCAACTAGATTAAATAGTGAATGGTACTTTGCTGTTAAAGAACTAACATTAATATGATAATAAAATAAAAAATATATAAAAATGGCGATAAAAATCACAGATGAAATCATCACAGATAAAGGTATAACTACTGAATTATACATCAACATATGTTCAGTTGAATATAATAAAAATATTGGAGATATGGTAATAAACTTAAACGTTTATAAAAACCAATTAGATAGACAAGAGGGTGAAAGATGTAAGACTTTTGTAATCCCAAAAAGTATAATATCAAAATGGGGTGTTGAAGAATTGACTGACAACGCATTTGTTGTTGCTTATAATAAATTAGGTGAATATTTTAACGAATATAGAATAGAGAAAATATAATATGATAAATAGTATATTACCCGCAATTATAGGACAACTACAACCCTCTGGTGGGTTTGTTTTACCTACACCAACATCGGACTTTGACCCAGCGTTTGGTTGTTATTCAGACGCTGGTATAACACCATCAACTGATAATACACTATTATACCAATGGGATGATAATGGTACGTTAGGGAACACAGGTGAACAAACATCGAGTAGTAGAAGACCTTTATGGAGAGCTGATGGTGGAGCACTTAGAAATAATAAACCATATGTAGACTTTGTAAGTTTAGATTATATGCAAATTATTGATAGTAGTTTTGATTATAGAGATAGTGCTATGACTTTTTATTTAGTTGTAGATGATGCTGATGGTAATTATAATACTATGTTAATGAAGGGTTCGGATTGGAACTGGGATGATGGATTTATTATATATGGTGATAGTTCAAATAACTTTGTTACTTCTGTAAATGAATGGACTGCTGGTCGTATCACAAATACTGATGGTAGTAGTGGATATGAGGTTAGAGCATTTAGGTTTAATCAATCGTTCTCTGACCCTCAAAACAATAATAGAGTAAATACCAACGCTGATGACACAGGAACAACTTATTCATCGGTTGATACACCAATTAAGAATGCTTTGATTGGAGCTAGTTGGGATAGTAGTGGAACAGGACCTACATTATATGCTGATGTTAAAATGTATAGAATGTTGATATATAATGAATATCACGATGATACTAAATATGGTGAAATAATAGATTATTTAATGACTGAATATGCGATATAAGATAAAAACTTTTGATACAGAAACCGAAGCATCTAATTTAATTAGTGAAATAGAAGGTTTAATAGATGATAAATATGGTGAACCATTGTATTCATCAACACTAATAAAATGGGGTGTAATAATAGATGATTATTTTAAAGGACCCATAATAACAATAATTGGACAATCAGATTATGATAGTCTTGAAGAATTAGAAGGTCATAATCCAGACTGGTTCGAAGTAAAAAATTAAAATGTATGAGTGATATTAAAATAATTATATGGGCTAATAATTTAGGGATTACTGAACCTGTTAATGGTAGTTGGATTGAAGCAATCTCTGATTTTTATGGTAGTCATCCTAACCAACCACACATTCAATCAATAGCAGAAGGTTTAGGGTTAACTGAACCAGTTAATGGTAGTTGGATACAAGCAATATCTGTTTTTTATGGTGGAACTACTGATGGTGAACCTTATATTTCACAAATAGCAACACTAACTAGTGGTGGAACTAGTTCAGAATTCTTTGAAATGACTATCGACACAACTCAAACAGGTAGTGCTTCTGATACTTTTATCTTACTTTGTGGTAACATAGGAACTTATAATGCTGTTATTGATTGGGGTGATGGTTCTACTTCTGACATAACTACTTATAATGATGCTGATTTAACACACGTATATAGTTCTAGTGGAACTTATCAAATTAAGATTAGTGGAGAATTACCTCAAATTAGATTTTTAGGTGGTGGTGATTGTTTAAAAGTTATTTCTATTGATAATTGGGGTACCATTCCTTGGTATTCATTTCAATATGCTTTTAGTGGTTGTAGAAATATGGATATTCTAGCGACTGATTACCCAGATTTAACAACGAACTCAGTTCAAAGAATTGACCAAATGTTTAGAAATAATAATTCTCTTACAGTTGCTGATTTTAGAGAATGGGATACTTCAAATGTTACTTCTATGGGTATAATGTTTGCTGGTTGTAATTCTGCTACAGAGATTAATTTAACTGGTTGGGATACATCTAATAATACTAATTGTAGTCAAATGTTTAATTCAGCTGCTAATGATGTTGTAATTGGTATGGATACACACAATATAGAAAAGGTTACTGTTTTTAGCCACTTTATGTTTAGTTGTTCATTTTCAACTACTGAATATGATAAGGTTTTAGTTTCGTGGGCAGCACAAGACGCAGTTAATGGGTTAAATGTGAATTTTGGTGGTTCACAATATACTTTAGGTAGTGCAGCAGCAACAGCTAGACAAAGTTTGTTAGATGACGATTTATGGACAATAACCGATGGTGGAGGAATATAAAAAAAATAAAATATGATAGTAGTAGATAAGAGTGTAAAAGAGGTTATGTGGTGGATTACATATAACGAAGATAAAACTATAGTGGATTACGATAAAACAGAACCTAATCAACAAACGGAAACAGGTTTACCTTTATGTTTAGTATACGACAATGAAGAAGATTGGTTAGAGGCTTTATATAATATATTTGGAATAACACCAGAGGAGGACTAATATGGGAACTAAAATAAGTGAAAAGAAATACAAACATATTCTTCAATGGGATGAGGATAGACAAGACTTATTGTTAAAGGAATATGTTCCTACTGTATGGAATGTTTTAACTGAACAATATGATATTGCACTTGTTGGAACTTATAAAGTGGGTGGTGGAGATTTCGCTGATATGTATGATGTTACAGGTGGAACTACAACCACAATATCTTCAACAGGTGTTTATTATAAGGTGAATGCTAATACTAGTAATGTCCATATAAAAGGATTTACACACACTAATGGTAGATTGACTAAAGTTGGTGATGAATACAATCCAATCAAAGCAGAAGGAAATATCTCTTTTGCTGGTAGTAATAATGATGAAATTCATGTTGAATTCTTTATAAATGGTGTATCAATACCATCTAGTTTAGGAACAAAAGTTATTAGTGGTGGTGGTAAAGGGGATACAATATCTTTTCATTGTTTAACAGATATGAATGATGGTGATTACATAGAAGTATATGTAGCAAATGTCAGTGGTAGTAGAGATGTTACACTAGAGAATATGAGTATTATTCTAACTGAATTGACTTAAAAACAATAACCACCTAAAATATATTTTAATTAAAAGAAGAATATGGCTAACGAACAGATTAATATAGACATTTTAATTAATGCATCCAAATCAGCTAAAACACTTAAAGAACAAAGAAAGGCTTTAGACGACTTAAAAGATGGTTTAGATGAAGTTAAATACGGAAGTGGTGCGTTTGAATTACTAAATGAAGAGGTTAATAATCTTTCTTCATCAATGGGTAACCTAAACTTAAAGTTTGAGGATGTATATGGTGATATTCAACCACTTACAGGTAGAATTGGTGAGTTGGAAGATAGGATGTATGAATTAGCGTTAGCTGGACAACAAAATACCAAAGAGTTTAGGGAAATACAGGAAGAGTTAGTTCGAATGAAAAGGACTGTAACTGATGTTGATACTGAATTAGATAGTTTTGTTGATAGAGGTAGAGGTATAAATCAAGTGACTGGTGCTGTTCAAGGTTTAGTAGGGGCATTCAATATTGGACAAGGTGTTGTTGCTTTATTTGGTGATGAAAATCAAGAATTAGAAGAAACACTTATAAGGTTAAATGCTGGTATGTCTATATTATTGGGTGTTCAAGAAGTATCTAACCAACTAACACAAAAAGGAACATTACTTAACCGAGCGTTTAATTTAGTATTAAAAGCTAATCCAGTATTTTTATTGATTGGTGCATTGACAGCAGTAATATCTGTTTATAAATTATGGAACTCTGCAACTGATGATAGTATAGAAAAACAAAAAGAATTAAATCAACAATTAGAAGAGTTTAAGAGATTACAAGAAGCTAACTTATCTATTACAACACAGGTAGCTGAGTATAATTTATCTATAGCTGAATTAGAAGGTGCTTCCGCACAGGAAATATATGATTTGAAAATAGCTTTATTACAGGCAGAAGAACAAACTGCTAAAGATGTTTTTGATGTTAATGTAAGAAGAATAAATGAATTAAGAGATGTTAAAGATGAAGATTTAATTAAAGAAAGAGATAAACTAAAAGAAGAGAATAATGAATTAAATACAAAATTAAGGATAGATGAAACATTCTTAAATTCATTTGGTAAAAGAAGGGTTTTATTAGAAAAAGAGTTTAATAAAGAAATATCAGATAATCAAAAAGAAGTTACCGAAATAAGAAGACAAAGTATTATTGATATCAATAAATTACTTAGACAACAAATTGATTTACAAAAAAGTTTAACTGCTGATATCACTTCTATTGGTGATTGGAACGAATTAACTATTCAATCAACTAATGCTATTAAGAGTTTTTTAAATAGTCAAAAAGAAATTAAAGAAACTTATTTAGATACTAAAGAAACTTTGGATAATAATCTTAAAGATAGTCTTATCTCACAAGAAGATTATAATGAAGCAACTAGAAAAAGTATAAAAATATACACTGATAGTATTATTACTACAACTAAATTATTTAAGTCAAAATCAATAGAATTAAATAATGATATTCTCGATACATATACAGAGAACTCAATTGAGTTTTCAAAAACACAAGTTGATAACACCAACACTCTAATTTCTGAAAAACAAAGAGAAAGAGATGAGATAAATAGAATACAAGATGAAAGATTATCAAAGGAAGACCTTAACTATCAAGAAATAGTAAGGATTGAAAGTGAAAGATTTAATTTAATTACTCAAAACATTGCTGAAGAAAAAGAACTTGTAGAACAATTAAATACTGATAAAATTAGAGTATTAAAGGAAGAGTTTGTATTGGAAAAAACTTTATTAGATAGTCAAATTAAATCTAATGAGTTTTATTTAAACCAACTTTCTAGTTTTATTGACGAACAAAAAAAATTATTGTCATCTGAAAACCTAACAAGAGAAGAAACACTTGTTTTAGAAGACAGACTTAAAGTATTAGAAAGTGCTAAAGAAGATACACTTCGTATAGAGGATGAATTAACAAAAGAATTACGTAGAATTCGTAATAAAGTTAAAGATGAAACTATTAAAATAGAAAAAGAAACTATTGATGGTATAACTAAATTAAATAAAATAAGGGTTGATGAAACATTATCAGCTTGGGATTTTATTAAAAAATATATTAAAGAAAACCCAATTGCTACTGCTGAGGCATTCTCACAAGTATTTACATCATCACTACAATCAATTGATAGTTTTTTAACTTCATATGAAAATAGAAGAATTAGTTTTATCCAACAAGAAACTGACTTAAAATTAGAAGCTATTGATGTTGAGAAACAAGCCTTTTTAGATAGTATCACTCAACAGACAAACGCTGAAAAGTTTAAAGCCGATAAATTAAAAGAGTTTGATGATAAAGCAGCAGTTGAGGAAAAGAAAAGAGATAAAGAGATTGCTGAAGCACAATATAAGGGTGAGATTAGAAAGTGGGAATATAGTTATTTAGAAGCTATTGTAAACTTAGGTAAATCTTTATTAGGTGCTGCGAGTAATCCTTTTCAATTAGCAGTAGTGGGTGCTTTAGGTGTTACACAACTAGCTACCATACAAGGTAATAAACCACAACCACCTCAATTTGGTATGGGGGGTATGATTGATGGACCTTCTCATAATGGTGGTGGTGTTGATATCAATGCTGAAGGTGGTGAAGTTATAATCAATAAAAAATCATCAGCAGCTTTCTTACCAATATTAGATAGTATAAATCAAGCATATGGTGGAACACCTTTAATGAATACTAATGTTATGGCTAATGGTGGTATTGTTGGTGGTAATTCATCTATTGATACTTCTAATTTAGAGAACATAGTATCTCAAATACTAAATAGACCGATAAAAACATATGTTGTAAGTGGTGATATGACTTCTCAACAGAATAGTGATATGGTGTTAAAAAACAGAACAAGTTTTTAAAATATCTACAAATAATAAAAAAATAATAATTAACGTTATGGAAAAGAAATTACCATTATATAAGATTAAAGTAAATCCAGAGGACGAAAGTGGGGTTTATGCAGTGTCATTAGTAGACGAACCAGCCATAGAGTATGATTGGGTTAAGTTATCTAAACAAGTTGAAATGAACTTCTCTGTTGATACAGATAAACAATTACTTTATGGACCGATGTTAGTCCCTAATAAGATGATTTATAGAAGGGATGAGAATGGTTATGAATATAACATTATGTTCGATAAAGAAACTATTGAACTAATCGCTGAAAAGTTTAATAGAAATAAATTAGGTGATAAGTTTAATCTTCAACATTCAGATGTAGAAGTCGAAGCATTCTTAAAAGAGAATTGGTTGACTGACAAACCAGATAAATCAGAAAAGTATGGTTTTGAATTACCAGAAGGTACGTGGTTTGGAGCAGTTAAGGTTGTTGATGAAGACTTTTGGAAGGACAAAGTTAAAGAAGAAGAAGTAAAAGGGTTTTCAGTGGAGATACTAGCTGGAGCTGAATTAGTAGAATTAAGTATCAATAATAATAAATCCAAAAAAAATACAAAAAAAATGGAAAAAACTGAATTAGCAAATGTTATGAAAACTGATGGTGTTGCTGTTTATTATGAAGGTGATTTTGTTGTTGGTGCAGAAGTATTCTTAGATGAAGAAATGACACAACCAGCACCAGAAGGTGAACACGAACTAGAAGGTGGAATTAAGATTGTTGTTGAAGAAGGTAAAGTTTCTGAAATTATTGAAGTTGAAGAGGAAGAAGTTGTTGAAGAAACAACAGAAGAATTAGAAACAGAAGAAGTAGTTGAAGATACTAAAGAGGAACTATCTTTTGATGAAAAAGTGTTAAATATTATTCAACCTTTATTAGACAACGTTATCACACAACACTCTGAGATTATGAATAAAATCACAGAAATGGAAGCGAACATCGCTAAAGAAAGAGAAGAAGAAATGAGTGAGTTAAAATCACAAGTGGAAAAATTATCTTCAATGGCGGGTGCTGAAACTATCACTAAAAAAACAGATGATAGAAAAATAAAAGTAGAAAATGAAATATCTGAAAAGATTAACATCTTTAGAAAATTTAGATAATATCTACAAATAAGTAATAGTATATAGTTTAATCTATATTATAAAATAAAAAAAAGTAAAAACTAAAAAAAAATGAAAAACTTTAAATTATCATTTACAGACAATACCACTTATACTGGTAAAGATTTAGAAGGATTTTTTGCTAACGCATTATTGAAAGGTGTGTCAAAAGAAAGTTTCAAACTAATTCCTGATGTAAAATCAAAAGCGAAAATCGCTCAATTAAATTTAGGTTCAATCCTACAAGATGCTGATTGTACATTCTCAAACACAGGAGAAGGAACATTATCACAGAAAAGTGTTGAAGCACACGCAGTAAAAATTAATTTATCTTATTGTAGTAGAACTTTCGAGACCAATTATCTTTCAGAATTGATGAGAGCTGGTTCTAACTCTGACCAAGTAATGCCAGAGACTGTTGAACAATTCTTACTACAAGAAGTATCAAATAAAATTTCTAATGATTTAGAATACATTGTATGGCAAGGAAGTGGTGCTACAGTTGCTACTAACTTTACATCAGAGATTGGATTAGAAGCTAAGTTACTTGCTGATGGTGATGTAATTGACGTATCTGCAACTACTTTAGATGCTGGAAATATCATCGCTGAAATGAATAAAGTATATGACGCTATTCCAGCGGAATTAAGAGACAAAGAAGATTTGGCTATCTATGTTGGAACTGCTGCTGGTGCTTTCTACAGACAAGCATTGGCTAACGCATCTGCTGAAACTTACTACATGCAGAAACATGATGAGTTAGAATTCTTAGGTGTTAAAATTATTGTTGCTGGTGGATTATCTGCTAACAAAATGGTTGCTGCACAACAATCTAACTTATTATTGATTACTGACTTAATGTCTGACTTCGGTGAATTATTGATTTTACCTCAAAGAAGTGTAACAGGTGAACCAGTTGTAAGAATGGTTGCTGATATGAAATTCGGGACTGATTTCGTATATGGTTCTGAGATAGTATATTACTCATAATTGATGGGGGGTTTTACCCCCACAATTTTACAAATAATAATTTTAAAAAAAAATAGAAAAAAATGGCTTGTAATTGCTCAAACTTAATATCTGGAGGTATTTTAAAATCTTGTGATTTTAACTCTGGTGGGGTTGAAAAAATCTATATCGCTGACTTTTGTAAAGTATCTGGTTATACCGAAACAAATAGTGAAATCACAGCTATCGTAGCTGGTGCAGATTTTTACGAATTCCAATTTAATAGAAACACATCGTCTTATTCTGAAAACACAGTAATAAATTTAGAGGCGGGTTCGACATACTACGAACAAACAATAACATTAGTTCTTAACAGAAGAGATAAGACTAAAGCGGAGGCTATCAAAGAATTGACTGCTGGACAAAAACAATTATTTGTTATCGTAAAAGATAGTAATGGATTGTATTGGGCACTAGGAAAAGATAGTGGTGGTTATGTTACAGAAATCACTGGTGGTTCTGGTGTTGCTAAAGGTGACGCTAATGGTTATAACATCATATTTACAGCGGAAGAAGCGGATAACGCACCTGAAGTTGATAGCACTATTATTGCTGCTTTATTAGCGTAATAATTAGTATTATGTATATTAAGAGGTTGGTGATTAATTTCATCAACCTTTTTTTATTATATAAACAAAAAGTAATGAAATTATATTTTATAAAAAGAGATTATGATTTTAATAGAAAAAGATACTGCTAAAGACATCGACCTTACATTAAATGAAAAAAGTGTGTATTATAACAATAATGTTCAACCTTATTTTTTGTTTATATTTCAAAGTGAAACAGACCCAGCTGCAACAATAAAGTTTACTGCTGAGGATACATCAACACTACCAGATAGATACAATAGATTTAGAATTACAGAAACACCTACATCTGATTTATTGAATGGTGATATCTATATGACAGGTAACACATCACAATGGACTTATGAGGTATATGAGAGTGGAACACAATTTAGTGCATCTACGTTAGATGTATCTTATACGACAGGTAAAATAATAGAGAAGGGTAGAGTTCAGTTAAAAGGAAATGATACCAATATAAATGACATATATAAATAATTTTTAAAATGGGAATATTTAATTTTAATAAAAAAGAACAATCAGTAACACCTGTTGAAACCACAACTAATAAAGGTGGTGATAGTGTAGATAATGTATTTAACTTTCAAATACAAAATTCGTTACCGATTATAAAGGAACAAAATAATTCTGAATGGGTTAATTATAAATCTGATTTGGGCGATGAATATCCAATCTATTTAGAGAGTTTATATAACACTTCACCAACTCATCAAGCTATTGTTAACACAAAGTCTTTAATAGTTGCTGGTGATGGATTTGAGGTAGATGATAGTAACCTTACAGAAGAACAAAAGTTAGACTTATATAAGATGATGGAGTTCACTGATGGTAAAAGAGATATTGAGGATTTTATTACTGACTTATCAAAGGATGGTGAATTATATGGTAGTATAGCAATAGAAGTTATTTGGAGTTTAGACTTCACCAAAATAGTTAAGATAAATAGAATATCACCTAAACACATTAGAGTAGGAAAGTATGAAGATGGTGAAATCAATTGTTATTATTATTCTAGAGATTGGAGTAATAGAAGAGAAGAGGTTACAAAGATACATGCGTTTGATACCAATGATAAAGAACACCATAGACAACTTATATATGGTGGGACACATAAAGTTTCAAATGAATATTATTTTGAGCCATCATATCTTGCTTCAACTAACTGGATTGAATTAGAAGCTAACACAGGATTATTCTATAGAAGTTTAATGGAGAATGGTTTTAACCCTTCTGTTGTTGTAAGGTTCTTTAGGAAACCATCATCATTAGAAGAAAGAGATGAAGTTGTTAGAGGATTAAAACAATCATTTGGTGGTGTTAAAAATAGTGGTAAAGCGATAGTAATGTTCAGCGACGGGAAGGAACTAGCACCAGAAGTAGAACCAATACAGACTGCTAATTTAGATAAACAATACACCGTACTAGCGGAACAAATCCAATCTAAGATACTTACAGGTGCTAGGGTTACTACACCATCATTATTTGGTATAAACATCGCTGGTAAGTTAGGTGAGAGTGATTTCGAAACACAGGTAGAGGCTTTTACAAAGTTTGTAATACGTCCACAACAACAATTCTTAAATAGAATTATAAATAAACTACTAAAGGTTAATGGGTTAAATGTGAATTTTAGAATTCTTCCATTAGAAATTGGTAAAGATAATAAAACAGAAAACAACTAATATATTATGGCTACATTTCAATCATTCGTTAGTGAATATTTTTTAAAATCTTTCACACCCATAAGTCAAAATGTGGATATCACAGAGGTTACACCTCATCTAGAAACAGTAGAACTAATTAACACAAGAGAGTTAGTAGGTAGACCTTTATATGATGATTTAAAAACAAAGTTTATTGCTCAAACGTTAGACACTAATGAAGTAGAATTGGTAAGTTTATTGAAGAGAGCAATATCATACAGAGCAACTGCTGAGTGTATTCCATTCTTATCAATGAAGATTACATCAAAAGGAGTTCAAACTCTTAGAGGAGATTATAGTGATACACCTGGTCTTAACTCAATTAAATACTTAAAATCAGAATTAGAGAATAAAGCAGAATACTACGAACAAAGAGCAGTAGAATATTTATGTAAGAATAGTAAATACTTTCCGTTATACAACACTTCAGATGATATTGAAGGTATTATATCAACTAGTGAAACAAGATACGATAGTGATGTTTATTTAGACGTTGATAGTGATTTAAGATTAAATAAATATTTTTACGGACCTAACCAAAATCTAAACCCTTAAACAATGAACAAGATTGGTATATTATTAATAAGTCTGTGTAGTTTTCTATTACCGATAAAACCAATGGTATTGATAGTAGTTAGTGTAACTATTTTAGATACTATGGTTGGTATATACGCAGCAATCAAAAAAGAAGGTAGGAAATCCTTCAGAAGTGGTAAATTATGGAACATAGTTCCTAAAGTATTTTTTTACTCTATAACGATACTTCTTTCATTTTTGGTAGATACATATATACTAGGTGGAGAAGCCTTCTCTATACCTCTCTTATTAAGTAAGGCATCGTGTGTATTATGGGTATTCATCGAAACAAAGAGCATTGATGAAAACTTACAGAAGTTAGGTAATAAACCAATTATGGTTACTATTAAAAATCTTATCACAGGTGTTAAGAATATAAAAAAAGATATAAATGAAATAAAGAAATGATAATAATCGGTTTAATTTGTAGTGGGGTATGTTTGTATATGATAATGACAATGGGGTAGATGAATGGGACGAATGGTTTCCAGACAATAATGTATAAAAAAAAGGTAGAGATGAACAGTCCCTACCTTTTTCACGTAAATTAAACAAACAAAAACTACAACGTAGTTTATTAAACTCTCCTTCTAATATACATATTTAATATTATAATATCAACTCCATAGTTGATTATCTTTTTTAATTTTTACTACATTGAATATATCCTTATGGTAGTTTCTATGGATACATACTCCTTCTACTCTACCACCATCACCACTTCTACTTTTCCAGTCAATACCATCACCATCTTCATTATGTTCTCTTACAAAGTCTCTTAACTTATCTGATTGAATGAAGTATGCTTCCTCAAAGTCGGGAAAGTAATATACAAAATAATCTGCTTCACTACTCATTATCCCACTATCTCTACCACTACAAGATACTTCTATAAAAATGTTATATGTTTTATAACCTTTTATATGTTCATATCTATCAGTTTTAACCTCAAAAGTTATCTCACTTTCAGTAGATGAGGTAATTCTAAAATCATATAATTTATCATTCCTATATTCTGCAACCTTATAGGTAGGTCTCTTATCTGTAATATACTCTGCAATAACCCTCTCACCTTTATTACCTTGTGCGAGGTCTTTTAACCATTTACTCATTTTGTTGTTGTTCTGTTGTGTGTTATATAAATAAATATACAGGTTTCAGTTTTTTTTATTATGGTTAAAATAATATCTTAATTTTCTTCTGTATTGTTGATGCCTTCTTTGGTCTCTATAACAAAATGGTTCTTGTGTTTTAGGGTTGGGGAAAAGATGTTTATCTGATGTTGGCGCTAATTTATATTTATAGTATTCTATCAACTCATTGAAGTTATCATCACCAATGATTTCTTTTATCTTCTTTCTAATTGGATTATCCTCAATAACATAATACTCTATGTAATCACTACCTTCACCTATATCTTCTCTGATATCATCATCATACTCAATGAAGTTATTCTTTTGATTATTTTTTTTATCACATAAACCATATAAAGTATTTCTATATGCGATAAAGATATAGTCCTCAATAGTATCCATATCTATTCTACCTCTTTTGTATTGTTTATATACTCTGATAAAGACTTCATTATAGATATCATCCTTATCATATGATACAAGTTGGTTGATGTAACCAGAATATTTATATTCCCATTTCCTTCTGTTGGTATCTAAAACTTTTAATATTTCTTCCATATAATAAATTATAATTGAAGAGTTATATGTTTTTTTTAGTTGAAGAGAATACCATAACCCAACATAACCCAAATAACCCAATGGGTTTTTTCGGTTTATAGAATAACCCAACATAACCCAGTGAAAGCCAAATAACCTTAAAGATAAAGAGAAAGATAAAGATAAAGATAAAGATAGAGGTATAGATAGAGGTATAGATAAAGAGAAAAATATAGATAAATAAAAAAAAATAAAAAAAAATTA
>Ga0233415_10000212_pt1 | contig 29666 bp, 25 predicted proteins | sample Na_anoxic_12_MG_FD_188631 | JGI IMG/M metagenome (GOLD analysis project Ga0233415, IMG submission 188631) | Seawater microbial communities from Saanich Inlet, British Columbia, Canada - Na_anoxic_12_MG | ecosystem: Environmental > Aquatic > Marine > Inlet | place: Canada: British Columbia...
AAGGTCAGAAAGGTGAAAAAGGCGAGAAAGGACAGAAAGGTGAGCAGGGACAAAAAGGTCAAAAAGGTGTAAAAGGTCAGAAAGGTATAAAAGGTGAGCAGGGACAAAAAGGTCAGAAAGGTATAAAAGGTGAGAAAGGTATAAAAGGTGTAAAAGGTCAGAAGGGTGAGCAGGGTCAAAAAGGTGTAAAAGGTCAGAAGGGTGAGCAGGGACAAAAAGGTCAGAAAGGTATAAAAGGATGTAAAGGTCAAAAAGGTGAGCAGGGACAAAAAGGTCAAAAAGGTGTAAAAGGTCAGAAAGGTGAGCAGGGACAAAAAGGTCAAAAAGGTGTAAAAGGTCAGAAAGGTGAACAAGGCGAGAAAGGACAAAAAGGTCAGAAAGGTATAAAAGGTCAAAAAGGTGTAAAAGGTCAGAAAGGTATAAAAGGTGAGCAGGGACAAAAAGGTCAGAAAGGTATAAAAGGTGAGAAAGGTGAACAAGGCGAGAAAGGACAGAAAGGTGAACAAGGCGAGAAAGGACAGAAAGGTATAAAAGGATGTAAAGGTCAAAAAGGGCAGAAAGGTCAGAAAGGTGAGAAGGGACAAAAAGGGCAGAAAGGTATAAAAGGTGAACAAGGCGAGAAAGGACAAAAAGGTATAAAAGGCGAGAAAGGACAAAAAGGTATAAAAGGCGAGAAAGGACAAAAAGGTATAAAAGGATGTAAAGGTCAGAAGGGACAAAAAGGTCAAAAGGGTGAACAGGGACAAAAAGGTCAAAAGGGTGAACAGGGGCAAAAAGGTCAAAAGGGGATTATAGGAGAAACAAATAAAGGAGAACCTGGTATTACTGGACCAAAAGGCGATAAGGGGGATACAAGTGGTGGTGGAACACAAGAAGCTATTAGAACTGGAAAAACTATCTGGGTTGATCAAAAATATGGTAATTCTCATAGTTTATCAGATTATGAATATTTTGGAACATATGATACTCCTGCTTCTATAAGTGGCGCTTATAAAACTATTACTGATGCTATTAATGTAGCACAGAAAGGCGATACGGTTCAAGTTTTACCTGGTAATTATCCTGAAGATACTATATGTATACCTGAAAATGTAACATTAGTAGGTGTTGGTGGTTATGAAGTTACAACTATATCAGGAAGTGGTGTTCCAGGTTCTGCTTCCGATTCATTTGGCTATTTTAATTCTCCAAATACTCGAGTTATTATGTCACCAAATTCTACTTTACAAAATTTTACGATTGTTTGTCCTTCATCAAGTGGGGGAGCTGGTGTATTATATGATCATGAATTACCATATACGTGTGGTGTAAGATTTTTAAAATTAATTGGAAGTGCAAGTACAACAGAAGGATATCCGTCGGGGTCTGGTATAGGTCCAGATGGAATAAGAATTAAAGGGGGGAAGATTATTGGTTTAGAGATTAGAGTTGGTCCAGGCAAATTTAATTCTATCTTAGATGTTTCTGATGGTGGTGGCCCAAACGCTATTTCAAATAATTGTTCTAATAGCGTCTTAGCAAATACATCTAGTGCAGGTGTTTTAGCAGCACAAGCTATACATATACCGCCTCAACCTCCGAACAATGATCGTCCACATATAATTATAAATGGCGCTAAATGTAATGGTATATCTAGTGAAAATGCTTCGGTCAGTGGATATAAAGGAAAAACTGGAACAAGGTTACAGTTGCTAGATTTTAATTGTGGAACACAAAATGTAGAAAATGGATTTAATTGTGGAACAGGGACAAGTGTTTTATTATCTAACAATTTATTTGATTTAACAAATGGTTTATATATAACCACAAATGATGCACAAGTAGATTGTTTGGGTGGTAAAATAGATGTTAGACAAACTGATGGAGGTATTAATACTAATACTGGATTTAATATAAAAGTAGATGATAATTTAACAGGTATAGCTTCTGGTCCAAATCCAAATAGTGTAGTTAAAGTGACTTCACAAACTGAACCTATATTTAGTATACCTTGCGAATGGATAAATTCTGATCATGCTTTTGATTTTTTTACACAAAAAAATACTTTTGAAAAAAATACAACGAAACAATTATGGGGTGCCGATCAAGTAATTGGTCATCCAGAAAAAGGTTCTAGTTTTTTTTCAGGTGAAGGTATACCTTATAGTTCTGATATAACCGTTTTTAGTGTATCTAACCAGATTGGTCTAGAACAACCTCCTAGTAGATATATATGGGATTCTGCAGGACCGACAATTAAATCAAGTTTAGAAACATTCTGTAATAATATATCGCAGACACCACCACCATCATCTTCATCCAATCTTAATATTACAGATATTACAGAAAGTGCTCAACAAGATGATAGTAATAATTTTACATTTAATAGTACTTCAGCTGGTGAAATATTAATGTGGTGTTCAAATAGAAAAAATGAAAGTTGTGAATTTTTGAAACATTGGTCTATTAATTTAACTAGTGTTTCTAATGCTGTGATAGATGATTATCTTGTTAATGATCCAGATATCTCGAATGGTGGGCTACAAATTGATACTATTTTTGCAGAAAATATAGCACTTGGAGGCCCATATTTAGATAATGAAAATGAAATATACGGATTACAGCCTACTGGTTTATGTAAATTCGAGGTTTATAGTAATGAATATGGTTGGTCTAATAATATATATTCAGCTAGTTATACAAATGCTGAATATTCTGGAGGAGTACTTAATAAAGCTGAAGGTGAAAATTATTTTGGTGCTATGTCTGTACAAACCAATGAACAAAATAGATATGCGAATCAAGTTATGATGCGAAGTAATTCAATAGAAGATATAAGATTTGGTATAAATAGTGAAACACCATGGGATTCAGTATCTTTTACTGATGCTAATGGGAATACAACACAAGGTTATTGGATGAGGGCTGTATTATTATATGATTGTTCTCAATTGCCAACTTTTAATCAATTAAAATTAGAACCAGCTACATTTAGTTTAAATAATATAGGTCAAAGATTATCATTTGGTTTATCTATGTGGAGACAAACAATTATAGCAAGTCAAGGGACTGGTAATGGAGCAGCAACATTTTCTACAGAAATAGTTGATGAACCAAATGATTTTGATGGTATAAGATTAAGAATAGCTAGAATTAAATTAAATACTACAAATGATTATGTTAATTATATAGTTCAATTACCAAATGGTATATGTACAGCTTACCCTCTTAAATTAAAATGGACTATAGTATCAGATGTAAATACTGTAGATTGGGGGGCAATACGTATAAGAACTAAAAATATTCCTATAGCAGGTAATTTAACACCTTATAAAGGTGATATACCAGATATGGTATATAGAAGTGATGACTATACACCATATCAATTATTAAGTACTAATCCACAACAATATGGTGGTAAATTAATACAAGATTTTATAGTAGATACAACCTTGGTAGATACAACTATTTCTTTAACAGGCAGAAAATTTGGCTATTTAACTTGGAATACTAGTATAGAAGAATTATCAGAAGGAGATTATATAGTTATAGAAATAGCGGCAACAGATAGTAATAGTGATTTTGCTGCTTTAAATATTATTGCAGAAGGTGTAACATTTTCAGAAGGTATACCACAAGACATTGGTCAACAATTAATTAATGTTGAAACGTATGTTTAAATTGTTTATATAAGTTTTAGATTTTATTATATTATAATATAACAATATTATATAATGGGGAGATTTGGTTTAGATCTATCATCTGTAATTGCTTTAGGATTTACAAGGACTATAAATAATACTAATAATTATCAATTTAATGATACAGAAGTTTCTAAAATAAGGTCATTATTAAATAATGATTTAAATTTAAAAGGCTCAAAAGGTTATAGAGGTGATTCGGGTTCTAAGGGTTCTAAGGGAGAAACATCAGAATGCCTTGAATCTAGAGATTTAGATATATATAATTACACACCTATATCTAATGGTAATAATATTAATTCAGAAGATTGCAAATGTAAGAAATCGCCTTATATAATACCTTTTGAACATGATGATAATAATAGAGATTCAATAATCTTAGATAATACTACAAATATATTTACTATTAAAGAAAAAGCTGTATATTATATAGAATGTTCAATTAATTGTGATTATCTAGATACTTATCAAGACTTTGATGCTTTTATAATGTTATATACTATAGATGAAGAAGATAACCTTAATCCACTAGAAGATACTTTATATGAACAGAGACTTAATTCAAGAAATAATAATGAAAATGTAAGTAATACAGGGGTAATTAAATTAATAACACAAAGGACCCTAGATATTGATCAAAAAATATGTATAGGTATATGGTTTAATAATTTAGCATTTTTTATTGGAAACGAAAAAGCCCCTAGTTTATATATTTTATCTGAAAATTCTAGTTTAAAATTTCAAGTTCTTACTAATAATTTTAATGTAGGAATTCAAGGTAAAAAGGGTGAACGAGGTTTAACTGGTGAAAGCGGTTTAGATGGAATATTAAGTGAACCTAGAGAAATGATAACATTTAATTGTAATATATTAAATGATATTTCAATTAATCATGAACCATATAATTCTATTGATAATTACTATACATTTGAATTAAGTAGTATTGAAGAAAATTTAAGAAATCATATATTTATAGATGAACAAAATAATACAAATTTAATAGTTAATGAAGAAGGTTGGTATTATATAGAAATATCATTATATGTTGAAATAATTGCGAGAACACAAGATTTTCAGATCCATACAATATTAAATAAATATGATGAAACTTCTGGAGAATTTATAACTTTAAATGATACTTTAAGTATTCAAAGAGTATCTTATAGAGGTAAAGGAATATATATGGTAAAATTAATTACAAATAAAAGGTGGAATTGTGATGATAAATATAATATAGGTATATGGTTAGAAGATTTATCATTTAATTTAGATAATACTATAGATATTCATCCAGAAATAAAAATTATTAAAGAAAAATCTAGTATTTTAATTCAAACATTAACAAATAATTTTAGTGTAGGTATTCAAGGGGAAACTGGAGAACAAGGTGAAAAGGGTGTTAGAGGTATAGCAGGACCTCCAGGTCTATTACAGCATGCTACATTTAATAGTAGATATGATAATGAACACTTAGATATAACTAATAATAAAAATAAAATATGGTATAAAAACTGGGAGAATCCTATATACAAAGATGGAGGGTTTTTACAACATGATATACAAGGCGATATAATACATGATATTGTAGATGGAATGCTATTACATGATAACTTATTAATAAAGTATTGTACTATTAGTCAAGCTATTGATATATCAAATAATTTGGAAAATTGTATAGGATTTTCGTATTATTTTCAAGGTGATAATATATTACCATATGCTTTTATAAAATGTTACTTTAAAACACATAATAATGGAATTGGTAATCATGATTTAAGTAATACAGAAAATTGGACAAGTCATGTGAAAATCTATAAAAATATAAGTAATTATATTACTATTAAAACATCTGGATATTATTTAATAAATTACACGGTATCATTTAATTGTATTAAAGGTGGTTTTTTTGATATTTTCCATGGCATTTATAATTCTGCAAATGGTAATCATCATATTATAGATAACACGATGAAGAATGCTTTTAGTAAGAGAACTGATACAGCAAAAATTATATGTTCTTCTTCGCCAATGATATATTTAGAAGAAGGTATGAATATTGCAATAGGTTTTACTTTAGGAGATGTTAAAGTTATAGATGATACTTTAAATAATATTAAATTAATTAGTAATTCTGAATCTAAATTAGCGATTACAAAAATGACTGTTGATTTTACTGAAGGGGATAATAATTTCAAAGGTCAAAAAGGTGAACCTGGCACTAATGGAGGTGAGGGACAAAAAGGTGAACATGGCACTAATGGCACTAATGGCACTAATGGAGAAAAGGGAGAAAAAGGCGACTCTAGTGGATTAAATAATCAACCTGGCGATAAAGGTCAAAAAGGTGAACCTGGCAATAATGGAAATGATGGCACTAATGGCACTAATGGCACTAATGGCACTAATGGCACTAATGGCTCTGATGGAGAAAAGGGGGGAAAAGGTGATGATTGTATTTGTAATAATAATACATCTACATTTAGCCATGTAATAGCAAATAAATCTTTAGTAGCACATAATTTTAATGCAGAATGCAAAGTTGGAGATGCATGGACATATTTTGGAGTTCACGATACACACGGTAATATGATCGCTGGAACTTTTGAACATTTACATATAGAATTTATACCAAATAATACTACAATAGAATTTGAATTAAATTGTTATGTATCAGATCTAAATAATATAAGTACTGGTGATGGATATGAAGCAATATTTGCCCGTCTTGTTGATCCATCTGCACCTGATACAGATTTTTCTCAACATGTTCTACATCAGCTTGATAATTTTCAAGAAGAATATAATCAATCTAATCCAAATACATATCAGTATGTAACTGATAGAAATTTGTCTGGAAATACTACTAGTATGATTACTACAAAATGGCAATTATATTTCCCTCCGTCAACCCACTCGACAACTTATACAATTGCTCCACAAATAAAATGCAATGGAGGGAGTTGTAAAATAAAATTTGGAAATACTTTTGGTTTACAATTTAACCCTATAATATTTAAAGCTACTACATTTGAAAATTCTTATAATACTGTATTATCTGGTGGACCAAATGGTTATTCAGATATACTTACAGTTTGTAATGGTGAATTGAAAAATACTTAAAAATGGGAGAATTATTATATTAAATGCATATAAATGTAATTAATTTAGATATATCAAAAGATAGATTAAAACATATAAATGATGAATGCTTAAAAAATAATATCAAATATAATAGATTTCCAGCTATAAATGGATCAACATATATTTTAAATGATATTGAATCCGATTATTTATCAAATTTAGATTATGATAAAGATGAAGATAAAGGGACACTAGGGTGTTTTCTATCACATATTAAATTATTAGAAAAATTTAAAGAGACTGATGATGAATATATGATCGTTTGTGAAGATGATATAATATTTAACTTTGATTTTATACATATAACAGAAAAGTTAATTGATATAATAAAAGATTATGGATTTATAAATTTATACAGTGATTTTCCGGAACCTTCAAATAAAGATAAAGAAATATATAAAATAGATAATAATTATACATTATATGATAATACTGAAATATGGGTTGGACAAGGGTGTGTTTGTTATATGATTAGTAAAGAATACTGTATTGATATCTTAAATAAATATTATAATAAAGAATGTAATGCTGCTATAGATTTTTTTTTTGTATGGTCTATGAAGAAACAATCATATATTTATCCACCTCTCGTAAAGTTGGGAAATTTTAATTCTCATAGAGAATATATAGATAATATGGATTATAGTAATATAAATAGTAGTAATATAGATAATAGTAATATAATTCTTAACATAAAAAGTATGTTGAATATTAATAAAATCAAATGTTATATTATTAATTTAGAAAGATGTCCTAATAAAAAAGAAAATATGATAGATAGATTAATATATCCTTTAATTTCATATGAAATTATAAATGCTGTAGATGGTCGGAATATAAATGAAGAATATATGAAATATAATAATTATAGTATTTTAGAAGAATGGAAAGATCCTTCAAATAATAGAAAATTAACATTGGGTGAAATAGGTTGTTCACTTAGTCACTATAATATATATAAAACTATTCTAAAAAATAAAGATGAATATGCAATTATTCTAGAAGATGATGCTATCCTTGTTGATAATTTCTATGATAAAGTTAATACTATAATTAATAATTTAAAGAATATTGAAGACTGGGATATGTTATACTTAGGTAGAAAAAAAATAGATGATAAAGAAGAAATTGAAGTATATGAAAATATATATGAATCATCTTATTCCTATTGGTGTATAGGTTATATAGTTAATAAACGATTTTGTGAAAAAGTTACATCTGATAAAGGTTTTTTAATAAATATTATACCAATTGATGAATACTTGCCATTAATTGGAAATATATCACCATATACTAAATATAAAGATAATTATGATGCTAATATTAAAATTTTAACATTAAAAGATAATTTAGTATATCCAGAACCAGATGCTTTTCAACATAGTGATACAGAAATTATGACGTTTTTACCAAATAAGAATAAAGGTTTATTTAAAATACTAACTGTAGCTACTGATAATAATGAACCATTACAAAGATTTGAAAAATCTTGTAATATCCATAATTTAAACTATAAAGTTTTAGGATTAGATAAAGAATGGACTGGTGGAAATATGTCTCAAGGTCCAGGTGGAGGTATGAAGTTAAATCTATTAAAAGAAGAATTAAAAGATTATAAGGATGAAGATATTATACTATTTAGTGATAGTTATGATGTTATATTTTTATCGTATGAAGAAGAAATATATGATAAATATTTAGGATTTAACACAAATATGTTATTCTCTGCAGAAAAAGCATGTTGGCCTGATGTAAATATGAAATTACATTTTAATTCAGATTCTCCATATAGATATTTAAATAGTGGTGGATTTATGGGTAATGTTAAAAGTATTAAAATGTTAATTAATTGCGAATTTGCAGACACTTATGATGATCAATTATTAATGCAAAAAAATTATGTTAAGTATAAAGATATCTTAAATATTAAATTAGATACAAGGTGTAATATATTTCAGACTAGTTCAAATAATACAAATGATATTGATATCTTATATGGTGAAAATAGAATTAGAAATAATATGTTTAATACTATACCATGTCATTATCATGGTAATGGTGGTATGTTAGAAAAAATAAGACACAATAATATATGCAATTATTTACTAATGGAATGGAATAATATATATGATTATATATCTCCTAAATTAGAATTATCTTTAACTAAAACTATATATATATTTGTAAATGTTATAGGTAATAATACTTTATTTTATAACAACCTTAAAGCATTGGATTATCCAAAAAGTAATATAATACTTCATATAAATACAAATTATTCAAATAAATATATTAATGATTTGAATATATATAATAAATTTATTATAACAAATCATGATGAACCTAGTGCAAGAAAAGAATCAATGAAGAAATGTTTAGAATATAATTGTGATTATTATTTAAATTATGATAATTATTGCATAATTAATGATACTTCATTAATTAGTAAATTAATTAGTTATGATAAGAATATTGTTTCACCATTAATTACTATTAGAGGTGGATTATTTAGCAATCACTGGGGGTTAGTAGATAAAAATGGATGGTATGAAAAATCTTTTAATTATATGAATATAATCAATCATGAACATAAGGGTTGTTGGAATTCTGTATATATTAATAATATATATCTAATAAAATCAGATATATTAGAAAATATAAAAGAATACTATACTATTAATTATAATCCTAATAAAGGTCATGATATGGCATTGTGTGAAAATTTAAGAAAAAATAATTATTACATGTATACATGTAATGAAGAAGTATATGGTTATTTATTAAGCGATGAAGATATTCATGATTATGTATTAACAGATAATGAAATAACTGTTAAAGATTATATTAAAAACAAAAATGTTTGGAAAAATAAATATCTTCATAAAGACTTTGGAAAAAATATTAAAGAACCAACAGCAGATGTTTTGCAATTTCCAATAGTTAATGAACAATTTTGTAAAGAAATAATACAGGTAACTGAGTCATATGGAAAATGGTCTGGTGCTACAAATGATGATTCAAGGATTGGTCACGAAAATATTCCTAGTAATGATATTCATCTTACAGAAATAAATATGGAAAAAATGTGGGAAGAATTTATACATGATAATATAGCTCCACTTGTTTCAAATCATTGGGGGTCATATAAAACAAAAGGTATAAATATTGCATTTGTTATAAAATACGACAGTGAAAAATACTATAAATTAGAACCACACCACGATGCTTCATCATATACTTTAAATATATGTTTAAATGATGATTTTAAAGGAGGAGGTGTTAATTTTATTAAAAAAGGCAAAGTAGAACATATTAAATATCATGGTTTAATACATCCAGGAAGGGTTACACATTATCATGAAGGTTTACCAGTTGAAGAAGGAATTAAATATATAATGGTATCATTTATAGACTAATTAAATAATCCTATATTTTTTGTATTCTTTATAACTGTTAATTCAAACTCAAATGTATTATTTAAATTCTGTGAATCATATATTGTATTATATACTGGATCCTCTAATACTATATCTAATCTATCTAACGATATAGGTAAAAAATAATTTTGTTTCTCATTACAACAGTTTGGTTCATAATATTTATTTTCACCAAAACATACATCTAATGGTATTCTATCTATAATATGTTTTCCACAAGGTGTATCTATACATGCTATTCGTGGTATCTGATTAATTACTAGATCAACATATGGTGTTGACATATCTATAACTATATCTGATTTATAGCATTTATATCCAGTTTCTTTGCATGGGTAAAATCCCATATATCTAGCTAATATTTTTGTTTTTTCATTATAATCCCAACATATCTCAAATACTACAGATATATTTGAACATATAGTAAATTGTAGTGTTATACAATTATATGTTATTTTTAAATTATCTTTAAAACCTGTTAAATTATTTAAATATTTAACTAAACTTTCTGGACTATATATACCTTTTTGTAATTTAACAACTTCTACATTACCGCCTATCTTATAAACAAATTCACAATTATTATTATTTATATTATATGATGAATTTGGTATAATTGCTTTAATTAATTTAAAACCTATTACATTATGTATTATACCCATACCTAATCCACCAATACCTTGATCATCACTATTAGTAAATAAATATGTTATTTTATTTGGATTATTAGTATCTTTTATACAATTACAATTATCTTTATTATAATTAATAGAGTCTACTGCTATCCTTATTGTATGGTAGTCTTTATTAAATAATGAAGATTTATTTAATCTATCTAATAATAAAGTATCATTATTTAATTTATTATATTTCATAAATTTAGTTAATTTTACTAACAATGTTTTTATCAATCTATCTGTTTCATTCTGTTTATTAATTATATGTTTAATATTATTGTTATCATTTAAAATTATATCTTTTTCTTTACTTAAATATTTATAATATAAATAAGCAATTGTTAAAAATAATGTAGATCCAATAGCACCATATATTTTATATTTATGATCTTCTATAATATCCATAACTAATATATATATATATATTAATTCTTTAATGTTAATTCAAACTCAAGGTTATGATTACCTTGTTGATTATCAAATAAATCTTGACAATTACCATATAATTTTATAGTTAATTTATCTAGTGTTATTGGAAAAAATAATTTACTATAATCTATTGTATTTCTATACCTAGGTTCATAGTACTTTAAATCACCATATTCATTATCTAATGGAACTCTATCTATAATTCTTCTACCGTATGAATTATGTTTACAAGCTATATAGGGTATCTCTTCTACAACAATATCTACATAATTGGATGCTAATTCTGCAACTATATTACCATATATATCAGTACTTAATGTATTTTTTATATTAGTATAAAATCCCATTAAAGATGCCAAACATTTTGTTTTATCATTATAATCCCAACATATTTGAATATTGCTTGTAGATGTTATATGATATTTCCATAAATCTTCTATCCAAATAAAATCAATGTTACATGGATTATCAGCTGGTATACTACTATTTAAATCACACGGTGCACAATATTTTGATATTAAATCAATTGTATGTACAGTATCATCTCCTTCTTTTTTAAAAGCAAACATATTATTATCTCCCCGTATTGTATATGCCGTATTTGGTATTATTGCATTAACTAATCTAAATCCAATAACATCTGTATATTTATCAAAACCACCCGTATTGTTTTCTGATATACTATCAATATTTGATGAACTAAAATCTGTTAAATTTAAGTGATATACATAATCTGATGTATTAAAATCTATAGATTTTAATATTGTACTCGTATCAACTAAAATATTTATAGTTTTATATTCACTATTATACAAATTAGGCATATTAGGCATATTAGGCATATTAGGCATACTCTGCATATTAGGCATACCCTGCATATTAGGTCTATCAGACATCCAGTTATTATTTATTAATTCTCCATAATTTTCTTCTGAACTACTAATATCTGATTCTGAACCAGAATCAGAACTAGAATCATCTATGACTAAATTATTCATATTTATATATATAATAATCTATAATATTTAAATTTAAATTTAACGAAATTATTTAAGATTGAATTTTTTTTTATATTTTTTTATACTGACACGTAATGTTGGTTCTCCCCATAAAATGTATCTTGATAAGGAACCAGCACTCATATAATCATTCCAATTTTCTCTTTTTTTATGTCTTTTAAGATATCTTTGTTTTCTTTCTGGATCTTTATGTTTTGTATAATCTGACATACCTGCTGCTCCAAAATGTGTTGTTTTTATTTTATCTTTGCCATTATAAAATATTGCCATATACTTTTTTTCAGGTTTTGTTGATGGTTTAAATATTACTTTGATTTTTCCCTTTTTCATTGTTTTTTTTGTCATTATTATATATATTTATAATTATTTAAATTTTACATTATATTTTTTTGTTATTTCTTTATCATATTTTCTAGTTGGTCCACCCATTATATATGAATACATTCTTGCTCTAGCCCAACTTTCTGCTGTTTGATTAGGCCTTGAACCACTTGAATAATAAGCACCTCTACCTTTTTTTAAAACAGCCATTAAAGCTTTTTTAGGTATACCTGTTTTTTTAGAAATTTCATGTAATTTTGTAATATTTCCATATTTATCTTTGAACTTTTTAGTCCAACTACTCTTTTTATTTTTATAACTTTTTAACTTTTGTCGGTCTATATATTTTTTCTTTTTATATGATTTTTTTGCTGTCTTTATATTTTTTATTTGTTTCTTTTTATCTTTATAAGATAACCCCTTTGTATATTTTTTAGGTATCATATATTATAATATATATAATATATTATAATATATATGGATACTTTGATATAGTATTAATTAATATAATAAGTTATATGGGTGGGATTTTTACTGGTATCGGTATATTCTTTAAATTTAAGAATTCTATATTAATTAAATCAGCGAGTAAAGATGACTTAAATAAATTATATGGAAATGAATTAGCTAGAAATTTAGCATCTATAGAAGAAGGAAATTATATGGCCTCACAAGTTGTTCATTCTGTTCAACCTGTTGTCCCTTCTACACCACCTTTAAGAGAAATAAAATAACAACTGAATAATTAATATATTAATAGTTTCTATTTAATATTCAAAAGAACGACATTCTTCACAACTATCTATACATTTATTATTTGTTTCAATTGCTAAACATTTAGATATTGTTATATCTGGTTTTAATATATATCCAGCATAGTTTTCTAATTCTTTTGTTAAATCTAATATAAACGTAAACCTTTTACCCTTTCCTAATTCTTGTGTTTGAATTATAAATGATTTCATATCTGTTGATATTCCTACATTATCCTTAATACTTTCTTCTGTATATGGTACTACTTGACCTCCTTCACTATTAGCAAAAAAAGATATATTCATATCATTATAAAATTCTTCTAATATAGATGAAGCAGGGTAAGACCAGGGGTTAAACTTCATATAATTAGCTCTAAGTAAACCTATAATTGTGTTATTTTTAATAATATCAACATCATTTTCATCAGTCATTTTAATAATTTTCAAAAAACCTTCATCATATTTAAAATATATTGAATATTCACATAACCTTTTTAGACTATTTGGTAATATTTCACATAAAATAGGTTCTAATTTCATTTTTATTTCGCGAGGTTCTCCAGCTAAATACCATATTGTCTTACTAACATCTAGTTGTTCAGGTGAAATGTTTTGTTCTGATGATTTAGATAAAACTATATCTTCAGAATGTCCCCATTCTCCATGGGATTTAACAGAACCAAATGAATCTATATTATCATCATCAAAATTTGGTTCGGGTGTTACTGGTCTCATTTGTTCACCATGGGATTTAGCAGAATCAAAACTATCATCATAAAAATTTTGTTCAGGTGCTACAGGTCTCATTTGTTCACCATGGGATTTAGCAGAATCAAAACTATCATCAAAATTGCGGAATGTAATTGGTATTGCTTGTTTTCCTAATTCTTCTAACTTTAATTTTGCTTTTCTTTCAAATTCGTCTTCTTTTAATTTTTGTTTCATGTTTGGACTATTTTTCCACATTTGTAATTGTTTTTCTCTATCGCTATCTATTGGTAATGGTGATGGAGTAATAATTTTTTTCTTTTTTGTTTTCTTTGATCTGACTTTGTCTGTTTCCCATGGCCACTTCCAACCTCCTTTTTGTTTAGACCTTTTCTTTTTATGTGTATAATTCTTTTTCATATAATATATAAAATATATTTATTAATTTGAATATTTCAAAAATAATATTTTATATTTATTATGACGTTTTTAGTTGTTGAATCTCCTGCTAAAGCTAAGAAAATACAAACCTTTTTTAAGGATAATAAAACAATTGTTAAATCATCTTTTGGACACATATGTAATTTAGATACTAAGAAATTAGATGAAATGTTAGATAATGGATTTACTCCAATATATATCAATGATCCTAAGAAAAGAGATGTGATTAAAACTTTAAAATCAATAAAAGATAAAAAGGTTTTATTAGCAGCTGATGATGATAGAGAAGGTGATGCTATCGCATGGCATACAGGTAATTTGTTTAAATTAGATTATTCACAATGTAATAGAATTAAATTTAATGAGATATCAAAAAAGGCTATTTTGAATGCTATTCAAAATCCTACAAAACTTGATATGGATTCTGTAAATGCACAACGTGCTAGACAATTAATTGATCTAATGATTGGTTATAAATTAAGTCCTCTATTATGGAAAAATGTAAAAACTGATAAAATGGGATTATCTGCAGGGAGAGTTCAAAGTTGTCTTTTAAATATGTTAAATAATAAACATTTAGATATTGAAAAATACTTAAAAAATCCAAAATATTCTCGTATTTTAACAGGTTCTTTTACAGATGATATTGAAGCTGATTTTAAATTTATAGATAAAAATATTACAAACGAAAATGTTAAAGAAATTTTAGATTCTTTTATAAAGGATAAACAGTTTATGATTGAAAATAATGTTAAGAAAGAAGAAAAGGTATATCCAAATTCACCATTAATTACATCAACACTACAACAGGCAGCTCAAAAAGAATTAGGGTTTCCAGTTAAAATGACAATGAATATTGCTCAAAAATTATATGATAATGGTAAAATTACATATATGAGAACAGATTCAACATTTATTTCAGATGATTGGAAAGTTACTCTAAAAGATAAAATTGACCGAGATTTTGGCACTGATTATTATAATAATAGAAAGTCAAAAAAAGTTAAAGGAGCACAAGAAGCCCATGAAGCTGTCCGTCCAACTGATATTAATGTTAGTCTTAGTGATAAATATGAAGAAGTTGACATTAAATTATATGAGCTTATTAAGAAGAAAACAATTCTTTCGCATATGAAACCCGCTATATATGATACATTAACATTAACTATTGGAAATAAAAATATTACAAAATATGGTAATTATGAAACAAAAATAAAATCTTTAAAATTTGATGGATATCTAAAATATTCTAATCCTGATAAAGAAGTCATTGATTTAAAAAAATACGAACAATTAACTAAAATTAAATTGTTAACTGCTAAATTTAAAAGCAAGGAAACTGAACCACCTAGTTTATATAATGAATCATCTATTGTTAAAAAACTAGAAACTTCTGGTGTAGGTCGTCCATCTACATATGCTTCATTAGTAGATACACTTTATAAAAGAACTTATACAGAGTTAAATAATACGAAAGAAATTGAAAAAGTTTGTAATATTATTCAATTAACAGAAAATAATGAGATTGCAGAATATGACGAAGAATATAAAGTTCCTCCTCAAAAAAATAAAATAGTTGTAACTGAATTGGGAAAATTAGTTTTAGATTATCTAAAGATTCATTTTCAGAATATACTTGATGAGGGGTATACATCAAAAGTTGAAACAGATCTTGATTTAATTAGTCAAGGTAAAATCGAATGGCAAACTGTTATTAAAAAGGTTTATGATTCTATTATGCCTATTGTTATTAGAGAATTAGGTCCGATTAAAAGTTCAAAAGGAAATACATTATTTACATATAAGAAAAAAGATATTACACTTCATAAAGGTAATTATGGAGACTATATTAAGTATAATGGTAAAAATCATAGTATAGGTAGTTATTTATCATATAAAAAAATTAAGAAAGAGGATTTACAATTAGAAGATTGTTTAGAAATAATCCAATATCCTAAGGTAATGGGTAAACATGATAATAAATCAATTGAAATTATTATTGGAAAATTTGGATATTGTTTAAGGTATGATAAAAAATTTAAAAAGATATCACAAGATAAAGATAAATGGACTAAAGAATATTGTATTAGATTAGTTAGTTAAACATATATCTATAATATAATATATAAATGAATTTCAATGATTTACCCGGTGAAATTAAAAGTAAAATATATAAAATAAATAGAGATATAGATAAACATGAAAAATTATTAAAAAAATGTTTTAGTGAATTAGATTCTATTAAATTTCATGCTGTGCAATACATGGATTGGATTATAGACTGTGTAGGTATATCTGTATGGGAACATTCTTCAGATTATGAATATTGGACAAATTTAGAATTTAGAGAAAAAATACAAAGAGGATATTTTTTATCTAAACAAAAAATAGTAAAATTATTAATAAAACTTATGTAATTAAGGACATCCATAAGGTTTTAAACCAGGTCCGTCGCAGTTATAACCAGAATTTTGACCAGGATGATCGGCGTGTGGGTCAAATGGTTTATCTTCATGACATGGTCCACAGGCTCCTCCGCAAATACCAGGAGGACAATCTGTACCTGGATTAAATGGTCTACCAGGTGCGTTTTTCATAGGTTCAAATCCCATGAATATGCGACAAAAAACCACACCTAATACAAAACAACCTAAACACATTAACATATTTTTATCAATTTTCATTTATAATATATATATAGATAAAAAAAAATACATATATATAATAATTATGGGCTGGTGGATAATATGTCATAAATGTAATGGAGAAGGATATATAAATAAAAATGAATGCTTAATTTGTAAATATTATATTGTTGAAGGAAGAGAAGATTTAATTCTTAGAGGTAAAATATATATATCAGATAATGCAGAACCGATTTCCCCTGTTTCAAGTCCCAGATAAATAATTTACGTATAAATCTAAAATAATTTAAAGTATAATAAAGTATAATATGTATATGAATACTATCCAAGATATTCCTGGCAATGATTTACAAGTATTTAAAGAAGAAGTTAAAACTTGGTTACAGTTAGATCAGGAAATACAAGAACATGAAAAGGTTATCAAAGAATTAAAAAAAAAAAGAAATAAAGAATTAGAACCAAGTATAACTACATTTATGGTTAAACATAATATTAGTGATATAAATGCTGGTCAAGGTAAAATTAAATGTACACCTAGAAATACAAAACAAACTTTAAATAGAGGTTATATTGAAGAAAATCTAAAAAAAGTTATTAAAGATGATACAGTAATTGAACAAGCTATGAGTAATATATTAAATAACAGAGAAGTTAAAACAACATATAAATTACAAGTTGCTAAAAATAAATAAATCATTAAATACTAGCAATATATTGCCACTGTAATTCCTGGCATATTTTCTTCCAAATTCTATCTTGCTGTTGTAATTTTTCTCTACTTTTTAAAAGAGGGAAATATTTCAATAACTCATCTAATTCTAATAATTCACAAAATTTATGTAAAACATAAGAATATGATAAGAAATTTTTTCTTTCTTCTGGACAATGTTTCATAAATGGTGTTTGTATTTCTTTAAACATATTTCTTAATAATTCCTCGTGTTGAGGTAATAATGATGGGGCTTTATTTCCAGTTATAATATTTATTATGTTTGGTATATGTTCATAAAATTTGTTGTGTTTTAATTTTTTTAATATTTCTCTAATTTGTTTATTCGTTATATTACTTATATCAATATGTTTATTTTTTTGTAATTCTTTTAAGACATCTGTATAAACATTCATAGGAATATCAGTAGTTTCTTTTGCTTGAAATTGTGCAAGCCATTCATTAAAATGATTAATACGTTTATAAGCGAAATAACTAATTTCTCTAGGTGTTTCTTTATAAGATATCTTTTCATTATTCATTAATATTTTATCAGTATATCCACAATATTCGCATAAAATCTCACTCTCTTGTAATTTATATATCATGCTGTTTTTACATTGAATACATATATGCATCATATCTTCTGTATCTTCAAAATTACTATTTATATACTCATCATCTACCTTTGAAAGATATGTTGATATTATATTTTCTGTTTTTTTATTTGTTTCATTATCTTTATCTTTATCTTTGTCTTCACTTTTAAAAAAATCTAATATATTATTTTTATTGGTAGTTTTTTTGGTAGAAGCAGTAAATCCATTATTGTAGTATTCACTTAATATTAATCCATTATCTAAATAATAATCATTCTCTTCATCTTCATTATCAAAATTACTAATGATATCATTATGTATTACATCAATTGTTATCCTTGGGTCTGTATGTTTCTTCTTTAATGGTTTATCTTTTATTGTAGACATTATTACTCTATTTTTAATATATCTTTAAATATACTTAGTTAATTATTAATTACATTTGTATAATGCAATTGGTTTATAGCACAAATAATTTTTTTTCTACTATTTTTTTTATTTTTCAATGTATTAATTAATGTATCCCATACTCTAATATATTTAAAATTATTTGTTATACCAATATTACTGGACTTAAGGCCATTTAGATATTTAGAATATGTAATTAATATTATATCGTTTATATTTTGTTTTTCACAATTTTTTTTAATAAATGTAGCATAATCTAAAGACATCTCCCATGCTTCAGATTTATTGATATATTTAAGAACTTCTATTTCACGATTATCCACAAATGCTATCATAATTATATATTATAATCTCTATTTTATTTTTAAATATTATATATATATATGGATACTGAATTGCAGAATTTACACAGTTCTTGGATGAGAAATATGTTACAAATAATTAGTATTGGTTTAGTATTAATTGCTTATTTTAAAGAAAATAAAGAATTAACCGGACATATATTATTACCTATATATATTATACTTTTTGGAATAATTATAGGAATATATTCGACTTATTTTACATATTTTTCAGAAGATACATCAGATCATAAAACAATAAATGGCTGGAAATATGTAAGTATTATATTATGTATTAGTTTAATATATATATGTGTTTATGTTATCAAAGTATTATAATGATTTAGTATATGGAACAGAATAATAACCACAAAATATACTATAATCATAATTACCATTATTATATTTATTATAGTTTCTATCTGCTTTTTCAGGGTCTATAATAATATTATTTGAAGCATCTACATTAGATACTTCATTATCCCCTGCTTTATGACTCCATTTATTATTGCTATCTTGTCTATAGAAATGATAATCTATATCATTGCCTTTATTATCTATTACTAATGCTATTCTATAATTTGTACATTCTATTTCTTCATGCATATCTTTTAGTTTCCTTATACCTAATAAAGCATAATCTTTTTTTACTTTATTTATGATACTATTACAATCATATTTATTAAATCTATTACCACTCAGTTCACCTGGTTGTAATTTCTTATGACGTTCTCCTTCTTTTATAATTGTGTCAAATGCATATGAATAACAATTTGTAAGATCATGTTCTTTTTTTGATAAATTCCATTTTTCTGGTTCCCATTTAGGTTTATTACATTTATATGGATTCATTATATTTAAAAGAAATATAATAATTATATATATAAATGAAATTGGTAAATTTAATATTTTATGCAATAAATATATTTTCTGTATTGGCTGGTAATAAAAATTGTGATGTATGCTTAGCTAGACAAAGGAATGGTGAGAATATAGCTTGTGGTAGTAATTGTATTACAGATAATACTTTAATTGATTACGATTGTCCTATACCATATGTAGATTGTGGTAATAATATTGTATGTCCCAAGGTTACGGAAATAACACATTGCTCTTTAGATGGTATTAATGGTTATACGGCATATAGACTATCAATTGTATTAAAAGATACTAATAAGAATATATATGCTATATTTGGCGAACCATCACATACAATGTATATTCCACCTGCTTATCAAATAAAAGGCGCCTTTGGGACAAATATAGGGGGTGTTAGTGATGAAATATTAAGTATAAATCCTGATTCTTATTACGATTCTTGGTTAACTATTGGTATAGTTAATGGAGACCTTAATAATAATTTAGGAACAATTGGTATTGATTTTGAAAATTGGGGGAAAGAAGCATTAACAGTAAATAATGGTGCTATATTTACTGTTAATCCTGAAGAAAGGTTAGGGACAAATGAATATGTTATTGGTCAATTAACAATTTTAGATAATATTCGAGAAAATGTAATAATTAATATTCAAGGTAAAAATTCAATGTATCCTGATTCAGGGTCTTGGAAATTATATGATTTAACTTTTGAATTATCTAAACCAGAAATTATTAATAATATCATACCATCTAATTGTGAAATATGGTTTGATGGTTGCAATACTTGCTTAATTGTAAATAATCGTCCATCAACATGTACAGAATTACCTTGTCCCTCTATTAATAATGAAGAACCTAATTGTTTAAGATTTATAAATGGTAATTAAATTAATATAATATATATATATATATATGCCAATTTATAAAAAGGGGGGTGCTAAGGGTGATTGTAAGAAACCTAAAATTTGGAATCCAAATACTAAAAGATGTGTAAATGATAATAAAGCAAATAGAAATAAGGGGGCAAAAACAGCAACACAAGATGTAATTGTTATTCAAGTTCCTGAACAAGGTAATTGTGGTAAAAAAACTCAAACAGGTGAAAAAGATCGTTGTACTAAGAATGGTAAATTTAGAAAAGGGGAATGTAGTTTTAAAGACGGAAAATGCTCTAAAAAAACTAAAAAGCAATCTATAGCACGTCAAGCACCAGCAGTAGCAGTAGCACCGGCAGTAGCAGTAGCACAAGCACCAGCAGTAGCAGTAGCACCGGCAGTAGCAGTAGCACAAGCACCAGCAGTAGCAGTAGCACCGGCAGTAGCAGTAGCAGCACCTAAAAAAACATGCCCACAAGGTAAAATATTAAACCCCAAGACTAATAGATGTATAAATGATACACCTGCCAATAGAAAAAAAATAAGTATAGAAATAGTTAATAATGTAGAAGGATCCCATATTAATATTATGACAACCCAATGTTCTTCTTATTCAAATATAAAAGATGTAGATATATCTAAATTTAAGTTTATTGATATATCCAATAAACCTGACTCAGAAAAATGTTATTCTGAAGCTCAATTAAAATTGATGAGAGAAGCTTTAATTCCTGCTATTAAAGCAAAATACACATTACCCCCTAATACAGAAGAATTAAATAAAATTGCTGATAAACAATTTAAAAATTTAGTTACAACTAAATTAGTATATGATGACCCTGTAACTAATAAACAAATAAGTTTATGTGAACAAAAATTTTTAAATAAAGGATCATATGGTTCTGTTTATGAATTCTATAATGGTAATTATAAAGTAGCTGTTAAATATTTTAAAAATAAAAATGATAGTGAATTAAAGGTTATTCAGAAATTAAATAAACTTAAATTAGATTGTAAGACTATAAATGCCCGCGTTTTAGAACGAGGAAAGGGTGCTCACTTAGAAAAATATGCAATTATGGAAATTATGCACGGTGGTTTAAATAAAATGAATGGTAAATTAGACAGAAAAACAATTTGGAATGTTATTAAAGATATAGCATTACATCTAAAATGTTTAAATGATAATAAATTAGCTTATACAGATTTAAAAACAGCTAATGTATTATTTAAATGTAAGAATAAAAAAGAAATTGATATATATTTGGGTGATTTAGGAAGTATTTGTAATCGCGGACAAACTCATGTTAGCACCTGGATGCCTTGGGAAACATCTAGAGGATGGGTCCAAGGTGTAAAATGCAATGAACATACAATGGTTTGGCAAGTTGCTATTGTTTTCTTAGAACTTGTTAAATGGAGGAAATATACTATATTTAGTTGGCAAACAATTAAGGATTATAGTGCTGAAAATATAACTAGATATTTTAATGAAATTATAAGATTATATAAATTAGATACATTAGTTTTTAAAGATAATGAAAATAGCAAATTTAAAAATGCAGGTGAATTATTTAGAGGTATGGTTGAATTTAACCCTAAGAAAAGGTGTAAATTAATAGATATAACTACATCAATTAAATTATAATATTATATATACTATAATGGGATATAGAAATAAAAAGTCTCTTAAGAAAGATAAAAAAACATTAAGTAAGTTTAAAAATACAGGTTATGAAAATATTATTAAAGGGGGTGTAAACACTCCACCAAAAGCTATAGCACCTGATAATTTAGTAGACCCAAGGGCCCATCAAAATTGCAGAGATTGTAATCAGTGGATAAATCAAGGTCAAGATAAAAGTGCTATATGTTTACAATATGGATGTCAATATTGTCCAATTTGTAACCCTCAATCTCCAGAACAAGTATTTGTTTCACCCAATCCAACATTATCTCTATCCCCTGAACCTGAACAACCTGTTGTTTCTCCAAGTTCAAGTGAACAACCTGTTGTATCTCCAAGTTCAAGTGAACAATCTATTGTATCGCCAAGTTCAAGTGAACAACCTGTTGTTTCTCCAAGTTCAAGTGAATCTCAATATGGTGATAGTGTTTATAGTTCCGCTTCTAGTAATGAAGATGAAGATGAATTTGAGAATATTGATGATTTTTTAGATCAAGTTATTTCAAAATTACAAGAAATACTTGATTTATAAAATTTTTAAATCTATTTATTTTTTTCATTTTTTTAAAATACAAAAAAAAATATAATTTAAATATTAAAAATGCCTAAAAACAAATGGAATATTTCACTTACAAAAGGTTCTCAAATAGCCTATGATAATATTATAAGTATATTAAAGACTAATAATAATATAATGGATATTGAAAGTCTTAAAATATTATTAAATATTAAGACACAACACATTTGTATTTTAAATAATTCTAAAAAGAAGAATTTAGGCAATTTTATAAAAAAGAACTATGACAATGGTATGATAGATTTAATTGATAAATATTCAGATATAGGTATATATTTCAAAAATAATACTGTTATGGTAAAATATATGGAAGAAGAGTTTTCAGATTGGGATTTTATTAATGAATGTGAATATTCATGATCATAAGTTTAACATTTTTATTGATTTTTCTTTTAAATCATTCATTGCTTTATTGTTATGGATAAATTTTCCAGATGGATTATAATCTTCTATAAATCTATAACCACCTGTCTCTTTTTTCGGTTTTTTCCGAACCTCTTTCTTTTCTTTATTCCAAGATATAAATATCCAATTATGTGTATATTCTTTAACTAATAAACCATTATTTTTTAATGCCCGAACAATGTATTCTTGTAATTCACCTACATTATAAAGTGGAACACCTATAATAAATTGTGGTATTTGATATAAACATTCTGTTTTTCTATTTTCTGCATATAATTTAATACGGGTATGACATCTTAATAATATTTTATCAAATGTTTCATATTTTTTTAATTCTTTTCTTTTAGCAGAGTTATATAACTCATCGATATTTAATTGACTTGTCATTATGTATATATATTATGTATAATATTTTATGTATAATTTAACATATTATTATGAAATATATATTATGAATGATACATTATTAATAGGTGGAGGTGGTACTAAAGGTAATATATTAATAGGTGCATTAAAAGCATTATTAGATAAAGGTTTAATTAAAGAAGATTATAGTAATATAACAACATATGTTACGTGTTCTGTAGGTAGTATTATAGCATTTTTAATGTGTTGTAATTTTACCCCAACAATGATTTCTAAGTTATCAATTTCCTTAAATTATATAGAATTATTAGATTATGATGATATAGATATATTATTTAAAGAAAATGGTTTATTTAGTAATGATAAAATAATAAATATAGTGAGGAATATTTTATATACTTTATTTAAAATAAAAGACATCACTTTACTTAATTTTTTTAAATTGACTGGAAAAACATTTACCTGTAAAGTATATAATTTATCTGAATTTAAAGTTGAATATTTTTCCCATGAAAATAATCCAGATTTATCATTATGTGAATTAATTAAAATGACAACATGTATACCTATATTTTTCAAACCAATTAGATATAATAATAAATATTATGTAGATGGTGGTGTAAAGGGTAGTATGGTAGAATATAGTAATTATGATAATTACATTGGTTTATGTATTCACAATAAAAAACAAATTACAGATGAAAATATTGATATTCAAAATATGAACCCTATAAATTATATTAAAAGAATATTAAAAGCATTGAGTAGTAATAATAATGATGAATATCCTCCAAAAATTATATGTGTCCACAATGAGCAAGGGGAAGTATTAGATTTTGATATTAATAACAATAAGAAAACGAATGATATAAAAATTGGATATAAAATTGCTATTGACCATATAGAAGAATATGGTTTAGATATTAAGGATTAAGTCCCCAAAGTAATCTATCTAATTTATATTGATCTATTTTATTTGATTTTACTTTTTTATTTTTAGGGATATTATCTTCTATTGTATCCTCTCTACCCATATATTTGCATATAATATCATAATAATCTGACTTATTACTTATATTATGTATACTTGAGGTTGATCCACATCCTGTTGACATATATATATCTAATATACGCTGTTTTGATAATTTAGAATCATTTATAGATATACTACCTCTATTTATTTTTATATCTAAAGATATAACAGACTTTAATATATTTTCATTAAGTTCTTTAACTAATTTATTATCTGATACCTTCCTTATTGCAAACTTTGAACCATAGTATTTTTTTTCACTATTACTATAATCAACATATACACCATCATCAATTACCTCTTTTCTAAAATTCTTTTTGGCTTCTCTAAATTCTTTTCTTCTTTCATTATTAATTTTCATTTTTTCATAGTCTTTTACTTTTTTCTTATTTTTACGAAATTCTTTAATATTATTTAGTTTCTTATTCATTTCATTAACAGAATAATTAATTGGATATAATAAATTTGATGGAATATATAAAACATTATCATTAAATTTTACTTTTTTCATTTTTCTTGGTCCTCTAATATTATTTTCCATTATAACACCCTTTTCTCCAGTTTTAACATAATATACTTCTAAGCCAGGGGTAAAATATCTATGTGATAATTTCCTATAGAACACACCATTTGTAGAATATATGCCTTTTCTAGCTTTTTTTCCATCGCCTGTATGACCTCCACCATAATTTTTTCCATTTTGATTTCCGGGTGACATATTAATATTATTATTTAATAATCTTCTTTTAAGTAATTTATATTCTTTTTTTAAGTAATTTATATTCTTTTTTAAGTAATTTATATACGTATAGTCAAAAAAAAATATATATATATATATTATAAATAATAATGGGCGGAGGATTAATGCAATTAGTCGCATATGGCGCACAGGATATATATTTAACAGGTAATCCACAAATTACTTTTTTTAAAGTTGTATATAGAAGGCATACAAATTTTTCAATGGAATCAATTCAACAAACTTTAAATACAGGTTTAAAACAAACACCTACTGATTTTACAGCAACCATTAGCAGAAATGGTGATTTACTAGGAAGATTATGGATAGAAACTAAATTAAAATATAATGCACGTGATTGGAATAAACATTGTAAAATACAACCACAATATATTGGTAATAGTTCTAAGACATGTCATAAAACAGATATGGTTAACAATGTAACTAAGAAAAATGTTGCTGCATGTCATAATTCTGCTAAAGGTGGCAAAGGCAAAACAGAAGTAGATGGTCAAAAAATACTAAAGAAAGATTATGATCTAGGATATATTCAATGGACTAATAATACTGGATGTGCTTTAATTAAAGAATCTGAATTACATATAGGTGGTCAATTAATAGATAAACATTCTGATGAATTTAATGATTTATATCTATTATTTACTGATCATAATAGAAGAACTTGGAAAGGATTAAATAATAATGTAGGTAGACAATCATATTATATGAGTGGTGAATATATCCCTGGTTTGGGATATTGGAAATCCGATGAAAGCGGTTCTTGTGTATTTGAACCAAATACATGTGATGATACTGGATTACAATTATATATTCCTTTACAATATTGGTTTTGTAGAAATCCCGGTTTATATTTACCTTTAATTGCTCTCCAATACCATGAAGTAGTTGTAAAATTTAAAACTAGAGATATAAGGGCTTTAGTAAATACTAATTTATCTGTTTCTGGAAATAGACAATATCCAATACCTCAAGAAATTGGCCAAGGTTCTTGCCTTGAATTATGGGCTGATTATGTATTTTTAGATACTGATGAAAGAAGAAGATTTGCACAAGTCGCACACGAATATTTAATTGAACAAGTTCAATCTCTTGAAAATGCTCCATTAAGACAATCAACTAAATTAAATTTTAATCACCCTGTTAAAGAAATAATATGGGCTACAAGGGATCAGCGGGTTTATCAAGAAGATACATGTGGAAATGATGTTGATGCTAAAGTAAATATTCCAGAAGTTCATGAAAAACCTGGAGATGTTCAAAAGAATGATTATTTTAATTATCAATCGCATATTACAAAGGATAATTTAGAAATTATTGGGAATAACAAAGTTTATCAAGATTTTGATACAGCTAAAATAATTTTAAATGGTTTAGATCGATTTAAAGAAAGAAAAGCTTCATATTTCTCCACTGTTCAACCATATCAAGCAGGACACAGAATCCCTAGAAAAACATGTTATATGTATTCATTTGCTCTAAGGCCTGAAGAACATCAACCAAGTGGGACAGCCAATTTTTCTAGAATTGATTCAGCTTCACTAGAATTAAAAAATGTTGATTGTAATAACAGTGTAACTTTATCCATATATGCTATTAATTATAATATTCTTAGAATTATGAGTGGTATGGGTGGATTAGCATATAGTAATTAATTAATTAAAATGTTTTTGTAAGTTATTTAAATTTTTTTAAGTTATATTATATAAAAAAAATATATATATTAATAATAAATGAGCAATTGTATTACAGAATGTAATTTAAATTCCGGAAATGTTGGTTGCAATGTATCGGATTCGCAATACGAAAACACGTGTAAGCCAAATAATCTTGGTAATAATAAAAATCAAGGACCAGATTTAGTTAGTATTTCTGCCCATCAGATGGATGTAAATTATGTCTCTGTCAAAGGTAGATTAGATGTAAATGGAGCATCTTTTGATGGAGATAACTTATTTGGTCTTTCGTATATGGATCCACTAACAGTAGATTCAAATAATATATGTGTAGATGATACTTTAGTAGCTAAACATATTATAACTGATAATCAATCTTCTTTATATGAATGTACACATGGTTTAAAAACTAAAGTAATTGGTTTTAATTCTTGTTCTACTTCCTGTAATCCCGAATTTAATTTAAATGCTAGCAAACAAATACAATTTACAAGTAATATAAAATTATCTAATTTTGATTTAGATTTTGATGGTTGTGGTGTAAGTGGGCAAACAAAGACTGGTGAAAGATGCTCCGAAACAGGTAAATCAATGGAGGAGCCTCTTGGATTACATGTAGATTTAATTACAAGTGCTGCTACTCAAGCTTCTGCTACAAATTTACTACCAAATGGATCTTGCGGTTCTGCAGTTGTATTTAAAAATAGCAATGTTATTATAGAACCTACTAGTTGCTCTTGGTCTTGCTCTAGTGTAAGTAATGTAGAATGGAATGGTTCTAATTCTAATTATTTATATTTAGATAATATTAGATTACAAGACCCAACATACCATTCTACAAACAATGATGCTAAATGTCCAGCTTTAAATGTAGATACAACAGTTGAGATATCTCCAAGTAATTCTTTAAGAAGTAATTATATTACATCAACAACAAGCACTTCAAGTGAGTCTTCGAAGTTATATGATCCAGTTTATATTGGTGGATTAACAACCTATGATAATGTAGGATTGCTAGGAAATTATAATTATCCTGATCATTGTGGTGGCGACCCTTCATGTTGTGGTACGTTGCTTGAAAAATATAAAGCTTTGATAAAAGATGTATCTCAAAGAAGTGGTTCATTCAGTACGTCTGATTGTCAAGATACCTGGGAAGGGACTTCATTAGTAGTAACTGGTAATACAATTATAAATGGTAATTTAGATGTTTTAGGATGTCAAAGAATTATAAGTACTAGTATAAGTGAAACTGTATATAAGGGTGAAAAATTACAACTTGAAGGAGATGCTGGTATATGTGGTGTTTTAGAAATAGGTGCTTTAAATGAAACTTTAATCCTCGAAAACGTTTCTGGATCTGATATTGAATGTCTTCCAGAGGACTTTAATAGATTAAAGAAAAATATAAGTGATACTGAACCTCAAGACCCTTGGTTTCCTGGTTCAGCAAGTTGGACTGAAAATATAACAGATTCAATAGATAATTGTAGCGACCTTTCAGCTTCTAATAATTTATGGAAAGAATGTAGTGAGTATTCTCCGTGGAATTCTAGTAATAATATAAGTGGTGAAAATTCTAGTGCTACACTAATGGAAAAAGGAAATTTATTCGTATATGGTAATGCAGGTGTAGCAGGAAGATTAAATACTGAACAATTATATACTAGACATTTAGTATCTTATTCTGCTAGTATGGCTAACCTTGATGTAAATTGTAGTTTAGTAGCTTGTGATATAAGTGCTTCTATAATTAGATGCTGTGATGGAGCCTCTGCTATAACTATTGGTAACAATGAAAATATTGTTGTTGATTGCTCTAGCAGCAGAGTTGATATATGTGGTGATTTACATGTTAACAACCTTATGTGCTGTTCTAACATCTCTGCTATAACTATTGGAGATCATGAAAATATTGTTGTTGATTGCTCTAGCAGCAGAGTTGATATATGTGGTGATTTACATGTTAACAATCTTATGTGCTGTTCTAACATCTCTGCTATAACTATTGGAGATCATGAAAATATTGTTGTTGATTGCTCTAGCAGCAGAGTTGATATATGTGGTGATTTACATGTTAACAATCTTATGTGCTGTTCTA
>Ga0233415_10000213_pt1 | contig 29119 bp, 14 predicted proteins | sample Na_anoxic_12_MG_FD_188631 | JGI IMG/M metagenome (GOLD analysis project Ga0233415, IMG submission 188631) | Seawater microbial communities from Saanich Inlet, British Columbia, Canada - Na_anoxic_12_MG | ecosystem: Environmental > Aquatic > Marine > Inlet | place: Canada: British Columbia...
TAATGTTTATCCATTTAGAAATCGTGTAACCAATAGTTATTAAAAGTAATAATATTTTCAAACCGTCTTCTATTTGTGTAAAGGTTGTAACACTAAGCGTGCCTACGTTCATAGCATATAGCTTTATATCTGATAAACTCATTTTATTCTCCACATTTTTTTGATGGATCATCTACTCTTCTCCAGTCTTCTTTTTCAAACCAGTCTCTGAGTGTAGCTCCTTTTTTACGAGCGCCTTTAACGTTGGTTTTAGACGATCTTTTATACTTACCTTTTGCGCCAGCAGATTTTTTAGAGTTTACTAGCTTCTGTCTCTCTTCTTTACTCATGCTTCGTATTTTAGAAGCAGGCAAACAGGTTTTAGTTGTGCCTCCACCTTTTTGCTTTTTAGCAAATGGCGAACTAGATTGTATATAAGCCATTATTTCTTTTTACCTCCAAAGTTACTAGGTCCACCAGCTTTAGTACATCTTACGCCCCAGCCTGAAGCATAAGCACTAGGCCAAACCTTAAATTTCTTTTTTGCCGCAGCTTTACAAGCACTACTTATCTTTCCGTATAGTGGTGATGCCATCTTTCTTTTTATTTTGTAGTTCAATTATCTTTTTAACTCTAGCATCTTCATAACGCAATGCTTTAATTTGTTTTTTGTCAAGACCTAAATCTAACAACATTTGTACTTGATCAGATGTTTTAGTATCTTTTTTCATTGTATCAAACTCACGTTGTTTAATCTCTTCAGGTGTTGGATCTTTAGGCTTGTCCCAACCTCCATAATATGGTAAGCCAACATCATAAGTACCCCAACCTAAACCTAATGCAACCTTTTGCCAAGTCTCTGTTTGATTACTTAATAAACCTCTAATGTTGTTTGCTTTTTTAACAACACGATCAACCGGTACGTTTGTGAAAGCAGATATAATTTGAGCACCTGCTAAGTAAGCTGGGTTTTCAAGGCTAAAGCCTTTTTCTTTCATTTCTTTTCTATTCCAGCTAAAACTTTTTAATCCGCCTACTAGTTTTCTATATTTAGAATTAAGTGGTGGTGAAAATCCTAGAGCTTCAACTGATGCAGCTTCATACTCAGGTGTTTTCTTACCGTGCTCATCGTATAGTTTAACTATCATATTTTTAAGAGCTGAAACCGCTGTACCTGCAATACCTAAACCTTTTAATTGTGAATCAATCATACCGTTTGCAACTCTAGCTATTTTTTTATCTTTTAAAGCTTTTTTCTTAGCATCTTCTTCTTCGTCTTCGCTATCACCAAATCCTATAGCAAACAAAGCTTGCTGCAGCGCGTTAAATATTAAGTTCTGTACAAAACCGTAATAAGCTATTTTAGATACATGAGTTCTCCAGTCGCCGCGACCTGCAATAAGATCTTGTGCAGATCTTTTTTGTATTCTAGCATACTGCATCGGAGTATTTGCCCAAGCAAGTATCACACGACCAGCAGCGGATGCTTGTTGCATACTAATTTTAGACGGATCACTTGACTGTTGACTTTCTTCAGCTAACGCTCTAAAGTCATCAAATGCTTTTTCTTCTGCAAGCTTTTGATCCATACCTTCTTTGATATACTTCTTTATTCTATTTCTATAGAATGTAGCACCACCTGAAGCAATAGCAAAACTATCAGCAAACCTTGTCATAACAAAACCTTTGCTAAGTAAGAAAGCAATAGCAGCTCTTGGTTTGTTTTTAGAATCTTTTACTGCATCTGCTATTTCAGATTCACTTACATTAATCTTAAGACCATTACGGCGTTGCACTAAATAATCAGAGTTCATAAGTGACATAAAGTCTTTCCAGTACTGAGGTTGGTTCGCAAACGCTTTTCCTGCAGCTACAATATTATTATCACCCCAATTTATAAAGTTTACAGCAGAGATGGTCTGTAGCAATGCAGATCTTGTGTTTAAGAACATTACAGCGCCAACAGAGTTGTTTAGCCAGTCGAATATCTTTTCTGTTACAGGGTTGCTTCCTATTGGTCTATTAGTACCAGCTTTCATACGACGTATGCTATCTTCCATAGCTCTACGCCATCTTGTACCGTAAGCAGCTTCCATTTTATTTAAGTTCTCAGGTGAGAATATAATATCTAAGTTCTCTCTAAACTCTTGCTGAGCTTCTGCTCTAATGACCTTGTTTATACCACCAATAATATCTGTAGTTAAGTTACCACCTAACCAGTCTTTACCAGGTTCAGGATATAACTTACCTTTTTGTATTGATATTAATTGATCTGCAAACGCTTGTAATTTAGGATCGTTCTTAATAAAGGCATTTAGCTTTCTAATGTCTGCTTTTGATAATCCAGGTATTGACATACCTTGCTGCGTCCATATGTAAGTTCTAATAGCATGTTGATATGTAAAACCACCAATACCAGTTTCTTTTCTAAATGTTTTAGGCAAACCTGGAAACTGCTGCTTAAGTGCCATAAAGTCATTAGCTGCAGATATTTTAGCTTGTACAACAGTGTCTTCAGCTTTCATATACGGATCTAACAAATTTGTTTTAAGAAAAGCCATTTGAGCATCACCTTTTTTTCCTTTGCCTAGCATTTTGTACAATAGCCCTGTAAAGTCTTCTGCCGATGCAGGTATTAAGAAATTATATTTACCTTTGTTAGCACCGACTGTTTTAGCTTTTGCAGCTGAAAACTGCTTGTATGTTTCAATTCCAGAAGAATCAAATATCATATCATTGACTATAGTGTCAAATGTTTGCTTTTTACTAGCTCTAGCTTGTTGCACTCTTGATTTAACATCTATTTGATCTAAAACTTCTTTAACAGCTTTAACGTTTTTACCAGCGTCATCTGCAAAGTAAAAGTCATTATAGCCTTCAGCTGCTTTACCAGCTATCCATCTACCTTTAGCCGCAGCTGTGCCATCGCCTAAACCTGTTATATTGCCTAAAGGTATATCAATACCCAGCGCTTTCATAAAAGCCTTTATAGGACCAGCCGCTGCTTGTGGTCTTGCTGTTAATATAAATAAATCTTCTGTACCACGAGTATCTGCTATTTTTTTAGCAACATTAAATAGTGGTCCTTTCTTGCCATCAATGACTTGTTCAAACTGACTAAAATCAAATGTAGCGCCTTGTGCTTCAAGATCTGCCGCTTGTTCTGCAAACTGTGTAGCATTTATTTCTCTAGTAGCACCAGGCGTTTCTTTTAAAACTTCTAATTTTTGTTGCTCGTTTAAGCTATCATAGCTTTGTTTATAGCTAGGTAAGTTTTCAAATTCTTTTTTAAATTTTCTTCTAGCCACAATATCTAGCATATCTGTGTCAATTTGAGATATCGGCTTTATTACTATAACTTTACTATTAGATCTTGCTAGTGTATCGTCAAAATCAAATACTCTAATTTTTTTAACTGGCTTGTCTAATTTTCTACCTTCTGCTAAAGCTTTGTCAAGAGTGTTAAGTTCATTTACTACTTTAACTGTGTTAGCGTCTTGATCACCTTCAATTTTTAAACTATTAGGAGCTAAGTTGTTTATTTTTTTAGATTGCCTAGACTTAGAAACTTCTGTTTCTAATTGAAGATCTAATAGTTTTCTAGCCTTAGCTCTTGTTACAGCATCGCTACCAGTTAATATACCAGCCTCTGTTAATATTATTTTATTTATTAACTCGCCTTGTAGTTGTACTACATTTGGATTTTGCCTTAAGTTTGAAGCAACCTCTACATTAAAATCTACAGCAACATTTTTACCAAATATTTCTAAGTTGTTAGGGTTCAAGCTAGACGGACTCCAATTACCATTAGAATCAACAGTGCCATAACCACTAAAATACCTAAGCATAGAGCTAGGCACAGCATCCCAGTCTGCATCTTTACCTGATTTTATAGCTTTGTTTAAAGCTTCTATTAAAATAGGGTGAGAAGTTCCTCCACTGTCTCTCCAAGTATTTCCATTAGTATCAACTAGATTACCTTTAACAACATCACTTTCATTTTTTAAAGCTATTTGCCAGTAGTTATCTTTAATCCACTCTTTGTATTTTTTTAAAGAATTTTTAGCAGCTGCAATTTTTTTCTTGTCACCAGATTTTTCTGCATTAACTATATTTCTATATAATTGAAGTTTTGCTTTGGCGTGTTCTATTGCTTGAAAAACATGTTCATCTGTGACCTTACTTCTTTTACGAGTTTTACCGTCTTCTGTTATTACAGCTCCAGATTCAACGCCAGCGTTAGTAGCTTGATTTCTATTTTGATTAGCGTTTAAGTCGTAATGATACATAAAGTCAGTTAAAACAGCAAAAGCTTCTTCTGAAGTTTTAGCTACTTCAAGTTCTGCGTCTATTAATAAATCAACTCCTGCATTGTGAAGATCTAGCTTGCTAAGTCTTAATTTATATTTAGACCCGTCTTTTTGACCTAAAGCTTCTTTTGTTTGTTTTATTTGATCTTCATTAAAATCAGGTGTATTTTTTATTGCATCTTTTCTTATAGATTCTAATTCTAAAATTTCACCTTTTGCAATTAAATCTTTAGCTTCTTGTTTTAATTTAGGATCTAATATTTTGTTAGCGTCTGTTATCATGTCAAAACCTCTTTTGACCAGACTAGAAACTTTATTTCCAGATGTAAAATTAACCGCTTTGTTTAAAACTTCTATAGGAAAAATAGAACCAAAAACATCTACTAGTATTTTTCTTTTTAAAGACTTATCATTTCTTACTTTTTCTAAAGCTTCCTGATTAGCAATTTGCTGTATTTCTTTAAGTCCAGATGTTTTAGGTTGTTTTTTAGCGCTAAATCTAGCGCTTGTTTTTGTTTTAGCTGGTTTTGGTTTTTTAGCTACAATAAAAGTATCATTTTCAAATCCAGACATACCACCTAGCTTGTCAGCCATAGCCTCGGCTAGTCTTTTATAAAGCCTAATTCTACTAGGTTCTTTAGCTGTAAATATAACTCCTTCTATTTCAGGATTATTTTTTAAATAATCTACAACTCCATTTATATTAACTGAAAACACTTCAAAAGCATTACCAGCTGCAGTTATGTCCATACTGTCTGTTTCATCTGCAAATTGTAAATGATAGAATCTTTCAGAGCTTGATATATCGTCACCTTCAAAGTCTTTTTGTATACCTAGTTTTTTTGCTATATTATCAATGTCATCATAAGTTTGGCCTTCGTCAAACTCCATGAAAGCAGTTTCTTCTAATCTAGTAGTATATTTTTTTCCTTTAACTTCAAACGTGGTTTGAACATCTTCGTCAGTTTTTTTCCAATTTAAATCTTGACGTGTTTTTAAACTAAATCTAGCACCTGTTCTTGTTCTAGCTACAGGATCTGGTACAGCTTGCTCAAATATTAAGTTTCTAAGAGATAAATTAGCTAAGCCTTTTAAAGCTTGAGCATCAGCAGATCTGTATATAGCATCTTCACCTTTTTTTTCTTTAGCTTCAAGATCTAATGCATCAATTATGTTTTTATAATCTCTTAAACCTTTTCTAGTATCTCTTACGTATTTGTCTTTAGAGTTTTTAGTAAATAAAGCTTCTAATATTTTACCAGGTATTGATGTTGATTTGCCTTCTATGTTTGCAGATTCAGCTAGCATAGCAAAGTCGGCATCTGCATTTGCGTTTAACAATTGTTGTAAAGCCGTGACAGCACCTGACTCAACATCGCCTTTCATGATGTTTTGATTTTTCTTAGAAAACCTATTGGCTTTTAAACCAGTAGCTTTTTCCATTAAAGCAGCAACCGCAGGTCCTATGTCTTTAATGTCTTTAAACTCTTTTATTTCACCCTTATAAAAGTTAGCAATGTCATCTGCAATAGCCTCTTCAAACAACGCGTCTACTTCAGCCTTTGTGCTAACACCTAAGTTACTTAATATCGTGCTAGGATACTTCCTAGACGCCTTAGGAGTTGTTCTAGCTCTTGCTTTTGGCTTTGTAGTAGTTGTTTTACCACCAGTCGTTTTGCTTTCAATTTTTCTTTGAATGTTTTCGTCTGTAGTAGATTGAATTATACGTTCATATCTAGGATCATCTTTAAAAAACTCAAAAAGTCTAGCATCTAAAAGTTTGCCACCTGCTGTTGACGAATTTAAATAACCCATTATACTATCATTTCTAGCAGGATCGTAACCTTTAAGCAAGCCTAGCATACCTCTTGATTCGTCATATAGAAAGTTTCTTATAACATCTTCTCTAGCAATAGCATCAGCATCAAATTTTAATCTACGATCTATTTCATTAAACATGGCTGGATCGCTTACTATTTCAAAAGCAGCTTCTGTTTTTGTTGTAGGATCAACAAGTTTATCTTTAAAAGATTCTACTTTTTGATATATACGCTCTGATTGTCTAGCTTTAGCTTGTTTTCTTCTTCTAGCCACAGCTTTAGGATTTGCTATATTTTCAAATCCTTCTATTGTTTCTGTTTTAACAACATCACCACCCTCTTCGGTAACAATATTTTCAATAAATTTTTCATTAGTTATATTGTTATTTTTTCCAAGTCTCTCAGTATTATATAACTGCCCGTCTTTATCTTTTAATTCTATTTTTCTACTACCATCTTTTGCGGTTGTAACTGTAATAATATTTTTATCTCCATTGTCATCTATTGTTTCGTAAGTTTCTTTTTTTATAGAATCAGTATCTTGAATGGCGAGTTCGTTGTTTGTGGTTTCAGTTACCTTTATAGTTCCAGTTTTTGCAGCTATATCCGCGCCTTTACTACTTTTAATTGCTTTATTGTATCCTTTAACAAAGTCTAAAGCACTTCTACCAGTTCTAAAGCTAATATTTAATTTACCGCCACTAAATATACTTTTTAATGTTCTGCCAAAATCTACAAATTTGTCAATTAAAGTAGTGTTTTCTACTATTTGATCATTAGATAAACCTTCGCTAGTTAAAGTAAAAACTTCTTCGTAGTACTGCTCTTCGCTTATATCTCCGTCTCTAAACTGTTTATTAGCTTGATTAAGTCTATTTGCGACTACAGCATCTAGTTCTATGCCATCACTATTTAATAAAGCTTCTAGCTTTTTACCAGCTTTTATTTTAGCGGCACTGTTATTTACAAATATTTTATCTAACAAAGCATGTAAAACTTCGTGCTGAGCTGTAGTTGCTATATTATCTTGTAAAGCAGAAACTTCGTTTAATATAACTTGAGTAGTTCCATCGCCCATTCTAGATATAAAACCATAACTTTGGTCTTCGGCAGGTAATATATTTCCTTTTTCATCTCTATCTAAACCTACAACTTCACCTCCATTAGCTTCAATTGCTTCAACAGATGATATAAGATCTTCTGTGCCTTTAACAATTTCAAGTCCAACACCTTCAAGACCTTCAGCGAAAGCTTCAGCGCCTTTAATGTTTTTTAAAGTTCGATCTTGCGTAACTAAACTGTTTAATTCTGCGTCTATTTCTTTAAGTCTAGCAGACTCTGCTTTTGTTAAACTAGAGTTATCAACTTCCTTTATTTTATTTTTAAGATTTTTTTGTTCTATTAACAGGTCAGCAAACTCTGTTTGATTAGTAGTAACCTCTAGGGCATTTAAAACATTAGAAGCACCTTGTACATTTCTAGCTTTTTCTTTTATAGAATTAGCTTGGGCTTCTGTTATATCACCAGCGCTTAATTGTTTATCTGCTCTAGTGTTGATAGCCTGCAAAGATCCTTTTACTTTTAAAAGATCCATTTGAACGGGTGTTATGCCTTGTATACCATCTCCTACATCCAAACCGTCAAAAGCCTCATTAATACTAACTAAATTATTTTTAGTTAAAATATTATCTATTTTTCTATTAGTAATACCGCTTTTAACATTAGCAACAGCTTGAGATATGTTAACAGGCGAAGTATATAAACCACCACCACCAACTCCAAGTAAGAAAGCATCTGGAACTCCTTCAAAAGGATCTTTACCTTTTATTAAGTTTTGAGTTATTTGAGTTGCAACTTCTTCGATACCTTCACCTAATGTACCAGCTATAGCACCATATTTTTTTATAGCTGTTTCGTACATCTCTATTAACCCTTTTTTAAATACTTGAATACCTTTTTCTTTACCTTCTTTAGCTATTATTGTTCTATAGCTTCTACCAATTGAACCTTTACCAACAAAACCAAAAACTGTTTCAGCAGCTCCAAGAGCTAGTGAGTTTTTTATAACATTTAGATCAGACATTGCTGGATTTTCTTCTCTCATTTCCCTCATTTCGGGACCAGCGAAAGCAATAGTTCCAGAAGTTATGAACGACCCAGCTCTCATATAAGCTCCACCTAGCATCATAGATATAGAAACAGGGGCACTTTCAGCTAAGCCAGACGCTATTTGTTTAAATCCATCTAAATATCTACCAGCTGCAAAATTTTTAGCAACACCTTTTATTTTGTAATTAACTCTATCGTAATCTTCTTGTGTAGCTTTTAATTTATTACCTTCTTCTATGTAGTAATCTAATATGGGGTTAGATTTTAAATTAGCGGCAACGACACCATGTCCGAGATACAATGGTTTATCACCACCAGCTAAAAAGCTTGTTATATCATACATGGTAGAAGGAACACTTGCTATCATTTCTCCTAAACTTGTACTACCTTTTTGAAGGTCTATATTTAGCTTTGATAAAAAGCCCATTTCAGATATTATTTTATCAGCCTCTTTTTGAGCTTTAACATCTTTATCTATTTCTTTTTTTAAGCTTTCAACTAGTTTTTTTCTTTTTTCTAGTAAACTATCAAAATATTTTTTACCTTTTTTGCTTTTTATTACAGTTTGATTTTCTACTGTTGTTTTTTCATTTTTAAATTCACCAGTTTCTGGATCTGGATATTGAAATAAACTTTTTTCTTTTTTAGTTACTTTTTCAGTTTCAAAATTGTTTAAAGCAGAATCAATTTCACCTATTTTAATTAATAAGTTGTCAGCGCCTATAGTTTCTTCAACATTATCAAAAGTTGGAAGGCCAGAAACCATTTCTATTTCAGCCTGTTGACCTTGCGCTTGATCTTCGTATTTTTTAAGATTTTTTAGTTGATCCTTGTCAAGATGATTTAATTTTTCAGCTATTTTAGCAGAAGCATAAGTATCTTCTTGAAGAATAAAATCTTTATCATCTTTAGATTTATAGTAATAATCTAATTGACCTTCTGGATTTACTTCAAATTTATATTGATAAGGATCATCTTCAGGATTATAAACATCGCTTTGTTTGACTACTGTTTCATACTTTTTTTTGTATTTTCTATAATCATCAGCCGCTTTACCTCTAGCTACAATATTTTCAGCATATTCAAAAAAGTTGTCAGTTTCAACTGGCTCAGGCTCTTGAGATACTAATTCTCCATCTACAGAATCTGAAAGATCGGACCCTGTGTTGTTCGTCTGCTCTACAACCGGATCCGGCGTTATAGAGCTGTCTTGGTTTCCCACTTCAGGAGTCTGTTCATCGCTTTTAACTTCAACTTCTGCCTCTTCATCAGGCGTAAAGTTTTTAAGAATTTCTATAATTTGCTCAACTTTCAAAGGAGGAAACTGAGACTGAAGTTCTATAGTTTTTTCTTCTAATGTCATTTAATTTAAGTTAATTTGTTATCTTGTAAAAACTTTTGAGCTTTAGCTTTTTTAGCTTCTGCTAAATCAAATACAGCGGCGTCTGCCTCTACTGTAGGTAGCTTGTTTGTAGTAAATTGCTTTAAGTAATTATTCATAAAATAATCTCCGTATTTGCTTTCAAATAATTCTTTATTTTTTTGAGACAAAGGTAATACTTCTTTGTAATCCCAAGCAACACTGCCTGCGTTTGCATTTTGTGCCATTTGATCATCTTCTTCAACACTTGATCCTTGACCAATAAAAACGTTCCAAGCAGCTACAACGCTTTGTTCTTGTTGTAACAAGCCTGCAACTTCAGCATTTACAAATGGCTGTGCTTTTCTTTTAATTTTATCTAAATCAAATTTAAGTACGTTTCTACCTTTACCACCGCCTATGTCTATTATTTCATAGTCAAAAGATCCGTCTACATTTTTCATAACAAACTCTTCAGACAAAGAAGCTTCTGGTAGTAAGTTACCTTGTTCATCTGCAGATCCCTCTGCTAAAACACCGCTATCAACTAATAGTTTTAGCATGTCTGCATTTACATCTGGAGTTTCAACTACAAGGCTAGTGTTTGATTCTAGTAAAGCACTAAGCGTATTGTTGTTAATTACTAAAGGCTTTTCAAACAAAGGTCCTTCAAATACTATTTCCTGAGAACCATCTTGCATAAGATTTAAATAAACATTATATCCTTCTGTCTTAGAAAAACCAGGTTTGTTAGTCATAATGCAATTAGCGACCATAAAAGAGTAATCGTTGTTAACATCATAGTAATTATCCTCTGTTACAGAAAGCTCGTCTACGACCTGTTGTAAGAACTCTATGGACTTCTGAGGAGCTTCATCTAGTCTCTTTACTTGCTCATGTTCATAATTACAGCTTTCATCTAAACATTTACCTGATTGTATAGCCATTTTTAGTTTAGCATACATCTTACCTGTATTGGCGTAAGCATTATCTAGTATCTTAAAAGAAGCGTCAATGTTAGCTGCAACATAATCTTCGTTGTAAGCTAGCGCGTTACTTTTATTAGCTTGTTGTATAGACAGATTATATGTTATGTTTTTATTCTCCATTTTATTATCGGTTATTAAAATCTATACCGCCAAATAAACTAGCCGCGGCTCCAATGCCACCGGTCAAAGCAGCTGTGCTGTCTCTACTAGCAGAAGCGGCTTGACCTCTTAATGCTGATATTTGATTAGAAACTCTATCTAACTGTTGTTGTTCTCTTTGTTCTGTCATGCCAAATACAAATTGTCTACCAGCTACGTCTGCTTGTTGTAGCCTTTGTTGTTCAGACATTTTTTGTTGCTGTAGTGTAGCTTCACCAGCTGCTCTTTGTCTTTCATTAGCTACTTCTTGACTTTCAATACTAGCTGCTACACCTTTTTTAGCCCGCAATGCGGCTTGAGCTAAAGCCGTGGCACCACCTGCTGAAGCACCCGTAGCTCTTATAGTGTCTAAGGTGTTAGCTAAAGCGATATCAGACTCTTCTATTTGCATTTCAGCCGCTTGAGTAGCTACGCTTAAATTAGCAAAAGGATTACTAAGCATTGAACTTAAATCTTGAATTCCTACATAAGGATTAATTATTTCTTGACGATTTTTTTCTAGTTCAGTTAATTTTGTTTCTAGCTTAGCAGCCTTTCTACGAGCTCTTTTAGCAGCTCTTCTAGCCTTATTAGACCCAAAAATACCACCAGCTAAACTAGCTACGCCACCTATTATAGCTCCTACCATTTTTTTATATTTTTATTATTAATATCCATTATTAAAATTATATTCACTACCAACTTGAAATAACTGTTTTTCGCCTCCAAAATCAGTAGTAGAATCTGTTGACATTGTAACTACTGAGTAAAAACCTTTAATACCAGTTATGTCATTTCCAAAATGAATTTCACCCTCTACCGGTGTACTATTATTAACTAAATTAGCATAATATTTATTTTCTTTACGATTAAAACCTGCTCTAAAAATATTACCAGTAAGAGGAGTAGGGAAAACATTGCCAAAAGAATCATAACTACCTTCTTCGTAACTTAAAACATTATTTGTAAAATCATTTGAAAAAGAATAAACACTATTAATTTCATCTTCACCTGTTGAGTCTGAAATAAAAGAATCAACCTGCCAACCGTTATAACCTTCGTACTCTATATTTTTGAAAGTTTTAGATGTGCTAGGATTTTCGTTTAAGATAAATTTTATACTTGAATTGTAATTTATTCCGTAAAATTTGTTTCTTGCTAAATCACTAAAATTAAGTTGCGTATTGTCGTTTAATATTTGAGCTTTATTAACTGTTATTGTATTACCGTTAATGCTTAATATAAATGTTCCAGGTTTTATTGTAGAACCGTAAACAATGTCACCTAGTCTTAAATCACCTTGAATATTATCAAGAGTAATTAATTGACTAGTCTGAACAGGACCATTTGTCAATGCTTGAGTAATTTTGTTTTCATTATAATTATGAAGCCAAAGTCTGCCATTTTCCGTTGTGTATGTTTGGTTTCTAATTGATAATATTTGATCTGGTTTGAAGCTAAAAAAGCTAGTCCAACCTTTGACCCTTTCGTCCCAAGCTAAAGTAGTAGGTTTGTTATTATTGTCATTTAACGTTATATTTTTTCTAGTATTAACAAAATATTGACTTGTATACACATCCCAGCCACCTAATATTCTTCCTGGAGCTGAAGATAATTTTATTCTGTTTAATTCATCTCTAAAATAATCTTTCATACCAGCAGAAGATATTTCATCTATACCACTTCGAGAAAGTCTTAATATAACATTTTTGTTTGAATCTGAAAAATATTTATTGTATCCATAAACAGCAAAGCTTTCTGGATTTTTAGATATTCCATATTCACCAGCATAAGGTTGAATAGCACCTATAACTAAGTTAGAAGAAGTAACAGTGCCACCGCCTTCTGCTGAATAAATAGCGTCTTTATCAATTAAAGCTCTACTTACCTTAAGCTCTTGAAATATATTTAAATTAGTATCTTCAGCATAAAGTTTCTGTATAGATCCATTAACAGGGTCTAAACTTTTAGTTATTTCCTCTCCTACGCTAAAAACATTAGTATTGTTTATACCTGTTCTAGAATTAAATATACCAGAGTATATAAGTGTGTTAACTCTTGGTGAAGCATTTGGCTCGTCTTCTACTAAATAAGCCTTAGCACCGTAATCTGTAGATGTATTATTATAACCACCTCTAATTCTAGCTTCTTCAATAGACCAATTAGTTAAATCGTCATCATCAACAGACAAAGGAAAAGTTCTAGGATAACCACCAATTTCTTGAGGTATACCTCTTGAGCCATTCCACATAGCTGTTCCATCGCTTGAATTAAAGCCGCTATTACTCTTTTTTAGAATAAAGGTATTAAAATATTTTACTTCTATTATAGCCGCCATATTATATTATCACTTATTTTTTTTTGTTTTAACTCTACGTTCCTGGTGTGCAATTTTCTTGACAAGAGCTTATAGTTCCAGAGCCGACTTGACCAGATGACACCATTTGCTGCCCGAATGAAAAAGTAGTAAATGGGTTATAAGGTGTAACGTCTGTTTGTTCTATAGGATAGCTTTCAAAATCACAGTTTCTATTAATTACTGCTGTTTTTTGAGGAAAAGCGTTTGTAACCTGTGCACACAGCTCTTGATATGTCGCTGGTTGGTTTGTGTTAACTGGGGAATAGTAAGGGAATTGCCCAGCAATCCTCATTCTAGGAAATACAGGAGTTGTAAAAACATCACTGGCTGCATTTGGCATTGTCACCAGCCATCTACCACTTGAAAAACTAATAACATCTCCAGCGCTTAAACCATGAGATTCAAATGTTGTTATTATAGCATCTGTTCCAAAATCATTACTAAAAGGTGGTCCAGCATTTGTGTAATCTACAGAACTTACTCTTACTGTAGGATTATCGTTAGAATCTAATATAATAGAGTTTGGTGCAGTAGAAAAACCGCCAGAAGTTTGGTAAATTTCATCTCCATTAGCGGGGTTAGAAGTATTTCCGTCTGTTGGTTGCACGAATATAGGTCCTCTTGGAACTCCAGCTATAACGTTAGGATCAAAAATACCTGATGTTGCTCCATTTGGAAAAAAAGCATTGTCACCCGACAAGTTTTCTGTTCTAAAAATATTTCCATCTAAAACTTCGGCTACAGTACAAGTACCATCTTTATAAACATCACCACCAACAGCCAGGTCTTTAGGCGTTATAAAATTCCAACTCCAAGCTTTTTCAACATTAATTCTATTTACTCTAACTATTGCTCTGCAGTAAGGCTGCTGAGTTTCTAGAGAATCAAAACTTCCGTTAGCATCTGTCACTTTCAACCAAATAGCCCAATCTTGAAAATCTTCAAAAACTAAGCCAGTACCTCCAGCGGTAGTAGTAAAAGAAAAAGCCGGTGAAGCTGGGTCGGGTTTTTCTAATGTGCAAAAACTAACGCCTGAGTTTATTGAATCGCTAGTGGCTATAGTGGTATTTAAAGTAAAAGGTCCAGTTTGTCCAATATTTTCAATAGTATAGCCTGTCACAGGATCTGTATATACTTGATCAAAAACGTTTTGCTCACTAAAAGAGCCTCCAAATTCTTGCAATTGACTTGTACGCAGTTGCGCTACTATTTCAAATTGAAGTTCCTGACCTGCTAAAAATCTTTGTCCATAAACAGCACCATCTTCGTAAAATCTAGAACCATTTTCTGCTTCTATTATATTTATAGCTATAGTTTCTGTTTGTGATATGTCTATATTTGGCGGAGTATTACCATTTTCGCCATCATAACCAGGCGTGCTAGGACAACTTATAAAAGTAGGTATTTTATTTTTAAGCTCTATATTTTCTATAAAATATGTTACAGATTGTTGTACCGTATTTGTTACTTTAATATTTACAACAAAGTTTCTTATAGCGGGATCTTCTAAGAAAACAAATAATTCGTTTGTTTTAATTTGATAAAAACCTGGTGTAGTTGTTTCTTCTAAAACAAAAGCAGTACTTCTATCAGCTCCTGTTTGGTCTATAATGCTAGCTTCTCCTGGTACTTGTGATTCTAATGTTATTTCAAAATCATTAGGGTCAACATCTGTTCCAAAAATATCTTGAACAGTAAAACCATTACCATTTATTATGGAAGATCCTATGGCTAAATCTTCAAAAAACAAAGCATCGTTAAAATCTATTATTTCAATAGCACCTAATGTATCACTCAATATAGATGTATTTAAATCAGATATTAAACCGCTAGAAGAAGTTTCCCAAAATATATCTAGCAAACTTTCTACTGGTTCTGTTTCATAAACAGCTAAATACTGTATTCCAACTGGATTGGTTTGCGGGTTGTCAAAAAACGTAAGCGTAGTTCCTGTTTCAAATATACTTTGTCCTTGTGCTGATCCAACAGAAATAGGACTTCCAGGAGCTGGATTAGCCAGCTTTACAGTAGGAAGCGATGCGACTGAAACAACTGTACCTTCTGCTAAACCTCCGCCCCTAACAGACATGCCACTTACTATAGTCCCTTGTATGTCAGCCAATGTAACTGTATCTTCCAGTACTACCGGTGGCGTCGTGCCAGTTTGAGCAGGAGTTTTAGTAGTATCAACAATACCGCTTCCAGTAACAAGATTAGTGTTGTTTATTTGACCTATTTTATTTTCAGTAGTTATTCTAGCTATTAAAGGATTTGAAGTATAAGAGTAAAATTGTGGAAAAAAATCTGGTCTTTCGGAAACCAAAGGGCTAAAATCAAATAAATCATTTAGAGTGGATATAACAGAAACAGTATCTGGTTTTATTCCTGGGTAATAAGGTCTATTTTCAGAAAAATTCAAAACAGTAGGATCAACATGGTTTTCTACTCTTCCAAAAATCCCAACTGAACTTCTAAATTGTTTTTGCTGTGGACCAACTTCATTTAAGTCTCTTGGTATCTTATTTATATTATCATTTATAAGAACAGTATGTGATGTTCTACCTAACTCTAGTAAAGCGTCTTTAGGATAAGCAGCCATTACGCCAGGCAGGTAAACATTGTAGTATTCTTGCTCTGTTTGTTTAACAACTATCTTCCAAGAGTACCAACCTAAAGGATTATATTTTGAGCTATTTTCATCTCCATTATACAATCCAGGCCAACCAATAGAAGTATTTTTATTGCTAGGTCCAATGGGACTGTTGAAAGAAACTTTCAAGGAATCACCTGGCCAAGTAGATTGAACTATAGAGCTTGAATTATAAGCAGAGTATATGGTAGACCCCTTAAATTCCACGCCTCTAGTGGTAACAGTGTTTAAACTATTTGAAAGTATAACGCTTGATTGTCTACCATATCTATCAGAAAGAACCACACCTACTTGATAATTTCTATTTTGTTTTACAGAATGGTTTGGATACTCTATAATACTAGTAGCGTCTTGAGTATTACTAGCTGGCATTAGCTCTATTATATCGCCGTTATTATAATTAACATTATTAGTCAATGTTAGCGTATTAGTGAAAGAGTCATAATCTTTAACAACAGTTCCAGCCGGTATACTTGCATCTCTACTTGTTATAATAGAACCAATTATATTACCACTATCCCATATGGTTCCAGATTCAGAACCAGAATTTATAGTTATTTTAGACGGTTCTTTTCCAGTTGGAGGAACTTGAGAATCAGCAGTTCCATTATTTACTGAAAATTCAGCCTTAGGACTGGAGCTGACATTGTAATCTAAAAAAGCCGGAGGCGTATGTTTATTTTGAAAATTACCATAAACAACTCTATTGCTTATTATTTCTTGAGCTAAAGATCTAACTGGAGTTTTATCATACACTCTAATAAGATCTTTTTCTGGTAAAACTTTAAAAGGTTTTCTAGATTGATAATCATATATATAAAATCTAGGATTTCCTATTGTTATTATATCACCAGCATTTAAAGTTACATTTTCACTAAGTGTTATATTTCCAGATGTAGGTATAGCTGGATTAGTTGGTGAAAAATTAGTTACTGTTATAGCAGAACCAGTGCTACCTTCAAATGTAACTTGAGAGCCAACTAATATACCTCCTTTAATATTTTCAATAGCAAATGGACCTTGACTTGCTGTTACAGGATTCGTAACTTCGGCTTTACCTGAAGAGTTGAATATAGTTTCTATAGAAACTTGCTCTATAACTTTAACAGCCGCCTGGTTAGATTCTTTATAAAGAATATCTATAGAGTCAACTTTTAAAGCATTTTGCAAATCATAGTTATTAAATGGAAGTGGTATATAAAGTAATATTTTATTTACTTTATTTTCCATAAATTCAACTATGGTACTTTGATACGATGCTTTTTGATCATTAATTTCTTTACTCGCGTAAACATTACCAGCAACATTAGGATCATCTAAGTCTGTTTTATTTGTAACAAAGTAACCATCTTGCTTTGGTATAAAAGCAGGTTGAGTAAAAGGTGAAAATATAGAGTTTTCACCATCAACAAAATTAAATCTATAACCAAATCTTACGAACCTATCTTCTAAGTAATTAGGATCACCATTGTATGATTTTTCAAAATATGGATTTGGCTCAAAAACAATTTCTAAATCATCACTAACTATTGTTATATCTTTATCTAGTTGTATGTAAGCTGGAGGTGAGACTGAGGTATCAATTTTAGTTACTTTTGTGTCATTTAAAATAGTTGATCCAGGAGATGCAGATGACTTTAAAACAGAGTTTATATATATATTTCCAATTATATTAGAAATAGGTACATCTGTTCCAGCTGTGTAAGTTCCGGCAACAGAATTAGCAGTACCTCCATTTGGATAAAATTTACTAGTAACGTCTAGCATAGTTGTTTCATATTGTTCAGAACTAGATAATAAGCTTTGTCTGTACAATAGTATGCTTTGATATGGATTATATGTAGATACAGATATTTGATCTTCTGTTTGATAATAAGAACTAGAACCTAAAGCCGATATTATATTTATTTTTCTAGGTTGATTTCTATTATCTGTCCAAAATAAAAAGTCTTCTAAAACATTAACACCGTATATAAAATTTGTTTTTGAAAAATTTAAAAAAGCACCTTCAACTAACTTATTAGCTACTTTTGATACAGTATTGTAAACATATATAAAGTTAGATGCAGTCGGAGAATATCTGAAGTTAGAAGGCGAAGGATCTGTGTAGTTTGTTAAAAATAAATATATATTATTATTAATGTCATCAGAAAAATAACCTATACATGTTAAATCGCTGACGTTTTCTAAAGAACCAAAATCTACAGCTAAAGAATTTCCTAAGACATTTTCTAAAGATCCTACTCCATCTCCTTCTGATCTACTTACTTGAACATTTAAAGCGTCTCTGTAATCACCGTTTCTTAATAATCTAGCGTCAATGTCTTTATTCATTTTAGACCCTAGAAAAGTATTTTGAGCTTTAGCCATTTAATTTTAGTGTTTTATCCATTTAGATTTACCTCTCATAACTTGAACTATTTCGTCAAGCTTTATATTAGATAATCTTATTTTAGCATTTCTAAGCTTAGCGCTTCTGTCTTTTTTAAATCTTTGCACTATATACTCAGGTTGATTAGCTCTTGTAGATATCATATTATACATTATAGAAGCATATAAAGCATCTTCAGCTAGCTTTGGTACTTTGCTATCGCCATCATAAGCTAAACCATCTGATATATACTCAAGTACGATTAATTTATCTACTAAATTACTTGAAAAAGACATTTTACCTTCTCTATAATTAGGGTTAAACCAACCATTTACTTGCGCATATTGTGGTTCTATTCCGTAAAGCTGACCATATGCTATAGTGTTGTCAAAGCCATAATAGTTAGCCCAATAAGCATAGTCGTCTAAATTATCAAATATACCTTGGTTAATTATAACATCATTTGCTTTTTTCCATCTTTCTTCAGTAATAGAAGTTCCTTCTATATTTGAGCCAAAGTTATCTTGAATTGGTAAACCTATGGCATCTTGAACCGGGTTCTTATATGGACTAGTTGTTAAATTGTTTGCTGGATATATAGGTCTTTTAACGCCTAAATGATCAATATAGCAAACACTAACATAGTTTACATAATCTTGAGGTAGTACTATATTTAAACTAGCTGGTATTGTTAATTCTTGAGAATGTATACTTTTTAAAGTGTCATAGCTAAATTCTTGTAAAGATCTTTTAGCAAAAAATAATACATCAGATTTGCTAGCTTTCTGTAATATCTTACCATCACCAACGTATCCAACCATAAAGTTGTCTATAGCATCATTTAATGTTATATACTCGTATCCTCCATAGTTATTCTCAACTGTTTGACCAAAAGCGTCTTGATTACCATAATTGCCACCGCTTAAAGATTTTAATTGAACAACTAAGTAGTGATTTATAGTTAAAGAACCAGTTACTTTTATAGTGTTATTTGTTACTTCATAAGCGTTAGTATATTCTGTAAAACTACCCGGCAAGCCTGTATTACTTGTGTATAATTTAAAGTTATTTAAAGCATAGTTAACATTTGTACTATCAGAAGATCCAAATATTAAATCAGTATCAAATGTAGTTGTAAACTCTTGCTCAGTGCCTGTGGTAGGTATTAAGAAAACTTGAGCGCCTTGGTAGTATTGTTGATTTGTTTCTGTTACTAAACTCATTTATTTAAGATTTTTCGTTAGCCTCTACTTGTGCAGATTGCTGCGCTGCTGCTTGTATTATAGTTGGATCATTAATTATAATACCACAGTATTTAAGTATACCTATTATTAAATTAGTTTGTTCTGATATGTCTAATTCAAAATCAACAGACGTTGAAGATGTTTCTCCTACCGGAGTAAATATATATTGACCAACAGATCCAACATTAAAACCCCATACTGGAGAGCTTGGTTTTAAAATACAATTAACACTAACAGTGTCGCTAGGATTGTTAGGATTTGGATTTATTTTTAAAATTAATCTATTTAATGGAGTTATAGTTATTTGAGCAGAAGTAGTTCCACCATCAATTAAAAGAACGTCTCCAGGTAAATAACCAGATCCATAATTAGTAACATTAACACCTAGAACAAAACCATTAGGAGCGTTAACAGTAACTGTAAAGCCAGATCCATTACCACCAGTTGTTCCATGTGAAGAACCATTTACATATCCAGAACCATTATTGTTTATAGAAATCGCAGCATCAACTAAATCGCTGCTAGTTGTTCTAAATATAGGATATCTTTTAGTAGGAGCAGTTAATTTTGATCTTGTTATTTTATCAAAATCTTTTTTACTAACAAGTTGAGTTACGGAAGAATACTGAGGTTGCCCACTATAAGTTGTTACAACATCACCAATTTTGAATAATGTAGAACCTGTGTTATTATAAAAACACTCATTAGAAGAGTTATATGTGAAAGTTAATTCTCTTTCAAATGGGTGTAATTTATAATTTATATCTTTAAACATGTTAAAGAACTCAGTGTCATTTTGGGAGTTATTTTGATTTAATCTATTCACTTGATTACCATCAGGAAAATAAGATTGAAATATTTCATCTTGTACTTGCATAGCAAGACTGTTAAATTCAGCAGGTGTTATATATCCTCTCTGTTCTTTGTTTAATATATACAAGACTGTTTGGTATACTGTATTTACGCTTACTGCCATATTAATTTTTTTAAATACTAAAAAGGCGGCCGAAACCGCCTATGTATTAGTATCACTTGTTTTTATAGTTTTTTATCTATAGATTTATAGATCTCAACACCTTCATCTGTTTTCAAGAAAGCAGCAAATGCCGAGTAAGGGTTTTCATCAAAAGGTACGTTCATTAATTTTCTACCGTTTGATCCCCAAGTAAATGTTCTTTGATCGCCTGATAGATTAATAATACCAGCCTCTGCAGCTCTAATAGCTACATTTCTTAATTGAACATTATCATCATTAGCTAAACTAATAAATAATTGTGGATTACTTCTAGCAAATAATAGTAGATCTCTTTTAAGCTCTTTAGAACTCATGCTATTTACTTTAGATCCAATCTCTACTCTTAAAATAGCTTCAGCTTGATCAATATCTATATTTCTAGCTGCATTTAAAGCATCAATTTGAAGATCTAATACCTCTAGTTGATCTACTGCTTCTGCTTTTGCGCTAAACTCATCATATAGTTTACCTTTTAATGGGTGATACAATGAAAGTAACTTTTGCAGATTTTGTTTTTCTTTTTTAACAGTTAGTGTTCCATCGTAAAATCTAATATGTCCCATTGTAACTTCACCTTTTTGTTCATCAACAAAGGGAGATGATTGATTTGTAGCGTATCTTAACTCTCTTTGTTCACCTGTTTTATTATCAAAATATAACAATGAGTGTTTTCTAGTATGCTTACCTGGAATAGTTAGAGTTAATGGATTTTTATTTCCTCTTAAATAATAAACTCTATCTTTAATTTCCCACGTTGGTTTTGTGGGTTTAGGAGCGGTTTTTACCGCAACCTCTTGAGGTGCAACCTCAACAGTTTCTACTGCTTTAGCTTTTTTAGCCATAATATAATAAAATTAAATAGTTAATAAGGGTAACAGTTACCCCTGAAATTACATCAGGGGTAAACATTACCTGTGTAATTACACTCCTTGGAATAATACAAAGTTGTTAGCAGCTTGTGTTACTAAACATCTTTCAGATAGGAAGTTTACTTCCATAGCATCTAAAGTAGATGTAAAAGCTCCACCAGCAGAACCAGTCAACCAAGACTTCATGCGACGATCATCACTTTGTGAAGCTCTGTATCGTACGTGCAAGAAAGGTCTACGGATGTTAGTTCCTAGTACTTGATCGTATACAGTTGAAGTTCCAGCAGGTATTAATACACCTTCGATAGAATTTACACCTTGTACACCTCCACGAGTAGAAGCATCGTTCAAGTATTTCCAGTCTGTTTTATAGAAATCATAAGAACCTCTACGGAAACCGCTAAAACCTAAGTTCAATGCCATTTCTTCTGAGTTTTCAAATAATCCAAAAGCAGTACCACCAGCAGCTCCGCCAGAGATTGCAGCCAACATGTCGTCAAAATCCAAAGCAGTTTGTCTTTGTAAGAATAACATGTTTTCTTCAATAGCTCCTTGAGTATCTAAGTTTTTAAGAATTGCATCAAATTCGTCTAATCCGTTAGCAGCAGTAAATCCTACTTCTACGTTTCCACGAGATTTAATAGCAGCAAATAAACCTTCAGATCCTGGTACAAGAGCGGCGTTACCACCTTGATTGTACTCACTTTCAATCATTGCCATTTCTAGGTAATCTTCAAAACGTAAACGAGTTTCAGATTCAGCTTTTAAATACCATAGGTATCCAGAAGCACCGTCTTCAGTAGCAACTTCTACCCAGCCAATTTGAGCCATGTCAGAACCAGATACTACGTATTGGTTTCTTAGGATAATTGGTGAGTTAGAAAATTGAGTTAATTGAGGTTCTACAGAAATTCTAGCATCAGCACCAGTTGTATTAGATCCTTTTCCATAAGAAGATCCGTATACAAATACTTTAATAGCACCGTTTGTAAATCCAGCAAATCCATTACCATCAAAAGTTGTAACTGTAATTGTGCCGTCTTGAGCAGCAGTTGTTGCTTGTGTAGCAGTTACAATACCTTTTTGCTCATCACCTGTGGCTGTATCTAAAATAACAACTGTGTCATTTACAGAAATAACATTTTGCACGCCAGGAAATCCACCTAGAGGAGCAACAGTTATAACGCCAGCAGCCTGCGTACAATCATCGTAAGATATATGTAATCTATTTTGTTCAGACCAAATTACTTGATCAGATGTCATTGGCATTTCAGCGCCAACCATTCGCAAGAATCCAGATAACGTTCTGTTTCCATAACGCTCTACTTCTTGTTCGTAAATTTCAGGTAGGTACTGTTGAGCGAAAGTATCTGTATCGCCAGCGCCAGCGCCACCGTTGAATTGTAAGTAGTTTGAATTCAAAAGTTCTTGTTTTGAACTTGGGATCAAACTTCCAAATTGAGGAGTTAAACTCATAATATTAAGTTTTTATTAGTTAAATTTTTTAGTTTTTATTTTTAGCTTTGTAGAGTCAGCACCTGAAATAGCTCGCACTTTAAATCCGTTTAAAAACACATCACCCTGAGAAGTCCTAGCTTTAGTGTCACTCAAGTTTTTTGATTTGTTTACAACGTCTTTTACAGCGTCTGCTTTTCCTTGCTCATAAAAATGAGCGGCAATCTTATCTACATTTTCAGCAGCATAAATAGCCTTGTGATAACCATTAACGTCTTGAACATTACCATTTTCGTCTAGGAACTTCCCAACGAGGTTTGTTATATTAGACTGGCTCTCTGCAACTTTATCAACATTTTGAATATTGTACTTATATTTCTTTTCACCAACATTGATATCAAAACCTTTGAAATCATCACTGAAAAGTTTTTTAGTATTATCCTTAAACATTTGATGCTGTTGCTCAGCTTGTTTTTGCTCCTTATTATATCTATTGAAAAAATCCATAGCTTTTTGTTGTTCCTGAGTAACGCCCGGTCTCAACTTGATCTCGTCGTAATATTTACTCTTGGTTTCTTCCAAAAAGTTTTTGGCTTTCGCAACTTCTTCTTTAAACGCAAGTTTCTTTTTGCGTATATCCCTTTCTTCATCGATGTCCTCGTCATAGTCAAAATCTTCTAATAGAAGTTCGACGTCCGAGTTATCTAAGTAAGGTTTATTCTTTTTATAATACTCTTTTAAAAGAGTTTTATCGTCTACATTACTGTAATCAGCATTTAGACGAGTATAATCTTCTATTGTCCCACCAGTTTCTTCCATAAAGGCTACTAGCTTTTCAATATTCTCTGGCAATGGTTTGCCTAATACTTTTTCATCTCTTATAGCTTCTTTAACTTCTGCTTCAACTTGTTTAACTTCAGCTTCTGTTACTTCTTGGATCGGAGAAAACCCTTCAGTAGTCTCGTTGGACTCTTGTATAGGTTCTCCCACCGTTGTGCTATCTCCGGATGGTTCTTCCACAGATACCTCCTTTGTTTCTCCGACTTGAATGGCATCTTGTTCTTCTTTTTTGATTTCTACCTTAGTTACATTGCTTTCTAGCTCTACTAAAGGTTCTTTGGGATTAACATTTATTTTAGTTACGTTATCCTCTGTTTGAGTTAATTTTTTAGGTGTTTTCTTTTTTGTTTTTAATTTAAACTCACCTTCCTGTTTAACAGGTTCATTTGTTTTTACTTCTGACATAATATAATATAATTAAATAATTAAATAACGTTTTACATAAACGCGTTCATACCAGCGTCTGGCTGATTTTCAAAGTCTATTGGTAAGCCATCGTTATTTCTCTGGCTTATCATTTCACTTTGTTGCGTACCTTCCATTTTTATACGCTTGTCTTTTCTATCTTCTTTTTGTTGTTCTTTTTGAGATTGACCTTGAACTTCAAGTTGCTTCAATTGCATATCAAACTGATGCTGCATTTGCATTTTTTGTTGATCAAGCTGAGCTTGTATTTGCATTTTTTGAATCTCCATTTGAGTTCTAGCTTGTTCATATTGAACCTTAGATCCGCTAATAGCCTCTTGCTTCTGAACTTCGTTCATTGCAATTTTCTCATTAGCATCTGCTTGAGACTCGGCTTGAGCTCTAATATTAGCTTGATTATTCTCTTGGTCTTTCTTAGCTTTAGCCTTACGCTTAACCTTTAATAATTGATTAGCTAATTTAAGATTTTTAATCTGTCTTAAATCTATAGCATCTTCAAGGTCAATACCTCCTTGCTGCAGCGCAACTTGTATATTAGCTTCTAACTGAGCTTTTTCTTCATCGTCTGGTTCTAACTCTAAGAAAATACCAAAGTCATGCAGATTTAAATTAACAACTTCTTTCAATGTGTTAACATTGTAATTACTAATAGAGTTAGTAAGCGACTCAGCTGTTAATGGAAACTCTAGTGCATCTGCTATTTTAAGAGCTATGTTTTCTGCAACTCTAAGAGTTAAATAAGATGATGACTGCTTAATATGTCTAGTAGCAACATTAGATGCGTTAGCAGCCATTTTTTGTAAACCTACTAACGTACTTTTGTCTGGCGTACTACCATCTCTAGCTTCGTTAAGCCCCGTTACATCGCGTATCATTTGCAAGTAATACTGGTACGTATTTATAAGACTTTGTATCTTGCCTTGACCAGAGCTAGAGTTTAATTCTTGAATTGGTACTTTACCTCTGTTTAAATCACCGTCTTGAGTTAAGCTTCTACCTACAATAGAACCAGTTTGAAAATACATATTCAATGCTTCAGCTGGGTTGTAGTTAGTACCATTACCAAGATCTACCTCAGCCAAACCGTCCATATCTAAATAAACACCATCTGGTACTATTCTAGACATTACTTGCTGTAGCTTTAAATGTGTTATTTGAATCATATCAGCAAAGCCAATACATTTGCTAACTAAGCTTTCTATTCTACCTTTGTACATTCTAGGTGCACATATAGAATAATTCATTTTAACTTTAGTAGTATCAGCATAAGGTCTTGACATGTTTTCAGCAAGTTCCCATTTAAGCATCGTATCAGTTCCTAATACTTTAGCGCCGCTGTATAAAACCTCTATTGATCTTGATACTCTTTCAAAGTTATCATTTTCAGGTGGATTAAACGTGTCTGGCTTTTCAATAGCTTTTAACAGACCTTGGTCTGTTTTCTTAATTTTAAATACTTGATTATGATATGTCTTATAATCAAAGTATAAAACCTGTACAGTATTTTCATCGTATCCACCCCAACCAGTAACATATTGTCTATTGCCCGGCATTTGTTGTATACGCTGTAACTCTTTTTCAGATATATTTGGAAACTCTTTTTTAAGCTCTGGTATCGTTATAGATTTTATCTCACCTACGTAATATATGTCTTCGAAGTTAGGATCTTCTGTATATGAATAAACCATATAAGCTGGGTCTACGTAATCAATAGTAATACCGTTAGCTGTGTTAAAGTTTGTTTTAGCAGCTGCGATACCACAAACGGCTAAATCCATATTAAGTCTACGCTTTGTAAGCTCATATTTATTTTGAGCCATAACAGAAGATATAGCCTCTTCTTCAGCTATCTCTATGCTTTGCTTATATGACAACTGCATATGAAGCTCTAGCTCTTCTTCGCTTTCTGGTAGTAAATCAGGGTTTGGTACTTGGTATAAGTCAATACCTAGATTTGTTTTTAAATTATCTAAGTATTGTTTAGCTAGCATGTCTTCATATATCTTAGAAGCATACTCAGTTCTTTTCTTTATAGATTCAGGATCTTGAGCATAAGCTTTAACATCATAAGAATGTGCTGATATACCATTAACAACAATGTCTACAAACTTAGATAAAATAGGTACAGGTTTCCAGTCTAAATTAAGATAAGACAAATCACCATTAATAGATAATTCATCTTTATATTTTTGAACAGGCTGTTCTCCTCTAGCATATAATCTTAATGTATTAAAATTATTCCAATTGGTTAAATAAGCGTTACCATTGGTTCTACCTGATTTGAACCACTCATACTCAATAGCCATAGCGACTTGACTGCCGTACTCTATGCTTGCTTTTTCAGCATCACTAACTACTTGACTTGGAAAAGCGCTATTTGAATTAGTATATATATTCATTTAACTTATTATTTTTGATGTAGTTCCCCTGTTGTCATATCTTTTGATACCTAAATCTACAGGTTTTAAAATTCTTTTATTTACTGGTGAATATCTGTGTTTGTTACAAGCCATTAAAGCTAGTCCAGAGCTAATAGAAGCATCGTGCTTTGTTCTATTGTTTATATTAAACTTAGCCCAGTCTTCTAATGTTTTTTGAAAATAAACATCACCGTAACCTGTTTCTTTTAATCCAACAAAATGCTCTATATAACTTTCTATAGCTGAAGCATGAGCTTGTTTTATATCTTCACTAGAGTTTGGTATACCGCCTAGTTCTTTTTCTGTTACTGATAACTTGCTATAAGTTCTATCAGGTCTGTTCATTGCAAATCCTCTATAACCTCTACGTTTAAAATAGTATAGAAGTCTTGGTTTGTTATTCTCTACTAATATTGGCATACCATAAAATACACATGCCATTAACACGTCTTCAAAAAATATTTCAGCTGTTTGAGGTCTTGCTATATATTCTAAAAAGAAATGATTTGCTGGCGCGTCTTCCATTGAAAACTTGGTTAAGCCATGCAAAGATCCTTTAGAACCTCTTTTATCTACAGTACCTGATATATCGTAAGGGTCACATCCAAAAGCACCTATATGCTCGTTACCTGGGTAATTGATACCATTTTTTTGATATCTTTTATTTTGCAAATGAACTGCTGGCACCCAAGTTACTAAAAATCTACCACTGTTATTTGGTACAAATATAACTTTACTGTCTTGCTGACCGTTCTCCCATTGAAAAGAACCTTTTGTTACACTTATAGAATTTTTAAGATCTTCGTTAAAATCTATCTGCTCGTATATTTTAGTTAGGTTAAATAAAGATTCTTTTGATTCATCTCTAAAAGCGTGCTTAGTAGTACGCGGAAACTGTCTATAAAATTCATTTAAAGCATCTTGATCTTGCTTTAATCCTTCAACTTCATTGTCCCAATACTCTATTACACCTAAATCTATTTCATCGCCTTGTGGTCCTTCAATTGGTTTTTTTGGCGTGTCGAAGACAGGTAATCCATAAGAATCAATGTATCCTTCGTAATTCCACTCCATAGGTATAAACAAGCTATATAATCCAGAGCGAGTTTGTCCATTCGCATTTCGTTGAGTGACGTCCGAGTCATTGTATAATTTTTTAAAGTTATCACCACCTTTGTCTAATGAGTTACTAGTTGAACCCATCATGCACTTACCAATAATTCTAGAACCTAATCTAAGACAAGTTTTTGTTACTCGCCAGTTGTTTAATATATTATTAGGTCTTTCCCACTTACCACTTTCATCGTGGACTAGTAATCTTAGTTTCTCCCCGTCGTACGAGTTGTCCCCTGTGTTCTTCCAGTCGATCGTGGTGTCCAGACCATCGAGCTCTCTGAGCGATTCGTTTGTCTCAAGCTTCTTACGGGTATACTTTGTCGCGGGTACTCTGTACGCAAGCTCTGTCTTTGGCCTGTCCATACCGTCCTGAATTGGTTTGAAAAAGAAGGGGTAATTGACCGATATTGGAACGACCTTGTCTGTAAACATCTTCTTTGCATCAGGGCCAGATTTGGACAATATTCCAAACCGTGAATCTGACTGAATTGTTGCAGCGTTAACCGTTTCAGCTGAAGACATAAAGGAGAATCCAGATCGTCTATTCTTAAGGTAGCACATTCCGTAACTACGCTTGTCTGCTTTACAAGCTTCCCAGAATATAAAGAATAATCTGTTTGCTTCCCTAAAGTCTGGTTGCCCAACATCAATTTTGCTCCACTGCAAGTACATATAGTGAGTACCAGTAAGGTAAGTAGCCACATCCTTATTATAGAACCAAAAGCCTTCTTCCCTGCGGACGAACTCATTATCGATGTAATCATACCATTTTTCTTTAAAGTCTAGCGGGTATTCCTCCCAATCAAATACAGACTTTATTTTTTTTAATACTTTAGGATATTCTGTATATTCCCATTTGTTATTTTCAAACTTATGTACATTATTAGCTTTAGGTAAAGCTATTTTTAAGTTTTGTATCTCGTATATCTCCCCTATTGTACCGTCTTTACTTATTATAACGATATCATGTTCTTTGTTATAACCGTACTCCCATTTCTTATAACGGTTCATACGGTTAACAACTTTAGGTTTTACGTGATCTTTTAAGACCTTATATAACGTTTGTTCGTACATTATTTCTTAGATCTTCCTTCAGCAAACCCTTTAAAAGTTCTTTCTTCTTTAACTTCTTTAGGTTTGTCGTTTAGCATATTCTCTTCTTCTTCAATGCGGTTAAGTATTTCAAAGGCATCGAATATAGCTAGCTTTTTAGTGGCGGCTGCGTTTTTAAGTCTGTCAGCTGATATATCATCATCTGAATCAACAATAGCTTCTTTAGCTACTTTGATTAACTCCTCAACTGCTCGCTGCCCAGCTTGGATTATATTCTTCTTCGTTTCCTTGGTGTTCATACTTAATTACAATATCATTAGATTTCATACAGTAAAGTCTCTTTCCTTCAACTAAAAACTCCCATTCACCATTAGGCGTGTAGCCAACTAGGTCTCCTGGGTTTATTTCTAGCGCTTCTAAGGACTTATTACCATATTTTAATATACCAACAAGCTTACGCTCTTTATCAAGCGTTAGAGAATCATTACTTTTTATAGGTGTTATAAAACATCTGTCACCAACAGTGTTCCAACCTTTTTCATTTTTATATAAATAAACCTGGTCAAGGTTGCAAAAATACAAATCATCTTCAAAAA
>Ga0233415_10000214_pt1 | contig 29103 bp, 36 predicted proteins | sample Na_anoxic_12_MG_FD_188631 | JGI IMG/M metagenome (GOLD analysis project Ga0233415, IMG submission 188631) | Seawater microbial communities from Saanich Inlet, British Columbia, Canada - Na_anoxic_12_MG | ecosystem: Environmental > Aquatic > Marine > Inlet | place: Canada: British Columbia...
TTTGGAAATTGACTGAAATTTCTAATGTACCTATTTATCGTGATAAGGAATGGTTTGATGGTAATTTACCGGAGTTGAAAAGATTTTGGGATGATGTTTTACACTATCGTGAAGTTGGTATTGAAGAAATTAAACCAAAACCGCGAAAGAAGAGAACACCTGTCAAAGAGATTTTTATTGATACAAATATTAGTGATTTTAATGGCATTAGTGGGGCGAATTTTACTGCGGATAATTTAGATTTATCTAAGTTTAAAACACAATCATTCTTCAGTGATACACCTGTTCCTGTATCAAATAATATTTATAATAGCAATAATAGCAGTGGAGATGAAGATGTAGATAAATTCAAGAAACAGTCATTCTTTTGTGATGATTGTAATGATAGTGATACTAATAAGAAGATTGTTAAAATTAAGATTAAGAAACAGAAAAAGGTTGCGAGTGATTTAGGAGATTTTGGTTCAAAATCATTCTTTTCATAGTTTATTTATAAAAAGTAAGAGGCAGGCTACCTCTTAATACTTATATTTGCATTTCATTAATCCACACAGACGACACACGTGGTGTATGTAATCTTCCGACGAATCCCTGTGATGGATGCAGTGGTCGTTCGCATCGCTCTCGTTGGACTCATTCGACAAACACTCCAAGCACCATTTACCGCAGAGGCAGATGGATTTGTCAAGAGTGTCGAAACAACACAGAGGACATGTGGTTTCTTGCAACCCCCGGACCCCCCTCTGATCATACGCGACATGCCTGAGCAATTTTCGCGCCAAGATGTGGTGGTTACTACATTTACTGTAGTATTTTATTTTTACATCTGTGGGGAATAATTCCCCATGGATGTAATTTTTGAATGAGGAATTTAGTTCCTTTGCCCGCATCTGCAAGCTCTCCGCAAAATCAATCCATTTTGACAATTCATTGTCTTGTATTGATTTGAACAGTTTTTCCCCTTTTGTCTTATCGTTAAAACACGACATGATCAACTCGTGCATTTTATCTTGTGAGTGAGTGGACATCCTCTTAATCACTAATCCTACCAAATCCGTTCTGAATCAATTAGTCGTCATTTTTTTTTATCATAAACAATACATTGTAGTTCATCCAAAGTCAGTTTATAATGGCATCCATAGCAGTCAAAACTATGAGAACTTTCTAAGTTCACACCTTGTTTCGCAGCGAAAAGCTTTATTGCAGAATTTTTGTTAAGCTTTGGGGGGGACATACCCCAAGCTTTGGGGGGTGTCCCCCCACATGTTTTTTTTTAGAGGGTCTCCGCCAAAGTCAATCAAGAATTGGAGCTTCAAATGCCGTTTATCAAAACCAGCATTATGCAAGGAGGTTGATCCGCAGAGCTGACACTCCATGTTGATAATCCTGCGTAGCGGGTAGAAAATAAAACAAGCCACCGTGTTTTGGGGCTTGTCTTCGGGCTCGTCTTCGGGCTCCTCTTCGGGCTCGTCTTCGGGCTCCTCTCGGACGATCCAAATTTTTTGTTCCTCCGATTTCCTTAAAAGGGTAAACGCATCGTCCCTCCATGTGTTTTTTATTAGAGGGTTCCCTGCAATTATTGTAAGAAAACATAGGAGGATAAACTTCTTTTTGTGTGCCGCGCCGTGCATCAGTGTAGATTCGCACAAGGCGCACTTTTTGTTCACACAATAGTATGAACAAGCATAAAATACAAGGAACATTCCAAACAAGCCCAAATAAAACATTGTTCAACAAGTAATTCTACAAAATCCATCCTGAATCAATTAGTCGTCATTTAGTCGTCATTTTTTTTAATCATAAACAACACCTTGTAGTTCATCTAAAGTCAGTTTATAATGGCATCCATAGCAGTCAAAGCTACTGAACATTTTGGTTGAATTTTTGAGATGGTATTATTTATAATATAATAAGTTTATTTAATTTTCTCCATTGCTTCTTCAATGGAGAAAAATATTTGTGGTGGATTAGCCATCTTTTCAGATGCTTTTCTCAATAATTCAACTGCTTCTACAGGATTATTATCTGGACGAGGTTCCAATCTACATCGTTCTATAAGTATTTCTATTGGTGGGAATATTATAGCATCAACATCATCTAATGTCCACCATGTAGATGTAATAATTTTCATCCCACTTTTCTTATATTCAATATTTATATAGTGAGCTTCTTCATACTCATTATATGGTATGCCACACAGTTTATATAAATCATCTCCTTCTATCCAGTCACACTGTGGGTGTTCCCGTAAGTAATGTGATTTACCTGTTGCACAAGGTGCAATAATTATTCTTCCTGTGTATGTTGCCATAATTAGACTATTAATTTAATGTATATTGGTATTATAAAATCATCATTCATTTTTTTAATCATAAACAACACCTTGTAGTTCATCTAAAGTCAGTTTATAATGGCACCCATAGCAGTCAAAGCGACTGAACATTTTGGTTCAAAATCATTCTTTTCATAGTTTATTTATAAAAAGTAAGAGGCAGGTTACCTCTTATTCGCTGATTTTCCGGAAGTTATCTGAATGGACTGCCTCAAAAAGATCGCGAATTCACTTCCTCCAACAGAATAATACATTTTAATATCATTAAAAATCTCTTCCCGCACACCATCCGGAAAATTAGAAAACTCACTTAAATCATCCAGTGTGATATCAGTGATCTTCAAGTCCTCTTTTTTATTTTCACACATTATATAAAAGAATCTAATCAATTCTTTCACATCGTTGTTAGTATACACATGTTTATTTGGACCTTCCAATATTATACGCACAATTTTTTTTGGAGTATACGGTGGGAGGAAGGACATTTTGATCTCAAAAGAACAAGAGAACAGTAATATTCCCAAAATACATTTATAATATTTTTTTCATTTTTTTTAATCATAAACAATACATTGTAGTTCATCTAAAGTCAGTTTATAATGGCACCCATAGCAGTCAAAGCTACTGAACATTTTGGTTGAATTTTTGAGATGGCATTGAGGGCATTTCCAACCGAATTGTTTATAAGTATAATCTCCAATACTGTATCCACATCCATTGGTACAGATACTATCTGATTCCGGAGAGAAATTATAACGAGTACAACGAGGGCAAGACCAAGTATTTTCGTAAGATTGTATGACGGACATATATTTAATAATATTGTATAGGTAATTTCGTGAAAAAATCATTCATTTTTTCACGAAATTTTTATATATTTTTATACGATATTATGAATTGTTAAATTATAATATTTTACTATCTTTTGAGGGCTGATTTTATAATTAATAAAACAATACATATTAAGTCCTTGCGGGTTTAATAAGTGTCTGTTTCACTATACCAGTATCGGCGCAGATCTCCGCCACAGTTTGGGGAACCATTATATTGTCATTGTTTACCCACTTTAATGGGTGTGTGAGTGGTAGTGTTTTTAACCCCATTTCACCGTTTTCTGATGAAAAGCATTCCACCTGTATATCTTCTCCATATATGAATATTTTACACTCCGATGGTAGTGCACACAAGATATCCGGCGTTAATATAATAATATTAGTATTATTATTACTGCTAATATTGAGCTCCCTAAGCGATGGGATCATGGTACACAGCTCTGGTGTGAGAACGTCCTTACCCGAGAGTCCGCATCCATAAGCGCTAATACTTTTAAGATTGTTAAAAATTCCAGCGCCACACAGCGGTTCCAGTGTTGTAAGTTTTGTTGCCAATGAAAAATCGATACTGGTTGTAACTTCCATGATATTCGGACAGTCTCTAAGAGTATCCGCGATTATGCAAAGGTCTGCATCCCCTTTTGGAAGCATATTAAAAAAAACAATTTTGAGGGTCTCTAGCTTTTGCTCAATAACCACCCCCTCAAGAATTTCCAGTAATGTATTAACGGATACACGTCTTAAACCTATGTTCGAAAAGCATATTACATTATCATGACTCCATCGAAGAGTTCTGGAAAGCATTTCCCGAATATCCGCATTAGGAATGGAGTCTGACATTTTTTCGTGTCTTAATAAGTAAATTGTTATTATTAAATTTTTAATTTCATTTTTTAATAAAGAATATATCCATTGCTAATGGATGATTTATAATTAAATATCACCCCCCCCCTTGTTTATTTTAACATCTTTTGAGGGCTGATTTTGTAATTGAATCATGTATACCAGTATCGGCGCAGATCTCCGCCACAGTTTGGGGAACCCTGATATAATTATTTGTTTCCCACCACCACACTGTGTGTGTGGGCGGTAGTGTTTTCAACACCACTTTATCGTTTTCTGACGAAAAGCATACCACCTGTATATCTTCTCCATATATGAATATTTTACACTCCGATGGTAGTGCACACAAGATATCCGGTGTTAATATAATAATATTAGGATTATTATTAGTGCTAATCTTGAGCTCCCTAAGCGCCGGGAGGTTGGCGCACAGATCTGATGTGAGAACATCATCACCCAAGAAGGAGCATCCCCAAGCGCTAAAACTTTTAAGATTGTTAAAAATTCCAGCTTTACTCAGATGTTTCAGTGTTGTAAGATTTGTTGCCAATGAAAAATCGATACTGGTTGTAACTTCCATGATATTCGGACACTCTTTAAGAGTTTCTGCGATTTTGACAAGGTCTGCATCCCCTTTTGGAAGCATATTAAAAAAAACAATTTTGAGGGTCTCTAGCTTTTGCTCAGCTACCACCATCTCAAGATTTTCCAGTAATTTAACAACGGGTACATCTCTTAAACCTATGTTCGAAAAGCATATTACATCACCTTTATCAAGAGCTGTGAAAAGTATTTTCCGAATATCCACATTAGGAATGAAGTCTGACATTTTTTTCGTGTCTTAATAAATAATTGGTTATTATTAAATTTTTAATTTCATTTTTTAATAAAGAATATATCCATTGCTAATGGATGATTTATACTTATCACCGTGATACATATTGATACGTGGATTTTCACTTGGCTCTTCCACTATATCTCGCTCTTTTAAGGTCAGTGATGGGCACTTTTTCATCTCTTCTTGATAACATTTCCCACTGATTTTGTATTTATGGGGGCACATTTCAAAAGTTCTATTAGCACAATCACACACACCATCGTAAGACCAATAATTATTAGTACACTGTTCATATGACCCATTAGTTGGCGGACACTTATAATATTTTGATGATAAACATTTTTGGTTATTGAGTGTTGGTACACGACAATTTGCTAAAGCTTTTTTCTGACAAGAGAAATAGGTGTTTTGAGAAGAGATAATATTTGTTAAATTATTATTAGAGAATAATACAATTAAGAATAGTGTAATAATTGATAAAATAATACGCATATAATATTTAATTATATTTTTTATTTTAATTTATTAAATATATATTTTTAACATATTTACCTATATTATTCCTACCAGTATATATAAATATTCCACTAAAAAAAATGATTTTAGATTTATTTTTATTAATTTATATATTACTTATATAGATGCTATTATTTACAATGTATGTTAATGATGAATATACCGCTAAAAAGATGGCTATATCTACAAAAAGGTTAGGTAAAAAGACAAAAAATGATATTCAGATGTTATGGCAATGGGTTAAAAAAGGCGAAAAAATGGTTATTGCCTGCGATTTTCACAAATATGACTAATTATTTATTGTAATTTAGTAAAATATATAGGAATATATTTTACTATACTTAAAAATATAAAAAATATATTAAATATAAATATTTATACCACTATTAGATAAGACACTATTTTTATTAAATAAAAATATATTAAAATTATTCAAAAAATTGATAAAAAAATATATATAAAGTAGTATAAAGTATGTTAAATAATTATATGCAAGTTATAAAAAGAAATGGAAATACTGAACCTGTATCTTTCGACAAAGTCACAAAACGTCTTAGATTACTTTGTGGTGGGTTAGAAGATATTGACCCAATTTTGGTTGCACAGAAAGTGTGTGGTCAAATATATGATAATGTACATACTTATGAATTAGATGAACTTGCGGCGCAAATTTGCATTGCGATGTCGACTGAAAATCCTAAATTTGGAATTTTAGCATCTAGAATTATTATTTCTAATAATCATAAAAATACTTCTCCATCATTTTCTGAAACAATGACTATATTATATAATAATTGCGATGTTTTAGGTAATCATTCGCCATTACTAGCAGAAGATGTTTATGATTCTATTATGAAAAATAAGGAGAAACTAAATGATGTAATTAATTATAAGCGGGATTACAATTTTGATTATTTTGCGTATAAAACATTGGAAAGAGCTTATCTATTTAAAGTTAATGATATTCTTGTAGAAAGAATTCAACATATGTTTATGAGAGTATCAATTGGTATTCATTGTTATGATATTGTTAAAGCAATTGAATCTTACAACTATATGTCTCAGAAATATTTCACTCAAGCTACACCAACATTATACCACTCTGGAACGCCACAACCGCAATTATCATCTTGTTTTCTTTTGGGCTCTGGAGACAGTATATCAGAGATGTATTCAACAATTGCGGATTGTGCTAAGATTAGTAAATGGGCAGGTGGGATTGGACTCCATATCAGCAACATTCGCAGCAAGGGTACTCGTATTCGTGGAACTAATGGAAAATCAGATGGTATTATTCCTATGTTAAGAGTTTTTAATGAAACGGCTGTTCACGTGAATCAAGGGGGTGGTAAAAGACCAGGGTCATTTGCTATTTATCTTGAGCCACATCATCCAGATGTAATGCAATTTTTAGATTTGAAGAAAAATCACGGCAATGAGGCAGAGAGAGCAAGGGATTTATTTTTAGCATTGTGGGTTTCAGATCTATTTATGGAACGTGTTGAAGCAGATGTAGAATGGTCATTATTAGATCCAGATGAGTGCCCAGGATTGAATGATGTTTATGGAGATGAGTATAAAGAATTGTATGAGAGATATGAGAGTGAAGGTAGAGCGAGAAAAGTTGTAAAAGCACGTGATGTTTGGAAGAAGGCCATTGATTCACAAATGGAAACAGGAACACCATATATTTCATATAAAGACCATGTAAATAGAAAGAGTAATCAAAAACATTATGGTATTATTCGGTCATCCAATTTATGCAATGAAATTACTTTGTACTCTGACAAAGATGAATATGCGGTGTGCAATTTGGCATCTATTTGTTTGCCGATGTTTGTAGAAAATAGTAATAAATATAATTATAAAAAATTGGAAGAAGTTGTTAGAATTGCGATTACTAATTTGAATAAAATTATTGATAGAAATTTCTATCCTGTTCCTCAAACTGAATATTCCAATAAAAAACATCGTCCTGTTGGATTGGGTGTACAAGGATTAGCAGATGTATTTTATAAAATGCGTGCTCCATTTGAGAGTGAACGTGCTAGAGAGATTAACAAAAATATTTTTGAAACTATGTATTATATGGCAGTTAAAACATCGTGTGAATTGGCTAAAGTTGAAGGACCTTATGAAACCTTTGAAGGTTCTCCAATAAGTCAAGGGCAATTCCAATTTGATTTATGGGGTGTTAAACCGAGTGATAGATATGATTGGGAAGCATTAAGACAAGATGTAATGAAACACGGGATTAGAAATAGTACTTTAATGGCTGTTATGCCTACGGCATCAACTGCGCAAATTATGGGAAATACGGAATGTATTGAACCGATTACTAGTAATATTTATACTAGGCGGACTATTGCTGGTGATTTTGTGGTAGTTAATAAGTATTTAATAGATGATTTAATTAAATTAGGATTATGGAATAAGGACTTGAAAAATATGATTATTGCTGATAATGGTAGTATTCAAAATATTGGTGGTATTCCGGAAGAGTTGAAAAATCTATATAAAACAGCGTGGGAAGTAAAGCAGAAATCAGTTATTCAATTGGCATCTGAGCGCGGTCCATTTATTTGTCAGACGCAAAGTATGAATTTATTTTTTGAAGAACCTACACATAATATATTACACAGTGCATTAATGTATGGGTGGCGAAGTGGGTTAAAAACAGGTAGTTATTATATTAGAAGTAGGCCTAAAGTTCAGGCACAGCAATTTACTATTGGCCCTGAAAAATTAAATAATAAGACTAAAACGGTAGAAGCGGAAAAGCTGATGTGTTCATTAGCTAATCCGGAGGCTTGTGAAATGTGTAGTGGATAATTTTTTTATAATATAAAACATATTATATAAATAAAGTATATAAAGTATAAATAATATATTTTATATAAAAATGGAGAACTTAACAACTGGTAAATTAAAAGATGATAATGAAGAAATTATGAATTTATTAGGTGAAAGATTAAAATTAGGAAGAAAAACTTATGGACACGGTGTCATTGTTGACCAAGATACACGAAAACACGGTACACCAGATAATGATTGGGAATTAATGGCTTTAGAGGAATTATTAGATGGATTGATATATACAACGGCAGCAATTATTAGACATCGGCGTAAAAAAACATTAACAAATAGTGGTGTAGATACTGCTGATACAGCAAAGTCATTAGATGAACAATATGATTCGAGTAGTTCTGCTGATTCGCTTAGTGGTGATAGGTCTCATAGTTCAGATATTAATTATGTTGTTTAAAAAATTGAATATTATTAATAATTATTTAATTAATATGGTTAAATAATTATATGTCCAGTCAATTATCAAAAAAGGAAGTGCTTTGTTATTATGTGTACAATCCGAAAAGTGGGATGTCGAATATGCCATTTTATATGTATAAGCCGAATGATAACACAACCTCATTAAGTATGATTAGAGATTTACATTTTAGTTTTAAGGTGAAAAATGATGAATTAATTAAATTAAAATTTTATTCAATACATAAATTACCTGGACATATATATAAAACAACTGATACACTAGTTAATAACAGAGATAAAAGTATTAAAAGTTTTATTAAATTAGGTATTTATCCTAGGTATGAAGAGGGATTTGTTGAATATACTTTTGATGATAATTCATATAAATTAATTTTATATCAACATCGGTTAAATAATGAAGAATTATTTATTTCAAATCCGGAATTATTGATTAAGGATGATTGTTTGATTAATTTATTACAGTGTTGTAAATAAAAAATGAAATATAATAAAAATTATAATTAAGATAATAGTAAACAATGGCAAATATTGGAAAATTCAGAGACATTAGTAATTATTATTATTATATTTATATTAAGAATATAGGGTTATATAATCTATTTCCCGAATATAATGAATTTACTGATACTATTAAATTTGGTAATATTATGAATAATATTAGTTTTATGAAAAAAATAGATGATGTTATTAAAATTAAATTTTATGCTGTGCCTGTACAGGCGGGTAATATTTTTAATACAACTAAATATTTATTTAAGAATAGAAATAAAAAATGTAAATCTATTCTTAAATTAGCGTTTAAAATTCCAAAACTAGATGAAAATGATACAAGTATAATATATACAATTCGCGAATATAATAGTGAATTAATTTTATTATATAATTCTATTAACGATATAGTATATATAAGTAATCCTGAATTAGTGATTAATCACAAAAATTTAGAAGAATTAATAAAATAATAGATGTTTATAATATATATGAAATTAATTAAAAATAATTTATTAAAAATAATAATCTTATTTATAATGTTAATTACATTAATGTATATATATAATTATTCAAAAATAAATTATGAATTATTAACAAATAAAAATGACACTATATGCCCTATTATTGAATTACCTTGTAATCCCGGCCCACAAGGCGATAGAGGACCACCCGGTGGTGATTTTCAAGAAAAAGGTCCATTGAGAAATTTAGAACCAACCGTTTTAGATAAAGTAGTTGATACAACAAATAATAATGGCGGATATATTACGACATTTTTAAATGATAGAACCTATAAACCTGAACAAACTTGGACATTAAATTCATCAAAAAGTTTATTACCTAATAAATTAGTTAATCAAAGTGGTAATTGTATAAATGTTGATAAAAAAACTGGTGTTGTAGGATGGGGTAATTGTAAAGATGCTACAGAATGGGTATATACCTCACAAGGTTTATTAAAACCAAACACAAATAGTGATAAAGATGCGGAGTGTTTAACATATGTAAATAGTGGCACAATGAAAAAATTATTAGGAGAAGATAAAATAGCCGGTGTTAAAAATAAATCATTAGATGAAAATATGATTGTATATAATTTATCAATGGCGAAATGTTCGAATAAAAATAATCCTTTATTAAATCAACAATGGTCTTTTAATTAATTTAGATTATAATTAAAAAATTTATATTATAATAATATATGTACTATATTATTATAATTTTATTAATATTATATGTTTCGCTATATTATTCAAATATAATTGAAAATTATGAGAATGATTTAAAATGCAATAAATTAAAATGTCGTTCTGGACCTAGTGGCAAGCAAGGGCCACCCGGTTATATCTATACAGATAAAGGTTTATTAATGAATTTAGATAAAAAAAATATGGTTATGGATAGATTTGCCGGTTCAGGCAATTATGCCGAAGCATATCTAACAAAAGGTAAAAATTATAAAAAACAACAAATATGGACACTTTATTCAAATAATTCCGAAGAAATGTCAAATAAATTACAAAATGGATATGGAGGGTGTTTAAATATTATAAATAATAAAGTTAATATGACTAAACCTGAAAATTGTAAAACAGCAAGTAAATGGTCTTTTACTACACAAGGGGCTATTGTACCCATAAGTGATAAAGAATTATGTTTAAACTACGATGATAAAGGAATCGTAAAATTATCTAAATGCCCATCTATAATAACAGATAAATATCAATGGGCGTTTATATAGTTTAACATAATTCACTCCAAGGTGTATCAATATATTGTACAAAATCATCAACCTTAGTATATCCATTATTTTTAGTATAACCATTATTTTTAGTACATACATTATTTTTAGTGTATCCATTATTTTTAGTGGGTTGTTTAATATCTGTTTTTAATTTTGGTATATCAGTATCATCCTCTTTATTTTTACAATTCCAATGGGGATGTCCATATTTTTTACATAGTCTACAAATTATGTCTGGACAATTGTCAATATAATGGTTTATATTTTTACAATATTTACACGGCATTATATACATATATGTAATATATTCTTTATATTCTTTATATAAAAAAAATGAAATTCTATATTCAATATTACACTCTATATTTAACAGACTGACCTTTCTTGTCAATCAAAACCGACCTTTCTTGTTAAACAAAAATGGTTCGTACAGGCGAACGCGAACCAAAGTTGATCGTTCACGACCCGCACGCTGAACAAATGCGTGTCCTTGAGAATATTTGTAAAAGCCTGGAATGTGCGTGTAATGGTAAAAACATGTCGAAGATTAAGCTGGGTTTGCACAAGTTGGAAGATTACATCCGTGAACACGGTATGTTAAGTGTTTATGGGTCAATTGAATCACCTATTCAAAATTTAATATATTATACTTGTTCACAAAATAATACAATTTTTTCTATAATTATTCCATCATTGGTTAAATATAATAAAGATACTGTACTTGATTATCTTCATGAAATATCTGAGATGGACATTTTTTCCAGCAAAGGATTTACAGAACAGTTTTTACTAATTGTTCACTTTATACTTACTGATGTGTTTAAACATAATTATTTAATTAGTGAATCTGACCCTGAATATTTAGATGAATGTTCATGTGAAAGCAGTGATACATCATATTTAGACAGGCGTCTGAATGGTTTTCCATTATTTAAATGTATGATTCTTTATTATGATACTGATAGGAAGACAACTTTACTGTCCTTGAAGAAAAACTGTGAAATTATATTATCTAGTGCTAAATGCTTAGAATATGATTTTGATTTATCTTTAAGGAATAAATGTTCAGAAGGAAACAAACTATATATAATTCTATATACAATTATTGAGTATTATGGAATTACATCTTATATATTGGTGAATATAGATTGTATACTCGGTTTAATTCTTGAGGATGATATAGTGAAATTGTATAATAGTTATGAACAACTTGTTAAACGCATTTTACCTCAATATTATGAATATCTAGACTCATCTTATTCGAATCATTACATATTAAACTTTGAGACACACCAGGCTTTTAAACTTGATCCTGAAGAACTTGACGAAGAATCTTGTATTCTTTTGTATTTCTTTGAGGAAGTAATAAATCTTAGATTTGGCTTCGATATTTTCCCAAAAGTATTTAGATGCCCTATCATTAAAAAAATAAAAATCACACTTTGGGATTTTATTCGAAAACCAGGGTTTAACGAAATTTCACCATTGTTTTTCTTATTCCAAAATGATGATGGAGATACTGTTCTTCATCATTTAATAAAGGAAGAAATTATTGGTCCTATTCGTAAATTTGATTTTTCAAAGTTTACTCAAATTAAACACCTTAGAAATAATAAGAGTGAGTCAGTTAATGACCTTATATCTTTAAATATAAAATTACAGGGTGAAGACACGAGAGGCTTTTGGAAAATTGTAGACAAAAAAATTAACAGTCAGATTAAAACAAACATTTATTGTTTGCTGTCTTGTCATAAAATTCTTTTGGAGGAACAGAACAAAGTTCCATTACCTCTGGACTCAATTAATTTGATTTGTGAATATATGTTATCTGATTTAAAAAATCTATAATATAAAATTTTAACATTAAATAAAATTATAATGAAAATAAAGAATATACATTGTTAACAATACTTTTAGCACCATCATAGCTAGTGTTTATAGTATTACTTATAACATTTTCTTGATTACAATAATGTAAAAAATCAGTTAATATATATTTATAATCTTTACTACTACTATCAATTTGATTATATAATTGTAATTCAGCAATATCATTGTTCTCACCTGGTATAAATCGCTTCAATAATTCGTGCTTAATTAATTCATGAGAAAATGGATATTTATTATCTATAACTGGGTCTATTTCAGGCAATAAAGATAACATATTTATAAATAAATTAATATGACGTCTTAAACAATTATATACTATATTACAAGTATTCTTAAATTCTTGATAACATTCGCTATTACTACCTCCTAGAGCATCCACCATATCTTCTGTAATTCTCATATGTGGTGTTATTAATTTTGAATCAAACCCGAGAATAAATCCATAATCAATATGAAATAATACCCCTTTTTTAGTAATCATAATATTCTCTAAATGTCTATCGCCAATTCCTAATAAATAAGTAATTACACAATATGCCGCACAACTTTTCATAAATCTATCTCTAACAATATGTATTGGTTCATCTCTATTATTTTCAAAAATATAATTAGATATCGAAAATTTCATTTTCTCTTTAATATCATATATTGTATCACAATCTGGTATAAATTCAATAAAACCCGAATTATGATTTATGGGTCTCACACCGTATGTAATAATATTTAAATCTAAATTTTCTTCCTTTTTTAAAATTATATCTACTAATTTAATAATATTTAATATAATTTTATCTTTTCTAACATCTTCCGGTTTATATAATATATTATAATCATACATTTCATCATTTAATTTATATTTTAGTGGTAATAAAATAGGTCTAGTTGCACTATTTTTAATATGTATATTAGAAATATTTAATTCAATATTATTCATAATTGGGTTAATAGGCACTGTTATTTTTTTAACTTTGGTGATATTTTTTTTTATATATAATTTAATTTCCTGCTCTGTTAATAACTTCGGCATATTTTCAAATATTAATACTAAATTTTCACCACTCTTAATTAAATTTATTACATTTATATTAACATCATCCTCTATTTTATCTATAAAATATTTATAAATTTGAGAGCATAATTTATCTTCTAAGCCTAATTTCATTTGCCAATAAAATTCATTTATAAATATAATCTTTTTACTATCTATTTTTTGCTCTATCGGCTCAGAATATTTTACACATTTTTTTATAAAATAATTTCCAACTATCGAATTTTCAACCGTCTCATATTTCATATAATGAACAAAATACGGTATATAACAAGTTAATTCAGTTATATTCGCATTATCTAAATATTTAATTATAAATTGCTTAATAATTCCAGATTTAATAGACCTATTTAATAGATTTAAACAATCTTCAGCCACTAATTTTTTATTACATTGTCTAGTACACATTAATCTTTTACAATTTAATATACGTTTGCCTGTACTTTTTGTAATTAATATATTTATTTCTTCCAATTTATTTTTTGTTGTTTTATAATCTTCATAATCAATTGATTTTAATAATTGAATAACCCATTGACTATGTCCCATAATATAATGTCTATTTGTCCATAAAATTTTTTTATCAAATGTAGTATAATTATGATCAGACAGATAATATTGAATCTCTCTAATTCTAGATAAAAAATAATTTGATACTTGGCGCCATTGTCTACAAACGCATCTTAAAATTAATAACTCAGGTATTGTAAAATTTATAATATTAAACACCAAAATTAAAGTTTTTAATTTATTTAATTCTGTAATCTTATTATAACATTTATCACATACTCTAACTTTATCATCTATTTTATTATTTATACTATTACCGTTTATATTACTATTTATATTATCAATATATTTAGGCAATATATTTGAATTACTATTATCATTTAATTCAGGTTTAATTTGTAATTCACTAGGTATTTCTATATTTTTATCGCTACATTGATAACAAAATATACGACCACATAATCTACAATGATGTTTTCTATAGTAAAAATTAAATGTTAAACTACAAGAATAGCATTTTGAAACATTGCAATCATCAATCCATTTATATATTTTTCTATTTTCAATTTCAGTAAAAACTACATTATTTTTATTTTTATTTTTATCATTAATAAAAGAATATGACATATAATTATATTTAATATATATATAGTGTTTATATATTTTTATCATCGATATTATTTAATATAAAATTATAGGTCAACATATATGGTAAAAAATGATTATAAATATGATTATTTATTTTATTTTGTTTAACTCTATTTTCAATATCGGTTGTTTTATTTAATTCATTTTTATCAATATCATTTTGTAATTCATCTATATCATTTGAAATTTCTAAAATTTTATTATTAATTTTATCAAGTCTATTTATTATAATATCCGCATCTGTATTTTGAATAGTATTTAAATTTAGAGATAATAATTTTTCTTTATTATTTTTATATTTTTCTAAACTTTTATATAATAATTCTATTTTTTCTAAAAATTCATTCATTATAACTAATAATATTCATAATATTTTTATATATTATACTATAAAATTTAATTATTTTTTATAAATATATAAAGGAATTATACATAAAATATATATTTATAAAAATAATATGGCAAATATTGAAAAGATTGAAAATAAAATAGATAATTTATTAGAAATGATGTTAATTTTAAATAAAAGAATATCAAATATTGAAAATTATATTAAAAATATAGATAGCAATGAAGAGCTTGATATAATTAATATTTTGCCACAAAAATTTGAGATTGATACAAATATTGTTAAAAAATGTTTAGAAGGTAATTGTATTAAAAGTGATTTAGTTTTAGTTAAAGAGATGTATTTTAAAGAAAATATTCCACCAATTCGATATAATATTAATAAAAATATTGAATATATGTTAAATAATGAATGGAAATGTGATGATGTATATTTATTTAAAACAATTATAAATAATATAAAATCGTGTTATTTAATAGTAAATAATTTTGATAATTATGAGAATAATTTAGAACAATTTATGAAAAATCAGCAATATATAATTAATATAATTTCTGATACTTATACAAAAAGTTTTATTAAAATGTTTAAAACAATGTTAAAACAATGTTAAATAAAATTTAATAAAAAATGAAAGAAATATATATAAAAAGTAATTATTAGATTATAATTAATATGTATAGTAATTTATACAGACCTAAAAATATTGATGAATTATCTTTTAATAATAATTTATCAAATAAATTAAAACACATTGGATTACATAATTATATTATACATGGTTGTGCCGGTTCAGGTAAATTAACGCGTGTATATTGTCAATTAGCTGATATTTTTGGTAAAAATGTGAATAATGTCAAAATAGAGAAATATAATTTAAATAAAAATTTAGAAATAACGTATAAGACTAGTAATTATCATATTGAGATAAATCCGAGTAAATATAATACTAATGATAAAAATATAATTTGTAATTTTATTGGAGAATTGGCTGTAATGTCTAATATTATAACAAATAGTTTTAAAGTGTTTATTATTAAAGATGTTGATAAATTATCAAATAAAGCACAATTAGCATTAAAAAATATAATAGATTCTACATATAGAACTTCTAAATATATTTTAACTTGTGTTAATTTAAATAAAGTTATTTTATCATTAAAAAATAGGTTTATATTATTAAGAAATCCATTGCCAAATAATGATGAAGTTATAAATATTTTAAAAAGTATATCGAATAAAAGTGGTATTAAAACAAGTACGCGAGCTATAAATATTATAATAAAGAATAGTATAAATGGTACAAATAGTATAAATTTAATAAATATAATAAATTTATTTCAATTATCTTATATAACGGGTAAATATTCAAAATATGTGTTAAATAATACTAAATATATTGATGATTTAATATCAGTAATAGATAAAAAATTTATTATAGATAATATTAATAAAATTAGAGAATTAATATATATTATATATGTGAATAATACAAATATATCATATGTAATTCGTTATATTACTAATTATTATGTTGATATAATAAATGATAATTTTTATAAATATAAAATACTTGAATTAGGCGCGAAATATGAAAGTAAGATGCAATTAGGTAATAAAATACCTTTATATTTAGAAACATTTATATTAAATATAATTAATGTATTTATGAAAAATGATATTACAAAAACAAAAATTATAAAGATAAAAACATCAAAATTACAAATATAAAATTATAAAAACAAAAATTATAATTATAAATAAATATAATAAACTATATAAAGTAGCTTATTATATAATCAATATATAGCACTATTTTAGTTATAATTCATATTATAAATTATGAACTATTATAAATTATTAGATATTGATAAAAATGCTAGTGAGCAAGAGATTAAAAAAGCATATAGAAAATTAGCTGTAAAATGTCATCCTGATAGAGGTGGTAATGAAGAAGAATTTAAAAATATATCTAAAGCATATAAAACTTTATCTGATAAAAATAAAAGAAAAATATATGATTTGACGGGTTCAATAGATGAAGATCTGGATAATAATTTTGATGCATTTAATTTATTTAATAATTTTTTTCAAAAGATGACAAGTGATTTGCCATCTAATTTTTCTTCTAATTTTGGTGATATAAAGGTTGATATTTATAAAGTATCAGATGATTTTGATATTAAAGAGGATAATATTGAAAAACGAACGGAAGATATTTATTATAATTTAAATATTAGTTTGGAGGATATATATAATAAAAAAGTTAAAAAAATAAAATTAACACATAAAAGATTAGTTAATGAACAATATATAGATTTGCCAATAGAATATAAAATACCGGTTTATATTCGCGAAACTATATTTAATGAAGAAGCTCATGATAAGCGTGGATTTACGCATAGAGGAAATGTAATTTTTAATATTTATGATAAAGAGCATAAAAAATTTAAAAGAATAAATGATTTTGATTTATTGATAGAGCATTATATAAATTTATATGATATATATAAAGGATTTAGTTTTAAATTTATTCATTTAGATGGTAAAGAGATTACTGTGCAAAGTAGACCTGAAAGTTTAGTTGAACAAGGACATTTCTATCAAAAATTGGATGGATTAGGATTATCTAATGAGATTGAAATGGGTAGAGGTGATTTATTTATTAGATATATAATAAATTTACCACATATAAAAAAAATAGAAGAAATTACAGATGGACATGATTTAGATAATGATAATTATGAACTTGATTATAGTAATAATAGAATTGAAATTAAAAATACACCGTATGAAGATGTTTATAAAGATATTGAATAAATATTTTAATATATATTTTTACAAAAATAGATAAATTTTGTAAAAATACTAATTATTGTTTCCGTATATAATATTAGACCATAATTAATGTTATAAGTATATACAAAAATATATACTATTACCATTCTCCAGTTTGTTAAAAGCATCGGTAAATAAATGATAAATTTGATAAAATAGGAATTTTAACATTTATTATCATAATCAATAATACAATAGTTAAAATGGATATTTTCTCAGTAATAAAAATCGGTAAATGAATGATAAAACAAAAAAAAACGTGCATTTTTTTTCAAAAAAAAAAATATTTTGAAATTATAAAAAAATAATTTATAAAAAAAAAATATAAAATAAAATTTTTTTTTTCAAATAAATTTAATCTTTTAAAAAAAAACACACACTTTTTTCCGTTTTATCATTCATTTACCGATTTTTATTACTGAGATAATATCCATTTTAACTATTGTATTATTGAATATGATAACAAATGTTAAAATTCCTGTTTTACCAAATTTATCATTTATTTACCGATGCTTTAACACGTTGGGTTCAGTAAGGACATAAGAAATACAGCACACTCGTGAGATTGAGAATGATGTATTAATAATTTAAAAATAAAAATTACCATTTTTATCATTTTTTATCATTTTTTACAAAATACTTAAAAAATATATATAAATATATAAATATATAAATATGAAAGGTATATGTCTAAGATGTGGCAATTACTATAGTAGGTTAGATACACATTTAAAATCTAAAAATGAATGTGATATAAAATATGTAAATGTTAAGAGAGAAGAACTGATAGTTAAATATGATTATTATTATAAGGAGTATAAATTATTATGTGAAGATAGGCCGTGGAAATGTGAATGTTGTAATAAAAATTATAAATATCAATCATCATTATCAAGACATAAAAGTATACATGTTGCGGTAAATGGTAATAATAATATAAATGTAAATGGTGATAATAATACTATAAACAATAATAATATAAATGTGAATATCGAAAATGTTAATATTAATTTGAACAATTATGGCGAAGAAGCGAAATTGTCTAGTGATCAGTTATATGAAGTATTGAATAAAAGTGCTGATAAAATGATACCATTATATGTAAAAAGTAAACATATAGATATTGAAGATAATAGAAATTTATTATTGACAAGTATGCGAAATAAATATATAAATGTTTATATTGATAATAATTGGAATTATAAATCAAAAAATGATATATTGGAGGAATTATTTATAGGTTCAATTGATGAATTAACTGAAAAGTTAGAGAAAATAATTAGCAATCGTATAAAAGATTTAGTTAAAAAAAATCCAAATATAAATGTTAATAAAATTTCTGATATAAAAAGTTTAAGAAATAAAATTGAAAAATTAGATATGTTGGAAACAGAAAATAAAAAAGATAAAAAGAATCAAATGGTTGGAATAATGTGCCAATTATATGGAAACAAAAATTTAGTCAAAGAGACAAAAAAACAATGTATATAAGAACATTTTTTTATTATTGATATGTATTTATATATCAATAATTTATTTTAACATCTTAATATTTATAACGCTAATTTTAGCATATAAATAATTTTTTAAATTCTGGTAATTCGTATAATATCATTAATGTATAAAATGTCCCTTTATATTATAAATGACTCATATAGAATTAGATTTAAAATTAAAGATAATTAACCTTTATGATGATGGTAAATACACTCAAAAAGAACTAGCGAATCATTTCAAAATATCTGAGAGAACATTAAAAAGGTGGTTACAGTACAAAAGAAATAACCAAGAATTATCAAGGAAAAATAGAGCATACAAATCATATAAAGTTTAATTTTTATTTTTATGGGGCATTTTTTTGATATCTTTAATATCTATGTATTTTTCAAGTTTTTTAACATTATCTTTTTCAATATCAAATGTTATAAATTTAGATTTTGGATATTTAGAAAAGTAATTTTCTATATCTTTATAAAATTTTTCGACAAATTCTATAAATCCTTCATCAGTTTTATTAATCACAATTTCGGGACTATACTCATATAATCTTTTATCCAATTTACCCCAATTTTTGAATGATTTCAATAGTTTTTTTGGATCTCTTTTATTTAGAATAAAAACGCTATCAAGATTTTCTTTATGCAACTGTTCATAATGTATTATTTGTGGCCAATAACTGGTATTTTTACTTAGACAAACATCCATTTGCGTAATAACATCAGTATCACAAAAGTCGTGCAACAATGGTTTATTTTCTATTTTATTTTTATATATCATCATTCCAATATAATTTTTATTTTTCGTCCAATGATATGACTTATATCCTAATAATTTAAAAAGATGTTGAAATGAACTAGTACCACTTTTTGGTAATCCAATTAATATTATCATGTATACTAATTACATATATTTTTTTTTTCGATTTTTAAACTTGATACAATTCAACCTATCTTCTTAACAAATAAAGGGGACATTTTAAATGTCCGACGGGTTAAATCAATTAATATAACTTATAAAAATATAAATAATTATGATATTGAAATTTTAGATAATATTATTAATGTCGATTATGAATATTTAATAAAAACCGGAATAAAACTAATTTCATTAATACCATTTATTAGTACAGAAAGAAAAAAAGAACTTACAATTAAATATAAAAAATTTTATAATAATATATATTAAGTCTATATTATAAATGTTTAATGATATAAATTATTTTAACATATATTAAATTTTTGATTTAAATCAATTAATTTACCTGTACTAAGTTGTGGGGTTTGTGTATATCCTCGTGCTTTTATAAAGAATGATAAATTTTTCATAACATTCTGCACTGTAGGTGTTTTATTTTTATTTTTTAATTTTTCTATCATCTTTAGAAAACTATATGTCATTGCTCCTTGATTTGTCCCCTCTTCATATGCATCAGCACTTGTTTGCGTATCTTGACACCCTGAAAATAACATTACATCACCAACTGTTGATTTATAATGATTATCTATATCAATGGCATAACTATTTCTTCTGTTATTAATAGCCATTTTATAATTACATCTAAGGTCAAGAACTGTTCCACTATGACAACAATCAAATAAGCAGGTTAACTTCGCACCTTTTTTAAGAGGATTTACTAAAATATTTTTTAATTCATCATCAACAATCATCCCTTTAGTACCATAATCCACAGGGCATATTGTTTCATCACGACCATCTCTTTCATCGCCATTACGATCTCTGGCATATGAACCGTGGCCGGAATAGTGTATGAAAAGGCGTGAATTTTCGTCATTATTTTGTACGAGCCATTTCATATATTTAATTATATTTTCTCTAGATGGATATTTTTTTCTGGATGTTTCTGTCAACATAACTATTTCATCTTCAGTAAATCCGTAATCATTTATTAAAAATTTTTTAATATTAATTACATCATTTATACATCCTCTTAATTCAGCATTAGTACCAATATAATTAATACCAATTAGGAGAGCTTTCTTCATTTATATAAATTAAATATAATATTATATTTAATTTAGAGAATATTATTTATAATCATATAATTGAATATATAAAATTTGAATATATAAAAATTGAATAAAAATATATATTCTTTATAAAAATAATAATATAAAATGGATAAAGAATTTTATGCTGGGCTACTTGGCGGGATTACAGGCATAACTATTAGTCATCCAATAGATACACTTCGTATTAGATTACAGAATAATCAGCGGGGTGTATATAGAAATTTATATAAAGGTATTTTACCGCCATTATTTGGGGTTGGATTAGAGAAATTGCTTGTATTTGGTAATTATGAAAAATGTAAAAATTATCAATTAATTAGAAATAATAATATGAATGTTTTATTTTCGGGGTTAGTTTCTGGGGCATTATGTACCGCTATTGTTACTCCTATTGAGAGACTTAAAATTAATTTCCAAAATATAAATAGTTCAAAAAATAGTAGACTAGATTTGATAAAAAAAACTACTAATTTATCAATATTATATCGTGGATTATCATCAACATTAATTAGAGAAATACCTGGATATGGTATTTATTTCAGTATTTATGAAGGATGTAAAAAAAATACAATTAATTATCAATTATACCATTCATTTCTATATGGTGGTTTATCTGGTTCTTTATCTTGGGTTGTTATTTATCCTTCAGATGTTATTAAAACGCGGATGCAAACATATGGGAATGAATATAAAAATATGAGAATGTGTATAAAAGAAATATATCGAGAGGGTGGTATAAGAATATTTTATAGAGGTATTTCATTAGCTATTATGAGGGCATTTATATTACACGCAGGTGTATTTAGCGGGTATGAATTTTATATTAAATATTTTTAATTAAATATTAAAAACTGAAAAAAAGATATATAAAATATAGTGTATAAAAATATATATAATTTATAATGGGAATTAAAAATTTAAAGTATTTAATTAATAAATACGCAAACGAATCAATTAATGAAAAATATTTAAATTTTTATGAAAATAAAATTATTGCAATTGATATTAGTATTTATCTATATAGATTTATTTATAAAAATGGCGAACCACTTGAATTATTAGTTCAACAATGTATGCGATTATTAAAAAATAAAATAATTCCACTATATGTATTTGATGGGAAACCACCTAAAGAGAAAAATGATGTATTAGATGAAAGAAATGAAAAAAAATTAGATTTATTTAATAAACAATCACAAATTAAAAATTTGTTAGAAAGGAAAAAAGATTTAAATGAAGATAATGAAATATGTAATAATGATGAAAAAATTAATAATATAGATGATATCTTTTATAATGAATTAATTAAAATGAGCAATGATGAATTAAATACGGAATTGCAAAAAATAGAAAAAAGAATTATTATTGTTAATGGAACAATTATTAAAAAATGTAAATTATTATTTCAATTAATGGGAATTCCATATATAGTCGCAAATGGAGAAGCAGAATCATTATGTGCTAAATTAATTAAAAAAAATATAGTATACGGTTGTTTATCAGAAGATACTGATATATTGGCAAATGGTGGTAGATATTTTATTCGCAATTTTAATGTTTATAATAATAAAATAATTGAATATGATTTAGAAAAAATATTAGAAAAATTTAATATGACATATCTTGAATTTATGGATATGTGTATATTATGTGGATGTGATTATACAAGTACAATTAAAAACATTGGTGTCGAAAAATCATATAAATTTATTAAAGAATATAAAACGATTGAGGGAGTAATTGATTATATAAATATTGAAAATGATAAAAATGTCCGCAAAAATAAAGTTCCAAGATATATAGTGCCTGCGAATTTTGATTATATTACAGCTCGTGAATTATTTTTAAATTGTGGAGAAAATGAAGATTATGATGAACTTAAAAAATTAATTAAATTAGATAAACCAAAATTAGATGAATTAATAGAATATATTAAATTAATTATTAAACCCCATATTTTAAATGATGTTAAAAAAAATCTATTAAAATATTATTTCACTTTAACTGATAATGATTTAACAATTGATAACTTTTTTTAAGTATAAAATATATAATAAATATATATTTTATATTATTATGTTAAATAAAAATGAAAGGATTAAATTTGTCAATGAAATTAAAATGAAATTAGATATGTGCAATTATGGTTTTCAAACTGATAAAAATTATACAAATAATGGATATTCTCTAAATGAAACTAAAAATATGAAAGCAATTAAAGAACTTATTATTCGAATGAATTTATGGATTGCAACAGGTAAAGAATATAAAGGAACAATAGAATATCCGGAAGCAAGACGTGTTATATCATATAAATTGGATGAAAAAAATATTGGCAAATGTCGTGTAGATTTATTAGCTTGTTAAATATAATAAATTGAAAAATTAATTATATTTTTCTAAAAGTTTTCTAATTTTTATATTTTCATCTAATAATTTTTGATTATTTTTAAGTCTGTGGACGGTTGTTATTAAATTATGGAAGAAAAAAGTACTTAGTATATAAATTATTGAAATTATTAAAAGATATGTTATTAAATTAGAAAGAACATTTGGAGCATAAAATTTTTTAACGTTAAATATCATATATAAAAATGGTATAATTATTTCATCCGAAATACTATTTATAAAATTATAAAATGATAAACCTAATGATGTTGAAACCGAAAATCCAATTATTCCATATGCTGCCAAAAATTCATTATATAATAATACAAGATTAAATAATATTATTTTTATTAGATAAATATTATTTTATTAGATAAATATTATTTTATATATTATATAGTATATATGATAAACTTTAATAAATTTCTAACAAAATATAAAATATATATATTTTCTATTATTTTATTATTTATAACTATAATATTAAATATGAATTATTTTGAATATTTTAATGAGAATGGTTGCCCTAATGGTTGTGAAATTCCTAGTCATGCGAGTGGCAATTGCAAATATTTAAATGAAAATGAATCAGAAAAATGTTGTCCAGCATATTGCACTAATTATAATGAGGATTGCACATATGATTTTAAGTGCGAAAATAATTGTCAAAAATGGACTAAATGGAATTGCGACGGTAGTTCTTGTAGTCGTATGAATGAAAATATATATACTGATGCTAGTTGCAATACTACAGTTCAATAAATTATTTCTGTCTGAATAAATATATTGTAATATTTATTTCAGCAATTAATTCATCTCGTAAATTTAATAAATCTGTATTACTATTTTTATTAACATAATTATGATAATCATTAACTAAAAAATCTCTAACAGTTATTAAATATTTTATTATATCTTTTTCTTTCAAATTTTGTAATTTAATATTTTTATCATTTAATTCTATTATTTTATATTTCCCGTGATAAACTTCTACTATTTTATCAATTATATTTTGAGCTTTTTTAAGAAATTTATCCGAAGCAATATGATGCCCGTGTGATTCAGTCTGCCAATGATATAATTTCATCTGATTTCTAAGTTCTAATAATTTATTCAAAAGTGTTGCAGGGTCTTTCATTATATATATATATATATAATATATATTGTCTAAAATTTATATATAAAATTTATATATAAAAATTTATAAAATTAAAAAACTAAAAAAACTTTATTTAATGGATTACATTGTAACACCCGCTTTTTGGAAATGAACCTTCATATAACGTTGGAGATTGAAATATGTAAGAGTTTCATCACTTGGCACGTTTAGAAGTGAACCTAGGTTCGTATCCGGAAGAATAATCTTCTTATTCTCAGGGTTTTGAAGTTCGTGCTCTTTAACATATGTTGTAATTTGTTTAGTAACATCTGTTCTAGCAAGTTGAGTATCTGCATCTACTCCTAAGAATGTACAAAGCTCCGGTGAAAGACCAGTTGGTTTAGCAAACCCACTGGGAGCCCTCTTAGGCTTGTTCGGGTCTACAACACGCTTGCGACGACTTCTCGATGCCTTTTCAAGATCACGGTGCTCTCTAGTAACGTGTTTTTGAAGACCTCTAACTTGTGTAGTTAGAGATTTAATGTGTTTTTGAACATCAGTTAGTGCTGTTAGAAGTGATGTAAATTCATCAGCAACAGATACTTCTTCAGTAGTAGTTTCAGCTACCGGGATTTCAACTACTGGGGTTTCAACTACTGGGGTTTCAACTACTGGGGTTTCTACTACTGGGGTTTCTACTACTGGTGTTTCAGCTACCGGGGTTTCAACTACCGGGGTTTCAACTACCGGGGTTTCAACTACTGGGGTTTTAGTAGATGTTTTAGTTTTATTTTGTTTCGTACTCGTTTTTTTTCCGACCTTTTTAGATGTTGATGAATTAGATACTTTGGGCATTTGTTTATAATTATATGTAATGCCATTTCTTTATATACTTTTCAGCAATAAATAATTTCGAGGTGGTATTTATTACTTAAAATAAATAAAATAAATAAAATAAATAAAAAAATATAAAAATAAAAAAATAAAAAAAATAAATAAAAACCGCAAATATTTTTAAATAAATTATAATATTTTATTAAAAAATAGTATAATATAAAAACTAATATAATAGTATAATAGTTTATAATAATGAGTGGAAATATAACTAAATCTAATACTCCAAAAAATATTTTAATTGAAGATTTTAAATCACCTAGTTCAATAATTTTTTTAATAATTATTACAATAATATTGATAATGGTATTGTTTTATAATTTTAAATTAATGAATAAGATGGATAGTGATAAAAGAACAAAAATCTTATCAACAATTATATTTGTATCAATCTATATAATTTTTATTGGTTTTTATTTTTTAAAATGGTCATTTGAGAATGTTTTAATAATTATTATTGTATTATCAATATTATTTGGGTTTGTTTCATTTTTAATTATATATTTTGCGGTAGATTCTTGTAGATATATTGAAAAGAATAATATAAAAAATGTTAAAATTAAAATTTTATTAGTATTTTTAATATTTTTATCTATATATTTGGGGATTTATAATAAAAATATATATAATAATTGGACTATATATGATACTGTTCGCGTAATAACAATGTTAATTTCCATAAGAACAATATATTATCTTGTTAAAGAATATAATTTACAATATTATAAGACAACTACAGATATTTTAACAGTTATTGTATTATATTTTAATGGCAAACGAATGTATAATATATTAAATACATAAAATACATAAAATATATTAAATAAATAAAATAAATTATATATCATCGTGTAATAATTTTAATGTATTAAATGTATCATCTAATACTTTAGAACAAAATATAGCCATATTAGAGCATAATTTATCACTTTTTAATTTTTTACATTCATTCATATTTGTTTTTAAAACTTTTAAAGTAAAGCTAATACAATTTTTAATATTTGGCGATCTATTTATTACAAACATTTTACATAATTCAACAGTATCCATTGTTTCTAAGCAAGCTTTTATAACACTATTTGTTAATTGTGGGTCAGGCGATTGTAAACATTGGCTAACAGTTACCTTACAAGATTCTTTTGTTTTATCTAATTCTTCAAAAGCTTTTAATAATAATTTTTCAAGTTGTTTATCTGTTAGTTTCATTATATATTATATAATGAAATTATTTTAATATGTAGAACATTTAAAATGTTTTATAATTATTTATAATTATTTATATAATTTATTTCTTTTTCATATTTTGTAAATAAATCTTTATATTCATTAAAATCATATTTATGAGGTTCAGCCCATTTTGGATAAGTTTTTGGAGATATATTTAAAAATTCAAATAATTTATTTATATTCTCATTAAAAAAATCTTTTTTAGAAATAATAAAAATATTTTCTCTAGGTGTTTTTGTCCAAGCCATAAATTGTTTAATCATTAATTGTAATAAATTTTCATCAGATAATTCTATATTACTATTATTTGATGGTTTTCTTTGATTTACATCCCAAAATCCAATATTTCTTCTTTTCATTGACATAAAAGAAATTCTTGGATCATCATATATATAAACACATTTAACTTTAAAACATTCTAATGGTTCTGGAAAATGACAAAATATTTTATCCCAAGTAATAGTTTTACATCTAAATTTAAGCATATATAAATATTGCACCATAGCATTTGAACCACTTCCACCATATGATACTACCATTATATCAAGTTTATTAGAATCTGCACAGGCTTGTTCATAAGAAATAATTTTTTTTCCATTATTATATTATAAAAATATAAAATATAATATAATTTAATTTAATTTAATATAATTATTCTCCTAATAAATAATTTTTTAATATTTTATTAACTGTATAATAAGTTTTACAAACACCACCTATATCAGATAATAATGGATTGATTTCTGTAATATCTAAATTCGCCATCTTATATAAAGAATTTTTATTTCCCCATTTTATAATCTCTATTACATCGTCTGGATGTAAACCACCATTTACAGGTGTTCCCGTCGCAGGTGTATATTTTGGGTCCATTGAATCTACATCTAATGAAATATGAACTTTATATTTTCTATGTTTATTATACCACTTATCTTCTATAATTTCTAAAATTTTTTCTATTCCATATTCTTTAACATCTGTTGCTGTATAAACTTGTAGCCCTTCCTTTTTTAAATTATTTAATAACTGTTCCTCATATTTATCTAATGACCTAATACCAATATAAACTAAATCTTCCGGATTTATATAAACATTACTCAATTTATTATCTTTAGTAATACCTAATAAATAAGATACCGGCATTCCGTGGCAATTACCAGATAATGAAGACGATGGACTATTTATATCTGCGTGAGCATCTATCCAAATTACTTTAGTATCATACCCAAGTGTATCAAATAATTTTTTAGATGCGATTATAGTACCATAACTAATAGTATGATCTCCACCAAATGTTAAAAATGTAGAATCATAATTAGAAACAGTAAAAATATTATTTCCTAAAATATGTGAACCATAAATTGGATTCTCAAAATATTTATCTGTTCTGAAATCTAATAATTCTAATTCATAATTTTTATTAAATAATTTATTTAATGAACTTAAAAAAGGTGTAAATCCATATTCAACACCTTTTAATTTTTGACCTTGATGGCACCCAGCAAGAGATAATGTTATTTTTTGTTGCATAATTGTTTTAATTAAAAAATATTTTATTCTTTATATATTATTTTTTATATATTATTTTATATTTAATTTTGCTATACTGTTTGAAGCTTAGAAAATTCAGATATTGTTTAACATATTTTCTTAATTCGTAATTTTGAATCTACACATCCAAATGGTATATAAGAATATACAGCACCAGTATTTGAATTATCGCCAGTCGCACCAACAATTGAACCATAAGAACCTATTGCTACTGAAAACCCAAAATTATCATCTGCCTCACCATC
>Ga0233415_10000215_pt1 | contig 29078 bp, 45 predicted proteins | sample Na_anoxic_12_MG_FD_188631 | JGI IMG/M metagenome (GOLD analysis project Ga0233415, IMG submission 188631) | Seawater microbial communities from Saanich Inlet, British Columbia, Canada - Na_anoxic_12_MG | ecosystem: Environmental > Aquatic > Marine > Inlet | place: Canada: British Columbia...
ATCATTACAATATGAAACATAATGATTTGTACAAATTCTTATACTATAACTTTCTTTTCATCAACAATAAGCACATTTATAATATTTATGATGTTTTGCTTCTGTTGTCATAGTATCTTACTTAGGTGTTAAATTATTTTCTTTTAAATACAGCAACGTGATTACCTTGCATATAATGATTTATTTCGTTTTCTGTTCTTACAACAGTAACATTAATCCATTCATTTTTGGTAATCAATTTCACTATAAATAATATAAATTTATTTTTGATTATATTTTTATATATAATATGTGTTTTAATCCACGATACCATAGTTATATCATTTTCCATTCTATTCTATTTATTAAATAATTTTTTAATTCTCCTATAAATTGGTCATAATACATAATCTCATTTAATTATCGCTATATAGTAAAAATATATTTGTAATATAATATTTAATATAAACATAAAGTATAATCAATGTATTAAACATTTCATAGCTATTGCACCTCATATGACAATAATTATTATAGATTGTATTGCTTTGTTTAAATTTTCTATTTTATTCATAACACTTCTTTACAAAATAAACTAATATTCTTTTTAGTAGGATACATTTTATTTATATCTCATACGAATTTCTTTCTTGTTTTTGGAGTAATACATATAGCTTTATTTCATTCTATCTTCTGTAATATCCAATTGCAACCTTTATTATATCATTCAAAATGTACTCTTTTTCAAATCAATTCTTCCATTTTTCTCTATTTATTAAATAAACTAATTACTTTTTGGTATTTGTTTTACATTCTGATAAGTTATTACATAACTTTATTTTAATATTTGTATTTAACCATAAAAATCATATTAAGAATGAAATTATAGTTATTATTAGTATTTTTGTAGTCATAACATTTCATTAAAAATTAAATTAAATACTTCACTTTCACTAAACACTCCAATATTTTGTAACATAAATATTAATTCTATATCTGCATATGCTACTGTTGGGAGTAGTAATAAGAGTAGGGTTATTGTTGTTTTCATAATTAATCTTTTATTAAGGTTTTACTAACTAATTTATAACTACATACATTTAGTATTTTACTATTTCAAATATGTAGAATGGGTACAGCTTGTTTATATGTACTAATCCATATAGTATTATCAGCAGTACTCATATTTACAGTTGCTATATATTCATCTCAACTACATTCTTTATATTCTATTACATATTTATGTGTAGCACAACTTGTTAAGAGTAGTAGGAGAATTGTTAGGGTTATTAGTTTCATAATTATTTATTCTTATTAAGATAATAAATTTGTTCTAATTCTTTATTAGTTATTTCTCTATCCCAAACCATATTAGGCGTTAATTCTATTTCCTTTTTTCAATTAACAAATAATTTAATTTCAAGGTTGGACATAGTTAATGTAAGCATTATATCATCATCTTCTTGTGTTTCTAAAAATTTTATAAGTTCTTTTTTTATTATCCAAGTATTGATTGATTGTTCTTTAATTATTTCTGTTTTCATAATAGCTTTTCTGTTAATAAATATTTATCTAATTCCTTATCAGTAGAACTATTACAATAACAATTCTTACATCTGTATTTAGTGTAGAGCTTTTGCTTCTTACATATTATACAATTCATTTCCTATTCTTTATCATCTAAAATTTATTTATTAAAAGCATCTATAACATCTTTTATATTAAAGTCTTTATTCTCAATGCTTTGACTATATATTTCTGTTTTAACTTCTTTAATATTTGGAATATTGATATATCCCCATTCTTGCTCATCTTTAGTTCATTCCTTTATTCATATAACTGAATATTCTCTTTTTTCAACTTCCTTTTGTTCTATTTTTTCTATTGTTATTTTATACATTTTTTATTTATTATTATCATCTAAAATATCTTGCACACTATTCTTAAATCCTGCAACTGCTGTTACATATTTAGCTTCACAATTATTTTGTTCCATATCTGTATGGAGATTAGTTAATCAATGATTTAGTAATCTTAGTTTATTTGTTATCATTTTTTATTTATTAGTAATTATTTCTTAATTTTTAAGTCCTTAACATTTATTCATAAGCTATCAGCTAATTCTTGCATAGTATATTCTTTACTTTCTTTCTCAATATCTATTCAAGTAACTATTTTGAATATCTCAGCATTAAATTCTTTTAATCATTTTATATATTCAATAGTTTCTTTAGGCATATCTTTCCAAGCTTCATAAGGTTCTTTTCAATCATTTAATTTAGATTTTATATTTGAGATAGGAACTTTAGACCATTTTCAATGTTTATCTAATAAATCAAAAGCATTATTAAATTTAGGAAACCAGCCATTATTAAGTTCTTTAATTTTCTTAAACACTTCATTAAATCTCCCTTCTTCTACTTCTACTCAAAATATATTAAATGTTCTTTTTTTATTAGCACAGAATATTTCATTATCTACTCAATAACTATTTATTATTCAATAAGAACTATTTACTCAATAAGACCTATTTATTCAATAAGCCCAATTTATTCAATAAGAACTATTTACTCAATAAGACCTATTTACTCAATAAGACCTATTTATTCAATTAGACCAATTTACTCAATAAGACCAATTTACTCAATTAGACCAATTTATTCAATCAGACCTATTTACTCAATTAGACCCATTTACTCAATAAGAGTTTTCTATATTTCCCATAATATTATTTTATTAGTAATTAAAAACTTCCTTTATATCAGTTCTGTCAGTTCTTAATTATCCCCTCTATTTTTCATCTTTGTGTTTGTATAACCTCTAGTGTTTTCTCTCTTAAATAATTAGTTTTAGCTATTCATTTTAAAGATTGATATTCAGACCATTCACTCATATCAAAATTAAGTGTAACTGCTGACTTTATCTCTCATAGAGTAGATACTATCTCAGGAGATACATTATCTCACATTTCCTCCATGAATCAATCAGGATATATTAATGTAGTTACTGCTGTTTCTTTAGGCATAATATTTATTTAATAATTAAACTTTTTCTTTAGTTACTCATTTATCCTTTATAAAAGTTAAGATATTATCTCCTCTGATCCTATAATTAGGCTTCAATCATGTTCATATATCATTACAAACCATAGATTCATCCTGACACTTTCTTATTATAGTTCTCTTATGAACTTTAAGTATATCTGCTACTTCTTGTAAAGTATAATATTCCTCTTTATTTATAGTCATAATTTGTTTTTAAGGTTATCCCATTCGGTTTTAAATTTAGTTATCTTAACTTCTGCTTTAGTTATTTCAGTAGCTAATTGTTCTCTTGTGATTTCTATTATCTTATAAGTTGGTAATCAATTAATAGTATCGTTGCTATATATCATGAAATAAAGTTTTTCTAAATCATCCATTACTATGAAATAATTTATTACTTGATTCTTATATTCATCAGGGATTTTATTTTCAATGTAATATTTCACATAGTTTTTTCAACGAGGACATTTAATCTCAAGTGCTTCAGTATATAATTCTCAATTTTTAATAATCCCATCAGGACTTAATCCATGTTGATCATCTTTCTCTATAAATCATACTTCCTCTACTTCCTTTCAAGTTATATCTTGGAAGAATAATTTAGCTATATCCTCTAATTGATTTCATCTATCCATTATTTCCCAAGCATTCAAATCTTCTTCTTCTATATATTCCTGAGCTATCAACTCATACATCTGTGTAAGTTGAGCTTTATCTCATCAAACTACTCATTTCAATGATGTTCATGAAATCTTACCTTTCTTTAATTCAAACCATTCAGGAGTTTGTTGGATTATTTTTTTATGGATTTTCATTCTTTTCTTTTTTAGTAAAATAACAATCAAACACCTGCTCTTTTCAATCTTTAAAAAACACTTTTAAAATAGGTGTTGCCCGATGACTTGTTCAATAACATTTAAAATATCTTTTCCTTCTAAATTTTCATCATTCCCATATTGTTTCAGTATTCCAAAATTCATCTCATTGTAATTGTAAAACAGCTTCAGAAATATTCTCTGATTTCTCTAATAATTCTTTTACTAATTTATTTCATTTTTTTCTATCTAAATATTTTTGCATTCTCTAATCAGTTATTTCATTAAAATCTAAATTCTCACTTACTTTATCACTCATTTCAGCTTCTGTAGGGATATAGTTTATTTCTAGGTCTCAAGTTCCACTCATAATTATAATTCATTATCATTTAAAGTATCTATTTTATTTTCCATTTCTTGCATTATTTCTACTTCTGATTTCTTCGTGCTAATATTTACTTCTTTATTATAAATAGTTTTGGTTTCATAATCTAAGACTCTTATCATTATATTTAGCTTTGACATAATTTCTTATTTATTTAATTAAAAAGAGAGGACTAAATCCTCTCAATAGTTTAGAAAGGTACGGAATTTTCATCAAACACTCCTTCAGCTTCTTCTATATCTAATCATTTCAAATATTCTTCATCTTTTTCTTTTGCTATAAAAGGTATAATACTTTTAGCATTAGCAAATCATGCTTTTTTAGATTTAATAGATTCAGTAAAAGCTAATCAAATTATATCTCATGGTTTTACTCAAGCTAATCTACTAATAACAAAATTCTTACTAGATGCTACAAATATATCTCAAACCTTTTCCATTTTTGGATTCTTAGGCATTCAATCTACTATTTCACAAGTTCATGTACTAGCATTAGTTAAGCTATATACAGTTTGTGCAGGAAATGGATCAGCAGCTGGTTTATCAGTTACTTTAATAACAGTACCTTTAACTATATCCCCCACATTCTCGAATTTAAACCAATTTGATTCAGCTTGGTTTTCGCTGTCGAACAAATCTGTCATACGAATACAAATTATAAATATAAAATCTTCTTACTCAGAAGTTACAGGATATAACCGGATTAATTGCTTATAAATCAATCTTATAGGTTTATAAATCCTATCTGAGTGCATGTGTCTATAAACTACACCAACCTTGCCTCAATCTTTTTATTATATCCTGAAACCTCTGTTTAAGAGATAAGAGGAGTATACTCTTTTATTCTTGTTTGTCAAAAGATAATTTAAAAAACAACTATCATTGAATCGTGCATTCAACATTTATTATCTACCCATTCTCATTTAGTATTCCATCAAGAAAATTTAACTCTACCTTTTAAGAAAATGATTAAATCTTTATTTGGTAAAATATAATCATGGAATAATTTAGTAGAAGTAGAAACAGGTAAAAGCATAATACAATTATGTCCTTTTTTTCTTTCTTCAATAGCTTTCTTTACAAAAGCTGTTTTTAAGTCTAAGGAATATGGGGGGTTAATAAAGTTATATTTTCTCCATTCAATTTCTAATCAATTCCAAGACATATCATGTTGAAAAGGACAAGGATCAAACAAGTCTTGTTTTTTAATTCAAAACTTCTTTTCTATAAATTCAAATATAGAATTAGGAGTTTTCCAATCATTTTTATGATCTATGTTTCTGTTTTTCATTGTTCTTTAATTAATCTATCTAAATAAAATTTACTTTTCTCTAGGTCTTCCAGTCAGTTCTTGTGTTTATAGCGACATATATATTTAATTATATTGCTCTCCAAATATCATAACTTCTGATCTAGGATAAAATCAATCACTTCAATGTTTCATTTGGTGTAATGTGGTGGATGATTGACCATGTCTTCTTTATCTTTTCTAATAATATCAATATCAACTCATATATTTTTATAATATTTTTTAACTCAATCTGCATAGGATTTATTAAAAATATATTTATTAATACACTCATGACATAAGTTTTTATAATTATATCCAAGAGTTACTTCTTTTTCACATTCTAAGCATTTTTTCATTTTTCTAAAAGTTAAGTTTCATAAATTTAGTAACAAAGTCTTCAAATCCTTTCGGAATTAAATATTCATATCATAGTTTTTGTAATTCTTTTTGTCTAAAAAGTTGTAGTTCTGAAATAACTCACTTCTCAGTTTTTATTTCAATAAAAAACATTTTTCAGTCTCATACAAAAACTGCTACATCAGCTATTCAATTTTTATTCGTCTTAATTAATTTAAGACAATATAATCATTGTTGTTTTTCAAGGAAATCTATTATCCTTTTTTGTAATTTACCTTCAGGTGTCATAATATCTTTTAAAAATTAAAATCTTTCAACTCTTTCTCAAAAATTTTCTTTGAAAAACTCTGTTTTTTTCTAACTATTTTTAATATCTTTAATTCAATTCCATCTTCAGCACATATAAAATATACATTATTTTCTTTTCTTCAGCGATAATTTAATCTCTCTCTTCATTGCACATAACTTGTTCAACTAAAAGGTATATTATAGAATATTAAAACATCTGCTTCTTTTAAACTAATTCATTCTCTATTTGAAACTATATTACCAACATAGCTTTTATCTGTTGTTTTAAATTCCTCTAAATCATCTGTTAAAATATCTCCAAAAACTTCTTTTAATAATGGAATTTCTTGAATATAACAAGTAAGTATTGCTATTTTTTTTCATTTAAAATATTTCTTTAAGTATTGAGCTTTGCTATCATCTAGTGTCATAGCTTTTCATGATTCCATTTTCACAGATCAACTGAAAAGCTGATGCAAAGTTAATTGTAACCTTACTCAAGTGTCAGCTAAAATTGTTTCTTTTTCTCCTTCAATTACTCTGTCTTTAATTAATCTTTTAATAAGAGAATATGTCTGTGGTTTCATTTTAACCTTTAAGATATGCTCCGTTATCTCAGATTCAAAACCACTATCTTCCTGAGTTTGTGTAAGCATTAAATGTTTTATTTTATCTATCACTTGATTATACTTAACTTCAGAATAATCATTTGCAAAACCATAACTAGTTCTGACTTGTTTAGGTATTCAAAATTTTCTATGCCAATCATAAAAATTCTTAAACATATTAAATGGACTATATCGTGAAACATTAAATTGAGGATAAGCCTTAGATGCTGATTCAATTAATGGAGTTCCGCTTAATAATATTACAGGTAAATGAGAATATTTCTTTTTAATTAATTTACTTGTAACGCTAGGTTTTGGAAATCAACTTATAAGTGAGTGTACTTCATCATAAATACATAAACAAAATTCTCATTCTATTTTATGTAAACTTTGATATGTACTTATAACTATTTCAAAATCATCTTTATAATGTATAAAATCATCCTGTATAGATTTAATAGCCTTCTTTTTGGTTGCAAATAAAACTCTTTTAGCTCAATGTTTTTTAGCCGTCTCAAATGCCGTAATTGTTTTACCAGTCCTCATCTCTCATGCTATATAAGCTATCTTATACTTATCTAATAATTCAGCAGCTTGATCAGATAATGTAACTTGATAAGGTCTTAATTTCATCTAAAATAGATTATCAAATATAGATTTTACTACTGGAACACTTATTGCATTTCACATTTGTTTATATGCTTGAGAATTAGATACAAAGTCAGTGGACCAATTATCAGGGAAACCTTGTAGTCTAGCATATTCAGTTGGGGTAAGTTTTCTAATATTTGTTTTCCCAACTACCATATATCATTGTTTATTTGTTAATCAGCTTCAAGTTCATAAAGTTCAGCTAATGTCTTTCATAACTCTATTATTAAATAAATTATATAAAACCTTTGTACATTTGGGGTCTTTATAATCTCTAGCTAATAATGTTTCACAAGTATTTCATTTTTGTATTCTTCTTTTTTCTTGTACAAAATTACTATTTTCTATTTTTTCTATTTGTTTTTCATTCAAATAATATTTCTCCTCAACTTCTTCTTCTAATATATCTTTTAAGAAAGTAGTAAGTTCTTGTCATATTGGGAAATGATATATTCAAGTATGTGGACTTAATTTTCAAACCATAAACACTCTTTCTCTATTTTGTGGCAATCAAAAGTCTTTTGTATTTAATACTTCAATAGTTACTTCATATCAAGCATCTCTCATTCTTTCAAATATACTTTCTCTAAAAGTATCAAACTTTTTACTCATTAATCATTTCACATTCTCAAATACAAAATATTTAGGTTGTTTCTTTTCTAATATTTGTAGTAGATACTCAACAAGGATTGTTCTTCATTTAGTTAAATCTCATTTACCAGCTACTGATACATCAGTACAAGGAAATCCACCAGTCAGTAAATCTAATTCAGGTAAGTTTTCTATATCTATTTTTGTTATATCTCAATAATTTTTTGTTCAAGGAAAATGATTTTCATATACAGAAGATGCAAATTTATCAATTTCAGAGTATCAAATACATTCTATATTCTCTTTTCATATACTTTGTTCAAGAGCTAAATGGAATCATCATACTCAAGCAAATGTATCTAATAATTTTATTTTTTTCATCTCTTTTTATTTATTAAAGTAAATAATCATCCCTTTAACTTAAAATCCATAAAATAAGCACAATAGCAATAGTCCACAATGGTCATATAAGTGTAGCTATCCATATTAGGAAAGCTAGAAATAGTATTATTCAAACAAAAGGCATGGTATTATTAGTTAATTAATATTATTTTTAATCCGCTCAAGTCTAGCTATCTCAGCTTGTATCTGTATATATTGTTTATTTACTTTATTAGCTAAAAGTGTACTTTGTAAACTTATAAACCATTTAGGATAAGAAAATAATCAAGTTTTCCATATTAAAGCTCCATTAATAGTTAATAATAATTTCTTGTCTATCTTTTTATAATCAGCTATCATTGTATCTATTTTTTTTCACATAATCTTATAAATTAGGATTATAAAATAATTCATCATCCCAACCTAATAAAATAGAATCAAATTTCTCGTCTCATTCTAAGAAAGGTTGTTTGGATAATGTTTTGTAGGTATCTAGTGTTACATATTCTGAAGCCATTATATTAATTGGTTATCATTACTAAAATATTGTTTTACTGTCTCAGGTATTCAATCAAGCTCAAATTTAGTTTTCTTAATAAAATAACCCCTCACAGTTTTATCTCATATTCTCACAGCTTTTTTTTCATATCTATGAGATAATCATAAATCAAAATTACTAGGCTTAAATTTAATATCAAATGGATCTTCTCATGTCTCTGCACAATATAAATTAAGGAGAATATTTCTTTGAGGAGTAGAAATCCTGGTGATTTGTGGGTATTTTTGCTCCAACCATTCAAAAAATTGATTAGCAGCACCCTCACATACCTCCTCTAAATTCTGTTTCTCCTCATTATCTAATGCAGGAAAAGTCTCCATATCAGGTACTTCAGGATAAGTCATATATAACCAATTCACATATTCTCTTATGACTTGTCTATCTAAAAAAGTTTTATTATTCATCTCCCAAGCTATATCACTATCTAAAGCATTTCAAGTCTTAATTATTGTAAATCTTCTATTTCAACTATGCTTAGAATCCATTTGTATCGGCACAGCATGATTACTTGATAAATGAAACCGAGCTATATTATCTATCTCTCTAGTATTCTCAAATTTAGCATTTATAGTAATCCTAGCTTCTCCTATCATAGATTTAATCCTATCTAAGATTTTCTTATCATTAAATTTATTCCCACTAGATACTTCCTGAAACTCAACTATTAATTTCTGTCCTTGATATGAATCAAAATTATTCTCCAAGTCTCTCTGTTTTAAATTCTTTAAAGTATTCTCTTCTCAGAATATCTTTGAAAGTAAATTAATGAAAGTTCCTTTTCAGGATCATCATGTCCCATATAAAACTAATGCTGGAACATGAACATTATTTAAATGAGTTAATTTAAAAAGAATACTCTTATGAATCCATTCTATGTTTTTTTTCTTCCCTCATCATATACTATGTATTAAATGTGCAATATGCGAATGAATAACAGGACTCGCTTCTCCACCACTTTTTATAATAGTAGCCATATCTAATGTATTATAATGACTAGGTTTTCAACCTTCTAAGTAACATAAATCCTCATAAGTCTGTATACTTCCATCTTTTCTCATAGAAACTAAATCAGCAGGTTTTATCCCTAAATGGTCAGCAATAGGTCATTTATCATATAATTTGTGGTATTCAATATCATAGTATTTTAAGTGTTTCCTTAATACTATGAATGGATATTTTCATTGTTTTGCCTGCTCTTCACCTATTACCTTCGTTTCTAAGAATAGTTTATCCCATTTAGACTTAGTATCATAGCCTGCATTATAAAAGTCGTTTACATCACTTAAAATCACTCATTTATTATTTTCTCTTATAGGAAACACTACCTCATGAATTTGTCTTCAGAATATATCGGCTAATTCTTTCTTAGCATTTGTTCCAGCAACATCTATATCATAAATACAAACTATCATAGCAACATCAAATAAAAAACTTTTTAATCTCTGTCTATTACTTTGAACTCAGCCAAGATTAGCAACTATGTTTTTGTATCCTAATATCATCAAAACCAAAGCATCAGTCTCCCCCTCAACTATAATCATCTTAGATAAATCTAAGTCTGTATACCATAATCAAGTCTTTCAGACAGCAAGGCTCTTTTTCCCTCTTATTGCCTTTCAGTCCTTTCTTCTAAGCTTAAGACCAATAATCTCTCAATACTCATCTAAACATGGAAACATAAACACTCCAACTGTCTTAGGTTTATCTCACTCCTCATACTGCCATTTACCTTCCTCATCTTTCCAAGTCGCTTTCTCAGTTGTAAAGTAATTGTCATAATATCATATATTAGCAAACACCTCTCAAATTTTAAGCTGATTCTTTGTGATATAAGAATGTGAAAATCCTCTAGTAATTAAGAATGAACTGACAGCATTAGAAAAACCACCTAGTTTATGTTCATTGAAATCTTTTAATAATTCTTCTCCTGATTTGGATTTGATAAAGTCTTTTTTAGTTTGGGGATTTTGGACTAATCATTTATCAACGAAAGCTTTAATAGTCGCTACCTTTCAAATATTAGTCTGTGGATCAACATCCAACACAAGTCTAGCAATAAGGTCAAAGTTCGGTCATTTAATTCAACTCTTACCATAATCAGTCGCTATATTTTTAGAAACACTTATAGAAAAAGATTCATCAACAGTTCAGTTGTCTTTTTTAATAAAATATCCTGGTCATCTTTTTGCATAACCAACACCAAAAACACCAAGGACATCTAATATTGGTAAATTATTGATTTCTTGAAAAATATCCATTATAATTTTTTAAGTTAATTAATTATAAGCCCATTTATATCATCCTGAAGTTTTTGATAATCATTTTATACAATTTCTAATCCCATTTTCATTAATTCATAATATTCTTGATGCTTCAGCACAACCATACCATAGTTTTATAAAATTTCATTCTATATCATATTGACTTAATTGTTTACTGTTTGGATTATTTTTTCATAATTTATCCTTCCAAAACACCGTTGGTTTTCTTCATAGTTTTCTAAACGAATGTAACATATTTTCACTCCTAGTACAATATTCTAGGTTTTCTAATCTATTGTCAGATTTTATTCAATTCTTATGATTACAATGTAATTTAGATTCTCATTTAAAAGCTAACAATACTAGTCTATGTACTAAATATCTTTTAACTTCTCAATCTAATGTAAAATTAACTTGTATATATCCATTTTTATGTATTTGTAATTTAAGTATTTTTATTTTATTTTTCCACCTAGTTCATTTAAGTCATTTAACTCTACCAAAATTACTAACCTGATATATTCATTCATATCAAGGGGTGTTTTTCCATATCTCCATCAAGTATTAATTAATCTAAATAAAATCTTATATATTGAAATCCTTTCTGAGCCTTAAATAAGTCTCGTAACTGAACCCCATCTTTTCAATTAATGTAAGCTTAGATTTTTTCAACTCTTTAACTTGTAAATCAATAGTATCTAATTGGCTAGCCAAAGCTCTGATTTTCATTTTCCTGATAGATTGCTTCTCCTCTGTAAAATAAATAGGCATATATTTTTATTAAAATGTAAGTGAACTTGATTGTATTCAAATAAGTAATAATGTCAAATAAATCTTTTATAAAAATAAGAGTGGGGGGAGGTTAGTTGCTGGAGTTCCGAAGATTGCTATAGGGGAAATCTGAAATGGAGGGGGAGTTAGTTGCTCTGCTTTTGGAGTTCTATATAGTAAAAATCCTAAAAATAAGGACTAAAAATCTTATTTTTCTATTGTATAAATTATGTATACAAAAATTACAATAATCTAAAAAATAAAATACTTTTTTCAAAGTTTATTTTGTTTATAATACTTGTTTACTAGATTATTTTATAATAATAATGTAAAAAACATTTGACATTATTATATTAATTTGATATAGTTATATCAGTTAATTAATTTTAACTATTAATTTAATTCTTAATTTATTTAAGGCATGTACACAAAGCAAGGTTTTAAAAGAGTGCTAACAAGGGTGTTAAAATGGTTTATAGATATATATATAATAGTAACATTTATTATTATAATGTATATGAGTATTAATTTAGTTTATAATGTAAATATATAAAAGATGGATAATAAAAGAATATTAAAAAGGCTACATATATTAAAAGATATGCATGAATGAGAACCTTTAATATTAAATAGTTTAGAAAAACAAATAAATAATTTAAAATTTAAAAAATAATTATGAATAATAAAATAATAACTAATAAAAAATTAGAAAAGCAAAACAAACAGGCTTTTAAAAAAAGCGAGATGCTAAGGCAGGAAATAAAAGAACAGGTCTTTTATAATGATGGATTAATAATATTTTAATAATAATAAGTAATAAAATGATAGAAAAAGAATTAATCATGAATATAGATAATTGTAATTTAAAACTAGTTAGTAATTCTGATATATATAATATATGAAATAGTCATGTTGTAATTGATAATAACTTAGATAATTTAATATATATTAGTAATGAAAAAACTTTTAATAAAGCTAAAAAACTAATAAAAATTAACTATACATTTAAACAAGTGGAGGAATATTTTAACAATAATTATAAATAAAATGAATAATAATATAAAATTTATAGTAAAAACTTACTATTTAGATATAAGTAAAGAAAGTGATTTTAATATATATAAGGGTATATGTGAAGAGTTAAAAAGTAAAGGATTAAAAAAAGACACAATGTTTAGTTTCCAAAGGAGCTTAGATATAAAAAATTTACAATGATATTATGAGTTAGATGATTCTTATATATTTGAAGATCAATTTAACACGGTTTGAAAAGATGGACAAAATGGATATAGATTTTGGCTATGGAGCGAAACTATTTTTAATAATTCTAATATAAAGGAGGGTTACTATGTAAGCGAAGGAAGTGAAAAAATTCAGGAAGTTATGAATAATAGATGTAGCTGTAATTATTGCGGCAAACAGTATTGACTAGATAAATTAGGGGGACAATGCTTAGAGTGTCAAGGGAGTGAGCATATGGAAGAATCAAATTATTGTTTAACTAAAATAACAAAATTAGGATTAAATTCATATGATAAAAAGTATATACCAAATAAAGAATGGATTAGTAAACATTTAATAATGCAAAAAGAAAAAATTCTACAAAAAGAAATTGAATCTAAAGAGTGGAAAATAAAAAGATATAAAAAAGATATAATCGAAACTACAAAAAGATATAATGATAATATTAAACAATTAAAAAAAGAAATTTTAATATTAAAAAAATAACATGGATATAATTATATTATTAATATGTTATTTAATAATAATATATTAAAAAAGTCTCTTATAAAAAAGAGGCTTTTTTTGTGCGAAAGTGTATAGTTTTTAGGGGGTGAAAAAAGAAGTGTGAAAAAGTGGCGTGTTACAAAATATGGGGGTTTGTTTACATTTTTTTTATAAGTTTGTAACAAGAAATTTTTAAAAGTGGTATTGACAATTAAAAATTGTTATTTTTATTCTGAAAGTGTTACATCGTGTTACATTTTTTAACACTTTTTGAAATCAGGGGTTTTAGTTTACTTTAAAGGACATTTTTTAAATTTGTTTACATTGTTGACATGAATTTCCCATTAAGCATAAAAACATATATATTACCTCTCTTTTTAAAAAAAAAATGAAATTAATTAGAATATGTAAACAAAGTTAATCAAAAAAGGCTTGAAATAGCCCTTTTATATCTATATTTGTTTACATAGCTGTAAAAAAAATGTAAACAACAAGGTATATAAAAAGGTATATAAATTACTCATATTTGAGACCAAAAAACACATATTTTTAGATCTATGTTATTATATTTATATACTTTATCTATTTAAAGCCATAAACAACCTATATAATATATTACATAACAAACATTATTTGCAATACAACACTTAACTATTATGTATACATTTAAAATTGAAGACCCCCCAGGGGGAGTTTAAAATTAAAGTGTGAAATAATTGTAACTATACCTTCCATGCATTTTTTCCAATTTCAACTTTGTCTACATAAAACTTAAATAAAAACTTGCTTTTTTCACATAATCATTATAATATCTTTATGTTTACAACTTAATCCCTTAAAAAATGGATAACCAGCAAGAAATTTGGAAACCTTGGAAAAGATTTCTTATACCATGAACTACAGAGGCGATGTTCCATGTTTCAAACCTTTGAAGACTTAGATCACACAAAACTTCTAAATCATATATTATTGAGAATATTCATCCACAAACCAGTTGATATTTCATATATCAGTTTAGATTATTTGGGAAGAGGCATTCTTATCTTATACATAGGATAGTAATGGAGGTTTTTAAATGAAAGCCTAAGGATTGATTCCAGGTTAATCATATAGATGGTATTAAAGCTAATAATACTTTAGAAAATTTAGAATATGTTACACATAAGGATAATATTAAACATGCTTGGAAGACTTGACTTGTAAGGGCTAAGAAATGAAAGGATTGTTATTTATATAAGAAAACTTGAAAAGACCATCCTAAGAGTAAAGAGATACATCAACAAAAGATGTGATTTAAATGAAGGGAGACTATTAAGGTATGGCAATCAGCCAACTTAGCTGCACAACACTTTAATTGAAATAGATCACATATATCAAGAGCAGCTAAAAAATGATGAGTTGCATATTGATGGCTATGGTTGTTACCATCTAACCCCACAAAATCATGAATCCAATAGGGGGCATATTGACATTATTGGAAAAGAAAGTAATCTCTAACCTATATTAACTTCACAACCTATGACTAATCAAGAGACATTAACAGAACAGGAGGCTCAGCAATTTCTTGATTCATTTCAAGACGACCCCACGGACATTTCACTTATAGAAGATACTTCATCTGAGTTATATACTATTAAGCAGAATGAGAGAATTATTAAATTAGCTGATGAAAATTTAATAGAGAGATTAGAGTATCAAGATTGATCACTTAGGATAACAGATATAGTTAGTGCTAAGGATTCTGCTTTTAAAAGTAATTTAAAACTATTAGGATTGGATGATGATAAGAATACACAATTAATACCTGCAAATATAACAATTAACATAGTTAATAATAATGGTTAAAAATACACTACTAGCATCAGAGAAACAATTTAAGGCGATTCAATGTTTTTTTAATGACGAGACTGAGGATATACTTTTCGGTGGTGCGGCAAGATGATGAAAGAGTGAGACTATAGGTATGATATTAGCTATATGTTTATCTGCATTTCCTGGCAGTTCTTGGTTATTAGCTAGAACTGTGCTTGCTGATTTAAAGGCGACTACACTTAATACATTTTATAATGTTATTAGGAGATTTTGATATGACGAGAAGAGTTATAGAGATAAGATTAGGGATGAGAGACATATAGAATTTATTAATAAGAGTAAGTTGTATGTAATACAGGTTAATTTAGAGCCATGAGATCCTGAGTTTGATAGGATATGATCATATTGATATAGTGGTGGTTTTTTAGATGAGGGGCAACAAATGTCAAATAAGGTTAGGGAGGTATTATCAGGTAGGTTGAGTGAATTGGATGGTAGTTTTCAAACAGAAGTACCTATAGAGTATAAGGATTATACTGAGGAGCAAATACAACCATGATGGGAGGTTGAGTTTAAGATAGTAGGTCAGACTGTTAGGGACGAGAAGGAGTGTACACTTAATAAGGATGATATTTTAGAGGAAATTTTAGATTGAGGAAGGATATGTTATATTGTGAGGAAAGAGATGCTTAGAATTCCGTACAAATTAATGAAATCGGAAATAATAAAGAACAAACTTATTCACACATATTCATGGAATTTTAAAGGTTGTACATTTACAGGATGTAATCCAGGAACTAATTTTACTAGGTCAGAATTTTATCGTCCATGGAAACAGGAGCAATTACCTTCTTATATGGAATTTATACCATCTAAGGTTGGGGATAATCCATGGGTAGATATTAAATATATAGAGAGATTAGAGAGATTACCTGATAGTTCTATAAGAAAGCAGAGATTATTGTATGGTAACTTTGATTTTGATGACTCTCCTAATATATTATATGATTCAAATACTATAGAAGGTATGTTCACGAGGGAATATCAGGGTGATACAACTCCGTTTTTAATTGTGGATGCTGCGAGGTTAGGTAAAGATGGTACTGAGATTTGATATTTTGAATGATTACATTTAAAAGATATTATTACTATTCCTAAGGCTGACTTAGTAACCCAGGCTAATAAGATAGAGACTTTGCAGGCTAAATTTGCTGTCCCTATAGATAATATATTAATAGATGAAATTGGTGTTTGATGAGGATTAGTTGATATGTTAGGTTGTAAATGATTTATTGGTAATACTCAGGCTATTCATCCGTATTCGGCTAAGTTATTGAAATACAAAAAGAGGAATTATGCTAATTTAAGGACACAAGCATTCTATTATCTTCAGAAATATATGTCATTAATTACTATTACTACAGATAATGATAAAAAAGAGCAGATAATAGAAGAATTATTAACTGTGAAAGAGAAAGATGTTGTGAATGATAGTAAGTTACAGATAGTACCAAAGAGTGATATGAAAGAAGAGCTATGACACTCGCCTGACCTTGCTGACATGATTTCAATGAGAATGTATTATCTTATAAAGGAACATTCAAATGGAAATATTTCTGAAGAAGATATTATCAACTCAAAATCTCAAAAAGAAATAGATCAAGATGAATTATTGAAGTTTTTAATAGAATGAGAAGAAGAGGAGAAAAAAGAACTTGATTTATCTGTATATTAGATTAATATAATTATATTAGTACATAAAAAAGCTATTTATGTTAAAAGATATTTTAAAAGCAACTTGATTAAAGAAGGAGGATATTATATCACAAATATCTTCAGAATACGAGAGATGATATAGATTTGTTACAAAAAAAAGAGAAATTTTTGAAACAGATATGAGATTATTTAATAATCAAAAAAAGAATAAGGATAAGATTTGAGATACTACTCTTTTCAATGTGCATTCTGCATTAATGGCTAGAAGTTATGTAGACAGACCTCAGTCAAAATTTATTTCTACAAAAATAGGTAGAGATTATATAGTGAAAAATTTAAATGCTACTTTAGAGGAAGATTTTAACGAACAAGATATTGAAATATTAAAATACCAAAGAGATTGGGATAAATTTTTCTATTGAGTTGGTATAGTTGCAAAAATTTGATGGTGTGGAATTACTAAGAGTCCTAAATTTGAAACTGTTGATCCTAGAAATTGGATTCCTGACCCTGATGGGGATTATGTGAATGGAAATTATTCATATACAGGTTTTGACAAACAAATGTTTAAAACAGATTTAGAAAATTTATGATATAGTGATAAGATTATAGAGCAATTAAATCCAAGTACATGAGATTTTAGATGAAGTGATAGAAGTAGATCGGATGACCAGGTTAATTCAGATTTAAACACATCGTATAAACAAGGAAATTCAGATAATCCAAATTTCAAAATTTATACACATTTTTGAATATTTGTATGACCAAAAGCTACTGTAAAGGCTATGTTTACAATGGGGAATGAACAAAAAACTATTGTAGACTGAGAATTATTAAAAACGATAGATAATAAAGAGAAAAAAGATAATCAATTAATACCATTTCCATTTGCATTCACATATCGGAAACCAAGAACTAGTAATCCGTTTGGAGATAGAATTGCTACATTTATAAGTGATGTTCAGAGGGTTAAGGCGCTGATGGCTAATTTAAGATTAGATAAATCAATGGCTGAGCTTTATCCTATGTATATGTACAATACTAGGTTAATTAAGAATAAAGAAGACTTAAATTTCTGATTTAATAAATTAGTAGCAGCTAATCCATTAGAATGAGAGAGTTTAAATAACGCTGTTACTCCAATTCAAAGAGATTTTAGAGCTGATAATTCATATATAGTAGATGATAGTTTAGATAGACAAGTAGAGGCATCTACTTCTGTAGGGAAGATAGCACAAGGTTCTACTACTGAAAGAAGAGAGGGTGTATGAACTAATGAATTAATCCAATCAAATACTGATGTAAATTTAGCTTTATCTTCTAAGGTAGAGAGTTGGGGAGAGAAGCAATTATTAAATTTATGGTTAAGATGATATTTAGAAAAATTTACTGATTGAGATACAAAAATAGTTAATTTTAATACTTGATTTTGAATAATTCCTAGAGAATTAAAAAGAAAAGATTTCTTATCAGAGAAATTTGTTAGAATACAAGTTATAACTGTTGCTGAATTAGATAAAAGAAAAGATAAAGAGAGAGTAGCTTATGCAAATACTCTACCATTACTACAAACATTAGAAAGACCTAAGGCTGCACAGAATTATTCATATAGAAGATTTCTTACAAGTTCATGAATCCCTGAGGCACAAGTAGAGATAGAAATACCATTAACTCCACAAGAGATAATAGCTATTGAAAATGTAGAGGCATTAACTTATTGAGAATTTGTTGAAGTTAAATCTGATTATGATCCATTAACACATTTAATTGCTATAAAAGCTGCTCCACAAGAATTGAACACAATGGTTTATAGACAATCTTTATTAGATTTATATAAAGCACAAGGCTGAGATAAGGAACAACAAATGACTGAGGTTTCAGAATCAGTACAAAATAATGTATGAGCACAATGAATGAGTCAAATAGCTAATGAAAGTTCTAGTTTAATATCTAATCAATAAAAATGGCTAAAATTACAGAATTAAGAAAATATAACGAATCTAAAGAATTTCAAGATATTCTTACTAAATGCAAAAATAGACAAGAGACTAAACAATCTAAGATATTAGAATTATATAAGGATTGAATACCAACAGAGCAAAATGATTGTATTTATTCTAATCATGATGTGAATGCACAAAGAATGGTATTTAATAGAAATAGATTAGAAGAGATAAAAGATACATGAGAATGAGCTCTTATTTTAAGAGAAGATTTACAAGCACAAATTGACAAAACAGAAGAATTTCTTACACTAGGGATAAGAGATCAATATTGAATAACAAATAGTTCTCAAATATTTGATAAAATTGATTTACTTAGATGTGAGGTACAAGATAACAGATATTTTCAAACACAATTAGATTGAATGATAGCTGCATTAGAAAAACAAGAAGAAAAAGAAGAGTCAGTTTATGAGGAGGCCCCAACTCAAGAAGAAAAACAAGATTAAAATTTAATAGTTGTTATAACCTAGAGATTATCGTTATAACAACCATTTAGGTTTTAACCCTAAGCCTTAAATGGCCTTAACATTAACATATTAAATTATGTCAGAATTAGATTTTGAACTAATAGATGAGTCTGCTGATCAAGACGAAACTATAGTAGAAACTAATGAGGAAGAATCTTCTACCTCTACGAAAGTTAAAAATGAAGACGAGGAAAATACATCCTCTACTAAAGGTAAAAAAAGTAATTGGAAAAAGATGTCTAAAGCTATGAAAGCTAAAGATAAAGAAATCGCTGACTTAAAAGCTAAATTAGTTAATAACGATAGTGATTGAGAAGATGAGGAAGATGAATTTGAGGATGATTCTACTGGTTTTGATAAGACAGAGTTTAGGTTTTTCACTATAGAAAATCCTGAAGCTAAAGAATATAAAAATCAAATGGAAGCTACCTTAGACGAATATCCAAACATGTCTTTTGAAGATGCGCTTACTTTAGTAAAAGCTAAAATTCCTACAGAGTCTAGTTCTAGCAATGATTTTAGTTCTAAAAGCTCTAATGTTAAAGTAAGGAAAAAACTCGCTGATTTAACTGATGAAGAGGCTTTAAAGCTTCCTAATGACAAGTATTTGGAATACCAAAGACTTAAAGGAAAAATTAGATAGGAAAATAGTAGTATTAAAACCAAATAACTTTAAATTTTAATACATATTATTATGGCTAATTCAGTATCTGTTTTAAATAAACAGAAATATACGAAATTGGTTCAAGCATTACTAGAAGATACTCTAGTAGCTATGGATTTAGCTAATACTACTCTTATGGCTAATATGCCTGATGGGAATACTATTAACTTTCCAAGACCAGAATTTCAAAATGTACAATCGTACGAAAAATATACAGATGTTACAGATCAAGACTTAAATTTTTCTAATGAACAATTAGTAATTAATCAAACTCCTATTGTAACTTTTGTTTATGATGATGTTGATAATCTTGATAATGGTTATGATGTTGTTGCATCTGCTGCTCCAAAAGCAGCTTATAGAATTAAACAAGATATTGAAGGTAACTTCTTTAACGAATATTCTAATGCTAATAATGCTTCTGCTGCTCCAATTACTTTAACTACTGGTGCTTCAGGTAATACTGTAGAAACTTATGGTAATACTTTCGCACAATTAGTAAATGATGGTGTGGATAGTTCAAACATTGTTGCTGTTATTGATCCTTTTCAATTATCTACAATAGGGGTAGCTTCTTTGGGTAATACTTTTAAAGTAGCTGATGCTTCATTTAAAAAAGGTTACAGAGGGGATTTTCAAAATATGGCTATAGTTGTTTCTACAAATCTAACTGCTGACTATGTTTTAGATTTAGCTACTAATCCAACTGCTACTAATACCGTTACTGTTAATGGTGTAGTATTTACATATGTTGCTTCTCCTGCTCTTGCTTGAGATGTAGATATTGGTGGTACTGCTGATGAATCGGCTACAAATTTAGTTGCTGCGATTAATGGGACTACTCCATGAACTAAATATGTAGAATTATCTACTGCTGATAGATCTAAAATGGAATGAATTACTGCAACTGATGGTACTGATCAAGTATTAATTGAATCTAAAAGAGGTTACAAAGTAGCTTCTACTTCTATGACTGCTGCTGCTAATGATTTTCAAGCTGTTACTATTCATAATTTAATTATGGAAAGAGGAGCAATTAATTTAGTAATGCAAAAAGAAGTATCTCTTAAAGTACAAGATGTTCAAAAACAACTTGGAGTAAGATATATGACTTGGGCTAGATATTGAATTAAGACTTTTTCTGAGGGGGCTGAGAGAATTTATGATTTACAAATCGTATCACAAGCTGCTGAAGCATAATCGCTTTATAAAGCTAAAAATTAAGAGAGATTTAATTATCTCTCTTTTTTATTTTACTTTTTTAAATTTATCAGTATACTCTCTGTATAAATCCTTACAATTAGTGGAGTAAGTATTTATACTTAGTTAAAAACTAATTCATTCCACTAAATGAGTTGGTTTTTTTGTTTTTAAAAAATATGGGAAAAATATGTACAAAATGTAAGGTAAATAAAAAACTAGAAGACTTTATAAAAGATAATAGAAGACCTAATTGAAGGTGATATAATTGTAAAGATTGTCAAAAACATATAAGAGCAAAATATACTGCTAAGAATAATATTAAAATACAACAACAAAGAAAAAAATATAGAGAGGATAATAAAGAGAAAATAAAAGAATTATGACAACAATATAGAAAACAAAACTTAGAACAGTTAATAATAAAGCAAAAAATTTATAGACAAAATAATATTATAAAAATAAGAGAACAAGGTAAAAAATATAGGGAGAATAATAAAGAGAAATTAATAAATATTGCTAAGAATTATAGAAAAAATAATTTAGAATCTATTAAAAAGAAAGAAAAATTATATTATTTAAAATATAAAGAAAAAATTTCTGAAAGAAATAGAAATTATGTTTTAAATAATATAGATGAAGTAAAATATAAAAAACAAATATACAGAAATAAAAATAAGGAATTACTTAAATTAAAACATAAACAATTTAGAATTAAAAATCGTGATAAATTATTAGAAGCTTGAAGAAAATGGAAAAGAGAAAATCCTGAAAAACACTTAGCATCTGTTAGAATCAGACAAAATAGGAAATTAAATCAAACACCATTTTGGGTAACAGTATCTAATACTTCCTTTTTTTACAAGTTAGCAAAAGTAATGGAAGATATATTTCAAGAAAAATACCATGTTGATCACATTATACCTCTTTCTAAATGAGGTTTACATTCACCATTTAATCTACAGATTCTCACAGCAACTGCAAATTTACAAAAATGAACTAAATCTATCTAGTTCATTTTTTTTTGACAAAAATCATATAAATGATAGTATAATAATACTTATATTATAATTTTTATTACTATGTTACTTAATGTAAAAGTAGAAAATAAAGCTGGTAATCTTGTGGACAAAAGAATAGATTCTAAGGATTTAGATTCTAAAATTCATAAACTTCATACTACATGAAGAGATTTTACTGCTGAAGAAGTTAAAACCTTAAAGGCTGGTAAATAATAAATTCAGCTCATTATAAATAATGGGTTGGTTTTTGTTATTTAACTTAAATAATTATGGATGTATCTGATATATTAGATTTAGCAAGAGATCAATCTCATACTAATTCAACACAATTCCCTGATGCACAAGTTCTTAAATATTTAAACATAGTTAAGAATAATTTTTGGAGTTATATCGTTTCTTCTATAAGTGAAGATTATGATTGGGATATTTTCACTACTGATACTGTAGCTGATCAAGATGAATATGTATTACCATTAATGGCTAGCGACTCAGCTTGAAGTAAAAAAGTTACAAGTGTATCGGTTAATTATGATAATGAAACTTATGATGATTGAGGATTAAAATACATAAAAGCTAAACCGATTAAATTATCATCATTAAAAAGAAATTGGAGTTATTATAAAAATAATCAAGATAAAGAATTTCCTATTTACTATATAGCTGATAATAGTATTTTTGTAGCACCTATGCCTACAGCAACTACTGCAGCATGAATAGAATTAAAATGAATTAAAAAAATAGTAGATTATGAAACTACTACTACTGAATCTGCGATGGTTATTCCTATAGATCATCATGAAGTATTAGTTCAATGAATTTTACCATATATATATAAAGCTATGGGGAAATGACAAGAATCTATATCAGAAAAACAAGAATATATTAGACAAAGAAAGCAATCTACTGAGGAATTATCAGATAGGAATATTAGTCCATTATATATGGATTATCCTATAGATAGAGAATCTCCTAGCATAGTTATAGAGCCTAACCTATTATAATATGGCATTTGAAACAAATCATTTTTGAATAAACCTTAAAAACTTCACTTGAGGAATATCTCAGGATGATTTTTTAACTACTTGAAAACAAGTATTGTATGCAGAGAATTTAGATTTGAATACTAATAGTTACTATGTAAGTTTAAATAAAGACTCAGAATGAAGATATACTACTGCTGCACAAGTTAATTGATTTATAACAGCATGAAGTAATACTTTTGCATATTGTGATTGATGAGAAATATATGATGCTAGCACTTGAATATTAAAGTATACTTTATGAAATCAAGCTTTAAATGCTTGGCAATTTAATGGATATTTATATTTTCTAACTAATAATTCTAGTCCATTAAATAGAATTACAATAGCTAATGCTGCAGCCAATAATTGGACATGAACTGTATCAGAGAATATAACTACTACTTGAGATAGTATAACAACTTCAGCCAATATTTATCCTGTAGTTGTTTTATTAAATACTAAGTTTTACTTATGAAATGGAGATTTAGTATCTGTAGTAGACCAAGATGATATAGTTACAAATTATGATATATGGGATTGAGAAATAGTATGATTAACAAGAACAGGTTGAGTATTTAAAGTTTATACAGAAAATTGAACAATAGCATTTTGGGATTGAGAGACAGGTTCTATAGATTCATTTTTAGAAGTACAAGAAGCTGTTAGATGAGTAATTAATGATGGTAAAATTGATTATATATTAGCATGAAAGAGTGATTTTCAATCAAAAATTAAAGTGCTAACTTGATATACTATACAAGATTTACTTTTAACTAGAGATAGTGAAAGATTATGAGATTACTTATTTAAGATCACTTATTCACAAACTAATCAATGATGAAGATTATCTAATCAATTATATTTTGTACAAGATGGGATAACTTCTGATGATTTAGTTTCATATGGGACATGAAATCCAACACTAAGTAAATGATTTAATATTCCTTATTCAAAAGATAGTTTAGACACACAAATTTCTACTATTAGCGCTATTAAATGAGTAGAATTAACAGCTACAGATAGACTATATATATGAATAGAAACATGAGCCTGAACATTTATGGAATATATAGATGTAAATACAACTACTCCTACATATAAACCTAGTTGATACCTACAAACAAATATCATAGACTGATGAAGTAGGATACAAAAAAAGAAAATAGAACAAATTAAATTAGTTACAAGTGATTGTGATGTTGATAATACAATAGAATTACAATATAGTATAGATTGATGATCATTTACTTCTGCTGAAACTATTATAGCATGAACAAGTATTACTAAAACAGAAGTATATTCTAAAAAAGATGTATTTTTTGATATAGCGTTTAAGATTAATTTTATATCAGATTGAACTACTACACCTAAACTTTATGAAATACAACTTATATATTCTAATATAGATTAATATGGCTGAAGAAATAACAGAATATATACCTGAAACAATACCTGAGTTTGAATTATCTACAGAGGTGGTACCTTGATTAACGGAGGATAAGATAGATGCTAGTATTAGTGTTAGATGATTAGATGCGATAAAAACTTATAGCTGAGAAAGGATTATAGGGACTACAACAGACCAAACAATTACTGTATGATTTAGGCCAAAATATATCTTTATAGATGCTTTTTATACAACACCTGATATTTTTGCTTCTAAAAGTTGGTCAGTTGAAAATGATGATTGAACTATAACTGTTACAGCTCAATATTGAACTTCCTCGTTAGTATCTTTATGAAGCTGAAGTAATACAGTTGTAGATGCTATGCATATAGAAGATACTAGAACTTATGCAAAAATATGAGTAATTACAGATACATGATTTACCTTAGTAGATATTAATAGAAATGACACATTTACTTTACAAATATATGCAGAATGATAGTTATAAATAACATACCTTGATTAACTGAAGATAAATTAGATGCCAGCATTAGTTTAAAAAATGTACCAACAGTTAAAAGATTTACTTCACATTATCGTGTTATAGCGATAGCATGAACTGATGATATTAAAATAGTTACTTGATTTAGACCTAAATCTGTACAGATAAATGCTATTTATACAAACCAAGATGCAGAATCAGATAGTAAAACAGTATTACAAGATGATTGAACATTATTTACTACAATAAATTATAATCTATATAATTTTAGAGATAAATTTTCTATAACTGCTTCTGCAACTACTGATATTGTACATATATATAGAGGAACAACATTACAACAAAGGTTTAAAATGAGAAGTTTTGATGAAGATTGATTTACGATGCAACATACAGTAAATCAAGGATTAAGCATAGATTTACATTTAGTTGCAATATGATAAGAAATAAATATACTTTAATTAATAACTCACAAATTGATTATGCCTGAAAAGAATAATTGAATAAAACAAGTTTCTGATTTAGATAAAACAAAAGTACAAGCTGCTATTGATAAGTTTTGAGCTGATAAAGTTAATCAAACCTTAACTGATAGATGAGTGGAATGAGCTAAAGCTCCTACAGACACTATTAAAGAGCCAACTCCAACAGAATGAGTTAAATCAGAAGATAAATCTCAAATTACAACAGACTTAACTTCAGGGGAAGTTATTACTCCTCCTGAAGTTAAGGTTACAGAACCAAAAATCACAGAACCAAAAATCGAAGAAGTTAAAGTTGAAGAACCAAAAATTGAAGAGAAGCCACTAGAAATAAAAACTTTAGGGGAATTTAAGACTGCGTGAAGTAATGTAGATAATTTAGCTAATTTTTTAGAAAATTCTCCAACTACTACTACTGAAGATGTACAGGTAGTTTGAAATAAAGTTACTTGAATAAGAGATGGGGAAAGATTTGAATGGATAATAGATTCGGCTTGAAATCCTATAAGAAAATCTTTATGAATAGTGGATAATGAAAAAGAAACTTTTGCTAAAAATGCTTGAATTTCTTTTGATATAGATCAAAAATGATGAATTACTTTTAATCCATCTAATTTTGATGAAGCATTAGATATTATTAATCAATTTTGAACTTCAGCTAAATTTAAAGAATGAAGCAGAGAGGCTATTACTGCATCTGCTGTTTTTAAGAAATATTCTAAATATAAATGAGCTACTTCAGATATTTATTTAGAATGATTAAAGTCAAATGAAATTGCTACCGGTTGAGAAACATGGAATAGATTAATTAAAATGAATTGATGAGAACCAACAACTGCTATGTTAATGGCTTCAGCGGAATATGAAACATCAATTAAAACAGACTCTATTAATAATAATTCATTAGAATTATATAAGAGTTTTTGATGAGAAACTACAGTAACTTCTACAACTAAAGCAGAAGAAAATTCAACAACTTTGGAAAAGTTAGATAAAGATTATTTAGATACAAAAGTTAATATGTTTGAAAACATAGAAACTATGTATTCTACTTATAAAGCTTGAACAGAAGAAACTAATAATTTAAGAAAATTATCTCAAGACACAGCTAGTCAGATTGATGAATTAAATGTAGAAAAAAGAAGAATATTAGATAATGTAAAAAAAAGGAATCCTAATTTACCTTTATCTACTCAATTAAAAATCGCTAGAGATGAAACAGAGGCTGTTGATGATGAATTATTTGCATTACAAAGAACTTATTCTAATCAAATGGCTGATTATCAATATGCAGATACTCAAGATAAAGCTGAATTTGAATTTAATATGTCTATGTTAGATCAAAAGAATCAATTAATAGATACTTTATATTGAACAACTAGAACCGATATTATCAGACAAGAAGATATAACTAGACAAGATAAATTATTAGAAGAGTCAATAACTAGAGCTGAAGAAGCTAGGAAACAAGCTATTAAAGATTGAGATGTGGCGGCAGCTAAAGATCAATCTTATAAATTAGCTTATTTAGAGAAACAAAATGAATTAAATAAAAAAGCATTTCAATGATTTTCTACATCTTGATGATTAATGGTTTTTAATCCTAATACATGAGAAGTTGAATTTAAACCTGCTGATTGAACAGAGTGAGTCACTCCAACATCATTTATTCAAACTTGAACATGAACTGTTACTCAAAATTATGGAGCAACTTCTCCTGTAACTAGAGATAATGTTAAATTAGCAGATTGAACAACATGAACACCATGAATAGATATAGATGGACAAATTTGAGATATAATTAGCTCTTTTTCAGATTGAAAAGTTATTGCTCTACAAGAAGCAAATGAAAGTGGATGATTTGGTAGAAGAATAGTTATTGAAGATACTGACTGAAATCAACATGTTTATAATCACTTAAATGCTTCAGCTGTACATGTTTGAGATGAAGTAAAAAGAGGACAAACTATAGCTGAAATGTGAAATACTTGAACAGTAGTTAAATGAGAATGATGAGATGGTAGTCATTTAGATTACAGAGTATCTGATAACTGAAGTTTTGCATTAAGAGGTTGAAATTGGATAGACCCAAATCAATTTATGTGAACTACAGAGGCTATTGCGGATACGGATTTTGTTACTGATAGATTAGCTAGAAATACAGCAATAGATTTATTCTTATGAGCAGATACTATTGATAAAACGACTAAAACAAAGCTATGAGCTGATGTTTGATTAGTTAGTGAAATGTGAACTAAAATAGAACAATTTAGACAGGATAACATAGATTTAGTTAGAAAATTTGAAGAAGTTACTTGAGAAAGTTCTAAGACTTCTGATAAAGAACAAGTTAAGAATTTTAATAGAGCTATTTGAGAATCAGCTTTATGAGATTGAGATTTAAGTCCTTTAAAAAATCAAATAAGGCAAGCTATTTTATGAGACAAGGCTATATTTGATGAATTAGCACCTGCATTAGATGTACAGGAACAAATTACAGTTATACAAGACTTATTTAGTGATTTAGATGTTGATACTTGATTAACTACAGCGGCATGAAATGCTATAGCTAAAAGAGTTTGAGATGAAATATGAGATTGAACACTTACTAGAATAGATCAATTAACAGGTAAAATGTTAGCAGCTTATGTAAAATCTATAAGTTGAGTTGCTGTATCTGAACCTGAATATGTAAGATTATCAGCACAATTACCACAATTAAAAGATAATCCTAAAAGATTTACAAATATGTTAGAAAGCTTTAGAGGGTCTACAGTTAAATCAGGAACAATAAGAGCTAGAACTAAATTAAATGATATTGATTTATTTAATGAATTATTCCCTGAATTTAAATTATGAACAACACCTACTTGAACTTCTTTTAGAAGTAAAACAATAAGTACAACTCCTACAAATACTGATTTTGATGAATTTATAAAATAATTAATTAATTATGCCTGAAAGAACTTTTCAACAAGCATTTGCTCAATGACAATTTGGTACTTTTCCTGGACAAAAACAGGAAGACCAAAAATTTACTCCTGCTAATTTGCAAAAATTAGGAGTAGATACATGAGCTATTGATGCAGA
>Ga0233415_10000216_pt1 | contig 28744 bp, 41 predicted proteins | sample Na_anoxic_12_MG_FD_188631 | JGI IMG/M metagenome (GOLD analysis project Ga0233415, IMG submission 188631) | Seawater microbial communities from Saanich Inlet, British Columbia, Canada - Na_anoxic_12_MG | ecosystem: Environmental > Aquatic > Marine > Inlet | place: Canada: British Columbia...
GATTGTTGAACCTGAGAACCTTGTAAAAATGTTGTTTAAGTGGAACTTAGCAAGTTCGATTTCTACGAATGCATAATCTAATCCGCTTTGATATTCGACAGGTGAAAAGTAATGGAATCCAGCTTTGTATGGCTTTATTACCATAACCTCAAGACCTTCTTTGCTTTTTCCAAAACAAGGTATTCTTTGATGCTCATCGTGCCGCCTTGCATTTGCCCAATCATCACAATAATAATAAGCCTCAATGTAGCTTTCTTCGTTCATCTTCTCAGGGCGAAGGTTTTGGATAGGCATATGAGCCACTTCCATCACTTTGGTATGCGCTGTGTCATAAATGACTTGATAGGCAGCTTGACCAAACGTATAGAAGTCATCGCATATTTTCCGCATACAGTCCTCAGTAAATAGCTGAACCATCATTGCATATTCATCTGGCTTTCTGGCTGCGTTTGTAGCGTGTAAACCGCGACCATATATCATATCGCTGATGCCATTAATTAGCGCGCTGTTGGTAGGCGATTCTTTGGCGTCTATGAGCGTTTGATAATAGTTATTATCTAAACCATAAGCTACCCACTTCTCTCGCTTATCCTCGCTTATCTGTGGCGTTGTGTACTTACCGAGTTCTACTAAGCTGATGCTGCTCATATTATGACAAATTCGTTATTGGATGGTTGTTCAGTAAACACATTCTCGTTGATGCTGAATTTTCGAAAGTCAGTTTCGTCCGTAATGAACGCCTTACCGCGAAAACAAAGTTCTGCGCCATCCTTTATTTCAATGATATAGTTCTGCGCGTCCACCAGCACAGGAGAAAATGTATTGGTAATAGTCAAGTAGCCGTTCAGATATGTAGCTGCAAAGTTGAATGTGTGTGTCAGCTTATTCTGCTGCTCGCTTGTGAAAGTTACATCTACGTTTCCTGTTGGTTCAAATCTTGGAATGATTATAAAGGTTTGAGCCGCTGCTGATGTGGTTAAGATTACCATATACTATAAACGAATTTTTCAGATTTTGTTTCAAATAAAAAAAGCCACCTTATTCGGGTGACTCTTTGTTTTGTTTCTCTAAGATAAGGCTGATTATATCATCATATCCTTCTGTGTCGATTATTTCGAGCAATGTGTTTTTTATTTTGTTAGCCATTCTTTACACGATTTTAATGATTTACCAAAAAAAGGACGACAAGATTGTCTTGTATCTAAACCAAAAACAATAGCCCAAGAACGGCTTAATTCAATGTCTAATGGCTGATGTATAATGTAACCTTCAATTTCTTTATTAGTCCAAGTATCTAAACCGATAAAGTGATATTTTCCGTTTTCAATTTTTGTAAAAATCATAGTTTCTTTGTTTTTGTATACACAAATATATAAAAGATATTCACATAAACTAACAATCAATAAAATTATTTTTTACCCAATTAGTACCAATTTGAACCGCTTGTTTTTTTGTGTCAGTAAAACATTGAAATAATTGTTCTGTCATTTGCACTAAGTTTTTATCATTACTAAAAGAGTCAACTACTAAGTGTGTTTTTTCTTCAATAATTAATTCCCAAGATTGAAGTGGTGTTTTCACTACTGTAATTATATGAGTCTCACATTGAACCTCATAATAACTTTGACCTTGATACTTTCTTTTTAATGCTAATGTTTCCATTGTTTTTGTTTGTTTGATAAGACAAATATATAAAAGATATTCACATAAACTAACAATAGGTAAAATTATTTTTTAGTCACAAAAAAGGCTACCCATTTGGATAGCCCTTTTAAATTAGTTTGATAGATTACTAGCTTGTCACAATTGTTGATACACCTAAAGCTGTCAACAAAGCACTTATTGTGCCTACAGCGCCTGTTGGGTCAACACAGAAATTAGCAGGTATCTTTTCGCTACCTCCAAAGGTCAAAGTATAACCATTCAAGTCGCCTAATGCGCCACCTGTTGCAAATGTACCTCCTGTGACGTCCATCCCGTGTTCGTAACCGCACAGCAATAAGTCTCCGTTATTAGTTTCTACCAAGATTTTTGGTCGACCGTAAGAAAGCAGCTTTAACTCCTTGTTAGCTTCCTTTGTCATCTTTTTCAAGGTGATGCTTAAAACCTGCTCAAAGAATGTTGTACCATTATCTCGACTTGCATTTATAGTTTGCTCAAGTGTATTGGTTGTAGCTTTTAACTCGTATTTATACGCAGTCAATCCTGATCCTAACGTACTAATTGCATCCGTGTCAGTAGTGTCGTAAACAAGTCCACTTGTAGGAAGGTCAGCAAAGTTAAAAATGTAGATATTATTTATGCCTCCGACAGCATCTTTACAAGGCTCTACGCGCCCGTGTGTTATATCGCAACTCATTAGTTTTTTATATTTAAAAAAAAAGGGCAGACAAGCAATCGCTCACCTGCCCCAATTTAGGTTTGTATTAATTTAAGCGTAAAGAACTATGTCTTCAACTACTCCGTAGGTAGCACCTTGAAAGAAACGAGCAATGAAACGGAAGTTATTAGAACCATCCAAGTCAGCCATATCAAGCAGCTTAACTTCTTGAGCCGCGCTTAAAAGAGATGTACCGAAAAACAAGTTGCTTGTTTGAGCAGCTACCATCTTATTATCGGTCAATCCTTCTGCGACAAATACAGGGACTCCATTGAAGAACAAGTCAACTAAACGCTGATTTGAACCTCTATTCTCGTAACCTGCGCCACCAACTCCAGCAGCAGCATATCCAGCTAAATGCTCGATGTATGCCTTGTAGACATTCTTAGAAACGTATAGCTTCAAATCCTCCTTGCCGTAAACAGCAGATGGAATTTGCGCAATCACGAGGCTCATTTGAGCAGCTACATTCGCAGCAGTAATTGCAACAGCAGCGATTTCTTGAGCCGCAGGAAGAGCAGCATCAGCAGCAAGCTGAACTGTCAATCCATCATACTCACCTTGATTAGCAGCAACGCCAACCCAGATGTTTTGCTCAATCTTCTGAGCAACTTTTGAACCGATGTGACCAATCATATAGTCAGCTAAAGATGAAGGAACTTCTCCTTGATTAGCGCCCATTTGAGCAACTTCCCAGGTGCTTACAAAATCTTTTTTACACATTTGGAGGTTCACTTGAGCCTCTTCGACTGTCAAGATTCTTTCAGTTAAATCAACAGTAGATGTTGGCGTAAAGTCGCACGTTGCGTCCTTCACGATAGCATCAACGTCAATTCGCTGAATAACCTCTTTTTGTAAAACGTTTGGACGAACCGTAATTCCGCCATTTTCGATAGTGCTTGCGCTCAATAAAGCTGCACTTATGTACTCACCAGCTGCTTGTCCAGCGTAGGTAGTTGTTATGTTAGTAGTTGTAGCCATTTTTATTTTTTGATTTTAGCTATTTTAGAAAGCACTCTTGATTCTGTGCCTCCAAATTTTATTGAATGAAAATTGAATGATTTTTTTGATTCCTTTTCAGGATTTGGCACGATTGCCTTTGCTGCTGGCATATCATCAGATGATAGCGCAACCTCTTCTTTTACTTCTTCTTTTTTAGTCTCAGAAAGCATTGACTTTATCTCACCAATAGCTGCTTCGAAGTCTTCCTTCGTTACATAGCTTGGCTCTTCGCTGGCTTCAACTTCAACCTCTGAAGTTTCAACAGCTTCTTCTTCTGCAACAGCTTCTTCTTCCATTGCTTTTTTCTCGCTAATTATACCTTCTTCAGTTACAATAAGCATCATAGATTCCGGCAGTTCATACTCGCCAACAGGTAATGGAACTTGTCCATCTTCTGTGACAATGAAAACTGCCTCACCAGCTTCGAAACTCTCAGCTTCGATAACTGTGCCGTTCTCAAGAGTCATCTGCTCCAGATGGATTTCCATCCCCAGCAATGTCTTGATTTGATTAATTACAGATTTTTCCATACAGTATAAACGAAATTTTAGTTAAGTGTTACATTTTCAGCTTCCACAAGCCTCGCAATCCTCATCTTCCAGGCTGCAATTCTGTGGTTTCACGTTCGTTGTTTTGTCGAGTTCTTCTGCCTTCCGCATCATTTCTTCGAATGCGTTTGACTCTTCGGTTATGTTTGCCATTTAAATGTCTTCCTCAGGTTGAAATTCGGATTTCCAAGTGTTGAATTCTTGTGGTGATTCAAACATTATTACTTTGTCATCATCTATTTGCGCTATGCTTTCAATGCCAACAAAATCCGTTGTTGATTGGTCTTGATTGTATCTTACAAAGTTCCAAGTGATTGCTGTGTCTGCGACCTCGTAAGTGCTGTCGGTTATGTATCCGTATTTATTCAAATTAATGTGGTATAAAATAAGTCCCTCCAAAATAATATAAAGTGCCTGTATTACTGTTGCCACTTGAATCTGCTGCACTTGTGCCTGATGATTCATTGAATTTATAATATAAAGAAGTAGAGCCAAGCGCCGCGTTAGCGTCAGCTCCGTTTCCAGAGTTATAAAGTGATGCAATTTGAATGTCACTTGCCGTTGTCCCATCAAGTATAGATACCTCATCAAGAACAATATCTGAATAGACACTTCCTAAGTTACCCAATCTATTTACATTAAACGTGCCCGCTCGTACTTGCAATCCGCTTGTGCTTTCTGTACCGTTTAAATAAACTCGCCATCCATTAGAAGCGTCCCTTGTTGCCGTTATCATATACCAAGTTCCTAGACTCATAGTTGGTACTACAAAGTTCCGAAAGCCACCACCACAATATATCCTTACAGATGTACTTGTTGGTGTCCATATTACCGCAATATTACTCGTGTCCGAAACAAGTCTAGTATTAAGGTCTGCAAACTTAACCCACATATTTACTGTGGCTTCCGCGCTCACACTTACAGAACTCCCAATGCTTACATAGTCATTTACACCATCGAATTGTAAAGCGTTTTGAAAGTCATAACTTGTCGAAAGCAAAGGCGTTGCTCCAAGATATGCTTGAGATACATCTGCGCTGCCTAACTTTAATGTCGTTATATCTGTTGCTCCTAGTTTTATTGCCATACTACGCTATAATGTAAAGTGTTGATGCGTCAGGTGTTGTAATTGCATCATATTCTAACTGCGTCAAACTAATCATATTAGTGATAATATCTGCTCCTGTTACTCCTGTTGTGTTTGATGGCACATAATACGCATCGTTGGTCAGCGTTGAAACGTTGTCATTTGGCTGTGTTGCTGTTGCACCTAAAGCCGCTCCACTTGTAACGGTTGCAACTGCTACTGAATTAACTGTGCCGGTAAGGTCTCCGCTTAATATTGTGGCTGTTGAATCTTGATTTGATGTTGCACCTAAAGCTGCACCTGATGTAACTGTTGCAACTGCTACGGAATTGATAGTTCCAACTGTTGTTATTCCTGTGTTGTCGATTGTGACATCTCCTGACATCGCAACAGATGCCGATTGATTGGAAGCGTTGCCAAGAAACATCTTAGCGGAATCAAGATTTGGTGTCGCATTTGCTCTACCCGCTCCTCCAACTCTTATTATTCCTGCGGTAGCGTGACTTCTGATGACTTTGCCAATGTTTTGAATTTCTGCTGCTTCCCCTGTTGGCGCGGTTGCTGTCAATTCACCTGCGGAAGTTGAAACGTATAATGTATCGCCTTCTAAAAAAGCTGATGTGTTTACGTCTATCAAGTTTCCCAAAGTCACTACTTCACAACCTGCGTTGTTATTGGCATCTGCATACACTAAGCCGAATGCAGGTCTTGCTGACGCATCATCAGCATCTGCTAAATCCACAAGCGTCTCATTTCCGCTTACTCCTGTGATTGAAACAACTTTTCCTTTTAGTAAGGTCGCTCCGCTTTGGTTCTTTGCATTAAATCGAACTGCACCATTTAAATCTCCGATAAAGTCATTTGAAGTAACTGTACCTGTTATGTTTATATCACCTGTGCCTGTGATATCATAGGTATTCAAATCTAAGTTACCGCCAAGTTGTGGTGTTGTGTCATCAACTACCGCAGCAATACCACCGCCACCACCGCTTGCGTAGTTTGGAATGTTTAAAGTATCTCCTACCAATGTAGCTACTCCTGATGTGCCTGTCGTGGTTAAGGTTATATCGCCTTGCTTTGCATCTAAAGCTGTTTGCGTTGCTGTGCTTATTGGCTTGTTGGCATCACTTGTGTTGTCTACGTTTCCAAGTGCAACATCTGACTTTGTGTAGTCACCACTTTGAGCAGTTACCGAACCTGTTCTGCCAAATACAGAATCAACAGCATTGACCTCTGCGCCTGCTGTAATACCGCTTAACTTAGTTTGTTCTGCATCTGTAAAAGCGTTAGTGTTAGCATTGCTTTCATAAGATGTCTTTATTGCTGATGCCGTTGGATTCACTTCTGCGCCTGAAGCTATTCCTGTCAACTTTGACTTTTCAGCGTCCGTAAATGCGTTAGTGTTAGCATTGTTTTCGTATGCTGTTTTTATCTGCGCATCCGTAGGATTTACTTCTGCTCCAGCTTCAACTCCTGCCAGCTTGCTCTGTTCTGAATCGCTAAACTCATTGGTGTTCGCGTTGCTTTCGTATGCTGTTTTGACATCGGCTGCTGTTTTAGCGTTACCAATTGATGCTTCCAATTCTGCGAAGCTGTGTATGCCTACTCTCTCTGTTGCCATTAGTTGACTGTTAAATAAATTTCGTTGTCGGATGTGACGTATTTAAAGTCGTCCGTTGTAATGTAGATGTAATTAATTATAGTTGGCGGTGTGCCTGTAATGTTGCCAATGCCTTGCGCCCAGAGCGAGCCATCGCAGCACTTTCTGGAGTAGGTGTTATTTGGACACAAACAACCTCTGCGACCACCTCGCCTTGATGAAGTTGCGTTGTAATAGCGCAGCTTATCCTTCCTCATCTAAGCTGTTGATTTTAGATGTCGCCCAACTCAATGCAGATTTACCGCCCCAAAGTAAGTAGCTAATCGTTCCGCAAGCCTCTGTATCTGAAGCATCATAATACTCTGCAGCTCTGCTCAGATAGCTTTTCATTCGCTTGATAGTTTCAATGCTCACAGGTTTGCCTTGCGCTAACTGCTGCGCTCTAATCTTACCGACTTGAGTAGCGCATTTGTTATTTACCTTCTCGTTCAATTCAAGACCTCGTTTCGCGTTGTTCTTTACTGCATCTGGGTAGTCACTATATGACTCCATTGAAATACGCTTTCCGCTTTTGGTTCGCTTGTCCTTTTTGATTACCGCCTTGACTTCCTTCAGTAGGTACTCCTTTTCTTCTGCCTCAAATTCAGCGAAGATTGTGTCTATATTTTCAACGGCTTTAAGTTCTGTCTTATCGGCAAAGTAACCTTCGATTGAAAATCCTTTTACCTTACCTGTCTTGACGAAGTCATTCCAAACCTCATCGTTGTCAACTTTTACGCTGACCATCCAAGTGCCGACCGGCATTGATAAACCGTAATACGCTGACTTATCTTTTTCACTATCGTCAACCAACCAAGATTCCACAACCGTCAGGTCACTCAACTTAAGTTCGTGTTCCAAAGTGCTTTTGGCTTGATTGCCTTGCTTGAGAAAAAGCTGCGATGCTTTGGCTATGGTTTCCTTTGAAAAGTAAACGTAGAATTCATCCTCGCCATTCTTTCGGAATATGGTTTTGTTTGGAATCAAAGCTGCGCCCATCAGAACTCGCTTCTCCTTATCCACTTCAGCGAGTTTAATTTCTTGCTCTTTGCTAAGTGCAATGAAGTCTGACTCAATAGCTGGTGATTCCACTATGCTAATTGCGTTTACTCCAGCGTCAATACTTTCTTCGTCAAGGATTAATTCAATAATCTTCATAGTTAATAAACGAATTTTTTAGGTTTTGTTTTTATGGAAACGATGCTTTGTTTCGGCTATTTCTATCAAGGCTCTGCTGGCTGGTTACATCAGTCGCTACAACGTAGGCTTTAACAGGTTGCTGATTCTGGTCTGCAATGCTGCCTGCCACTTGGTTGAATCCGCTTGTTCCTACTGTGTTGAACTGTGGAGTGCCACCACCTGCTGCGCCTGCTCCGCCTGTTGCACCGCTAAGTGAAGCTGATGCACCACCGCCGCCGCCGCCTAATGATTTCATAGCTGTATCTGTTGCCTTGATGATTCCGGCTACTGATGCTACTCCTGCTGCTACTGTTGCCGCAATTACAGGTATAGCTGAAACTCCTGATGAGGCAATGGCTTGTGGCGTTGCTAATGCTGCTACGCTTGCCGCTTTTACAGAAATTATGGTTTTGGCAATACCTACCGCGCTATCTGCAAGAACAGCCGCCTTCTGTACTTTCTTGTTTTCGCCTTGAAACATTTCAACTATGCCAATTACTGAGCCAACTGTATCGAGATATTGTAATTGAATATCTGATTTTGCTTGCGCTTCTGCGGCTGTGTTTTGAATGCTTTGCTGCGCTAAAATTTTTGATTGTGCATCGTACTTTTTTCGAATTTCTATATCTGTTGATTGTTGCTTTTCAGTTATTTGATTTTGCAGTTCGGCATTACCTTCGGCTTGCGCATAAAGAGCATCGTATTTTCGAGCATTTGCCATCAGCTCCTTATCTATTCCTTGCTCCATTATCTGAAAGCGAATATTATCTAATAAGTTTTGCCTTGTTATTAATGCTTTAACTCTATCTTCTTCTTCTTTGGCTGCTAATTTTTTTGCATCGTCAATCTTTTTTTGGTTTGCCAATCTTTCTTTTGCTGCCTTATTCCTAGAATCTTGAATCGCTTTTATTTTTGCCTTTTCGGCTGCCTCTTCTTCTTTTCTTAATGTTTCAAGTCCTGTGCTTAATCTTTTCCGCGTATTAAATGAATTTGTTTGTAAATCAATAAGTTGAATTTCAAGTTGCGCTAATTCATCTAAATCTTCAGCCATTGATTCGCTTTGCTCAACTGCTATGGTTTGCTGCTCAAGTTTTCTTTGCGCTAATGAAATAGCTTTTTCTGCTGTTTCAATTTCAAGTTTATTAGCTTTTTCAAGTGCTTGAATCCTTTTTTGATAAGTTTTAGTTTCATCTTCTGCTATTAATCTCGCTTCTGCTATTATCTGATTGGTTTTCGCGCGTTCAACTCCAAACTCACGCTCTTGGTCTTTAATTTTTTGCAATTCTCGCGTCAGGTTAATCATTGCCTCAGTTTCTTTGGCTATTTCATCACCTATTCCTGAAACGGCATTTTTAGCTACCTCCGCTGCTCCTGCGAAATCACCTTCAAATACTTTTATTATAGCTTCACCAATTTGTGATATTCTATCTTTTATTACATCTATTGCAGCGCCTACAGCCGCAAAAGCTACCTCTAATTGTTCCGCGCCTTTTTTAGTATTTTGAAAATATGAAACCAACGCACCGACAGCAACCAATAAAGCACCAATACCTGTACCTATTAATGCAAGTTTGAATACTTTTAATCCTGATACACCTGTCTTGATTCCTTTGGCTAATTTCATAAAGCCCGAAATTGCGCCACCTGTCATTTTATCAAGTTGACTTGTAAGCCCTGCTGTTGCTTTATTTGTTTCTTTTAAATTAGTATTGGTTTTTTTGATGTCTTTATTTAACGCCTTAACATCCGAACTTTTAGTATCTATTTCTATTTCGACAACTTTTTTAATTGTATCAGCCATTCTCTTGGAGTTTAAAGTAGTTCTTAAATTCGGTTAAGTTCTGTGGCACTTTATACTTGCCCTTTGCAAATTGAGTCAACTGACCGCCATCGTGCCAATCGTCTGTTTTTAGTAGTTCTATAATATTCTTTATCATTAGTCCACAAGTGTTAAAAGTTCAAACATAGCTTCGCCTGTCGTTAGGTTGAGCCGCATATTATTTATCGTGTATTTCTTGGCGCTTATCGTCAGCACATCATTGACCTTAATCTCTAACATTAGATGCAATGGCAATATTGCTTTCAACATTGTCCTACGCATTGACAAATCGTATAGGTCAGTTATGTAATCTTCCCAGAATGATTTGTAAATCGTTGGACTTGTCGCTGTATCTGTTTCCAAAGTAAACGGATTCACTTCCGCGCCAAAATTCAAACTTTGAGTATAGGTGTTATCCTTGTCGTTGTATTGATAACAAACATTATACTGAGTGTGCTTATCTGCTCCATAAGCCTCGTTTGCATAAAAATCTCTAAACGAAAACTCTGTCTCTCCAACGGTTGCGAGATTTTGAGTTGCTCCTCTGTAAAACATAACAGTACCTCCACCTATCGGCGTGAAGTTTTTATCAATGTAGTGGCAAACCATCAATTGACTTAGAAACTGTGAATCGCTTATTTGTGGTATGTAGTTAGTTAACCTTGACCAGCTTGGATTCTCGAATGGAACTTCCAATGCAAATTTTTCTGAACTTATAGCATCTCCAAAGCTGTCTCTAATTTTAGTAATTGAATCACCGTATCCAATGCCAGCGTGAATTTGTGCAAAGTTTTGACCAATTACTGATTCGGTTGGTTCAAAATTAAATTTCAATTCATTGTATAGTTCAGCAGGCTGGACATTAACCTCATCCATATCGACATACTTTGTAATATCTACGTTGCTACCTAATGCTTTCCAATCATCAAAAGTTTCTACTTGAAAAGTGCTGCCATCAACAGGTAATATCACGAGATTAAACATCTGAATAATTCCTTGCAGCCAATCAATAATCATCTGGTCTGGTAGACCTCCATCAATACTTAAACTCTCGCCTGTCAAGCTATCGGTATAGGAATAATTGAAATACCTAAAGTCGCAAGTGGATGAGGTGTCCATCTCTTGGTATGTATTTGATACTGAAAAATTTAAGTAAGTTGTGTCGCTGGCTATCGTCCAATTGAACAACTCAGGAAAATTGGACTTGACATAAAACTTTAGGTTTCTATCTGTGCCTTGATTTGGTATCACAAAGCTATGACCTAACTCTCTGCCAGCATCAAAGTAAACCGTTTCAAAAACTGCGCTTGTATCAATATCATAAGCCACCAGCTTCACCTTTGGCATTGGTAAAGTGTCATTTACTGCATCTAACAATGATTGCAATACGTTTATACCTACAACCACGACCACTTGACCGCTATTCGCAGGCACATTCAATACGCCTGTGCTTGTGTTATAATTTGGGTTTCCTATCAAAGTGCCGCCTGTAATCTGGACATAATCCATATTGTAATGGTCTCCGAAGCCTTCGTATCGGTTAGACCATAGATACAAGTCTTGCCAAGCATCGCTCGCCCAAAAACCGCCTGTGAATGAAACGGAGTATTTCGATTCTATCGCAGTCAAAACTGTGTCAGCAGAAATAGCTGGCTTCAATTCATACTTCAAACCGCCTTGAGCCGAATACGCATACTTTACTATGGCTGAATACACAACGCCTCCAGCCTCCATTGATACGCTAATGTCCAACTCCCAATCACAATTAGGATAGTCGTAAAAGGCTGGAAATATATATTTTGGCGGTACGCTTCTATTTACAGTTACAAAGCCAGCGCTTGTTCCTGTGCCGACAATATTGCCAACAGTAGCAAATCCATCATTGACATCGTAAAACTTCATACTCCAAGAAACAGGCTTCGCCATTCTCATATTCCAAATGAAATTATCTGAGCCAGATGCGCTTGCAAACTGATTGAAATAATATAATTCACTATTGTATATTTCCTTAACAGTTCCTCCATCAACGTCTGACTGAATACTGACATCGTAAGGAATTAACGCCAATCGTTTATCAAGTTGTGTGATAATATTACCTGTGTACGGCTTGGTGTTTATTGAATTGTAAATACCATTACCTACGCCTTGTAGATTCCAATTTCTGCTTGATGTTGCTAATGGTACAAATTTGCTACCAGCGCCTACTGTGTTTTCAATTGCATCATCAAAAGTATCGTAGCGCAGCTTTAATTCCTCATTTGTTCCAAGTTCTGGAATAGTGTCCTTTCCAAAAATGTCAGTTAGGTTAGTCATTTCGCTGAAGAATTCAACCTCGTAAAAATCAATGCTTCCGTTCTTTAATACTGCGCGTTTGAGCCAAATATAACCGCTTCTAAAAGGTAAGGTGTTTATGTCTATTCGTGCAGCTTTTTTGGTCGCAGGATTGAAGCCTGTTGCAATACTCTCGTCATACCAATGAGACATCACAATGTTGTTCTGTTTTGATGCTGGAATCGTAAATGATTGTGTGAAATCAGAAAAGACTTTGCCTAAATCTCGAAAGTCCTTAACAGTTCGGTTCATCTGGATATTCTCATCTTCAAATAAATCAAGCCTATCATCACCAATATAAACTTCAACATTCAACCTCATAATTATCTTGTCTTATCTTGTCTTATCTTGTCTTGTGGCATTGCGAAATGTATGCGACCGCAATGCGACCGCATAAACAAACTTTCAACTGCTTGATTATCAGACCACATCATTCAATTCGTTGTAAGCAAAGTCAAAGGTCAACGCGTAATTTATCAACTTATCGTTTACAGATTTCTTAAACTCAACTTGGTTGGTTTGGATTGTTACAGGAGTAAACACATCGTCAATAATTAGCACAATGCTTTCGCTCAAAAGTATTTCTTCAAGGAGTAAACTAAACGACTCATTTACAAATCCTGTATTGACAATAATAGACTTGAATCCGTTTACATTATATCTCAGCTTTTGCGCAGCATTAAGATTGTATGTGTACGCATTATCCACAACTTCACCAATGTTTCTTTTGTATTTACTTTCGGTTGTTGACATCTGTGTCATTGACTTTTTCAAGAAACTGAAGCTATCCCAAAAACCAAACTTGTTTACAAATAGGCAATCAATCACTTCGTATTTTGGCTCGCAGATGATTTCATATCTCAAAACACCTTGAGCATTGACAGATGCTAAATCATTTTGTGCTGTTTCATATGGGCTTCCTAAATCCTCTCTTGCTACAAAGTGACCAACTCTCAGATAATCAAATCCATCTATCCAATTATTACACAGATTCTTTTTGCCGATAGGTAGATAAGTAACCGACTGCTCAACTTTATCAATCATATAATCTGACGGCAATATCTCTATATCAAATATATTATTGACTGTAACAGAACTAGCTGCGTTTGGCTGAAACCATAACCACTTAACAGTATTATCGTAGTTAGGATGAGGGCCAGCTTCTGCTGCTCCACATTTGATACGACCTCTTGTAGGCACATCAGGATTATTTCTATCAAACTCGCCTGTGAATATTGGTAGAATTGTATAACTATTCTGACCCATCTGACGATAGCAATCTGTTGCCATTATCGTGACATCGTCTTGCTTGTTTACTGTTGGTGTCCATTGCACAGAGCCATACGCTCCTGAACCGCCTGAAGATGGTAAAAAGTTTACGCCATCTTTAAATCCACCATATCCAAAGTTTGCTGTGTAATGTTCTTCTGTTGGTGATGGGTCATCTCCTCCCTCAACAATTATTTCTTTATCTACCTCGATAAAAAGAATCTCATCTGCTTGCGCTGAATTGTTGTGGGCGAATACGATTGGATTCACCGCATTTGTGGTTGTTGTCATACAATAAAACACATTATTTCCTTCGCCATAATCAAACACAATAGACGAAGAAGTAAACGATAGAACTGTGACATCCCAAGTCGCTTCTGCATAACTGCTATCGCAAGGAGAACCACCTGTGCCAGAAAACTGAGGCGTTGTTACATACCATTTATCGCCAACTTTTAAATTACAAAAGCTGCTAGTGCTAATATCAACAGTTAAATACCGACCTCTTTCTGCGATTGGATTTGAATTGACTGAAATATCTGTGTTGTCGCTCAATGAAAAGTAACCATACTTAATGTATTGGTCATAATGATGGTCAAGGAAATCAGATGCCAAAGGTGCAATATCAAACACAATTATACCATCAACTGCATTGGTTTTTGACAGCGTGTACGTTTTTAAAACATTGCCTGTAACGGCTGACGCTCGGCTGCCATTCTTAATCTTAACGCTGAGAGATGCGCTTTGAATTGTCGTGCCTGTCGGTGGTACGCAGTTAATAAAGAACGGTGACCTTGTTCTGACAGGTCTATGATTTTTTAGTGCTGTTGGCATTGAGTAGGTCTATTTGTGATTCAATATAATCTATATTATCTTGCGCAATGGCTTCTTGAAGTTGACTGAATAGTTTTTCCTCTTGGCTATCATAAGCATCCGTGAAGAAGTTGGTTGCTGGTATTCCGTACTTTTTAATCTTGCGATTGATTACATACGCTAATCCTTTTATTGCTGTGGCTTTTTGTTCAGCATTTTTAAAGGTTTTAAACCTACCTGTTTTTAAATCTCTAATTCGTAATGGCTTTTTCTTAATCCAATCAATCAAGACTTGCGGAGGAACGCCTTTACCTGATCGCCTTCCTTTATCTACATTGAATCCATACTCCAACATCTTGAAGATTATGAAGCCTTTGCTGAACCTTCCATCTTTAGTGGTTGTCTTTAATTCAGATGTAATTGAATTTCGGAGATTGCCGCTATTATCAATGCGCTTCTTGTAGCTTTTACCGCGTGAATTTTTGGCGGTGTAGGTTTTACCTACGTTGATTTTAGCTAATCGAACCACGTTATCAGCGAAGTCAGCTAAGACTTTATCTCTTGCTCCTTTTACTCTGCCAGCCATCAGATGCAGATTTCTGTATTCGGTACGTCAATAGCAATGTCGATTGCCCAACCAGCAAGCAGATTTTCAAACCTATCTTGAAAAGGCGTTGCAGTTACTGAATCAGTCAGTTGAAAGTTGTTGCTGAAAGCTGTGCCTCTTCTTAGTTGCTCGACTAATCTATTACAAACTTGAAGCTGAGTATTCCAGATATCTTGCAAATTATCCATTCCGTAATACGGCTCAGTCTCATTTCTAAGTTGGCTTTTATTGATGTCCACAACATCCATACAGATGACTGTGAAGTTCAAGGTCATTGTCGAGCCATTTAAAGACGTATCGCCAACGATAATGTGAGCCAATGGAAAAATACTTTGCTTCGCTAAATCAGCCTCGCTAACGTCTCCTATCGTCACCACGTTTACATTATTATCTGCAATCAATAAGTCGTGTAGCTTTTGCGTTACTGTATAAAATTGTCTCATCCTCTTTGCTTGCGTTTTATTTCGTTGCTTTCTATTTCGTTTTTTTGCTTGTCAAAGGTCAATTTAAGCAGACATTGATGGAGTGCCAATTTTGTGACTGCATCAATTCGAGTGACGCTTCCATCTGCGAGATGAACGATGGACTGATACCATCCCCATCGCTGTCCAAACTGTGCTCGCTCTCCATATTCGTTGTCATCAACTCCTCCTGTAAATAGGTCTTCATATCGGTCAGCAATTCTTTTCCTAAATTCCAAAAAAAAAGCATCGCGCCAAGTGCAGTCTCTAAATCGCAATCCAGAAAGAACTCAGCATACTTGTCAGAGCCTTCGTAATCTTCGATTAGGTATGTTTCCTTAACCTTCAAGGTGACAGGTCTGTAAAGGACAGCCATTGCCTTGTGATACGTAGTTGGTGACTTCATATAATTTTCTAAATCCACATACTCGCCCAGACTAATGTCATCCAGCTTCGGTATGAAACCAAAGTCAGTATCTCCAATCTTAATTCTGTTTCTGAATGTTGGCTTCTGTCCGAACACATCTTGCAGCATCTGGACAACGACATCGTATTGCGTCAGGCTCAGTTTCTGCAAGTCCTCATAGCTGACGTTGCAGAATATGCTGACCATCTTCATCGTCACAAACTCACTTTCTTGAGCATCCTTATTCGCATCCAAGATTTTTTGATATGCGATGTAGTCCTTTAGTGGAATGTCCTTGAGACTTGCTGGAACTTGAAATTTGACTTTCATAATATATAAACGTATTTGGTTGGTTTTGTACCTCACGCAAATATAGGGCATAAAAAAAGCCCCATCTCTGAGGCTTGTGTTTTTACTGTTTTAAGTTTACGAGTCATAATATAATTATTTGCGCTGTTTGGTTTTTTTCTTCGTAAGACCCAAACATTAACAGATTACTAATCTTCATTTCAGTTTCCTTTAAAGACCACCACTTGTCAGACGTTTCATCCACTTCATTTAATTGGTCAAATACATCAACTCTATTCTCTCTAAGTTGTGAGTCAATCGCTTTTTGTTGTTGTTCTGTGTAAGTTCTCATAGTTTCTGTTTGTTTGATAAGGCAAATATAACAATATTCTGTTAATAAACACAATAACTTCAAAATTATTTTTATCTGATGCTGTAACTTCCATAGTTCGGATTTGCCAACCTATTCCAAACTGCATAGCGCACCGCATCAATCGCGTGATTGAAATTGTCCACAGGTTTGTTAAGCAGGTTGCCATTCTTGTCTTCAGTCCACTTGTAGTTTTGCAGTTCTTTGATTAGGTTCAAACTGTTGGCTGTGACCTTTAGTTCGTACCTCTTCAGCATATCAATGCCAGCCATAATACTGTCCGCACCTTTTGCTGTTGGTTTGACATTCCAACGTAGCCTGTGCAGTTCTTCGATTGACTTTGGCTCTGCCGAGTCAGCATAGATTACATCAAGCCTATTTAATTCTAATTCCTCAAACTTCTGAGCGATGTCTTGATTTGTTAGGTTGGTATGATATAGCAGTTCGTCAAGTATTAATTGATTGCCTTTCTTGTAGACCTTGACCAACGCTGTTGGGTCATTCGTAAATCCAAAGTCCATTCCTGTCGATAGTAGCTGACCAGATACCTCTTGCACGATTCCAAACTGAAATATGGTTGCTCTGGACATTCCGCGCTCACCAAGTCCATAGATGCGCCAATAATCTTCATCGGTTTCCTTGAGTCGTTCAATCTCGTGAATGATGCTTTCGTCAAGGTATGGATTGTCCTTGTATGTCGTTTGTAGAAAGGAACAGTCATCTCTAGGCACTACCTTATCATAAATCCAATGGAAGCTATCAGATGGATTGTAGTCGATTATGATGCGCCCTGTGGTTCTGAATAGTATCTGCTGCCAATCTTCCCAATAAAGTTCATTTGCCTCGTTTAGAAAGGCTAAATCACGCTTGCGACCTCGTATCTTCTGCGGCTGGTCTAAGCTGATAAACTCAATCAGGTTTCCGTTGAGATGGTATTCGCTATTGGATTTATTATGATACTGCTCGCTGTATAGATTGTGTTTGCGGAGGATGTCAAAAAAGTCGCGCATAACAGATGAGCGAACTGCTGGAAATGTCTTACGAGCAATCGTTATGGTTTTGCCTTTATTGCGATAGCAGTATTCAAATATTATCCAAAGCAGAATATTGTAAGTCTTGCCAGACCGAGTTCCGCCTTGCTCAACCATTATCTTTTTAGGCGACTTCCTGAGATGTGTATATACCTTATTTACCTGTATCGTCCCATTCGCCATCCTCAACTATTTGGAAGGTCTGAATACCTTCGTGTGAAATCTCCTGACGCTCAACGTATCCTCGCTTCTTACCTTTGGTTTTTAAGTAGAAAATTGTAGCAGCAGCCGAGCCGTCTTGTATTTGCTTGTGCAGTTGTGATTCGGCAAAGTCTAAAGCTACGTTTTCAATATCTGCAACTTGCTTGGCAAATTCTGCGTCTTCTTTTAGCCATTGGTAGAACGTAGTCCTTCCAACATCTGCTTTCTTACAAGCTGATGTCACTACTCCAAGCGAAGATTCCAAAGCTTCGATTACTGCCTTTTTATGTTGTTCTGTTTTGTTCATTACTTTTCTTCTTGATAGGTTGAATAAACTTGGTCTAAATCGTTGCGCCATTGCTCCCATTGTCTTGGTGTGCAGGTGCAAGGTTCGTGAAATCGATGGTCAAAAACAACCGCGTGAATCTGCGCAATTACAGGATAGACTTCTGTAAGGTATCTATGCTTCTCCTGCTTTGTTATGTCCTTGACCTTTGTCCATTGGTTATACTGAGCCTCAGACATACACTTAGCTGGCTTGTGTCTGTCGTATGGAAATAGCTTATTCAGTTTCTCCTTGCGAGCATCACATCCACAATCTTCGCCAGCCAACCACTTGACCGCCTTCTTGATTCCTGTGGCTTTTGTGACCTTCTCTATTGTATCTCCAAGTCCTTTACTCGGTGCTTTTTTTCGCCTCGTTGTAGGCTTCGTTGATTTCGCTCTTGGCATTTCTCAATGTGTTGAATATGGATGATGCGCTTATGCGCGTTTCTTTGGATAGTTTTCTGATGCTCAGTCCTTCGTTGTGATAGAGTTCAAACAGCTTCAAGTCGTACCAATTCATCTGGTCTTTTGCTTGCTCAACAGCGTCCAGCTTCTTCGTAAATTCTGTTTCAAATTCCATATCAATCTCTGATGCTTTCAATGCTCGAATTGATTCGATGCTTACCATCTGAGTTCGCTTCTGGATGCGCTGTAAATCAACTATTAAACTACGGATTATAGTATAAACGTAAAAACCAACGATTTGATTTGGATTTTTTTTGTCAATTAGCCTTTCTGGATTCTTGATTTGAGACAGCTTGATGTACATCTCTTGCACTATGTCTTCAGCATAATGTCCTGCGCCGAGATTAGATGCCATTTTCACCCAATCTTTATGACGTTCGGTCGTGTATGCAATGTCAAGCAGATTCATTCCAAAAGATTTCAATTGCTAAAATGCCAATGAATATCTGAAAAGTGCATTCTACCTTATCCTCTTCGTCAAACGCGAAGTAATTAATGCCTAAAATAAACCCTTGTAACCACCCGAATGAAACTTCCATTTACGCAATGATACGAAAAAAATCAATCGATGGTTGCGTTGCGCAGTATTTTAAAGGCGTGATTTCGAACCGTTGACTGTTCATAAGACTCAAGAGCATTGAACTCCTTAGAACGGCTTAAATGGATTCCGTACTTCAAGACCAACTCAGCCGCCATTCGTGTATACTTAGAATGCCTCAAAATAATTTTGATTGTGGCGCAATTTTCAGCCAAGCGTCATCAGTAAGCTGGTCTTGCTTTTTGACATCTTCTTCGTAATCCAATTCAATCTCAGCATTGCCCATTTGACTGAACTTATCAATTTGCCTTTCTGCTGCCTCAACCCTGCCAAGCAGCTTCAGATTCTTCTCTCGCATTGTGCGTAATGCCACTTCTATGTTGTCGAAGTATTCAACAAACTTGTGATCAGGATTATTTGACAGAGTAGTGTTTTTCATTATCGTCACTTGCATCAATGCTTTGACTGCGTCAAATTCTAATTCTATCATTTTCATAAGTCAAAAATATCAAGTTGGTTTGGATTTTCTTTTTTTATAATTCCTAACGCTGTTTCAAGTATAGTTCTGCCAGCTTCATAGTCCACTAGGTTACGAGCCATTTTATTTAGTCTTTGATTCCCTTTGTACTTTGTAAAATCATAATCGTGAAACTCAGAAAGCTCTTTTACATTTCCTCGTTCTATCATATTGTTGAACATTTTTCTCTCACCTACATCATTTGGTAGATTAAAATTAGTCCAGTACATATGCCGACCTCTTTTGTGTCCTGGAATTAAAGGCTCATAAAATGGTATCACATTTTCAACTACATACTTGCCTTCAAAGTAATATTTCAAAAATATAATTTCTTCATATAATGTTAAGCTAGGAAATACAGGTTTAAAGTTTTTTGTATTTTTCTGACTAATCCTTACTCTACTATGTGAAGGGCAAGGCGGTGAACTCCAAATGAAATCAAACTCTTTGTAATGGTCGAGCAAATATTGGTGTGCATCAGCAACTATTACGCTATCATTAGGAAATCGCTCTTGATATAACCTTGCTAATTCAGGGTCAAGTTCAACGGCTACTACGTCAATGTTATCCGAAACTTCATCCCACTTGTAACGGTTACCGCCTAAGCAAGCATATAAATTTAATATTTTCATTTCTTAATACCTATTAAACCTTTCTTCATACCCAGCGAATCTACGTTGTAGTAACGCTGTTGTTTTCTATCGTAAAACAATCTGAACTTACCTGTCTTGCCTACGCCTTTAGGCTTGGTCTTCTGGACATAAACATCTCGCACATTGAAGTAATTATCAACGCTGTGCTGCATCTCTGTATCTCCTTGATTGGCAAGCTGAACTTGCTTAATTTGATGCGGCTCGTATAAAAGAATCATCTGATAACCTTTACGCCCGAATTGCTGACCATAAGCCCATTCGTCCTTCTTATTAGGTGGAGTCCAGAAGTACCATTCACCATCATCATCCTTTTCACGCACCTCGTGTTTATCATTGGCGTGATTGGTTAGGATTGTCAAATAGTTCTTCTTCTTTGTCCAAGCGATAAGCACATCCAATTCGTTCTTGACTATGTTGGCTGTTTTACTTCCGCCTATCTCAATGTCTAATTCATTGAATGGGTCTATAAGCACTCCGTCAAACTTACCGCCAAGCCGATTCTCTTCGTAGTTGACCGCATCAAAGAAGTTGGTGATGTTCATCTGAAGGTCACTCAAGTTCTCTTTCCAATGCTCGGTAGGGTCAAGTATTCGAAAGTGCTGGTTAAGCCAAAACATAATCTTATCAAGGCTCTCCTCAGAGATTGGATTGTCGCTATCGTTTTCAAGTCGTGCGCCTGATGATAGCTTTTCCACGAGCATCTCAATTATCTCGTATTTATCGCCTGTCTCTGGAGATAGTATAAGCCACTTCCATCCGTGCATCAGCGAAGCATTAAGGATTAAGTCAAAGGTAAATTCTGTTTTACCTGCTCCACCTACGCCAGCTATCATTATCGGATAGCCTTTTTTTAAGCTGATGTATTCGTTGGCATTCTGCCAAGCTGTATCAAGTCCTCGCTTACGGTTGGTTATCCTTCGATGCTTGATTTGGTTCAGCACCTGAAGAGGCGCTGTTGTCATTGGTTTGTTCATCTGTAATTTGTTTGTATTGTTTAATGTATTCAAATATAAACTCTTTTGCATAATCGTTCTCGCAAAGGAATGCTCCGATTAGACTAAGACCTTGTTTGGTAAGCGCATTACATACCAGCTTATTCTTCCGAGCCATTATAATGATGTAGTTATCTGATTCGCTCAGTTGCTGCGCTAATGCTCTTCTCTTGAGCCTTGCGGTTATGATTGGATTATTCATAGGTTCTAGTTAATCTTCTAAAGATAAAAGAGTAATTAATTTTTCTTCAGTTATTTCTTCATTATTTAAATAGCACTTGCCATCATCAAAATCTTTTTTCTCAAACACTATTAAATTAAAACCTAAATATGTCCATCCATCATCAATACCTCTTCTCATCCATTTGTTTAAATTTTGCCACATCATTTTCTGACCAATTCTTGGTTCACTATTTCTTGTTTTAATCTCTAACATCATTACTTTTTTGGTTTTCCAATTCCATAAGATAAAATCCAAATCGCTTGCTGAAAAACCTGTACTTGAATCTGGTAGTTTTTCTCTTATCCATTGACTAAATGTTAAACATCTTCTTCCTGTAATTTCTACTCGTGTCATAATTAACTTAGAAGTCTTTAGATTGAGATTTGTCTAATTGATACTTGCCTTTAGGTTGGATGGTTTTTAGGTGAGGAATGACTCCATTGGCTTTGGACTTCCAAACCTTTATCGGTTTATTATATCCGTCCTTCCAGCCGTTCTCTATCCATTGGTCAAATTTAAGTTTTGCGTGTGCTGGGTCAACATCACCTTGCTTTGAGACGCAGTAATCAACAAACTCATCAACTGATGGTATAATCTTCTCTTCTCTCTTCTTCTCTTCTCTTATGGCATTGCCATCTTGATGCGGTCGCATTCCGGTCGCATTGCCACTCCATCTTTTCTTTGCATTGGCTGAATTCTTTGCTCGTGTTTCGCTGAATTCAGAAAGCTGGTCATCAAGGAATTTGATGCTAATCAATTCATCTTCTAACTTAATGATTCCGCGATTATCTAATTCAACCAAAGCCTCTTCATTGCCTCCGCATATCTTCTGTAAGGCAAGTTCATAAGGTAAATCTCCGACTCTTATCCAATAGATGCAGCACAGGTCGATGAAGATTGCGCGAGTATTTAGGCAACACATCTGTATGTTGCCGTTATCCCACTCGCTGGGTTCAAACTTAAAGTAAGGTAGTTCTTTTGCCATTGTCTGTTTGTTTGTTGCAAAGTTAATTTAAAATTGATAACTACCGGCAAGCAAATCTTTTGCCTGCTCCGCCAGCTTGTACTTATCGGTTTCTGTATTGGTGTTCTTTGCCGTCCAATAATCATCTAAGACAGCTTTTACGCTGTGAATCATTGTCGCGTGATTCTTTGGCTTGCCATTGGAAATCATCTGACCAATGCGAGTTAAAGAGTAGTGCGTATTATCTTTGATCAGGTATATTGCCACTTGCCTTGCAACCACAACTGACCTATGCCGGTTAGCACTTAGCATAGTAGAAACAGGAACTCCTGACAGTTCTGAAACTGTGTCAATAATGCGCTCCGCTTTTACCTTGTCGCTTACCGATTCATCATAGATGACTTTCGTATGCGTAAGCAATTCAAGCTGTTGCGTTATGGCTTCGTAATTTAATCTCGCATCTCGCAAAGCCTCCGCGAAATGCGGAAGCTGGATGCGTAGTTCTTGAATCTCATCAGAAAGGTAGGTCATCGGTTTTTGGTTTTTCGTTAGACTGAGGTTTTTCGTTTACAGGCTGCGTCATAGCCGTCCAAGTGTTCAACTCTAAGTAGTGATTACCACTTTGAGATTCTTTCAAATCCCAATTTGACCATCCTTTTTCATTCGCTGCATCTTTCAATGTTTGCAAGTCCAGATTTCCGAAGCTGATTTTTGTCAGTTCACCATACTGCGTTTGAACTTTTCTAACTTTTCCTAAGAATACCTTTTCAGGCTTATTTTCATTTTCCATTATTACTGATTTAAATTGATTTTAGTTTTTGAATTAACGTAGGTGAGATGTCGTACTTCTGTTTGATTATATCAACATCACCACCATTCATTATATACTCGCGCGCCTTTTGCCAAGCGTCTGTGTTAGCTTTAATTTGCGGCTTTTTAGCTGCTTGAGTTTGAGATTTATTTTGCTCTCCTGCGGCATCAATATCTTTGTCTGTGACTAATCCAAGCGCGCTACTCAGAGCGTATCTTCGAATGTAAGTGATGGCACTTCCCAAGACTTGGAAATCATTCATACCTTTTAGTTGCACTCCTTGCGGAATATTGGCTCGTGATTCTCGCATTTCACCGCTTTCGATATGAAAGATTGTGGTAATAATACTATCCTCGTGCAGTTCCTGCATAAATCCAATCCCGTACTTCTTCATTAGCGGATTAATTACTTTGAATATAGCAGGAAGGTCGGCATATGTGTATCCGTAGCCTTGCGTTCCTTTATGGATTGTAGGACATTCCTGTTGGAATGCCGCGACTGATTTTAATAGATTTTTCATTGTTAGTCTGTTTTTAGTTTTTCAATTTCGGAATAGATTTGCTCCTTGCGTTTGTCAATGTTTTTGACGCAATATTCGATAATTATTGGTAGGTCATCGACCAGAGTATCCATATTAAACACTACCGTTCCTTGCTCTCCTTCAAGGAGCAGTTCGCCATCGCTCGCATAAATCGTATGCGTGTCGTAAAAGTATATGTGTTTTTTAGCCATTAGTGAGTTTGTTTTTTATGTTAATGATTTGATTCTGAGATGGCACTTTGCCATCCGCTAAGTTATAAAGAAATTGATTGAACGAGTATCGGTTAGGATAAAGCGTTGAGTAGACATTGGCAACCAGCAAGTTGTCGTTATGTTGCAGGTGACTGTGCTTCTGGAGCATATCAGCTATTAAGGTTTCAATATTTTTCATAATATGAAAAGCGCTACAATTAATAGAGCAATAATCGCGTAGGTTAATTTTTTTTCCGTCATTATTTCAAAGGTGTTAATTGGTTCATAAACGAATTTGAATGGTCTTTTTCTGTGTAAACGCAGATGACTGTACCTAAATGCTCGTTAGCTTTAACCTCTTCAAGTTTTGTTCTCAGACTTTCGCTGACGTAGTGATCAGGTTGCGCATCTCTAAGTCGTTGAAACTCGCCAAGCCAATAGTAAAAGTCTTTGTGTTGTGGATAGTAATACTCTCCGTTGCATCCGCATCGGCAGCTTCTTCCAAGTCCGTAATAAATTTTTTCGATTTTCATAGTTGTTTATTTTTGATTGTTCATCCAAGTTAAGATTGTCTCAGCGTATTGCTCAAGTAGTTCTTCATCGTCACCAAATTCAAATGATTCGCTGAATAAAGTTGCAAGCGTATCATTACTTACTGCCTCAACAGTTAGGTGATTGTCAGCTTTAGTTTGAATGTTAGCTGTGACGCTTCCATCTCTGTAAAGGCGAATAAATAGACTTCCTTCGCTGACTTCGCAATCTTCGAGTCCTTGAACGATTGCTTCTAATTGGTCGCTTTCATCTAATCGATTCCAAGCCTTTGCTGTTTCTGTTTGTTTCATATCTGTTTGTGTTTGTTTGATAAGCAAATATAGCATTAAATGTTTATAAATAGCATAACTCTCAAAAAAAAGATAAAAAAAAAGGGCAATCCTTTCGAACTGCCCCAAACAAACAAACAATGAACGCTCTTTAATCTACCAAAGTAGGCAGATAATCTTTTATAATTCGGTTGACGAAGTGTAGGTTTTCTTTTCTCATACGCTCCAGCATTACTTTATCCTCAGTCGCGCCTTTTCCAGCAGCAATCTTCGCATTCTGCTCAAGCAAATAATCCTTAACTATTTCTTTCCACTCTTCGATGGTGTACTTCATCTGCCAAAGATACTATAAATTCATCAATAAATTGATTGGTGTTTTTCCGTTGTCCAAAACAACCATACAACCGATTGCAGGTTTTTTACCATACTTGGCATATGCCATTGCATAGGCTTTGTGATTGATGCCGCATCCGACTTGACTTCCAAAGATTTTAAAGTTTTGTCCAACTACAAATTCGGTATAAGCCTGAGTATGTAAATGACCTTGTATCACGGATTGAAGGTCAGCCTTGCATTTACTTCGTGCCGTTCCGCCTTCACCGTGTACATATTGAACATCATCGATTACCAATCGTTCCACAAAATTCCAATCCGGAACTTCCAGGACTTCCTTGTAGGACTTAATCCACTTGCTTGGTATTGCTGAAGTCTGCGCCTTACGCATTATCAACCTATCGTGATTTCCAATGATTACATCTGCTTTTGGAAACGCGTCTCGCCACTTAGCTATCTTTTTTATCGCAAGGTCAAGTTCCTGACCACCGCCAAGACCGTCTGCATCAGTTTCGTGGTAACTCGAATAGTGGTTATCGATGACATCGCCTATAAATATTGTCCGATTCGTGTTGAACTTTTCGGACTGCTCAATACAAAACTCTAAATAACCATCTAAGCAGAACGGTTCGTGTAGGTCACCTATGACAAGGATGCGATTCTCTTTGGATTTCAAGCCGCTCACCAGCTTGTTTAGTCCGTTACTCAGTCTTGGTCGGTTGGTGTTCATAAAGGTTGAATTCTATTCTCGGATTGTCTTTGTCCAGCTTTCGATGTGCAACTATCTCAACACATTTGTTATCGTTTTTAATCGCTCCGGCTTTTTGTAAACAGTCAAGTATTACTTTCAAGCTGTTGTCAAGGTCTGCTCTTCGAGATGGGTAGTACACAGTTAAGTTTATGCCAAACTCACATTCAAGCATCTCAGAGGCTCTGTATTGGCTTAAAAATGATTTCTCGTATTCTTTAAGGTCTTTGCCCTTTGCAAGGCTGCAACGGCTTCCTAATCGAATAATGCGATAACAATTGGACTTACTCGGTACGTTTCCTTTTATAGTGGTTTTATAAACTTCCAAATGACGCGTATAGCGATATACAGAACTGCTAATATAACCAAAAACCAAATTAGGCGTTTAGAATGCTTTTCAAGTTGCTCTAAAATGGTTTGTTTTCTTACCACGATTTGCTCACAAGGTACAGATACAACTTGATATATTGTATCGCTTTTGCACTCGCCCGATAGATATACTGTATCGCCCTGCCGCACATACTGAATTCGTAATTTATCTTTAAATAGAGTGACAGTATCGCCATCTGTCGAATTAAATATCGTGTCAACTTCGACTTTCTGAGTCGTGATTTTAATTGTGTCATTTATAGTGTCTTTTTTTAATAACTCTGGATATCTAATCGTTAGCTTTTCAATCTTGCGTTCTGCCTTGCGAAACTTCTTTTCCATTCGATGCTCTAAAGAGCAACTACTTAGAACTAATAATAAGCCAATTAGAAGCACTCTCATCGGTTATCTACAAAGTTAGTGTAAACAGTTCTGCCTTTGACTTTTGATGCTCTTAAAACTTGTTTTCTATTGCCTTCAGATTTGTAAGAAACGTGAACCCAACTTGGATTCTCTAATGAGCCAAATTCAAATATCAGTTGGTCGAAGTCCAGATGGTCGTATATATAGTAGAATATGTCTTTATTACTTGGGTAGTCACGCGAATCGTTATCAATATCAATTGCCTCTCCTTTGCAATGCTGAGACGTTGCAACGTATTCACCTTTTATCATCTTATGCGCTCCGCCAATTGCGCGATTTAACTCCTGCGCTCGATATCCGCTGCTTACAGTTATTGGCTGACCAAAGTGTTCTCGAATTGGCTGAAATACATTGTTCGCTAAAGTGATAAGATTTGTCAAATGCTCGCCTTCTGGAGTATTATCAATGCTTCTCCGCGTTGCTGTTTGGCTTTTGCTGACTTCTGCCAGCGTTAAGTTTGGACTAATCTTCATTTGCTGCTCTTCTTTTTGAGACTCGTTTCTTAGCTGTTTGCACAATTCGCTCCTCAAGTCTTGCGATTGTTGCTGACTGATGAATTAGTATCTGATTCATCTCGTCTAATTGACTTCGTAACTCTTGAATTTCTTGCCGTAATCCTTCGATGATTTCCTCGTTCTTCTTGACAATAGCTGACGCTTGCAATGTCTGCACAATAAACGCTCCGATACTCTTGCCCTTCCAAATTAAACCACCTAATGCTACCGCACTCAAGACAGTGATTATTCCGTGTTCACTAATTAACTTAGCAACTCCTTCTATTACTTCCACTCTTGCCTAATTTTTTGATAAATTTCTGCAACTTGACGATGTTGCTTTTCTTTGGTGTATACGTTTTTTTCACAGCACCCATCCACAGAAGTTATTGTCGGTTGCTGGATTCACATCACTATTTGTGTTGCTTGAATACTCTGGAAAAAGACCGCTATTGCTACATAGATAATCAACCAAACGGTTTGAATAATATACCGCGAAGTCACGTTCCTGAGATACTAAACTGTCAACATCTGATTTATCTAACGCTGTTGCGTTCTCAGGCTGATGCCGGTAAATACCTCCATTGCCGATTGTCACGCTTCCCATTGGCAGAAACTCAACCAATGACCAATGTATCAAAGCTGGCTTAATCCAATCCGTAACTAGACTCAGGTAGTTTCCAGCAAGCGTTCCAGCAATGATGTCAGCTTGTATCTTTTCAAGTAAATCCGTTCCAAGCAAACGCTGTATATGCATATCTTGCGAGATGCTTATGAACTGCACGAAATGGTCAGAATCCACGTTGCCGCTTAAGTTGCTAAACCTGAGTACATCTTCCGTCTTTATCAGTAGTGCTTTTGCCATTTTTAACTTGGATAACGTCCATTATTCTTCATATCTCTTGGTGCTTTTGCAGCATCCTTTCTTCCTCTTGGCTTAGGTTCGTATGACTTTGGAATTGATGCAACTTCTTCAGATGAACTCAATGCCTTATCTTCAACGTATTCTCCGTCTTTCTTTTTCTTTAATTGATACAGATTCTCCTGCCAAAAATGACCGCAGAAACTACCGCCTTTGAAACGAAACAAATCGTACGCTTGACCTTTATGACCAAACCCTTTATTAACTCCTTTACGAGACGCTTTGTCAATATCCTCTAATCTGTAAACAACGCCTTTTGAACTTCTGCTCATCATATTGCGACAGAAATCTCTGCTTTTGCCTTTGGAATATTTTTCCTCGTATGAATAACGAACTTTATAATAGCTTTTATCAAGCTGCGAATCTCTGCTTGGAAACGAACTGATGTAGTTATTGAATTTCTGCCAAGCACTTAATTTGATGGATTTCTTTACCCAATCTTCAATTGGCTCATTATCTTCTGACCATTCGCGGCTGTCAATTAATTCCCACTCATCATCTATCTCGCTTCCTTCTAAAGCGTCAAGCATTTCATCATCATCAAAATCTTCCTTTGATAACTCAACGCCTGTTTTTTCTTGCGCAGTATCATCGTCAACTTCTTCGATTTCCATCTCGCTGAATTCAAGCGGCTGGCTGGTGAGAAAGAAAGTATTTAAGCTGATGCTGTTAAATGATAAAATTGCATTAATTGATTCAACAATGACTCTTTGCATTGGCTTAATAACTGTATTGTCAAACAGCAAAGCAGCCATCTTAATTTCATCGGCATTTGAACCAAGACCTCCATTTTGCGGCAGACCAAAAAGCAAAGGCGAAACTACGCGATGCGATACCATTATCTTTTTACTCGCTTCTTCAGAGATGAATTGGTATTGATTGTGCGCGTCTGGCAAGCTAATGGATTCGATTGAAGCAGATGTCTCTTGCGAATCATTGAATGCTACAATTACGCTATCTCCTTCTGTACCTGTGAACTTG
>Ga0233415_10000218_pt1 | contig 28604 bp, 26 predicted proteins | sample Na_anoxic_12_MG_FD_188631 | JGI IMG/M metagenome (GOLD analysis project Ga0233415, IMG submission 188631) | Seawater microbial communities from Saanich Inlet, British Columbia, Canada - Na_anoxic_12_MG | ecosystem: Environmental > Aquatic > Marine > Inlet | place: Canada: British Columbia...
ATTTATGGACTTACGGTTTTTTTAGTGGATTAGAATCATAGGTTTTCGAGTTATCTTAAACTGCTGAATCAGGGAGAGGATTTCTGAGACAGGGCACTAGTGGCTAACTGATTGTCAAAGAGCAGTGTAAACGATGTCTTGGCACTAAAAGCTGTAAACGATGTCCTGGCATTTATCAGTTAGGCGTTATTAAAGTTCGAGAAACATTGGTTGAAGGTGAGGAAGGACCGCCCAAGACTGAAGGCTCAAGAAGAGATATTAAAATGCTCCCGCCTGTTGTTGAGGCTCTAAGGGATCAGAGGAAAGCCACTCTTGGTAAATCTGATTATGTCTTTCTTAATAGGTATGAGAGGCCAGTAACACCGGGTCCTTTAGGCAAGCATGCTTGGAAGAAAGTCCTTAAAAAGATAGGGATAACATACAGAGCACTGATGCAGAAAAGACATACATTCGCTACCTTGATGCTGGATGGGTTTGCAACTCCTGGTTGGGTAGTTAAAATGATGGGTCATACATCCCTTAAAATGATTTACGAGCATTATTATTCATATATAAAGAACTACCAGTCGGAGGATGGCCAGAAATTTATGGGAAGGGTTTACAACCCTATCATGAAGGAGCCGGAAAAAACTACCCCAAATCTACCCCACCAAGAAAAAAAGGAAATTAGTAGTATGCCTAACTCCCTTTAATTCTTGAATAAAACAGATTAGTAGGTGGTCGGGACGACTGGATTTGAACCAGCGACCCCAGCGTCCCGAACGCTGTGCTCTACCAGACTGAGCCACGTCCCGACTTTATCTAATTGCCTTCTTGATGATAGATTCTGCTAGAAAAGAAGTAAAGAAAATTGCTACAAATCCTTGGAGAATCTAGAATCTCTGTATTGTGGATCTTATCACACTGATGAAATTCTCTAAAATTCTCTCTGTAGCTCCCCAGATAACAATACCCTCATAGATAAAGACTGGGGTCTCAAAAGTATCTCCTTTATAATTCATTGAAAATGGTTGTGGTTGGGAAGGATCAAGAAAAAATTGTAAAGGAACTTCAATTAAGTGCTCAACCTCTCTCCTATTAATGTTGAATTCATAGGGAAATGGTACTGTTCCAACAAAAGGATGGACAATGAATTGAGACGTTATGGTAGTCATATCATCCAGCTGACCCAGGATCTCAATATCCTCTTCTCTTACCCCTGTTTCCTCAAATGTTTCCCTTTTTGCAGTACTTTCCAGGTTATAATCTCTCTCATCTACTACGCCACCGGGAAATGATACCTCGCCTTTATGATATTCCACTGTATTCGCTCGCCTCATAAGAAGAAGCCAATAATGATTATCCTTTATAAATAGGGGCAAAAGAACAGAGGCCTGGGTATATGTATCAACATTGTCTTCAATTCTCTTCGGCTCTCTTTGTGACAAAAGAGCCTTTAGATCCTGTTTAAATTGGCCCATGTTTAATGCACCTATCTTTATCAAATAATTGGTACTGGCTTTTGGGTTGGGGAAGTTGTCTTTTCAATAGTTGTTATAATGCTTCCACCCCTAAATATAGTTACCTTTCCAGTCGACTCAGAAATGACTAAGGCAACTGAATCCGTGACCCCTGTAATAGCAGCAGCAGATGAATGCCTGGCACCCAAACCCTGGGGCATGGGTTCCCCGTGGTGTGCAGCATTTAAATAGCGTCCAGCTGCCAATACAACTCCATCATCTCTTATAATAAAGGCCCCATCAATAGAGGAAAATTCCTTTAATGTTTCTCGAACTTCGGGTTTAGTAATATGCAAAATATCCTCAGCGTGACCCTGGAAGGGATTAAAAACCAACTGGTGCGAATATTGAAGCACCTTTTCATGATCACCCAGGATGAATGTAGTTCCTATAGGTCTCCCTTCTCTGCCCTCATATGCCATCTCCATAACCAAAGTAAGAAGAGATTCGAATATATCAGGCTTTATGTTCTTAAGGAAAGGCGATTCTTTAGTGAAACTGACAATTTCGGATTCATCCCCCACCTTCAATATCATTATGGTATCCATAAAACCTTTCTCTATTTGCCCGCCTACACATACCAGAATATCATCTTTAAACAATATTCCCTTGGAAATCCCTGCGAGAAAGCCGAACTTTAGATAACCATCCCTGGTCAGGTAAACATCAGGGAGCTTAATAATATTACATTTTAAGCCAGTGGCCTTCTCCAGGGATAGTTCATTTTTTGTTACCACTATAACCTTAAACTTTTTCCCCTCCGCCTTTAAAAAGGGTATAATGTCTGCCGAAGTCTCCATATTAACCAAAATAGCGTCGGCCTTGACCTTACTTGCTATAGATGCAGCCTGCTTAAGCATTAGATCTGTCCAACCTGACGACTTCATCCTTTTATTTTTTGGACCAATCTCCTCTCCAGATTTTTTACCACCAATAATAGATTGTCTCTGTTTTTTTTTCTTTTCCAATGTATCTGTTTCCACGATCTCTCTCCCCTCATACCTGAAGTTCGTTGAGTTTATTGTGTCTCTTGTGTTTGTTAGGTTACAACACGATTAACTCAATAAACCCGACCAACCCGATAAACTCCGGTGTTACTCTCTTCCATAGGTTTCCATGTATTTATCAAATTCCTCTCTTGTCGTTTTATCGATAGCTCTTTTCTCCCCTGAGATAAAAAGAGGAATCTTATTGTTATAGAGATACGCTACTATCTCCCTTATACCGGCAACTGAAAAAAATGGGATACTGGTTCTCGATGTAAATTCTGCTATAGGATTCGATCCCTTTTTATCCAGAACAACTTTTCCCTCTTTATCATAAACGACTGTTGTTTGTTCTCTGTCTACTGCAATGCCTAATCCTATTATCTCACAGTGAAATCCGTGAGAATGAGATTCTTTATTAATTTTTTCTACAATCTCATATTTTGTTTCCATAGAAGTTATTACATCATCAACAATAAATATCCTGCAGCCATTAAAAAAGGCATTATTGACAAAAAGGGCAGCGGATGAGGACCTTTCACCATGTTTCTTTGCCTCTTTCCTGTCATAATCAAAGAGCAAATCATGGCCATGGTAATGAAAAAGAGCAGCAGCTATTGCTGAAGCAATTGCACTTCCTTTATAAGATGGCCCAACTATTATATCTATCTTATCTACGAGTGATGTGGTAACCAGCATCTCAGCAAAAAAAGAACCTATCTCAAGGAATAGTCGTCCTGTATTTAACTTCCCTGAGTTGACAAAATAGGGAGTTGGCCTACCGTCTTTCAAAATCAGATCCTTATCAAAAAAGAGGGCCCCTGTCTCTGCAAGCATTACACTCAAGCGTTTTTTATATTCTTCCATGCTTTACTTATTACCCTATTTTACCAAAAAAAACAACACGATATGCAATACTTCAGACCTCTCGTTAAGTGGTCGAGCAGTTGAGTCGTTAAGTGGTTGTGATTGCTTGTTTATGTGTTGTTTTCCTAAAAATTGGACACTCGTAGAATTTAGGAATTGAAATCTGAATCTTTTCCTTATCTTAATCCCTCAATCCCCCAATTTGGTTCCAGACAGCTAATATGATGAGAATGGTGTCCAAAAAACGGAGCTATTTTTTAGATCAAATAACGAAGTCTGTACTTATATTGAATAAGATGGTAGCCATAGCTCAACATTAGACCTACAAACCTACAGGCTTTTCTTGACAGATTAAAACGGATTTGATATAAGAAATTAAAAATTTCTTCAAAATGGAGATCTTATTATGGCTGAGGAAGAAGTTGGTATAGTTGTTAAATTTTTCTCTAAACCAAGCGTGGCTGCTATAGACCTGACAAAGGGATCTATTAAAAAGGGTGATACCCTGATGTATAAAGGTCACACTACTGATTTTACCGAAGAGGTAACGAGCATGGAGATCGATAACCAATCTGTAGATGAAGCAAAGGTTGGTGATATGATTGGTATTCAGGTAAAGGAGAGGGTAAGGGAAAAGGACAAAGTCTATAAGCTTGTAGACTAAGATATTAGGCCTTTAAGTGGACGAATTTAAATCAAAGCCACATCTTACACAAAAATCTTCCTTTTTCTGTTTAAAACCACAATTTGGGCAGAGAATAAAATCCTCTGTGGAAAGTATACTTTTTTGTTCAACAGAGAATTTATCAGGAAATTCCCCAGTCTCTTGAATATTAACAAACCCACCGGCATTAATAATGGCCTCAGCATATTTCCGAGCTTCCTCTAAGCTTAGATCCCTCTTCAAAACTATTGGAGCCCTTTCGATATATTTATTTAAGGTAGAGCCAGAAACCCCGAGTTTGGCCATGTTTTGCCGGAAAATCTCTTCCTCAGCCTTTATACCAAAAAGAGTAATCCTGTATTTCTTTGCCATTTTTTTAACAAACTATTAATGAACTACCCCGCCGCAAGCAGCGGGGTATCATCAAAAAAGCATCGAACGCCCCAAGGGGCGGGGAATTAGACCCGTAGAGATTAAATAATTGCACTTTACTAAGTAAAATATGACTCCTCATATCCTATGGCAAATCCTCATCCCAAAAGAAATATGCTAATCAGTAGTCATTTTTTTAATAGATTCAGAAATCATATATCAATGTGGATTTAAGACCAGATCAATCGTATGTCAAGACAAAAAGAAACTAACCCTGGAATTCTTTTTCTTGCATAGAAATAGTATCGTATGATAATTAAAGCAGCTTATTAAAATGTTGAGTCGTTGAGCAGTTACGTAGTGTAGTAATAAAAACCACACAACTCAAACATTCAACGATTCGATCACCCAATCAACTTTTAATAAAGAAATATATACCTTGACAGAATTATTAAAGAAAAAGGGAAATATCAAAACCAAAAAAGTTACATTCGATAATAACGAATTAGCGAGAAGTCTTTATGGAGAAAGAAACAGCAATCTACGGTTGATAGAAAAAAGGCTCAATATAATACTTAATATTAGAGGAAACGACATCATTTTACAAGGTGACATCCCTGAATTAGAAACGGCTGAAAATTTATTAACCCAGCTCTATGGATTGCTTAAAGAAGGATACCCTATCTACGAGAGGGATGTTGATTATTCACTTAGAATCTTAAATAGTAACCATAAAGCAGACCTCAAACCAATTTTTTTAGACAGGATATACATCCCATCAAAAAAAAAGACAATAACACCCAAAAGTCTCAATCAAAAAATTTATATTGATGGAATAAGAAAATACGATATTGTATTTGGTATAGGTCCAGCTGGCACAGGGAAAACATATCTTGCTATGGCAATGGCCATATCATCTTTGATGAAAAAAGAGGTAAGTAGGGTAGTCTTAGTAAGACCAGCTGTGGAGGCAGGTGAAAAATTGGGTTTTTTGCCAGGAGATCTATATGAAAAGGTGAATCCATATCTGAGACCACTATACGATGCCCTCCATGATATGATGGATTTTGAAAGTGCTTCACGTCTTATCCAAAACAGTGTAATAGAGGTAGCTCCTTTGGCCTTTATGAGAGGAAGGACACTTAATGATTCTTTTATTATATTAGATGAAGCTCAGAATGTAACACCTGAACAGATGAAGATGTTTTTGACGCGCCTTGGTTTTAGCTCAAAAACAGTCATAACCGGAGATATTACCCAAACAGACCTTCCTGAGGGAAAGGCTTCGGGCCTTATACAGGCCAGAGATATTTTAGCTGACATAAAAGAGATAAAATTTGTGTATTTCGGGAGAGAAGATGTTGTGAGGCATCCATTAGTCCAAGAAATTATAGATGCCTACGATAAACTGGATACTTGATACTCTTTAACTTCAGGCCTGCCCGTCCCGCTTTGCGGGACGAGGAGGGCAGGCTTTAGGCACTTTAATATAAATATCATGGCAAAGAAGAAGAAAAAGATCGCCCCAATTAAAAATAAAAAGGGCAAAAAGTTGGAAAAAGAAATCATCTCACCACTGAAAAGATCTGTAACATCACTTAGGGTGGTTAGCTCCAAAATTCAAATATGGATATATCTCATTATCTTAAGCGCTACGATTTCCCTTCTCCTTTATCCAAACTTGCTCGTAATACCAACAGAAGATTACTCTATAGGTGATGTGGCAAATAAAGACATCAAGGCATCTCATGATTTTCTTGTTGAAGATAAGGAATTGACAAAACAGAGGCGATATGAGGCAGTAAAATCAGCTCTTTTTGTCTATGACTTTGACAGGTCAGGTGCCAATATTAACCAGAGGATTAAAGAATCCTTCAGCTATGCCAGGAAAGAGTTAGAACAGATTTTATCAATTGAGTTGGGGCCAACCCTACGCTCAGAAAAACTTGAACAATTAAGAGACAAATTCTGTGATCTTTTAGAAATCACTGAAGATTCTGCTCTCTTTGACCGGCTTGTCAAGGACAACTTTTCTTCCCAGATAGATAATAGCGCATCGATTACAATAAACCAAATATTAGAAAAGGGTGTTGTAGGAAACAAGAAAGTTTTGATGACCCAGAAAGCAAAAGGGATAATCCTTCGCGATATAGACACTCAACAAGAACTCAAAATAGATGATTTTGGTCGTTTTTATAATCTCGAAAGCGCTCTGCAATATTTCAACCAGACAACTGACAAACTCATAAAAAATGAAAATGTAGGAGATATTGTTGCAACAACAAAGCATTTTGCTAAATTGATCATAAATCCAAATATAACATTTAATAAAAGGGAAACAGAGTTAAGAAAAGAGGAGGCAAAAAGATCAGTAAAACCTATCTATTTCCAGGTTAAAAAGGGTGAGATGATTGTTAGAGAAGGAGAAAAAATAAACTCAACTCATCTATGGAAATTGCAGACTGAAACTAAACTAAAAACAAAAGCCCCAACACTCAGTATGGCCCTTAGCATGACCGTACTAATTGGTATCTTGTTAGCCCTAAGTTACATTGTGCTTCTCAAAAGGTCAAACATCTTCAAAGGAGACTCAAAAAGCCTTATCTTCATTAGCGTGACCCTTTTGTTCATGTTTTTGCTTGTACTCCTGTATAATACAGTGGCTGAAGAGGTAGCCAAGGGTTTCTATTTTTTTACCGCTCAAGCCCTTCTCTTTGCCTTGCCGATTACTCTGGGAGCTATATTGATCTCTATCTTTCAGGGAATGGAAGCGGCAATTGCCTTTTCATTGATTCTCTCAATTCTGGCCTCCATTGCTGTCGAAGGCAGGATAGAGTTCTTTGTTTATTTCCTTATAGGGTCGCTTTTGGCAGCCTATGGAGTAAGAAATTGTAGAGAAAGATTGGTATTGATAAAAACAGGAATGAAGGTTGGTCTTTTAAATATTGTTATGTCTTTATCGATCCAGTCTCTATATGGAAATCCTTACTCTCTTGTAGGTGCCATTTCACTTGTATCTGGTTTTTTGGGTGGTGCCTTAGCTGGAGTTATAGCAACCGGTTTTCTGCCATTGATAGAGATGGTCTTTGGTTTTACCACAGACATCAAACTGCTGGAGTTGTCCAGTCTGGATCAGCCCATTCTAAAAGATTTAATGGTCAAAGCCCCTGGCAGCTATCATCATAGTGTCATGGTTAGCAACATGGTCGAGGCAACAGCTGAAAGCATCCACACCAATCCCCTTTTGGCAAAAGTAAGTGCATATTATCACGACATTGGAAAGATAAATAAACCACTCTACTTCATAGAAAATCAGGTGAGAGGTGACAACAAGCATGAGAAACTTGCACCTTCTATGAGCAGTCTTATATTGATCTCCCACGTTAAAAATGGTGTGGAGCTTGCAAAACAACATAGGCTCGGAAAGGAAATAATAGATATTATCCAGCAACACCATGGCACAAGTCTAATCTCCTATTTTTATCAAAAGGCCAAGGAACAAAGTAAAAAAAGGGAGAGCAAATCTTTACCTGTTAAAGAAGAAGATTTCAGATATCCTGGCCCTAAGCCTCAGACTAAAGAGGCAGGGCTGGTTTTAGTAGCAGATGCAGTGGAGGCAGCATCCAGAACGTTAGTCAATCCTACGCCTGCAAGGATTCAAGGAATGGTTCAAAAAATCATAAATAATATCTTCTCAGATGGACAGCTTGATGAATGTGAGTTAACATTAAGAGATTTAAATCAGATAGCCAAAACCTTTTCAAAAACATTGAGTGGAATCTTTCACAGCCGGATTGAATATCCAGAACCAATAGCCAAAGGAGAAACAGATAAAAGAAAAGAAAATGGAGATTCAAATAACCTGCCAGCACCCCATGAAAAAAATGGATCCCGGGAAAATAAAAATGAAGTTAAAGAGGATCTTAAAAGACTTGGAATGTCATGATGCTGAGTTGAGTATAGTCATTACAGATGATAAACATATAGCAGAACTAAACAGCCGCTTTCTTAAAAGAAAAGGTCCCACAAATGTTCTATCCTTCCCGATAAGAGAGGATAATCCTAACGAGCCTGAGACATTAATGCTCGGAGACATAGTCATATCACTAGACGCTGCAATAAGGGATGCAAAAAAAGCTGGTGAAAGCCTTACTAGAATGATTGATAGACTCCTAATTCATGGCCTTTTACACCTTTTAGGCTATAACCATGAAAGGTCGAAGGAGGCTTGGAGGATGGAAGAAGAGACAGAACGGCTGCTGACTATGGTGGAATAGTCCATAAGGAAATGTCAAATACCAAAGCTCAAATGTTAAATGAATGTCAATGTGCAAAGTTCAAAATACTTTTCACCAATCAGTATTTTTGACATTTGGTAATTTAGATTTGATTTAAACTTTTGATTTTGACATTTGAAATTTTATGTAACGACTGAAGCTTGAAATATTAAATTAGGAGTAAATTATGGCCCTTTTATCAATTAATGTTGATCATATTGCAACAATCCGTGAAGCGAGAGGAATAAATGAGCCGGACCCCGTTTTGGCTGCAGGTATAGCGGAGTTAGCCGGCGCTGAAGGTATCATATGTCATCTGAGAGAGGATCAGCGACATATTAAGGACAGGGATTTAGAACTGCTTAAAAAAACGGTCAAAACCAAATTAAATCTGGAGATGTCACCCGTTAAAGATCTCATCGATACTGCCCTTACCATTAAACCAGATTTGGTAACCCTTGTTCCTGAAAGAAGGAAAGAGGTAACCACTGAAAGTGGCCTTAATGTTGTAGGCAATAAAAAAGCATATAAAAGAGTTACTGGCACATTAAAGGAGGCTGGTATTCTTGTCAGCTTTTTTATTGATCCAAATCCTGATCAGATACAAGAATCCCTTGATGCGGGTGCAGATATAATTGAGATCCACACAGGATTTTACAGTGAAGCAGTATTAGAAGCAGAGATACTCGGGGAATTTGAAAAAATCCATGAGGCAGCAAAATTAGGAGCTCAGCTCAAGCTGAAAGTACATGCTGGACACGGCCTTAATTATGTCAATATAAAAAGATTTTCATCTATTCCCGAAATAGAGGAATACAGTATTGGCCACAGCATTATTGCGAGGGCTGTAATGGTGGGACTGGATCAGGCTATTCGCGAGATGATTAAACTGGTGTCCCAATTTTAGGCAATTTAGCCCTGGCCCAGACCTGGCATGCAATGCTTATGCTGTATTGCCAGGACTTATAAATAATATAGAAATTGCAATATTTTCCAAGGAAGTCGCGCCAGGGCGGGCTCACTTTAGGCACTTTTATGATTTATGGTATTGGCGTAGATATTGTAAACATAAGGAGAATGAGAAGAGTTGTCGATAGATGGGAAACAAGGTTTTTACGGAGGGTATTTACTGAGCAGGAAATTAATTTCTGCTTTCAAGGTTCAAAATCAGAGTCTTCCCTTGCCTTGCGTTTCGCTGCCAAAGAGGCCTTCTCAAAAGCGATAGGTTTGGGTATGAGAAAGGGCATCAGGTGGCATGATATAGAGATTGTTCACAATAAAATGGGTCGACCAGATCTCAATTTAACTGGAAAAGCACTTAGTTTTTGTCATGCGGAGGGAATAATTAGCTGGTATGTGAGCCTTTCAGATGATGGTGACTATGGAATAGCCGTAGTAGTACTTGAAAAACATGTTCCATAAAAAACTCAAAAGCATTGAGATTGAAAGAAATTTCTGTAAAATACCTAACAACTTCAGTTGAAAAAACTGTGTGGTTAGGCCAGCAATTGGGGGCTCAATTAATCAATGGCGATATTATTGCATTGATAGGTGACCTAGGTGGTGGTAAGACATGGTTCACAAAAGGGATAGCCATTGGCCTTGAGATTGACCCAAATGATATAGTCAGCCCGACATTCACCCTTGTTAATGAATACCGAGGCAGGCAACAAATCTTTCACATAGATCTTTATCGGCTTAAAAATAATATTGAAATTCTGGATTTAGATTTAGAAGATTATTTTTCAAGGGAAGGAATAGTTGTTATAGAGTGGGCTGATCGTTGGCCAGGGACGCTTCCTGAAACCAAAATTCATGTTAAATTCAAAATGATCGATGAGCATACCAGGAGACTTGAATTTTTTGGAAATCATTATAGGGCTAAGGAAATTATAGGGGCATTAAAAGAGAAAGTAGGTCAAAATTTAAAACAATTACGATAGACAAACTTGATGTTCTCGTAAAAAGGCCTTTTATTAGCTCATTATGCCCATTTTGGCATTAATGAAATGCTTCGCTAAACGCCAAAAACTCGGCCTAAAGGCCTGAAACAGTTTGGCGATTTTAATCCGCCTGAGGCGGATTAACGCTCATCATTTTATGAATCACTTTCCAAAAGTGGCCAAAATCGCTCTCAAAAGACTTTTTACGAGAACATCAAAATTAAATTAAAAAATATCGAGAGATTAAAATCAAGAGATAGGTTCACCAAATATGGCATTAATAGTACAAAAGTACGGCGGCACTTCCGTTGGAAGCATCGAAAAGATAAAAAAGGTTGCTGAGAGGGTAATTGAATATTGTAAAAAAGGGGACAGGCTTGTGGTGGTTCTCTCAGCAATGGCCGGACGGACAGATTCCTTGATTAGGCTTTCTAAAGAGATAACGGATACCCCTGATACAAGAGAATTAGATGTTTTGATGGCAACAGGTGAGCAAGTGAGCGTATCCTTGTTTGCTATGGCAGTAAAGTCCATGGGCTATGATTGTCGTTCCCTTCTTGGCTTCCAGGCAGCCATCCATACAGACCAAATATACGGTAAGGCAAGGATCAGGAAGGTTGAAACTGATCGGATCCTAAGGGAGTTAGATGAAAACAGAATTATAGCTGTAGCAGGTTTCCAGGGAATCGATGAAAGAAAAAATATTACTACCTTAGGGAGAGGGGGATCAGACACTACTGCAGTAGCTCTGGCAGCAGCACTAAAGGCAGATCTATGTGAGATTTTTACAGATGTGGAAGGTGTATTCTCAGCCGATCCAAATATCTGCACCCATGCTAGAAAACTGGAGAGAATATCCTATGAAGAAATGTTAGAGTTTGCCAGTTTAGGGGCCAAAGTTTTAGATATACGATCAGTTGAATTTGCTAAAAAATTTAATGTGCCCCTGCATGTTAGGTCATCTTTTATAAGGAGTGAAGGAACAATGGTGGTAGCAGAAAGTAAGGAGATGGAAAAGGTAATGGTCTCTGGTGTTGTCTATGATAAAAATGAGGCCAGAATTACAATAACCAAGGTGCCTGATAGGCCTGGAATTGCTTTTAAAATATTTGATCCTGTTTTCAAGGATGGGTTAGTGGTGGATATGATTGTCCAGAATACCAGTGTTGAGGGTTTAACGGATCTCACATTTACAGTCACCAAAACAGATTTTCAAAAGACCATAAAATTGCTAAAAGAAGTTGCCCGAGAAATAGGGGCAGAAAAGGTGCTCGGAGATCAAAATATTTCCAAAGTATCTATTGTTGGACTGGGTATGAGAAACCATGCTGGAGTTGCCTCCAAGATGTTTGAGACCCTATCAAAGGAAAATATCAATATAAGGATGATCAGCACCTCTGAGATAAAAATTTCCTGTATTATAGAAGAAAAATATACCGAACTTGCGACAAGGGCCTTGCATGAAGCCTTTGGTCTGGGTAATGAAAACGAACAAAAATAACAACCAGCACATAGGCCTTTTCATTTTTATTCTAATCCTTCTTCTTGGGTGGGTAATAAATAACCTGTTTTCTGTACAAGGAGACCTTGGCTCTATCGAAAGGGAAAACAATATTTTTATCCTCGTCAAAGGCGTTGTAAAAAACCCTGGTATCTATGTGTTTGATAGGGAACCTTCTTTAAAGGAATTGATAGCTAAAGCCGGTTATTTGAAGGCAAACCTGATTGACGCAAAATTGTCTGATACATATTCTTTTGTTGCTCAGGGGACAAGTGTTCAGATCAGCTCAGAGAGTGGGCACATAACTGTCTCAACTCGACCAATGCCCGCAGCATATAAAATCACCCTTAAAATTCCTATATCCGTAAATACTGCATGTCTGGAAGAACTGGATGCTATACCTGGTATAGGGCCAACGCTCGCTAAAAAGATCATTAATTATATATCCACTTTCGGTCCATTCAAGACAATAGAAGAAATTAAAAATGTACCTTGCATGGGAAAATTACGCTATCTAAAAATAAAGCCTTATGTTGGAATTTAGAAAATTGGGGGGGATGATGCCTTTTAAAAAAATTATTCTTGGGTGGTTAATCGGCCTAATCCTTACTCCTCTATTTATAATCATGTTTCTTACAGGTCATGGTGATTTTACAGATGGTTTAGAGAAAAAAACATTCGACCTCCGATCCAAACTTAGTGCATCTAAAAAAAGACATCCAGATATTGAAATAGTAGGTATTGATGATGAGGATTTAGATGAAATCGGTCGTTTCCCCTGGCCAAGAAACATTATTGCCAAGGCGGTAAACAATCTCGCAATGGCTGGTGCAAAGGTTATCGCCCTGGATATCATGTTTAATAAACCAGATGAGAATTCCGGCCTCAAAACAATTAGAGAACTAAAGAAGACATATGTTGATCTCAATTTAGAAAATAAAGGTTCATCTGCCAAAACATTTTATGGATTATTGAACAAGGCAGAAGCCAATCTGGATAATGACACCAGATTAGCTGAGGCCTTTAAAAAGGCCAGTAATATAGTTCTACCTATCTATTTTAGTACAAGCAGTACGGGAAGAGACGATGAGGTTCCTGATTACATAGCCAAAAACTCCTTTAAAGTTGTACATGGCCTAAAGGATAAATGGGCAACAAGCTCTATGATAGTGCTTTCCAAGATAAAACCACTTCTTCCTTCCTTTGCTAATTCGGTTGCAGGCATTGGTCATATAAACCTTTTTCCAGATAATGATGGTTCCATCAGGACTCAGATTCACGCCATTGGTTATTTGGACAATACCTTCATTCCGTCATTTCCTATTGCAATAGTAAAAACCTTCAGAGGATTAGATTATAATCAGATCAGGCTTATCTTGGGCCAGGAAATCGATATAAAGATTTCTCCATCCAAGACAGTCAAGATTCCAGCCACAGACGTAAATATGCCAACCCTCATTAAATGGAACGACGGGCCAGGGGTTGCATTTCACATGACACCATTCAGAAAGATTCTCAAAAATGAATTCCAAACAAGCCTTTTCAGAGACAAGATAGTCATCCTTGGACCCACTGCCCCTGGAATTGGAAACCGCTTTATTACCCCTATCTCTAATAGCCTACCAGGCGTAGAGATAATAGCCAACTCGGTGTCCAATATCTTACAAGAAGAATTTTTCGTGCGGCCTCAATGGACTTCATTTCTTGAGCTGGGTATTATCCTTCTTTTCGGCCTCTATATATCATTTCTCCTGCCCAGGCTAAAGACTAGTACTGGCACAATCACCACACTAATCCTCTTTCTCTTATACGGAACAGCAGGAACAATCCTTTTTTTCCGCTTAAATATATGGCTTAAAGTTGCACCTCAACTAGCTCTTTTGATTCTGGGCTATATCTTAGTTATGAGCAGAAATTTATTCATCACTAAAAAAACCAAAGAGAAAGTAGAGGCTGATTCTGTTGAAACAAACAAGGCCCTTGGTCTTTCTTTCCAACAGCAAGGAATGCTTGATCTCGCCTCTGAAAAATTTCGAAAATGTCCTACAGATGAACCAGGGGTCAAGGATCTTTTATACAATCTCGGCCTCGATTATGAAAGGAAAAGACAGTTTAACAAGGCATTATCAACATATAATATGATTATTGAAGATGACAGCAATTTCAAGGACTTGGGCGAGAGGATACCTAAATTAAGTGGTGCTGAATCTTCTATGATCTTAGGTACCAATGCCAGCCACTCTGGTGAAAATTTAACAGCAATAAACGGTCTTGATATTAAACCAACACTTGGCAGATATGAGATTTCAGGGGAGTTAGGTAGGGGTGAAATGGGTGTTGTTTATAAGGGAGAAGATCCCACTATTCATAGGACTGTTGCTATAAAAACCTTACGACTATCTGAATTTGAGGGAGGAGAGCTCACTGATATAAAGGAACGCTTTTTCAGGGAAGCAGAATCAGCAGGCCTATTAAACCACCTTAATATTATATCTATTTACGATGCTGGCGAAGAACACGACTTGGCATATATAGCTATGGAATACCTGGAAGGAGAAAACTTAGTAAAATTTACTCATAAAGGAAAACTCCTCCCCTTAAGAGATGTGCTTACCATCATAATTCAAGTAGCTGATGCTTTAGATTATGCTCACAACAACAATGTTGTTCACAGGGACATAAAACCAGCTAATATTATGTTACTTAAAGATACAGGTAATATAAAGGTTGCTGATTTTGGCATCGCCAGGATTACATCATCAACTAAGACAAAAACAGGTGTTGTTTTAGGCACTCCTTCTTATATGTCTCCTGAACAGGTGGCTGGGAAAAAAATTGACGGACGTTCAGATATATTTTCGTTAGGGATAGTTCTTTTTGAGATGTTAACCGGACAAAAGCCCTTTCTTTCCGACGATATGACTTCATTAATGTTTAAGATAGCCAAAGAAAAAACCCCCTCGGTAAAGAAGCTTAATCCAAAAATTCCACTGATTGTTGAAAAGATCATAGATAAGGCCTTAGTTAAAGACGTAAATCAACGGTACCAAAAGGCGAGCTTGATGGCCAAACATCTCAGAAAGGTTGTAGACCGAATAGATCAGTTGAGAAAGAAAAAAGTCTCTAAAGAATAATTTAAAAATTATAAGCACCTGAAGTTTAAAGGTAAAAGGTAAAAAAGGAGATGATGGATAATTCTTTCATCCGCTGAAGGCAAAACAATGGCCGACAGGCAACTTTGAACTTATTTGTATAGTAATTTCCTTTTTGGACGCAGCCTGCCCTGGCGCGACCTCTTTGGCATATATTGCAACCTCTGTGGTATCTATTGACTCAGACTATTTAGCCTAAACATTGCATGCCAGGTCTGGGCCAGGGATGAACGCAGACCCACCTGCCGGATGGCGGGCAGGTTGTAAAGATTTTTAATGTGCCTAAGGCGCATAAATATAAAGAGCTAATAGAATAATTATCTGCGGATATCGGCCTGCCCTGGTGCGACATGACTTGATTATTATGTTGTCGCTATAATAATTCCGAAGCGGAGGCTATAGAATTAAGTCCTTGATTACCAGGTCTGGGCCAGGGCGAAAATCTGCGTCCTAATTTGAATATGATTATACTTGGAATAGATACCTCCTGCGATGATACGTGTGCTGCAATAATAGAAGATGGAAATAAATTATTATCTAATATCATTAACTCTCAGATTATTGTTCATCAGAGATATGGAGGGGTAGTACCGGAAATTGCCTCAAGAGAACATATTAGAAATATTGTTCCTGTTGTAAGAGAATCACTAAGGAAAGCTGGACTCAATAATAAAGATATTCATGGAACAGCAGTCACTGTGGGGCCTGGTCTTGCTGGGGCTCTCTTAGTTGGTATTAATTTTGCCAAAGCCTATAGCTATGCTAACAACACTCCTCTCATCGGAATAAATCATTTAGAGGGTCATATCCTCTCTATTTTCTTAGAAAAAAGAATCCCTCCTTTCCCATTCCTTGCCCTCACTGTTTCAGGTGGCCATACAAACATCTATCATGTCCGTGACTTTGGGGATTATACCGTGTTGGGTCAAACGCTGGACGATGCCGCGGGTGAGGCCTTTGATAAGGTCGCAAAACTTCTCGAATTAGGCTACCCAGGAGGCCCTGAAATAGAAAAACTTGCTGCCAAGGGGCGACCCGATTCCATAAATTTTCCAAGGGCCTATCTATCCAAAGACTCTCTTAACTTCAGCTTTAGCGGTCTTAAGACCGCTGTGGCCCTTTATGTCAAAAAATGGCACAATCACAAATCGGAAGACAATAAAATTACAACAGCAGATATTGCTGCATCATTTCAGTCTGCTGTTGTTGATATCCTCACTGATAAAGTAATTACCGCAACAGATCAAGTTGCAGTAAAATCAGTCGTGCTCGCAGGAGGAGTAGCCAGAAACAACCATTTACGTAGTAAGCTAAAAAAAGCGATGAGTAAAAAAGGAATCGATCTTTATATCCCAAGTCCGCAACTCTGCACAGACAATGGAGCTATGATCGCTGTTGCCGGGTATCACAGGTTAATGAAAGGCCAACAAAATGATTTAACCTTAGATGCGCGATCAAGATTTCCATTAGATCAATTAGACGCCTAACTCGTATGTCCCTGCTTGACCCTACAATATATTGCTCCTTGCCTACCTTTCTCTTGAGCTTCCTTTATCTTTGATCCCTGAGGAATAGGCTTTTTTCTCTTGCAGGATAAGACTTTAAAACTTATTATCTTTTACTTGCTTCATCGCGGGCGACTTATTACTCCATAGGACTCTTGGCCTGTTAAATTCCCGCTCTTCGGAGCAGGAAATCCTATGAATCCTCGCCTGTCTCGAAAAGTTATGTCTGCTCGTACCTCGCCATACGACAGGCGGGCGTGGTAAGCAAGCAGGCCCGCCTGTCGTATGGCAGGCAGGCAACAAAGATAAGAAACAATAGCAAAGAATGAGACAAAATGCGTTTTAACCGTCAATTCCGATATATATATCTTAGGCTTATTGGGTTCAGAGGGGATCCTCATGAGTTAGCCTTAGGCATGGCCTTTGGTATATTTATGGGTATGACACCAACTATTCCCTTTCACACAATCATTGCTATAGCATTGGCCTTAGCCTTTAAGGCAAGTAAGATAACAGCAGCGGTTGGAACCTTGATATGTAACCCTGCAACCATATATTTTATTTACAATTATTGTTATAAAATAGGGTCACTTGTCTTAGGATTTGATCATAAAACACAACTTCTGGGGCCAGTAGTTGAGGCAATTAACCATGGAGAGTTTTTAAATATCATAACGACAATCTTGGGTGGTGGTGGAATGCTAGTCGCAGCCTTTCTCTTGGGGGGTATTGTATTGGGCATCATATTTGCTGTACCCTCATATATTATCTTCCTTTATTTTTTTAAGGCCTTTATTTCATGGCGCAAATCAAGAAAGTTGATCAAGGCCTGATAGTATCTAAGGCCTTGTTACGTAAATCAGGGATTAGGCCCAGAAAAAGACTGGGGCAAAACTTTTTAGAAGATCCTGCTATAATTGAAAAAATCATTACCTATGCAGGATTTGATAAAAACGATGTGGTTATAGAGATAGGCTCTGGTTTAGGTGCATTAACGATCCCAATCCTCCCCTACATTTATCATTTGGTGGCTATAGAAAAAGATCTATCATTGATAACCATATTAAAAGAAAGGTTGTCACTGAAAGAAAAGGAAAAGATAACTTTTATTTCCGAAGATGTACTGAAATTAGATTTTAAAGAGATATATGATAAATTTAGTAAAAAGATCCAAATAGTAGGCAATCTTCCCTATAATATCTCATCTCCGTTCTTGGAAAAACTTATAATCAATCGGGATTATATCAAAAATGCGATCCTTATGTTTCAATACGAATTTGCACAGCGTTTGACCGCTAAGCCAAAAAATAAAGAATACAGTGCACTTAGTGTTATCAGCCAATACTATGCCAAGATATCTCCCCTTATCAAGATTAAAAGGGATGCCTTTTATCCCAAACCAAAGGTTGATTCAATGGTTTTGGAGATGGATTTTACAAAACCATATCCTCTTCAGACGGAAAACGAGGTGAATTTTCGTAAGACTATTAGGGCAGCATTTAGCTGTCGAAGAAAGACAATCCTTAACTCTCTTGAAAGGGGAATGGTGTCTCTATCCAGGGAAATAATAGCAAACGCCCTAACAAAATGCCTCATTGACCCAAAAAGAAGGGCTGAGACCCTTACTGTAGATGAATACATACATTTGAGCTCTGTCTTAATGCCAGATAAGACAATTCCTTGACACATACTATAGTCAATGATATTTAGCTTTTGAAATGTTTATATGAAAGTTGTCAGTTGTTTTTTGCAATCCCGATCTATCGGGACTGACAACGGACTTTTGACTTTTCATCCTTAGTCGTCGCCGATAGGTCATGATAGTTCATAGGATTAAAAAGTGCGTCAAAAAAACTATATAGTTGTTGAAGGTCCATTAGGAGTAGGTAAGACCAGCTTTGCTATGCTTCTGGCCAAAAAGATAAATGGCAAAACCATCTTAGAAAAAACTGAAGGAAATCCTTTTCTTGCCGACTTCTATAAAGACCCAATAAAATTTGCATTTCAGACACAACTCTTCTTCATGCTAAGGCGTTTTCAAAAGCAGGAGGAGATAAACCAAATTGATATCTTTAAAAGAGTTGTTATCTCAGACTTTCTTTTCGATAAGGACAGAATTTTTGCGAGGCTTAACCTGGATGACAGAGAATTCAGCTTGTATGAGCAGATATTTCACCTATTGAAGGTGAGAATATTAAAACCGAATCTGGTGATATTTTTGCAGGCAAGAACAGATATCTTGAAAGAAAGAATCAAAAAGAGAGATAGAGATTACGAAAAATCAATAAATATAAAATATCTGGATCAAATAAATCAGACCTTTAATGAATTTTTTTTTCATTATACTGAGACCCCACTTTTAGTAATTGATGCCTCAGAAATAGATTTTATTAATGTACCATCTGATCTCGATAACCTAATTGTCGAAATAGAAAAGATGGAAAAAGGAACAAAGTATTACGTTCCGCTTGGATCAAGGCGCTAAGTGAGGTAGAATAGTAAATATGGACACTTAAAGAATCATGGAAATAATCAAAAAGATAGAATCGATGCAAAAATTGTCTGATAAATGGAGAAGGGATGGACACATCATCTCTTGTGTGCCAACTATGGGGTTTCTCCATCAGGGCCATGTAGAACTCCTAAGGGTTGGTAGAGACAAGGGGGATAGATTGATAATGACTATTTTTGTCAATCCAACTCAGTTTGGCCCTCATGAGGACTATGAAAAATATCCTCAAGACACTGACGGAGACCTCAATAAAGCCCGCTCTGCCGGAGTAGATGCAGTGTTCATGCCAACCGTAGAAGAGATGTATCCTGATGGTTTTCAAAGCACCGTAACAGTAAACACTATCACTCAGTATCTTTGTGGAAAATCCAGACCCAGACACTTTGCTGGAGTAACCATTGTGGTTGCAAAGCTCTTTAATATAACGAAATCTCACCTGGCCATCTTTGGTGAAAAGGACTATCAACAGCTTGCTGTTATTAAACAGATGGTAAGGGATTTAAACATGGACATTGACATTGTTGGGGTTCCGACAGTAAGGAAACGAGACGGTCTTGCCATGAGTAGCAGGAATAAGTACCTGAGCCCAGAGGAAAGGTTGTCAGCATTAAGCCTGAAAAAGGGCTTAGATTTAGCCAAAGCCATGGTAAAAGATAGGGAAAAAGATTCTGCCGCAATCAAAAATGCAGTAAAAGAATTAATCCTCAGTCACCCATTTACAGAGATTGATTATGTAACCATCTGTGACCCAGAGAAACTTACAGACATAGAACATATAGACAGGCCTTCCCTCTTGGCATTGGCTGTAAAGGTGGGGAAGACCAGGCTGATAGATAATAGTATAATAGCGTGAGGGCACATTGAAACGACTTAGAACAAATCTAAAGAATTATTTCCTTACAGGTCTTCTGGTAATTCTCCCAGTCTTTATAACAGCTTACGTTATCTGGTTTTTAATCAGGGCCATGGATGTAGTGCTTAAGTATGTCCCTGCTAAATACCTGCCAGACACCTACCTACCCTTTCATGTACCTGGGCTTGGCCTTATTTTAGTGGTTATTATTATTCTTGCTGTTGGTCTTTTATTCAGAAACCTGGCTGGCAGAAAAGTAGTACATTTTTGGGAAAATATGGTAGACAGGATTCCCTTAGTAAGAATCATCTATTCAGGAGTGAAACAGCTTTTAGAGTCCTTTTTTTTACAGAAAAACGACGCCTTTAAAAGGGTGGCTCTGTTAGAATATCCCAGGCGAGGGGCCTATGTAATTGGCTTTATTACAGGAGAAAGCAGGGGGGAGGTGCAGAGTAAAACTGACAAAAAAATGATGAATGTCTTTGTTCCCACAACACCTAATCCTACGAGCGGTTTTTATATTCTTATACCAGAAGATGAACTGGTAATCCTCAATATGACTGTTGAAGATGCATTTAAATTAATTATATCTGGTGGTATTTTTACTCCACCTGAAAATAATCGCCGCTAACAAAGGCTATCATTTCTCTATCGGTGGACATTTTATCATTTAAATTTTTGTTGCTTTTTAGTATACACATTACTCATCTTTAATTTTATTACTTAATATAGAGAGGAATCAAACATGAACACTGATTTTTTATTTACATCCGAGTCTGTAACTGAAGGGCATCCGGACAAGATAGCTGATCAAATCTCTGATGCCGTACTCGATGAGATTATCACCTGCGACAAAAATGGAAGGGTAGCCTGCGAGACCCTTGTCACTACTGGCATGGCAGTTATTGCAGGGGAAATAACCACTACGTGCTATGTGGAAATACCGGAAATTGCAAGACAGACAATAAAGGAAATAGGATACAGCAATTCATCCATGGGGTTTGACTGGAAGACATGTGCAGTTATTACGAGCATTGACAAGCAGTCAGCTGACATTGCACAGGGAGTCAATGGCGCTGGCCTATTCAAAGAACAGGGGGCGGGTGATCAGGGACTCATGTTTGGCTATGCGTGCACCGATACACCGGTTTTCATGCCAATGCCCATTTACCTTGCCCATAATCTTACCCAGAGGCTTGCCCATGTCCGAAAATCTGAAAAACTCCCATGGCTGAGGCCCGATGGAAAATCCCAGGTAACTGTGAGGTATGTAGACCTAAAGCCCACTACCGTTCATACAGTTGTTATAGCAGCACAACACTCCCCTGAGGTTGATTATGATACCCTGAAGGAGGCAATTATTGAAGAGGTGATAAAGAAGGTCATACCTCCTGAGATGATTGATAAAAACACACAATTTTTTGTAAATACTACTGGTAGGTTTGTTACTGGTGGTCCATTAGGTGACTGTGGAATGACCGGCAGGAAGATTATCATGGATACCTATGGCGGGTTTGGTTACCATGGCGGCGGTGCATTTTCTGGCAAAGATCCATCCAAGGTAGATAGGAGCGCCTCCTATATGTGTCGCTATATTGCCAAAAATATCGTTGCTGCGGGTTTAGCTGAGAGGTGTGAAATCCAGTTAGCATACACCATCGGAAAGGCACAGCCAGTTAGTTTACTCGTTAATACCTACGCAACCGGTGTTGTGCCCAGCATTGAGATGACAAAAATGGTGGAAAAGGAATTCGATATGCGGCCAGCCGTCATAATTGAGCAGTTGGATCTTTTACGACCCATATACAAAAAAACAGCGAGCTATGGGCACTTCGGACGCGAATTGGATGAGTTCACCTGGGAGAAGACAGACCTCATTGAGAGACTTAAAAAAGCTATATAGGTCTCAAGCACCAAATTGAAAATTTAGCGCCTAAGTCCCAAAATTCGTGTCCTTTGCAGAAAATTTTCGATATGTTCGGTAAACCGTTGTTTTTGGTGATTAAACCCGAATGTCGAATATCGAAATCCGAAACAAATTCGAATGACAAAAAACCAAAATTCAAAACCATATGACCTGGAAGACCGTGCGTTTGAGTTTGCAAACAGGGTGAGAGCGTTCGTAAAGAAATTGCCTAAGTCCATAGCAAACATTAAAGATGGAAAACAACTGATCCGGGCATCAGGTTCTGTTGGTGCAAACTACATGGAGGCTAATGAATCACTAAGCAAAAAAAACTTCATTATGAGAATCAAGATATCTCGCAAGGAGGCCAAAGAAAGTTGATACTGGTTAAGGTTGATAGATACGTATGATGAACCAAAACATGAAAACGATCGAAAATGCTTAGTAAAAGAGGCTACTGAACTGATGAATATTTTCGGTGCCATATTAGCTAAGAGCAAATAATGTAATAGCTCAATAAGCTGTGGCTTTTCACCCCCACCCCAACCCTCCCCCATCAAGGGGGAGGGAGTTTTCTCAATGATGTCAGTCACTTAATCCCCTCTCTCCTGGCGGGAGAGGGTTAGGGTGAGGGGGTTCCCCCGATTTATTGAGCAGATACAAATAATGTTTAAAGAATTCGAACATTTGAATTTCGGATTTGTTTCGGATTTCGTGCTTCGTATTTCGAATTTAAGAATAACCTTTGAGCAAACCTGAAAAAACTTTGTAACCTTTTAGGCGCCAGCTCATCCAGATTAGGGGGAAATATAATGGATTATGACATCAAAGACATAGGACTTGCAGATAAAGGTCAACTCAGAATAGAGTGGGCAGGCAAAAGCATGACAGTTCTGAATTCTATCAAAGAGAGGTTTTTTAGAGAAAAACCCCTATCAGGTTTGAGGATTTCTGCATGCTTGCATATAACCACAGAGACCGCTGTACTGGCACAGGCACTCAAAGCAGGCGGCGCCTCTGTAGCGCTGTGCGCCTCCAATCCTCTTTCAACCCAGGATGATGCTGCGGCCTCGCTGGTGGCCAATGATGAAATACCGGTCTTTGCCATAAAAGGAGAAGACACCGACACCTATTACAGCCATATACTGTCAGCCCTAAAAAAATTCCCAAACCTCAGTATGGATGACGGCGCTGATCTTGTCAGCTCTCTTCATTTTATTGCCCTTAATAAATGGGACGATGTTTCCCAGGGAATAAGAGAATGGGGTCTTTCTTTAAGTCAAGATGAAAGGAACACCCTTATTTCCGATGTTATGGGCGGGACAGAGGAAACAACCACTGGTGTCATACGCCTCAGATCTATGGAAAGAGACAATGTGCTTCAATTTCCAGTTATCTCTGTCAATGATGCCAATACAAAACACCTTTTTGATAACAGGTACGGCACTGGCCAAAGCACCATTGATGGAATCATTCGAGCAACAAACAGACTTCTTGCGGGAAGCTGCTTTGTTGTATCTGGCTATGGATGGTGCGGACGCGGGGTAGCTACCAGGGCAAAAGGGCATGGCGCCAGGGTAATTATCTGTGAAGTCGATCCTTTAAAGGCCTTAGAGGCGGTCATGGATGGATTTGAGGCTATGCCAATAGCAAAGGCTGCCACCATAGGGGATTTTTTCTGTACCCTTACTGGCGATAAAAATGCGATTACAAAAGAGCACTTCCTTGCTATGAAAGATGGTGCCATTATCGCTAATTCTGGACATTTTAATGTAGAACTCGACATTCCCGGACTAAATGATGCATCCACCTCTCAAAGAAAGATCAGGGAATTTGTTGAGGAATATACCCTCTCAAATGGAAACAGGGTCTATCTTTTGGGTGAAGGAAGGCTCATAAACCTGGCTGCGGCAGAAGGCCATCCCTCTTCTGTTATGGATATGAGCTTTGCAAACCAGGCATTGTCTATGGAGTACCTATCAAAGGAACATCAAAATCTTGGTAAAAGAGTTTATCCTGTTCCTCTTACTATTGACAAAGAAATTGCCAGGTTAAAACTTGCATCAATGGGTGTGACGATTGACACTCTCACGCCTGAGCAGGAAAAATATCTATCCTCATGGGAAATGGGCACCTAATCCCCTTAAAGCATTGTACTCAAAAACAGGCTGTATATACTAATCAAATATATCTCTACAACTTATTCAAATTATAACTCTTTATGTTTGGTGCCATCGATATGGAGCGATGGAGTACTGGAGTAATGTAGATGCGTGCGGAAGAATTATTCTTTCCCCTAAACCCATCACTCCAATGCTCCATTGCTCCCTGGCCCAGACCCGTCTGCCGGATGGCGGGCAGGCCTGATTTTTAAGCACAAGTTCCAAAGACTAATCTCCTGAAATATTACAGCGACAATAGCGTATTACAAGCAAGTCGCACCAGGGCGGGCCAATACTCCAATTAGGGCGAAGTCCCTAAGTTCGATTCGGACTGACGCTTACCAGAGGCGAACTAAATAGTGCTATGACATCTTCTTGATTCCGCATTTGGATTTTCGAAAATTAGAGTCAGGTATTTTCCGATTAATCCCAAAATTTAATGAGGATCTCGGCCAAACCGTAAAACCCCTAAAAAAAATAAATGTTTGACAAATATTCCCATAATTTCTAAAGTGAAACACATTATTCTAGCAATTCAATCTGAATTTATCTATTAAAATCTCGTTTTGGTGATTTCCTTCAATAATTGGGCTTTATCCTTTCAGGGGATGTAATAATGAAATGCCCGAAATGTCAGTTGGAGAACCCAGAAGGCGCCAAATTCTGTAATGAATGCGGTTACTACTTAATCCCCATATCAAAGGCAACCCCCCAAGTTCTCTCCTTTGATGAAAAATTAGAAAAAATTCAACGATATCTTCCAAAGGGCCTCACTGAAAAGATCCTTACTCAAAGAGACAAAATCGAGGGCGAGCGTAAGCAAGTAACCGTCATGTTCTGTGATATGGAGGGGTTTACTCCTCTAGTTGAGAGGCTCGGCCCCGAAGAGGCCTACTCTATCATGGACCAGGTCTACGAAATCCTTATTCACAAGGTCCACGACTTTGAAGGAACAGTCAACGAAATGACCGGGGATGGGATCATGGCCCTTTTTGGAGCTCCCATCGCTGTGGAGGACGCACCTCAGCGGTCCCTTTGGTCTGCCCTGTCTATCCACCGTGAGATAGCCAAATTCAACGACCAAAAAAAGGGGGTAGGACCCATCAAGATGCGGATTGGGATTCACACCGGACCTGTGGTCGTGGGCACTCTGGGCAATGATCTGAGGGTAGAATTCAAAGCAGTGGGTAATACCGTCAATTTAGCCTCCCGGATGGAAGAGTTGGCAGAATCGGGGTCTACCTATGTGACCGAGGAGACGTTCAGACTGACCGAGGGGCTCTTTCGGTTTGAGGCCATAGGTAAAAAGACTGTTAGGGGCAAACAGAAAGCGATCCCCGTCTATAAGGTCCTATCGACGAAAGAGGATGTGTACCGTCCTCGTTTGGGCTCTGAGCGGATGATCTACTCAGAGATGATTGGGAGGGACAACGAACTTGACAGGCTGGAACTTCAGGTGATGAAGGCCATAAACGGTGAAGGCTCGGTTGTAAATATAATTGGGGAGGCAGGTATCGGGAAGTCACGGCTCGTGGCTGAATTGAAAAAGAGGGATGTGATAAAGCGGGTGACCACTCTTGAGGGGAGAGCGGTCTCGATAGGGAGGAATTTAAGTTTTCATCCGATTATTGATTTTTTAAAGCAATGGGCGGGGATGAGGTCGGATGACGGAGAGGCAACAGCATTGGGTAAGTTAGAGACTGCTGTCAGAAGCGCTTTTCCAGAAGATGTTTATGAGGTGCTTCCATTTATGGCGACCCTCATGGGGATGAATCTGTCTGGTAGGTATGCGGAAAGGATTAAGGGTATAGAGGGTGAAGCCCTGGAGAAACTGATTTTGAAGAATGTGCGGGAGCTTTTAATCAGGGCAACTGAACTGACCCCGCTGGTGATTGTAGTAGAAGATCTGCACTGGGCTGATACGAGTACAATTGACCTTATGGAATCACTATTTCGCCTTTCAGAGACCCGGAGGATTCTTTTTATAAATGTGTTTCGTCCCGGCTACAGAGAGACAGGAGACCTGATAGTTGAAACCATAAAAGAAAGGCTCCCGGTATATTATGTCGAAATAGTCCTGGAACCGCTGGATGAGCGAACGAGTGAAGTACTTATCACCAATATGTTGAATATTAACGGATTTCACCATGCTGTCGTAGGAAATATAGTGCAGCGAGCCGGTGGTAATCCCTTTTTTATTGAGGAGGTCGTGCAATCGTTCATTGATGAGGGGGCAATTGTTCTGAAAGGCGGAACATTTGAGGTGACAGAGAAGATTGGTACAATGTCCATTCCTTATACCATTAATGATGTGCTAATGACAAGAATTGACCGTCTCGAGGAGAAGACGCGCAATCTGTTGAAGCTTGCCTCAGTAATCGGTAGAAGCTTCTTCTATCGAATTCTTTCAGAAGTAGCGAGCACAGTCGAGGATATAGACAACAGATTATCCTATTTGAAAGAGATACAGATTATCCAGGAGCGCAGGAGGATGGGCGAGGTAGAGTATCTCTTCAAGCACGCGCTTGCTCAGGAGGCCGCATATGAATCTATTCTACCCCTGAGGAGGAAAGAGCTGCACCAGAAGGTTGCAGATTCTATTGAGAACGTCTTCGGCGAAAGGCTCCATGAGTTTTACGGTATGTTAGCCTATCACTACAGCAGGGCCGAGAGTCTGGAGAAGGCGGAGGAATATCTTATAAAGGCCGGTGAGGAGGCCCTGAAATCTTCGGCATCAAATGAGGCGCTGCACTACTATCAAGAAGCACTGAACCTATATCTAAAGAAATATGGTGATTCTACTGATCCTGATAAAGTTGCGATGCTGGAGAAGAACATTGCTTTGGCGCTGTATTACAGAGGGCAGTATGAAGAAGCCGTAGAATATTTTGATAAAGCACTCAACTACTACTGGGGTGAATTACCAAAACATGCGATTTCAGCAACATTTAAGTTTTTATCAACCTTTTTGCACTTTGTTATAGCCCTGTACATTCCATCCTTGAAGTTTAGAAGGATTCCGACACAAAGAGAGAGTGAAGTTGTAGATCTTTTTTATAAGAAATGCGAAGCTTTGCCAATAATAAACCCTAAAAGATTTTTTATTGAATCGTTTTATTTTAATAAAATAGTCACCAATTTTAATTTAACAAAATTTGAATTAGGTATTGGATTATTTGTGGCTGTTAGCACTCTTTTTTCTTTTACAGGAATTTCCTTCAGATTAAGTAGAAAAATACTTTATTTTTCCAAGGATAGGATTGATAAAAATGATATTAAATCATTTAGGATATATGAATTTTCCGAAACGCTACACAATTACTTGGAAGGCAATTGGAATGTAATAGGAGGATATGATGATGATTTAGTAAAACAGAATCTTAGTATTGGGGATATTTATTGGGCATCACAACATCTGTTTTGGCACTGTCTTCCAAATATCTATCAAGGACGCTTCGTCATCGTCAAATCGATTATAAATCGGCTAAATGAGATTTTTGAATTATACGAAAATGAGGTTTCTATATTGCTTAAACAGTTATTGAATACTACTTTGTTAATGGAATGCCGTAAACTTCATGATGCCTTGAATGAAATCGAGATGGGTATTGATTTTGGACAAAAAACAAACCAAGGTCTATCTCTAATTCACATGTTTTCGTGTAAATCTCGAATACAGATGTTTATGGGGGATATTGAAGAAGCGGAAAAATCTTTAGAGAATGCGGATAAAATCAGACGCGAAGTAAATACAATTCCCTGGCAGTTATCTAATTTTCTCAAAAGCAGATTGAAGTACGATCTTTATCGATTGGAAGAATCAATAAAAACCGGCAATAAAACCGATTTATTTAAATACCAGAAGAAGGCTATCAAATCAGGCAAGACGCTGCTAAAGCAAACAAAGAAGGTGGCTCAACACCGCACCGAATCATATAAGTTAATGGGGGTTTACTACTGGTTAAGAAAAAAGCAGAAAAGGTCGCTCAACTGGTGGAATAGGTCCATAAGGGAGGGGGAACGACTCGGCGCCCGTCTCGAGCTTTCAAGGGCCTATTTTGAAGTCGGAAAACGTTTGCTTGAGCCTGAGAGTAAGTACCAAAAACTTAACGGAATCAAGGCAGAAGAGTACCTGGAAAAGGCAAGAGTATTGTTTGAAGAAATGAACCTGCAATGGGATTTGGATGAATTGGGTCGAGTGACCAGGGGTTAGGATGTATGTATTTCTGAAATTGATATGAGCATGTAGCATAATATGACATAGATGTTTTGTTTTGTAAGTGAGGCTGAAACTGAATGGAAGATAAAATTGAAGATTTGCTCTCATTCTGTTCCGAAATTGACTTCGGCGCTGTCAACCTCTCAAACGGAGAAAAGAAATTTTAAAGTGACTTGAAGAATGAGA